>ERZ773113.517-NODE-517-length-20381-cov-14.778707_pt1 | contig 20381 bp, 16 predicted proteins | sample MGYA00580565_ERZ773113 | MGnify/ENA primary metagenome ERZ773113 (study PRJEB29015, sample SAMEA2737827) | human gut metagenome | biome: human gut; feature: human-associated habitat; material: faeces | place: China | collected 2012 ...
TCAAGATAACCACAGTCCCCGACACAGTCAGAATGATAGACCAGGTAGCATTCGACGGATGCGGAATGACAGAGTTCTATCTCCCCGACTCGGTTGAATATGTAGGAACTCAAGCATTCAGCAGCACACCGCTGACACATTTTGAGTTCAATGACAAAGTAGACACTTTCAAAAATATATTCTCTATATGCCCGAAGCTCAGAACCGTCGTTGTCGGAAAGGGCATAAAGAAGATAGAAATCGGTGCGCTCGGCGGCACGAGCAAGATAGACACGATATATTACCGCGGCAGTAAAAGCGACTGGGAAAAGATAAACGTCACCGACGTTGCCTCGGCGCTCAAAAATATCAAGATTGTCTATAACTATGGCCAGACGAGCGGCGTTTGCGGAGATAACCTCACATGGAGCCTGCAGCCCGACCTCTTCCAAATAACTGTTGAGGGCAGCGGCGACATGTATTCCTACGACAACGCTGAGGACTTCACCTGGAGCAGCAACGCCGATCTGGTCACGGGAGTTGTATTCGGCAACGGAGTGACCTCCGTCGGCAAGAATGCGTTCAACAGCTTTCCCCATCTCAACGAGGTACTGCTCGGAAGCGATGTAAAAAATATAAACTCCCTCGCATTCGCAAACTGCGGCGACCTCATGACCGTTGCGATAACAACGGAGGGCGACACGGAAATAGAGTACGATGCGTTTGACGGTCACAACGAAAAATTCCTGCTCATATGCGACGAGAAAAACACCGCCGCGCAGGCTTTCGCCCTTGATAATGAGATGCCGCTTGTGACAGTAAGCTACGACGAGGAGAAGAAGGTTATAAACTTCAAGGGCACGCTCACCGTTTTTGACGGCGTCGCCGGAAGATACCTCGCCTACTACGCATCGAGATACCCCGACGCCATGTATCTCCACTTCGACGTTCTGACCTTCGACGGAATCAAGACGGCAGACTCTACGGACGGCAAGAGATTCGAGTGCGTCGATCCTGACTCCGAATATCTCACCTTCAAGGACATCTATGTGAAGATAAGCGTTATGAAGGACGGCGAGGAAAAGGACGTCACCTTCGGCGAAATGCTTGAAAGATACGAAAAAGGCGACTACGACGCTTTCTATGCCGAAATAGAGAACGACAAGGGCACGGATAAATCGCTCGTTGTCAAGGCTTTCCAAGCAATCTTCAAGCCGATTCTTAAAATCACGTCATCTATAATTAATTTTATAAAGAAGCTGTTTAAATAACACAGACGAGCCGCTCTGCAAAACTCGCAGGGCGGCTCTTTTTGCGTTTCGTTCGCGCTTATTATTGATTTTCTTCCCGCGAAATGATATTATAAAGGGCAACAGATTTTCGGAGATGAGTTTTGTGTTTATTCTGACGCTCGGCAGCACCGACCCGTTTTTCAACCTGTCGGCTGAGGAATACTTTCTCTGCGAAAAGGACGAAGATTTTTTCCTGCTCTGGCAGAACAAGCCGTGCATTGTAATCGGCAGAAATCAGAACGCGGCGGATGAAATAAACCGCGGCTATGTCCGCACCCGCTCCCTGCCAGTTGTTCGGCGGATGACCGGCGGCGGGGCTGTATATCACGACCGCGGCAACCTCAATTTTTCGTTCATTATAAACGGCGAAGCGGACAGAGTTGAGCTGTGCCGACCGATTATAGATGTTCTGCGTTCCATCGGCGTTGTGGCGGAGATATCCGGGCGAAACGACATTCTTGTCGGCGGCAGAAAAGTTTCCGGCACGGCGATGTGTTCGCGCGGCGGCAGGTCGCTTTTTCACGGAACGCTGCTGATAAATTCCGACCTCGACGCCCTGTCCGAAGCGCTGAAGCCAGACGAAACCAAGCTGATCGTGCACGGAGTGAAGTCAGTCAGAAGTCGCGTTGCAAATCTGTCCGAATACACGAAAGAAGAAGTCAGCCCCGATATTATCGGTGCGATGCTGGCTGGATATATGACAGAGCGCGGCGGAGAAATATATGAACTCGGCGAAAGCGATATAGAAGCTATTGAGAAGCTTCGGGACAGCAAATATTCGACCGACGAATGGAACTGCGACGCCGAGCGGCTCCAAAAATCCGAACGATCCCGTCTTAGCTGCGGAACGGTTTATATAAAAAAGAAAGCCGCCTGCGGGCGGATAGAAGATATACGCATTTTCGGCGATTTCATGAACATCGGAGATATTTCAAAGCTCGAAGCGCGGCTTCGCGGGGCGGAGTTCCGGCGCGAAGAAATAATATCGGCGCTCGAAGAAGCCCGGGTTGAAAAATATATTCCGAATCTGACCGCAGACGAGCTTGCGGACATCATAATGAAAAGCGAGTGATACACGTGGAGAGACTCAAAAGGGCTGCTGCCATACATGATATTTCGGGCTTCGGCAAATGTTCGCTGACAGTTGCCCTGCCGATAATCTCTGCCATGGGCATTGAGGTTTCGGTCATACCGACCGCCGTGCTATCGACGCACACTGGCGGATTCACGGGTTTCACCTACCGCGACCTCACGGGCGACATGCGCCCGATCGCGAAGCATTGGAAGAGCCTCGGAATAAAATTTGACGCGATATACAGTGGCTTTCTCGGCTCGGTCGAGCAGATAGACATAGTGACCGATTTTATAGACGATTTCAAAGAGAAAGACACGGTCGTGCTCGTCGACCCCGCGATGGCGGACGGCGGGAAGATGTACACGGTGTTTGACATGGACTTTGCAAAGCAAATGACGCGCCTTTGCGCCAAGGCGGACATAATCGTTCCGAACTTCACGGAAGCTGCGTTCATGCTCGGCGAGGAATACCGCCCCGCCCCCTACTCAAAAGAATATGTTGAATCGACGCTTCGCAGGCTCTCTTGTCTCGGACCGTCAAAGGTGGTTCTGACGGGAGTTGCATTCGACGGCAGACAGGTCGGCTCGGCATCATACGACCGCTCGACAGACGAGATAAGCTACGCCCTCTCGGACACGGTGGACGGATATTTTCACGGCACGGGCGATGTGTTCGCGAGTGCGCTGCTCGGCGCATACATGAACGGATTGAGCCTCGCCGAGAGCGCGAGGATAGCCGTTGACTATACCCACGGCTGCATCGTGAGGACAAAAGAAGCGGGCACGGATCTTCGCTACGGCGTTGATTTTGAGCACGGAATACCCGATCTGCTCCGGCAGACAGGAATAATATAAATAAAGAAAAGGCAAAGAGGAGAGGAAGAAATGAGCTACGCAGACGAGGTATTTATCGCCAACTGCAAGGATATACTCGAAAACGGCACATGGGACACGGACTACAACGTCCGCCCGCACTGGGAGGACGGCACGAGTGCGCACACGATAAAGAAATTCGGCATCGTCAACCGCTACGACCTTTCAAAGGAGTTCCCGGCGATGACGCTCAGAAAGACCTTTATCAAGAGCGCAACGGACGAGCTGCTCTGGATATGGCAGAAAAAATCGAACAACGTCAACGACTTCAAGGGGCACGTCTGGGACGCTTGGGCTAACGAGGACGGCAGCATCGGCAAGGCATACGGCTATCAGCTCGGAGTCAAGCACCACTATCCGGAAGGCGATTTCGACCAGGTTGACAGAGTTCTCTATGACCTCAAGCACAACCCGCTCAGCCGCCGCATACTGACAAATATATATGTCCACGCAGACCTGAGCGAGATGAACCTCTACCCCTGCGCCTACAGCATGACTTTCAACGTCACGGGCAAGAAGCTCAACGCGATACTCAACCAGCGCTCGCAGGATATGCTCACGGCAAACAGCTGGAACGTCTGCCAATATGCGACGCTCGTTCACATGATAGCGCAGGTCTCGGGACTTGAGCCGGGCGAGTTCGTCCATGTCATAGCCGACGCGCACATATATGACAGGCACGTTCCGATAGTCGAGGAGCTTATAAAGCGCGAGCCATACGACGCGCCGAAATTCGTCCTCGACAAGTCGATAACCGACTTCTACAAATTCACGCCCGACAGCGTGCATTTTGAGGACTACAAATATCACGAGTTCACCGAGAAGATACCCGTTGCGATATAAGGAGCGAAGATGAAAGCAATAGTTTGTGCCGACATAAACTGGGGCATCGGCAAGGGCACGGGAATGCTCTTCCATATCCCCGCCGACCTCAAGTTTTTCAAAGAGAAGACCATGGGCAGCACCGTTATCATGGGACGCACGACGTTTCTCTCCCTGCCGGGGCAGAAGGCTCTGCCTGGCAGGAAGAATATAGTGCTGACGCGAGACGAAAATTGGAGCGCCGAGAATGTCACGGTGTGCCACGGCATTGACGAGCTCGCGGACATTATTGAAAATGGCGAAAATGTATTCCTCATGGGCGGAGAGGCGGTCTACAACGAGCTGATTGACTCATGCGATGAAGCGTATGTAACGCGCGTAAATGCGGACGGAAAGGCGGAGAAGTTCTTCCCCGACCTCGACGCCCGCGCAGGCTGGAAGCTCGTCGAGCGCTCCGCCGCGCAGGAGAGCAACGGATACGTTTTCACGTTTGACAGATATGTAAAAAAATAAGATAGACGAAACGGGATTGACGGACTGACCGCCAATCCCGTTTTTTGTTTTATTCGGTCGGGTCGGACTTTTTTCGGCTCTTTAATCAAAGATTTATTTTTGCGCTATCGCCGTTCTTGCCGCAATATGCACAAACAAAGCGCCCGACATTTGGAAATATTGACGAAAGAAAAATAAAACTTTTCCGTTGACAAACGTCGAAAAGGATGATAATATACAACTGAGCTATTTGAGATAGCTCAGTTAGCTAACTTTTTAATACGGAGGACAAATCGTGATTATACTCGATTTTCACTCAAAAACACCTATCTACGAACAGATCGAGGAGCAGGTGATGCTCATGGTCAGGCGCGGCGTGTACAAGCCGCACGACCGTCTGCCCTCCACCCGCTCTTTAGCTTCCGAGCTCAAGCTCAACGTGAACACCGTAAAGCGCGCGTTTCAGGAGCTTGAGGCAAAGGGCGTGACCTATTCCCAACCCGGGCGCGGAGTCTTTATCAGCGAAAACGCGGCGGACAACAGTCGCGTGCGCGAGCAGGCTCTTTCGGCGCTCTCGGCCGCTCTGCGCTCGGCGAAGGCAAACGGGCTGAGCGAAGCGGATATCGAGGAGCTTCTGAAGCAGGTCTACGCCGAAAACAAATGAAAGGAGCAAAGAGGCAAACGCCATGATTGAATTCAGAAACGTCACCAAAAGCTACGGCGACTTTACCGCCGTTGAGGACATATCCTTCTCCGCTTGTGACTCGTCCGTCTGCGGTCTGATAGGCTACAACGGCGCGGGCAAGACAACGCTTATAAAATGCGCCGCGGGGCTCTATAAACCGGACTCCGGCAAGGTGCTTATAGACGGCGAATCCACCTACAATTCCGATGAGGTGCGCTCGCGGCTGTTTTTCGTGCCGGACGATCTTTTCTTCCCCGTCGGCTCGACCCCGAACAGCGCGGCTCGCTTCTACAAAGACTACTACCCGGAGTTTTCATTCGGCAACTTCGAGCGTATGCTAAAGCTCTTTGAGCTTGACGGCGACGCGAAAATACGCGGATTTTCAAAGGGAATGCAGCGCCAGACGGAGATAGCGTTAGCGCTGGCCTCGTCGCCGAAAGTCCTGCTGCTCGACGAATGCCTTGACGGGCTTGACATCGCAAAAAAGGACATCTGCAAGCAGCTTTTCATGGACTACATGGCTCAGAGCGGCTGCACCATGCTCATCTCGTCCCACGCGATAGCAGATCTTCAAAACCTCTGCGACAGGATAGTGCTGATATCCGGCAAGCGTATGCAGATGAACTGCTGCACGGACGATATCCCCTCTACCTGGCGCAAATTCAGGCTTCAGTTTGACTTTGAGCCGACGCGCTCGATATTCGGGAATATCGACATCAAAAAGCTCGACATCGACGGCAGGAGTGCCGTTGTGACCGTCTGCGGACACATCGACGACGCGAGGGCAAAGCTCGACGCATTGGAGCCGCTGTTCATCGACGAGTTCCCGATGGAGCTTGAAGAAATATTCTTACAGGAAACGGAGGACAAGAGCGATGAAATCTCAAAAGTCTTTGAATAATATTGCTTCCGCCGACTTAAAGCGCAGCTTTGCTTCAAATCTCGTCATACCCGCGCTGACCTTTCTCGCATTCACTGTGCAGGCGGCAGTATGCGCATATTTTCAGTTCAAACAGAAAGAAAAGGTCTTTTTCACATGGTTCAGGGACTCGCCCGATGCGCTTGTTTTCATCTCATTCTGCATTGTGCTCGTCGGCGCGATACAGGCGGCATATACCCTGCGGTTCATCAACATAAAGAATCAGTCAAATGTGTGGTTCAGCTTCAATCTCAGCCGCTCGACGCTCTTTAAAAACCGCTGTGTTTCTTCGCTGACGCTCCTCGGCGCGGCGATAATAATACCCGGAATAATCAGCGCGATAATATGCTGCGCGTCCGGCTGCTCCGCCGCGAAGGTTCTCCCGGTAATATTCTATCAGTATTCCGGATTTTTGACGATGATGTTCGCGGGCTTCGCGATAGGCGCGCTGACGGCGTCGCTCACGGGAAGCGTTGCGGAGAGCATATTTTATTCTGTAGTGCTCATTCTCGCCCTGCCGCTTCTCTCAACTGCTTGGGACGCCCTTTCTTCGGTATTTCTGCGCGGCAGGACGGCAGTCTCCGGCGTGAATTACACCGGCGACATGGATATGCAGCATTACTATTTCAGTTTCTATCCCCAACGCGGCCGCGGGATAATGACATTCTGCCCGTTCACGCTGTTCCGCGTTCCCGGGACGGACAGGGCGGCTATACTAAGCTTAAAGCTGCGCGGATTCGGCCCTATCGACTTCGGTTTCTGCAAGGACGGCTCATCTCTGCCCGGGATAGACGCATGGCTTCCGATACTGCTTTGGATAGTTTTGACCGCCGTATTGATCGTGCTCGCGCAGCGGATGTTCGGCAAAAAGAAGCTTGAAGAGCTCGGAGTTCCGGCGGCGAGCCGTGTACTCACAGCGCTTACCTCGGCGATAATAGTGTTCTGCGGATTTTCCGTTCCCGCATGGGTATTAAAAACAGCTGTCTTTTCCGTAAGCACAGCTCTCGCCGCGCTTTTGGGAGCCGCAGTCATGCTCGCGGCATATTTTGCCTACACGTTCATAGCGCGCAGGAATTTGAAAGCGGTTCGCAAAAATCTTTGGCAGTTTGCAATACCCGCAGGTGCAACGGCGATAATCACCGCAATATTCCTGACAGGCGGATTCGGCTACACCGCGCGTGTTCCCGAGGCGGAAGAGGTAGAGTATGTCACGGTGTCGATGCCATTCAGCTTCGAGAGCGGAATGGCGCAAAACGGCAGTATACTCCGCACCGTCAAGGGCACTGCAACGGTTGTCAAGCCCTATTCCAACTGCATAACTCTCTCGACGGAAAAGGACATAAACACGGTGCTCTCCATCCACAAGCTCATAACGAACGAGAAGAAGAGCGACGAAAAGACAAACACCCAGTTCTCCGTCAAGTATTATTTCAAGAACGGGAAGAGCATGGAGCGCACTTTCACGAACATAAGCGAAAAAGACCTCAACGCATATTTCGCCATTGCCGACACAGACGGGGTAAAGGAACAGCAATATTTTTTCCTCGCCGCCTCCGACACAGAGCGCGAAAAGCTCAAAAACGAAAGCGTAAAAGCTCCGGGTATGTCGAACTCGCAAGGCTATTTCTTATTTCGAAACTACGGCAGTCCGCTGCGCAATACGGATGGCGTTCTAATAGCGAGCAAGGACGGCAGCTTCTGCCGCGAGCTGAGCTCGGATGAGCTTGATAAGCTCGGCAAATGCATATGGAGCGACATATCGAAGAAAAAATATACGGATATTCTTCGCGGCAGCGAAAAGGAAGTAGCATATATTTATCTCAACGACGATGCCCAATACTACGGCGGTCAATATGAAGAAAATGTTGAAGGCAGGTCGGTTCTTACGGCTATCACTGGCGACATGACCGAGACGCTGAAGTTTATCAAAGAACACGGCATGGCAGGCGCGCTCGGACAAAAGCGTGAAGTGAAGAGCGTCAATATTTACGACTGCCGCCGCATCATTTCGAAAGCGAAGGAGATAAACAAAAACGGAAGCTACGGCGGCACCGCGATAAACCCGATTTTTATTATGAGCACGATGTTCAACACGAAAGAAATAAAGTTGGTGAACAAAGCTTTCGGCGACATGGATGACTGCTTCATAAAGAGCATTACAAATCAAAAGCAGTCAGACGAGCTGTTCGCTCTCGCTCAAGGACAGTGTTACACCTCTCTCGGCGGCTATATCGCGCAGATAACATTCACCGACGGCTACAATCAGACGATGTACATTCCCGAAAGCGATGCACCGGGATATATAAAATAAGAGAAAACGGCAGGAACTTTTTTACGGTTCCTGCCGTTTTTGTTATACATAGTCTGCTGTCATCTGAACTGTTCCAGTGAAGCGGTCGAAATCTATCATGATGTAGTTGCCGCCGTTTTCGAAATTGAACTCATGTTTGAATCTGCCGTCGGCGTCGGGCGTATATTCGAGCACTTTTCCGTTCATTCTCAGGCGGATGACCGCGCTGCCGGACTCGGTTTCGATATAAGCTTTCACTTTTATCAGCTTTTCGCGCACCGATGCGCAGGAGAGCAACGGATATATTTTCACATTCGACAGATATGTAAAAGAATAAGAGACAAAAAGAACCGGGATTGATATTTCGCCAACCCCGGTTTTGTTTTATTCCGCCGGGTCGAGCTCCGGCTCGTTTTCTTCTATATCGCCCGCGAGACCTAATTTCTGTTCGAGCTTCGACTTTTTCTTATATGTCTCATTCCACTCCTGCTGAGTGAACTCATAGCCGTATGCAAGGAAGAGATCCTCGCCGCGCTTCTCCTGCTTTGAATAGCGCGCTTTCTTGAGCAGGACTACAATCCCCACGCCGAGCAGCGAACCGACGAGCGCCGCCGCGAACGAGAGCAGAATAACTTTCGCTCCCCCGCCGGCATAGAGCGGAGGCAGCAGCCCCGCAAAGGCGTCGTATTTATCGGTGACGACGATTGTAGAAGTGCGGAGAAGCCCGTATTTCCGGGCATAGTCAGTCAAGAATGACTCGTTGCAGATGCCGAATGCCGCGGCGAGAATACCAGTGAGCGTTGTACCGCCGATGAGTGCAAAAGGCGTTGTCTGCGGCTCTCTGACGCAATAGACCATCGGCGACATCGCCATGAGCCTGACATTCTGGAACACCTCGTTAATGAAGCCCGTGTTGAGCAGGTTTTCATCATAGACGACCATCGGCCAGGACTTGAACTTCTTGCCGACGAAGAGATAAATCATGCATATCCACGACGGGGTTATCATCGCCGCGGAGAACACTGTGAGCAGTCTTGCGCTCTCCATTGAGCCCGCCAGCACGCCCTTGAATATCTCATCGAACACCGCGAGCGAGAGCGGACCGCCGACATCGAAGCCGAGCGCGAAGCCTATCACGGCGCCTTTGAGAATGATATTTGCGGAGGAGGCGACTATTCCGGCGAGTTTATGCGCGAGCAGGGTCATCGGCAGAGCGTAGGCATAGTTCATAACGAAGAACACCGCGAACGCAGAGAGTCCGATAACAACGAGCGAATCGCCGAGCAGGGTCATATTTTTAAGCTGCGGGCGTAATGTGCATATCAGCTCCTCGCGCTTTGCTTCGTCTTTTATCTTTGAATGTGCAAGCTTCAACAGCAGACCGAACGCCCATTCTATAACGACGACACAGACCTTGTGCAGGAAGGTCACGCACACGGTGCTCAGCAGGGCTATCACATAATAGCCCATGAAGCCGATAACAGATGAGCCGCCTATTGTTTCAACGCCCGCGACCTGGGTGCAGAAGAGACCGAAATACACTGCGAGAACGCCCGAGACAAGCGCGGAGAAAAATCCGCCCGCATAATACGCCATACATATCGACATACCTATGCCGAAAAGCTGGACGGACATATACGAGACCCAATAGAGTCCGTCGAGCAGGGACGGAAAAACTTTTCCGAGAATAAGTATTATGAACGCGAATATCGCGGCGAAAAGCATGAACGGGAACAGCGCGGTCGAGGTCTTGACCGCGGCGCGTCTGAGCTGATATTTTTCAAACAGCGGCGCTTTCAGATACTCCCCCGCGCTTTTGTACGGATTTTCTGTGTTATACATCTTTACCCTCCTGCTTGTTTTTTCTAATCATAGCATTATATTAGCGATATTGCAACATATTCACTTATTTTATCGCATCTTTTTGTATATATTTTAAAAATTTCTTGCAATCTGCACAATTTAAGCTCAGGACATTTGGGGATATTGACAGTCGGCAGAATAACTCTTTGCTGAAATTTCATTCCGCTCGCGCGACAGCGATGTGTTAAGTCGCCGCGCCGATTATCAAACAAAAAATCCTACCCAAGGGAAAACCGTGGGTAGGATTTCTGCTTTTTCGCTCCCATGCAAGGCGCGGGGAAAATTATATTACAGCTCGTTTATCATCGAGAGCAGGTCGACATAGAACACGCGGACATTGTGGTTGACAAACAGACCGCCGTTTATCGAGAGGTGGTCGCCGCTGAATGTCGGCATGATGTTCCATACGCCCGTTGCGACTTCGCCGCCGCTGTAAACGGCAGAGGGCGCATTGAACGGAGCGAGAGCGGAGATTTTGTTGACGAGTCCGTCGTTCTCGAACCACTTTTCGTCGACGACATAGCCGCCCTTGGTGGTGCAGGTGAACTTGCCCATTCTGACTGAGCACGCTCTGAAGAGCCTATCTATATTGCCGTCTACCGGGCTGTAAGTGCCGTCCGCATTGCGCTCGGTCGCGCTGCACGGATAGGAGAAATAATAGACATTTTTGAGCGTCGAGATATTCTCATTCATCGCGAGAGCGTGGTCGATGTCCATATCATATTCCGCGCTGTCCGAAAGCGCCCTGTCGAGATGCGGAGCGGTGGCAACGGTGAGCATGGCGACAACCGCGCGCTCTTCGGCGGTGGCGTTGACATCTTTGATTATAGCGTCGCGCACGAGATAGGCGGTCGTGCCGTTATGCGGAGCGGCGAGCGCAGTGACGGAATATATCCAATCTGCCTTTCCGCCCGTGAACAGGTCGGAGACATCGCTGCCAGAAGTCTCGCGCTCGGCCTCGCTGCCGTTTGCCATAAGCTCAGCCAGAAGTCTGACGGTCACGCCGCCAAATGAATGACCGAGAAGATTTATCTTATCCTCGGCGCTCCACTCATCGATAAGCGGATCGGAGGAATAATCCTCGCCGTATCTGTCGTGGCGGCAGCGCTTTGAATGCTCCTCGCCGTAGTCGGTGACGGTGCCGGTCAGCTGGGCGTAGAGCTCGCAGGCTCTGTCCCATGCGCTTCCCGTCGGATCGACCGCTGCAGAATAGCACTCGAAGCCGCGGGCGTTGAGATATTGCATCAGATCGCCGCCGAACATACCCCAATAGGGCAGGAAATCGTTATACCAAGTGTAGCTACCCCAGCCCGCAAGACCGTGAACGAAAACGTTGGCATACTCGGTGTTGAACTTCGTATCGTCAACCTTAACGTGCGGAATGTTGAGCGCGGGGAAGCAGAACATAATTACAGATACAATAAATGAAATTATTTTTGCCACATGACCATCCCTTTTTCTTTGTTTTTGTCGGCGGTTATTCTCCGAACGCGCCGTTTACAAGACAATTATATATGGAATTTATTCCCGTTGTCAATCGGTTTTCAAAAATAAAAACGGCTGCGGTCGGAGCAAATATATCGCCCGATCACAGCTGTTTTTCACCTTTTTTCACGCATGAGGCGGAGATTCAGAACTCTCAGCTCCTCTTTGCGTTTTTCATAATCCGGGCACCGCGAACCGACAAGCCGCCAGAACGCCGCCGAATGATCCATGTGTTTAAGATGCGAAAGCTCATGGATAATGCAGTAATCGACCGCGTCCTCGGGCGCCATGACGAGAAACAGCGAGAGGTTTATATTCCCCTTTGAGGTGCACGACCCCCAGCGCGTTCTCGCGGAATTTATCTTGACTGAAGCGACCGTTTCGCCGAACTGATCGGCAAGCTCATATGTCCTGCGGACGAGATAGTTCTTGGCGAGCGAGCGGTAGACTTCCTTGAGCGCTGCCGCCGTATCATCAACCGAGAGCCCGCCGGGGACAAAAAAGCTGCTGCCATCAAAACCTGTGCGTTTCCCAGGAACTTTTATCATCGGATACTCGCGCCCGAGCAGGAGAAGTCCAGACTCCCCTCCCGGGACGAACGAATCGGAAATGTCTTTGCGCTCCTGCACCTTTGCGAGATTTTTGAGCACCCACGCGCGCTTTTCAAAAAGGAAATCTTCGATATGTTTGAGGCTCATTCGGCGCGGCGCATAGACCAGAACCTTTGCGTCACGCGATATTTTTATGCTCAGCGTCCTGCGGTCGGAGCGCGTTAATTCATACTGAAAACCGAGTTCGGGCATTATTCTATACCCATATCTGCCTTGAACTGTTCGGTCAGCTCGCGCATCTGATCTATCTCCATACGGCGGCTGAGAGTGAACGCCGAGGCGTCCTTCGAGCGGCAGTTATAGCCCATGGGCACGCCCTCGAGGGAGAGATAATATTTGGCGTTGACGGGATAGAGCTGGCACTCGGCGAGAGAGGCAAAGCCGAGGAAAGCCTGGACTTTTTCCGCCTTTTCCGGCTCTTTTTCAAAGTTTTTGCACAGCCACGAATATATCTCCGGGTGGAAATTCGCCATAACGCCCGAGAAGCCGGCGCAGCCCATTTTCAGCGTTTCGAGCAGGCTCGCGGAGTTGGCGTTGAATATCTTGAGTCCCATGCCGTCAACGGCTCTGAGCTTTTCGTTTATCATGCCGGGGTCGCAGCAGGTATCTTTGAGAAAAGTGAATCTGCCGGACTCGGCGAGCTTTTTGAGCACTGCGGGAGTCATAATGCGCTTATAGGGATAGGGGCACTCGTAGATGCCGAAATTGACATCACCGACGGATTCGACAGCCCTGTCGATATTTTTAAGGAACACGCTGTCGTCCTCATCTTCAGCCGCGAATCTGTTCGAGATAAACACATAGGCGTCTATCCCCTCGTCTATGAAAGCCTTTGCCTCTTCTATCTGAGTGTCGAGATCATCCGCGACATGACCGGACGCGACTATTGAGATATTTTTCGGCGTATGCTGCATGACAAAATGCAGGAGCTCGAGTCGCTCTTCAAACGAGAGGAAGAATATCTCGCTCGACTGGCAGATGGCGAAAATTCCGTCGACTTTCTTCCCGGCGTACCAGTTTATGAGCGCTTCGACAGCCGCATAATCTATCTTATTGTCCTTTGTGAACGGCGTTATCATGGTCGGATAGACGCCGTTGGGAATCATCTTTTTCATTTTTTGTCCCTCCAATATGATCTCAGTTAAGTTTATCACATCGGCGGGAATTGTCAAGAAAATCAGGCGGACAGGTTGCGCCGCAGGAGCGCGAGCACGGCTTTTTCGCGCCGCGACACCTGCACCTGCGACATACCGAGCAGCTCGGCAGTTCGGCTCTGGGTCATGCCGCGATAATAGCGCAGACTTATCATCTCGCGGTCGCGGTCATCGAGCAGAGCGATAACTTCGCGCAGGGCGATAAGCTCCGAGGCGGCATTCTCCGGCGACTCAACGGGCAGGTCTATCTGCCCCTCGCCGTCGTCCGTGCAGGCGGTCAGCGACACGGCGGGCATTGCGGCATTGAGCAGTTGCGCCGTCTGGGCGACATCGCTGCCGAGGCGTTCGGCGAGCTGACCTACAGTCGGTTCGCAGCCAAGTTCGGCGGTCAGCGCGTCCTTTTCGCGCATCGCGGCGCGCGCTTTTTCTTTCAGTGCGCGTCCGACTTTGACGCTGCCGCCGTCGCGGAAAATGCGCTTTATCTCGCCGAGAATGACGGGCACGGCATAGGTCGAAAACGAGAACCCGCGCTCCGGGTCGAAGTTTTCGGCGGCTTTTATAATTCCGACACACCCAGCCTGAAACAGGTCGTCATACTCCGCACCCTTGCCGCGGAATTTGTTGGCGCAGGCATGGACAAGGCCGATATTCTTTTCAACGAGTTCATTGCGTTCAGCCCTGTCCATCGCCGCGTCCTTTTATAAATTTATCCATGGTGACGCTCGTCCCCTTGCCCGGGACGGAGCGCACGCGCACTTTGTCCATAAAGCTCTCCATGACGGCGAATCCCAAGCCCGCACGCTCGCCGCCGAGGGTCGTAAACAGCGGCTCCATCGCCTGGCGCACATCGATTATGCCGCACCCGCGATCCCTTATTCTGATGCGGACGAGTCCGTCGTCGAACAGCCCGACCCATATGTATATCTCCCCCACGCTCGCGGGATAGGCATGGACGATGCAGTTTGTGACCGCCTCGCTGACGGCGGTTTTGATATCCGATATTTCTTCGACCGTCGGATCCTGCTGAGCCGCAAACGCCGAGACTGCGACGCGCGCGAAGCTCTCGTTGACGGAGCGGCTCTCTATTTTCAGGATCATCTGATCGACAGGCTTTTTTCTACTCATGTTTATCCTCCTTGTTCCTTTTCTGCGACAGCGTACACAGCGCCTGCATACCCGCAAGGCGCATCATTTTATAATTGCGCTCGCTGAGATTCGTGACCTCGAGCTTCCCCTGCCAGCCCTGCAGAAGCCTATAGCGACCCATGACAAGACCGACGGCGGAGCTGTCCATAAAAGTGACATCGGCGAAGTCGAGGCGCAGTATTTTCGGCTGCTGAGCCGCGGCGGCGGCATCGATATCCGCGCGCATTGCGGCGGCAGTATGGTGGTCTATCTCGCCGGAGAGCAGCGCGCTGACGCTGAGCGGATTTGAGATTATTTCAACACCCATGTTTTTTCCTCCTTTGGGGCGATTATCAATTAACAGTTTGTCCGGGATGAGTGGGATTATTCTCGGATTTGTTTGAATTTTTTGTTGACGATATCAGCACATTTAAAATTTTGTATCGGCTACCGCCGATATCGGACAGCCGCAAGGGCTGTCCCTACGAACCGTGCACAATTTTTAATTGCAGCAAATCTTATGAAAAATCTGTGCCGCCGTTGGTCGGCTCTGTGTGGAGAGCCGTTTTTGATATTATCAAAAAATCGGACACGGCTTGTACAAAATAAAAAACAGGACGGACTATTATCATCAAAGATAATAATCCATCCCGTTTGAAAATCCTGCCGAAATGCGGCGGGTTAAATATTTTTATTTTCCAAAAGATAACCGCGAACCTCGCCTGCGAGATAGAATGAACCGCAAGTAACGAGCGTTCCGCTGTTTTGCTTTATATCATTTATTGCCATGCGGCAGGCTTCTGTCGGCTCGGACACAGGCGTACAATCGGCGCAATATTTATTGGCGAGCTCGCTCAGGGCTTCGGGATTCATGCTGCGCGGATTGTCCGGGGCTGTCAGATACATTTTTTCAAACAGCGGCGCGGTCAGGCGCAGATATGTGTCGCAGTCCTTATCGCCCATGAGCGCGCACACGGCAACGCGTCTGCCGCTTGTGAAGCGCTCCAGAAACGCTTTAAGCGCCGAGGCACAGCCCTCGTTATGACCGCCGTCAAGAATAATATTTTCGCCGATAAGCTCCATTCGCGCGGGCATCACGGCGTTTTTCATTCCCTGCTCTATCGCTTCGCCGCTGACATTCAAGCCGCACTCACGCACGGCGGTGACGGCCGTCAGCGCATTTTTTATCATGTGGTCGCCTGCAAACGGTATGCGGAGATTCAGCGAGCCGTAGATAATATCTGTGCCGCGTATCGTCTCGTCAACAACGCGGCAGGCGGTCATATCCGGCACTGCGAGCTTATTTTTTTCGCGCTGAGCGGTTTCTTCTATAACACGGCGTGCATCAGCAGACTGCTCTGGATACATGACCGTCACGCCGCGCGGCTTGATTATTCCGCATTTCTGCGCGGCTATTTCAGCGATTGTATTGCCGAGTATCGCGGTGTGATCCATGGAAATCGAGGTTATGACGGAGACGAGCGGAGTTTTTATAATATTCGTTGAATCGAGCAGCCCGCCGAGCCCGACTTCGAGCACGACGACATCGCATTTGCGCTCTTTATACCAGAGAAACGCGGCGGCGGTCAGGGTCTCGAACTCGGTTGCGACAATTCCGCGCTTATCGAGTTCGTCGCACGCTAATTTGACGCGCTCAACGGTCGAGGCGAGCTCCTCCGGCGGAATCATCTCGCCGTCAATTTGCATGCGCTCGCGGAAATCGATGACATAGGGCGAAGTGAACAGCCCGGTTCTGTACCCGGCGGCAGAGAGCATACAGGATATCATGGTGCTCGTCGAGCCTTTGCCGTTCGTCCCGGCGACATGGATGAAGCGAAGCTCATCCTGCGGGTTGCCGAGCGCGGCGCAGAGCGCCCTGATACGCTCCATGCCGGGGTGTATGCCAAAGGTCAGGCGCGAATGGATATATTCGATTGCTTCGGTTGGTGTCATCAGTTTTCCTCCGTAAAACATCAAAGGACGGGACATGCCCGTCCTTTGCAGGTTGGTTTTTATGAGAGAATATGCACAAGCGCAATAAACGCCGAATTCGCACGGTTCTCACAACGCGGTATCACGCGAAATTATGAGCCGTCTTCCCGAACTGCGAGAAATTGTGCAGAGCAAGGCGTGGGGTTCTGCACGCGAGGGAGCGCACGCGGATGCGTGACTGAGTTCGCATGGGTCCCACAACGCAGTATCACGCGAAAATACGCATTGGCGACTAAAAATTATGCACAAGGCAGCCAATAGCGGAATTTGGGGTGAGACAAGGCGTGGGGTTCTGCACGAGAGGGAGCGTACGTCGGTACGTGACCGAGAGGGCACGGTTCCCACAACGCAGTATCACACGAAATTACGCATTGGCGATCTTAGAGAGGCTGTCGTTAAGCATAGCTATCTTCTCATTCAGCTTTCTCGCCGCTTCGCGCTGAGCATCGACGACCTGGGCGGGAGCTTTGGAGACAAAGTTCTCGTTGGAGAGCTTTGCGTTGATGCCGTCGAGCTGCTTCTGAGCGGAGGCGAGCTCTTTGTTGAGTCTTGCGCGCTCGGCCTCGAAGTCAACGAGGTCGCCCATGGGGATGTATATCTTTGCGGCGTCGGTGACGATGCAGACTGCGCCGTCTATCTCGATGCCGTCCTCAACCTCGACCTCGGACGCGCCTGCGAGCTTCTGCATGAACTCGCCGGAGAGTCTGAAGGTATCGACATAGGAGGTGCTGATATATATTTTCGCTCTCTTTGAATGAGGAACATTCATCTCGGCGCGGCGGTTTCTTATCGCCCTGACCGCGTCCATAATCATGTTCATCTGCTCTTCCTCTGCGCTGAAGTTCAGAGCGTCGGAATACTGCGGCCAATCGGAGACCATTATGCTCGCGCCCTCATGCGGCAGGGACTGCCAAATCTCCTCAGTCACGAACGGCATGAACGGATGGAGAAGCTTCAGAACATTGGACATGACATATATGAGCACGCGCTTTGCGCACTGTGCGGGCTCGCCGCCCTTTTGCAGGCGAATCTTCGCAAGCTCGATATACCAGTCGCAGAAAACATCCCAGATGAAATCATAGAGCTTCTGAACGGCGATGCCGAGCTCGAATCTCTCGAGATTGTCCGTAACCTCTTTGACGAGGTCGTTATAGAGGCTGAGCACCCACTTATCCTCGAGCGCAAGCTCATCGGGCAGACCCGCTTCTTCGGAGCCGTCGAGGTTCATAAGGATAAAGCGTGCGGCGTTCCAGAGCTTGTTCGCAAAGTTGCGGCTCGCTTCGACCTTTTTGTCGGAATATCTCATGTCGTTTCCGGGGCTGTTGCCGTTGGCAAGAGTGAAGCGCAGGGCATCTGCGCCGTACTTATCAATGACCTCGAGCGGATCGATGCCGTTGCCGAGCGACTTCGACATTTTTCTGCCCAGCTCATCGCGGACGAGTCCGTGGATGAGGACGGTATCGAACGGAACCTGACCGGTCTGCTCGATGCCGGAGAACATCATTCTCATGACCCAGAACGGGATTATATCGTAACCTGTGACAAGGGTGTTGGTGGGATAATAGCGCTTGAAATCCTCGCTGTCGGTATTCGGCCAGCCGAGGGTCGAGAACGGCCAGAGAGCCGAGGAGAACCATGTATCAAGCGTATCGGGATCCTGATGAATATGGGTGCTGCCGCACTTCGAGCACTTGTCGGGGGCGGTTCTTGCAACGGTTATCTCGCCGCAATCGTCGCAATACCACGCGGGGATGCGGTGACCCCACCAGAGCTGGCGGGAGATGCACCAGTCGCGGATATTCTCAAGCCAATGGAAATAGACTTTTTCAAAACGCTTCGGGACGAACTTTGTCTCGCCGTTCTTGACAGCGTCGATAGCGGGACCCGCGAGGGGCTTCATGCTGACGAACCACTGCTTTGAAACGCGGGGCTCAACGGTAGTCGAGCAGCGGTAGCAGGTGCCGACATTGTGGTTATAATCCTCAACCTTGACAAGAGCGCCCTCAGCCTCAAGATCCTTGACGATAGCTTTTCTCGCCTCGTATCTGTCCATGCCGGCGTATTTCGGATAGTCGTCGACTATCTTTGCGTCATCGGTCAGGACATTGATAACGGGCAGGTTATGGCGCAGACCGACCTCGAAGTCGTTCGGGTCATGCGCGGGGGTTATCTTAACGACACCGGTACCGAAGTCTATCTCGACATAATCATCGGCGACAACGGGTATCTCGCGGTGGACTATGGGCAGAATGAGCGTCTTGCCGACGATATCCTTATATCTCTCATCATTGGGGTTGACGGCAACAGCGGTATCGCCGAGCAGGGTCTCGGGTCGGGTCGTTGCAAGCTCAAGATAGCCGCTTCCGTCCTTGAAAGGATAGCGAAGATGCCAGAAGTGACCCGCCTGATCCTCATATTCAACCTCGGCGTCGGAGATCGAGGTCAGGCAATGGGGGCACCAGTTGATTATTCTCTCACCCCTGTAAATGAGTCCCTTTTCATAGAGGTTGCAAAAGACCTCATTGACAGCCTCGTTGCAGCCCTCGTCGAGGGTGAAGCGCTCGCGCTCCCAGTCGCAGGACGAACCCATCTTCTTGAGCTGTTCGATTATTCTGCCGCCGAACTTCTCTTTCCACGCCCATGCGCGCTCGAGGAAGCCTTCACGGCCGACATCGTCCTTTGTAAGGCCTTCCTTTGCCATAGCCTCGACTATCTTCGCCTCGGTGGCGATAGAAGCGTGGTCGGTGCCGGGCAGCCAGAGGGTATCATAGCCCTGCATGCGGTGGTAGCGGATAAGTATATCCTGAAGAGTATTGTCAAGAGCATGACCCATATGGAGCTGACCCGTGATGTTCGGAGGGGGAATAACTATAGTATAGGGTTTCTTCTCCGGGTCGGGTACGGCGTGGAAGAAATTGCCGTCGAGCCAGAATTTATAGGTTCTGTCCTCCACTTCCTTCGGATCATACTGTTTTGCGAGTTCCTTTGCCATAACATAATCCATTTCTCCGGCGAATAGATTTTACATGAACGCTGATTGCTCCGCGCCGGAGGAGCAGCGTTGATTTTACATTTCAAAAATCGGCGGCGATGCGGTACTCGGCACTGCATACGCCTTTTTTGGGGATTCCCTCTTTTCCGATGAATTACTCTATATTATCACATTCAGAAGCGTTTTTGTCAAGAGATTTAACGCTTTTTGACTTCTCCGGAGGCAAAAATGAAGAACACAAAACGGCTTCTCATAAACACGCTGACGCTCGCCGCGACATCGTTTCTCATGCGCACGGTCGGCGTTGCGTTCAATGTATATCTGACCGGGCGGCTGGGCGCGGCGGGAATAGGACTTTTTTCGCTCGTCACGGATGTATACGCGATGGCGCTGACATTTTCGTTTGCGGGTCTGCCGCTCGCATCGACGCGGCTCACGGTCGAAGATTCCGGAAAAAATGCCGGTCAGGGCGCATGGATAATGCGGCGGTGCGCGCTCTACGGGCTGACGGTCGGGTGCATAATGCTCGCCGCCGTATGGTTCGGCGCGGAGCTGATAGCAAAATTGTGGCTCGGCGACATACGCACGGCGTCGTCGCTTCGCATACTCGCGCTGAGCCTCCCCGCGGCATCGGTCGGCTGCGCGTTCAGCGGATATTTCACGGCGCGGCGCACAGTGCTCAAATATGCGGCGGTGCAGATATTCGAGCAGGCGGTAAAAATAGCGGTCTCTG
>ERZ773113.523-NODE-523-length-20286-cov-4.426326_pt1 | contig 20286 bp, 15 predicted proteins | sample MGYA00580565_ERZ773113 | MGnify/ENA primary metagenome ERZ773113 (study PRJEB29015, sample SAMEA2737827) | human gut metagenome | biome: human gut; feature: human-associated habitat; material: faeces | place: China | collected 2012 ...
CGAAGGTGAAGAAGATGCCCAGCTGTGCGGCAGCGCCCAGCAGCAGGCTGGACGGGCGGGCGATCAGCGGCTCAAAGTCGGTCATCGTGCCGATGCCGAGGAAAATCAGCGGCGGGTAGATGCCCAGCTTAACGCCTAAGTAGATATAGTCGACCATGCCGCCGGACGAGCCGAGCAGCGCCCAGTCGATGTGGTTGGTGGAGTTGATGAAGATGTCCATGTGGAAGATGCCGTCGAGGGGCAGGTTGGTCATCAGCATACCGAAGCCGATGGGCAGCAGCAGCAGAGGCTCAAACTGCTTGACGATGGCCAGATACAGCAGCACGCAGGCCACTGCCAGCATGACGGCGTACTTCCAGCCGCCCTCGGTGAAGAAGATCTGTGCCCAGCCGGACTTTGCAAAAATCTCTGCAATATTGGTAAAAATCGCACCCATTTCCGTACCTCCTTACATAAAGGGCGTCGTGTGCTCACGCACACCGGCGTCGCCCCAGGCACCGCGACGGGAACCGGCGGCAGGCTTGGAAACGCGCTTGATGCCGCGAATGACGGCATTGCCGCCGCAGACCGTGGCCACGGCAGCGGAGATCGCGGCGATGATCTCGCCGGGAATGGAGCCGTTGTCAGCCTTGGCCGCAGGGGCGGCGGGCTTGGCAGCAGGGGCAGGAGCAGCCTTGGCCGCAGGGGCCTTCGGCGCGGCAGGCTTGCCGTTCTTCTTATTGTTGATGTTGTCGAAGATCTTGCCTTCCAGCGTGATGATGAGGCACAGGGCCACCAGCATCGCGAAAACCAGTGTGATGCTGGTCAGCACAACGGTACCGTCACTGGCTTCAAGGGCAAGAAGAGCTAGGTTGGGCATGGATGATCCTCCTTTGAATGGTAGCAGCCCCCGATAAAGGGCTATTTGATGATATTATAGCACAAAGAAAATTTTTTTGGTAGATTTTTTTACAAAAAAATGAATAAATTTAGGGAAATGTACAGATGGTGCATGTAGGGGGCGGCAGGTTTCGGCGGGGTGAGGGCACCCCGCCCTACGCACGGGTTTGATGTGGGGTCGTAGGGCGGCCAGCCCTCTGGCCGCCGTGGCCGTTTGCGGCGGTGGGAGGGTGCCCGGGAGGGATGAATCCCTCCCCTACGGATTGAATCGTAAAAAGGATATGGCGGTAAGCTGCGGGCCGGGCATGCCCGGCCCCTACAGGATGCACAATTTCTCAGCGGTATTTTCGGCTGGTTGTACAGCATTTTCTACAAATATGAATAAAATATGTCCCCACCCTCTTGACTAGGCCGCAACTCTGTGATAGCATAAGCGCAATGAAAGAACGGCAAAGGCGCCGGACAGTGTGATTCTGTCCGGCGCCTTTCTGTTTTGCAAAGTAAGAGAGGGGTTCTGTTCTATGTACAATTCCGCAGACGTTACATGGACACTGGTTGGAGCGTTTCTGGTGTTCTTCATGCAAGCGGGCTTTGCCTTGTGCGAGGCCGGCCTGACCCGTGCAAAAAATACCGGCAATATTCTGATGAAGAATATGATGGATTTTTGTATCGGTACGCCGTGCTACTGGCTCGTCGGCTTCGGCATCATGTTTGCCGGTTCCGGTGCACTCATCGGCGGGTTTGATCCGTTCATCCGCGGCAGCTATGACTTCGGCACGCTGCCGGTCTGGGTCTACGCGGTGTTCCAGACTGTGTTCTGCGCCACTGCCGCGACCATCGTCTCCGGCTCGATGGCCGAGCGCACGAAGTTCAGCGCCTACTGCTGCTACTCCGCCGCCATCAGCCTGATCGTCTACCCCATCTCCGGCCACTGGATCTGGGGCGGCGGCTGGCTGGCGCAGCTCGGCTTCCATGATTTTGCCGGCTCCACCGCAGTTCACTTCGTCGGCGGCGTCACGGCCTGCCTGGGCGCCTGGATGCTCGGCCCCCGCATCGGCAAATACAACAAGGCCGGTAAGGCCCGCGCGATCCCCGGCCACAACCTGACCGCGATGGCTCTGGGCGTTTTCATCCTGTGGTTCTGCTGGTTCGGCTTCAACGGCGGCTCCACCGTCAGCATGACCGGCGATGACACGATGGTTTCCGCAGGTCTGATCTGCTTCAACACCAACCTGGCCGCCGCGCTGGCTACCGTTGCGGCGCTGATCGTCTCCTGGGTGCGCTACGGCAAGCCCGATGTCTCCCTGACCTTCAACGGTGCGCTGGCCGGTCTGGTCGCCATCACCGCGGGCTGCGACGTCGTTGACCCGTTCGGCGCGGCCATCATCGGCATCGTCGCCGGTGTGCTCTGCATCTTCTCGGTTGAGTTCTTCGACAACGTTGCCAAGATCGATGACCCCGTCGGCGCTGTCTCGGTGCACTGCATGAACGGTGCGTGGGGCACCATCGCCGTCGGCCTGTTTGCCACCGAGGGCGGCCTGTTCTACGGCGGCGGCTTTGCCAAGCTGGGCATCCAGCTGCTGGGCATTGTCAGCGTAGCGGCCTGGGTGCTGGCCACGATGTTCATCATCTTCACGGTCATCAAAAAGACCATCGGCCTGCGCGTCTCCGAGAAGGAGGAGATCGACGGCCTGGATTACCACGAGCACGGCCTGGCCAGCGCCTATGCAGGCTTCGCCATCAATGATCCGACCTACGCCGAGCTGGACGTGAACGAGAACACCGATCTGGGCGAGGACGACATCACCAAGGCCAGCCCCGAGAAGGTCGCCGCCGCGGTCAAGGTCGTCAAGGACGCCCCGCTGCCCGCCGAGCTGGATTCCGGCATGCACAAGGTTTCCATCATCGTGCAGCTGGCCAAGTTTGAGACCCTGAAGAAGGCGCTGAACGACATTGGCGTTACCGGCATGACCGTGACCCAGGTCATGGGCTGCGGCCTGCAGAAGGGCAGCGGCGAGAAGTACCGCGGCGCCGAGGTTGACGCCACGCTCCTGCCGAAGGTCAAGGTCGAGGTCGTCGTGAGCAAGATTCCCGTTGATAAGATCATTGACACGGCCACGAAGGCCCTGTACACCGGCCACATCGGCGACGGCAAGATCTTTGTCTACAATGTGGCAAAGGTCGTGAAGGTCCGCACCGGCGAACAGGATTACGCCGCGCTGCAGGACGTAGAGTAAACATCTCCCTATTATAATAAGGTATAAAGGTCAGTAAGCCAGCCCCTTCCGAAGTGGGATTCGGAAGGGGCTGGCTGTTTTGTGGGTAGGATTGCGGCGGCGGGAGGTGGACGGCGGGGGATGAATTTTTCCCTGCGGGCGGAACATTGACGGGATTTAACGTGAAGCGGCGGAGGGGTCAACGCTTGGCGGCGCACAACGAGCGCCGCCAGTTTGCTTCGCAAACACGCTCGTGCGGTTGTTTGCCCCGCAGGGGCAAACATTGCTCGCTCCCCAGTTTCGCTGCGCTCAACTGTGGCCCCGCGCTCGCAACCCCGCAACACCCGAATTTAAGGTGGAGGAAGGCTCGGCGGCGTTAAGAACGGACAGTAATACTGCGTCCGTTTAGCCGCCGAGACTTCCGACCTCCGCTTTGGGAATCCAAGGGGCGTGCAGCCCCTTGGTCGCGGGTCCCGCTTGGCGGCGCACAACGAGCGCCGCCAGTTTGCTTCGCAAACACGCTCTTGCGGTTGATTGCCCCGCGGGGGCAATCATTGTGCGCTCCCCAGTTTCGCTACGCTCAACTGTGGCCCCACGCGCACAACCCCGCACCGCATCGAAACAGCGACAGTTTTCTTTGGTTCTTTCTTTTGCTGCCAAAAGAAAGAACAAGTTCCCGGGAGACTGCCGTTCCCGGCTTGGCAAAGGAGTACACCATGCGTACCATCACCGTCGTTACCGCCACGCGGGCGGAATATGGCCTGCTGCGCCCGGTGGTGCAGAAAATCGCGGCGTCCGATGTGCTGGACTTGCAGCTCGTCGTGACCGGGGCGCATCTCTGCCCGCGTCTGGGCGAGACCGTGCATGAAATCGAAGCCGACGGCCTGCCCATCGCGGCAAGACTGCCGATCTTCACCGACAACGCCGATGAGCCTGTCGCCAAAACCATCGCACGCACGATAGAAATTTTCGACAACCACTTTGCCGCCCACCGTCCGGACGCCGTGCTGCTGCTGGGGGACCGGTTTGAGATCTTCGCCGTGGCCGCTGCGGCAGCGGCGCGGCATATCCCGATTGCCCATATCTCGGGCGGTGACGTGACCTTGGGCGCGGCGGACGAATACTACCGCCACTGCATCAGCAAAATGGCGGCGGTACACTTTCCGTCCTGCGCCGACAGCGCCGCGCGGCTTGTGCGGATGGGCGAAGCGCCCGACACCGTGTTCTGCGTCGGCGGGCTGGGGGATGAAAACATCCGCACTCTGCCCAAAATGAGCCGTGAGGAATTGTGCAAATCGACTGGGTTTGACCTCATGCAGCCCTTCGCGCTCGTGACCTACCACCCTGAGACCGCCCCCGACGCAGGCTCCCCCGCTGTGCAGGTGCAGGCGCTGTGTGACGCTATGGCCGCCGTGGACGGCGTGTTCTGGCTCATCACCGGGTCGAACGCCGACGCGGGCGGGCAGGTCTGCACCGCCATGATGCAGACGTTCGCCGCCGCCCACCCGGACCGCGCCGGATTTGTGCAAAGCCTCGGTCTGCGGCGCTACCTCTCCGCCATGGACTGCGCGGCGCTCGTGGCGGGCAACTCGTCGTCCGGTGTCGTCGAGACGCCCACCTTTAAGGTGCCGACGGTCAACATCGGCAGACGGCAGGCCGGGCGCGCCATCTGCGCAAACGTGCTCTGCTGCGACGCCGACGAGCCGGCCATCGAGGCCGCGCTGCGCAGGGCGCTGTCCCCGGCGTTTGCCCCCGTGGCGGCCGGCGCCGTCAGCCCGTATAACGGCGGCAAGACCAGCGAAAAAATCTGCGCTGTGCTGGCAAAATTTGATTTTGCAAGACCCAAAATCTTTTATGACGGCCCTGTGCCGGAATTTGACCCGCAAAGGAGCGTTTTGGTATGAAACTTCTCATCGTCGGTTTAGGCAGCATGGGCAAACGCCGCGCCCGGCTGACCAAAGGCATTGACGCGGCTATTCAGATCGTCGGCGTGGACACCGCCGAGAGCCGCCGCGACGAGGCCCTCCGGCTGGGCCTGGCGGACGCAGCCTATGCCACCATCGGCGAGGCCGTCGCCGCCGAGCACCCCGACGCCGCGCTGGTCTGCACCGCGCCGCTGGCCCACGCAGCGGTCATCGGCGAGCTGCTGGACCACGACCTGCCCGTCTTTACCGAGCTGAATCTGGTCAGCGACGGCTACCGGGAGAATATGGCCAAGGCTGCGGCCAAAAAGCTGCCGCTGTTTTTGTCCTCCACGATGCTGTACCGCCGCGAGACGCAGTATATTAAACAGCAGGTCGCGGAATTTGGCAAGCCCGTACACTACATCTACCACATCGGGCAGTATCTGCCCGACTGGCACCCGTGGGAGAATTATAAAAACTTCTTCGTCGGCAACGCCCGCACCGGCGGCGTGCGCGAGATCTTCGGCATCGACCTGCCGTGGCTGCTGGACGCCTTCGGCGACGTGGAAAGCGTGACCGTGCAGAAGGACACGATCAGCGACTTAGGGCTCCCCTACCCCGACTGTGTGACGCTGCTGCTGCGCCACAAGGGCGGCGTGCAGGGCGTGCTGGCCGCCGACGTCGTCAGCCGCAAGGCCGTGCGCAGCTTTGAGTGCTTCGGGGACGGCATCCACCTGTTCTGGGAGGGCAACCCCAAAGCACTGTACGAGTTCAAGGACGGCGACAAGCGGTTTGTCAACACCTACGCCAGCTTTGAGCACGACAGCCGCTACAGCGACAACGTTGTAGAAAACGCCTATGTGGACGAGCTGACGAACTTTTTTGGCGTGCTGAAGGGCGACGAGCAGCCGAAGTGGAGCTTTGAAAAGGACCTGAAGGCCATTGAGCTGATGGACTTTATTGAAAGTCACTAAAGCCTCCTCCGCTTGCGGGGGAGGTGGCCCGCAGGGCCGGAGGGAGAGAACCTTGCCATAGCCCGTAAAATTTCGGATAGCCGCAGGGTTCTCTCCCCCACCGCCTGCGGGCGGAGCCCCCTCGCAGAGGGGGCCAAGAAAAAACAAAAACCGCATCCTTGCGGACGCGGTTTGTTTGCTGCTTACTTATTCCCCTTTCGCCGCTTCGCGGTGCAGGTTCGCAATGTCCACCAGCTCCATCTGGCTGATGTCATGGTCACCGCGCAGGGCGTCGACGAGGACGCGGGCAGTGTCCATGGCCGTGATGGTCGGGATGGACAGCTCCGTTGCCTTGCGGCGGAACTTGACGGAGTCACGGTGCGGGTCGCGGCCATGCGGACTCGTCGAGATGATGTAATCCACCAGACCGCTCTCCAGCAGGTCGATGACGTTGGGGCGCGCGCCGCTCATCTGGCGCACAACGCTACAGGGCACCATCTCGCTGTTCAGGAACCTGGCGGTGCCGGGCGTGCCGTAGATCTTGTAGCCGTAGTCGTGCAGCTTCCAGGCAAGCTCGGCGGCCTCGGCCTTGTCGCTGTCCTTGACCGAGATGATGACGCAGGAGCCGGGGCCGGGCGTCTTGAACTGGTAGCCAGCCGCGACCAGACCCTTCATCATGGCCTCGTGGAAGGAGGGCGCAATGCCCAGGACCTCACCGGTGGACTTCATCTCGGGGCCGAGCATCGTGTCAACGCCGTGCAGCTTTAAGAAGCTGTAGACGGGCACCTTGACGGCGTAGTACGGGCTCTTGCCGTTGCGCCACAGGCCGGTGCCGTAGCCCATGTCCTTGAGCTTCTCGCCCAGCGTGCAGCGCACGGCCAAGTCGACCATCGGCACACCGGTGACCTTGGAGATGTACGGCACGGTACGGGACGAGCGGGGGTTGACCTCGATGACGTAGACACGATCATTCTGAACGGCATACTGCACGTTGACCAGGCCCACGACCTTCAGCTCGCGGGCAAAGCGGCCCGTGTAATCGACCAGCGTGTCAATGACCTTCTGGCTGAAGGTGTACGGCGGGTAGACGCAGATGGAGTCGCCGGAGTGCACGCCCGTGCGCTCGACCTGCTGCATGATGCCGGGCACCAGATAATCGGTGCCGTCGCAGATGGCGTCGACCTCGCACTCGGTACCCAGAATATACTTGTCCATCAGCACGGGATGGCTCATGTCAACGTGCTTCGTGATAACGCCCATGTACTCGATGACATCGGCGGAGTTGTAGGCGACGATCATGTTCTGGCCGCCCAGAACGTAGGACGGGCGCATCAGGACGGGATAGCCGACCTCCTGCGCGGCCTGCAGGGCCTCGTCCAGCGTAAAGACGGTGCGGCCCTCCGGGCGGGGGATGCCGCAGCGCTCCAGCAGCTCGTCAAAGCGCTCGCGGTCCTCGGCCTCGTCGATGGCGTCGGCGGGCGTGCCCAAAATCGGCAGGCCGATGTCGTCCATGTGCTTGGCCAGTTTGATGGCGGTCTGGCCGCCGAACTGCACAAGGCAGCCGTCCGGGTTTTCGGTCTCGATGATGTGGTCGACGCTCTCGGGGTTCAGCGGGTCAAAGTACAGGCGGTCACCGGTATCAAAGTCGGTGGAGACCGTCTCGGGGTTATTGTTGACAAGGATGGCCTCGCAGCCGTGCTGCTTCAGCGTCCAGACCGCGTGGACCGAGCAATAGTCAAACTCAATGCCCTGACCGATGCGGATGGGGCCGGAGCCGAAAACAAGGACCTTCTTCTTGTCGGGGTCGCTGCGCTCGGCAATGAACGGCTTCGCTTCGTTGTCCTCGTCGTAGGTGGAGTAGAAATACGGCGTCTTGGCGGCAAATTCTGCGGCGCAGGTATCGACCATCTTGAACGCGGCCTTCGGGGCCTCGGGCAGGGTGTCCACGCCCGCCAGACGCTTGATCGTTTTGTCGAGGAAACCGAACCTCTTGGCATTCAGGTACTTTTCCGTCGTCAGCTCGCCGTTTTTCAGGCCCATCTCAATGTCGGCCAGATGCTGCAGCTTGTCGAGGAACCACCAGTCGATCTTGGTGATGTCATAAATGACGTCGTGCGCCACGCCGCGCTTGAGGGCCTCGTAGACGCAGAACGCGCGCTCGGAGTCCTGCACATGCAGGTGCTCGATGACTTCTTCCGTCGTCAGCTTCTCGAAATCGGGCAGCGTCATCGTGTCCAGGCCGAGCTCGGTGGAGGAAACGGCCTTCATCATGGCGTGCTCAAAGTTGTTGCCGATGGCCATGACCTCGCCGGTGGCCATCATCTGGGTGCCCAGAGACTTGTCGGCGTAGACGAACTTGTCGAACGGCCACTTCGGGTATTTGACGACGACATAGTCGAGGGCCGGCTCAAAGCAGGCGCAGGTCTCGCCCGTGACATCGTTCGTGATCTCGTCCAGCGTGTAGCCGAGCGCGATCTTGGTCGCGACCTTGGCAATCGGGTAGCCCGTCGCCTTGGAGGCCAGCGCGGAGGAGCGGGACACACGGGGGTTGACCTCAATGACCGCGTACTCAAAGCTGTCGGGCTTCAGGGCAAACTGGCAGTTGCAGCCGCCCTCGATACCCAGCTCGGTGATGATGTCCAGCGCGGCGGTGCGGAGCATCTGGTACTCTTTATCGGACAGGGTCTGGCTGGGCGCGACGACGATGGAGTCGCCGGTGTGGATGCCGACGGGGTCAAGGTTCTCCATGTTGCAGACCGTGATGACGTTGCCCTTGGAGTCACGCATGACCTCGTACTCGATTTCCTTCCAGCCGGAAATGCACTTCTCTACGAGGATCTGATGGATCGGGGACAGGCGCAGACCGTTTGTGGCAATTTCGTGCAGCTTCTCGCGGTCCTCGCAGATGCCGCCGCCGGTGCCGCCCATCGTGAAGGCGGGGCGGACGATGACGGGGTAGCCGATGACCTCGGCAAAGTCCAGCGCGTCGTCCAGATCTTCCACAACCTTAGAAGGGATGATGGGCTGGTGCAGCTTCTCCATCGTGTCCTTGAACAGCTGGCGGTCCTCGGCGCGGTCAATCGTGTCGGGCTTGCAGGCCAGCAGGCGGACGCCGCTGCGGTCCAAAAATCCGCTGCGGGCCAGCTCCATCGACAGGTTCAGGCCCATCTGGCCGCCCAGGTTCGGCAGGATGGCGTCGGGCTTCTCCTTCTCGATGATGCGCTCGATGACCTCGGCGGTCAGCGGCTCAATGTAAACATGATCGGCAATGTCGGGGTCGGTCATGATGGTGGCGGGGTTGGAGTTGACGAGGACGGTCTCGACGCCCTCGGATTTCAGCGCACGGCAGGCCTGCGTGCCGGAGTAGTCAAACTCTGCCGCCTGACCGATGATGATGGGGCCGGAGCCGATGACCAGTACCTTTTTGATACGCGGGTCTTTAGGCATTGTTGATTACTCCTTTCGCGGCCAGCATACGGCTGACGAACTGGTCAAACAGAAATTCGGTGTCCTTGGGGCCGCCGTTGGCCTCGGGGTGGAACTGCACGGTGAAGCAATTCCATTTCAAGTAGTCGACGCCCTCACAGGTGCCGTCGTTGGCGTTGAAGTAGCTCATCTGGCCGACGGATTCGGGCAGGGTGTCCGCCATAACGGCGTAGCCGTGGTTCTGGCTGGTGATAAAGGTGCGCTGCTTGGCCGGGCTGGTGACGGGCTGGTTGGCGCCGCGGTGGCCGTATTTCAGCTTGCAGGTCTTGGCGCCGGCGGCCAGGGCGGTCAGCTGGTGGCCCAGGCAGATGCCGAAGGTCGGGATGCCGGTGCTCAGCATTTCACGGATGTTCGCGATGATTTCCACGTTCTCTGCCGGGTCGCCGGGGCCGTTGGAGAGCATGAGGCCGTCGGGGTTGAGGGCGGCCAGCTCGGCGGCGGTGGTCGTGCCGGGCAGCACGGTCACGCGGCAGCCGCGCTTCTGCAGGCAGCGCACAATGTTGTTCTTGCAGCGCCACGTGCAGCGGCGTGTCACCCCATGCACCGGCAGCCGTCGGCTCATAGGTCACGGCCTCGCGGCAGGTGACGGCCTTGACGGCGTCGACAACGGCGTAGGCGGCGATCTCGGGCAGCAGCGCGGCCTTCTTCTCGGGCTCGGCGTCGGGGTCGAACTCGGTGGTGATCGCGCCGTTCATAACGCCGCTCTCCCGCAGGGTGCGGGTCAGGCTGCGGGTGTCGATGCCCTCAATGCCGATGATGCCGTTCTTTTTCAGGAAGGCATCCAGCGTTTCCTCACTGCGGAAGTTGGACGGGGTCTTGCACGCCTCGCGCACAATGTAGCCCCTGGCCCAAATCTTCGTGCTCTCGACATCCTCACTGTTCATGCCGTAGTTGCCGATGAGCGGATAGGTCTGGGTGATGATCTGGCCGTAGTAGCTGGGGTCGGTCAGGGTTTCCTCAAAGCCGACCATACCGGTTGCAAAGACGACCTCACCGATGGTGGTACCGGGGCAGCCTACGCTGACGCCGCGGAACACCCGGCCATTGGCCAATATCAGATATGCCTGCATAGTTGGTAGCCTCTCACTTTACATTTAAGATATGGAGTGAGGAGAGAGGAGAAAAGGCAAATTGTACCCATCTCCTATCTCCTATCTTTTACAGGGTTTGCTTCGCTGCTTCCTTCATTTTGCGGCTGCCCAGGTGCACCAGCGGGAGCTTGCCCTCCTTGCAGATGGGGCATTCCTCGGGGGCGTAGTTGGGCAGGTCGAGCTTGAGGGCGCTGGCGACGATGGGGATCGGGGACGGGGCCTCGGCGCGGGTGCGGTCCACGACGCAGGCAATGCCCACGCAGATGCCGCCGTTTTCCTCGATGACGCGCTTGGTCTCGAGGCTGGAAACACCGGTGGTGACGACGTCCTCGGCGATGATGCAGCGCTCACCCGGGTTGATCCTAAAGCGCTTGAGGGTCATGACGTTGTCGACGCGCTCGGTGAAGATGGCGCGCTTGCCCATCTGGCGGCCCAGCTCGTAGGCGTAGACGATGCCGCCCATGGCGGGGCCGACCACGACGTCGATGTTCAGCTCCTTGAGCTTCTCGGCAACCGGGGCCATGACCTCGGCGGCCTTGTCGGGGTACTGCTGCAGAAATGCCATCTGGCAGTAAGCGCCGGAGTGGCGCCCGGAGGAAAGCAGGAAGTGCCCCTCTAAAAATGCTTCACATTCCTTTAAAACTTCAAGTGCTTCGCGTGCCATAATTTGTTCCTCCTGTATGTTATTCAACTTATAGTAGCATATTTTGTATAAAAATGCAAGCAAAATGTATATGGTGGGGCGGCTTCCCCCGCGGGGAAGCTGTCGGCGGCCCGCCCGCCGACTGATGAGGGCCGGGCTTGCCGTCATAGCCCGTGAACGGGCGGTTGCGGGGACTCTCCCCTCATCCGCCCTCGGGCGGGGCCTCGGGCACCTTCCCCCCTGAGGGGAAGGCAGTCGGTGATTTACCGTGCGCACCCTCTGATCTCATCCAGCGTCTTGACGCCGTGGGCGTCCATCCACTGGCCGATCTCGTTCGTGATGCGGGTGCAGGCCTTCGGGTCCAGGAAGTTCGCGGTGCCGACCTGTACCGCCGCTGCACCGGCCATGATGAACTCCAAGGCGTCCTTACCCGTCAGAATGCCGCCCAGTCCCACGACGGGGATGCTGACGGCCCCCACGGCCTGCCAGACCATGCGCAGGGCAATGGGGCGCACCGCCGGGCCGGACAGGCCCGCAAACGTGTTGTTGAACACGGGACGACGCTTTTCCAGATCGATCGCGCACGCCTGGAAGGTGTTGCACAGGCTGATGGCGTCCGCGCCGGCAGCCTCAACGGCCTTGCACATCTCGGGGATGCTTTCGGCCTGCGGACTCAATTTAACGATGAGCGGTACGGTGCAGACCTTGCGCACCGCGCTGACGACCTCGCCGGCGTCTGCCGCGCGGATGCCGAACGCGAGACCGCCCTGCTTGACGTTGGGGCAGCTGATGTTCAGCTCAATAAAATCCACGCCCGCGGCGCAGAGCATCTGCACACCCTCGACGTTTTCTTCAATCGTGTGGCCGCCGAGGTTCGCCCAGACGGTGGTGCCGCACCGGCGCATGGCAGGCAGCTCGTGGTCGATAAAGTGCTGCACACCGGGGTTCTGCAGGCCGATGGAGTTCATCAGGCCCGACGGCGTCTCGTAGAGGCGCTCACCCTCGTTGCCGGGCTGGCCGTTCAGGGTCAGCCCCTTGCCGGAGATGCCGCCCAGTACGCGCAGATCCTCAATGCCCGCGTACTCGGGGCCGAAGCCGAAGGTGCCGCTGGCCGCGATGACCGGTCCAGCCAGCCGCTTGCCGAGAAAATCAACATGCAGGTCTGCCATCAGTCAAACACCTCCTGTGCGTTAAAGACCGGGCCGTCCTTGCAGACGGTGACCGGGCCGATTTTCGTATGGCAGGTGCAGCCCAAGCACGCGCCCAGACCGCAGGCCATCTTCTTTTCAAGGCTGGCCAGGCAGGGCACGCCTGCGGCGGCGCAGAGCTTAGCCACGCCGCGCATCATGACCATGGGGCCGCAGGTCAGCACAATGTCGTACTTGCTCACGTCCAGCAGGTCGGTGACCAGGCCGTGGTGTCCCTCCTTACCGGAGTCGGTTGCGGCGTAGATGTCGCGGCACCAAGGCACAAAGCGGTCCATGCCGTAGGTCGTGTCGCGGAAGCCCACGAACAGGTCGGGGCGCACGCCCGCGCGGCAGAGCTCCTTGCAGAGCAGCAGCAGCGGCGCGGTGCCGATGCCGCCGCCGACCACGGCAATGCGCTTGTACTGCCCGGCCAGTGCGGCAGTGTCAAAGCCGTTGCCGCAGGGACCGGTCACGGTCAGCGTGTCGTCCTTTTTCAGCGCGGCCAGCTTGTGGGTGCCCTCGCCCTTGACCTGATACAGGAAGGTCAGTGCGCCGGTCTGGTTGTCAAAGTCGTCAACGCTGATGGGGCGGGAAAGAATCGGCGTGGCGTCCGCGGCCCAGGCGCGCAGCATGTAAAACTGCCCGGCGTGGGGCTCGCGGCTGCGGTCCTGCCACTGGACCGTAAGGCGCATAATATCCTCTGCGACGGTTTCCTGACGCAGGACCGTCAGATTACAGCTTGTTGCATTCACCCTGAATATCCTCCCGCATACGCACGCACTCGTTGTAGGCAGCCTCGTCAAAGGCAACGCCGGGCTGCTTCTTGTAGGCCAGCAGGATGCCGCGGCTGGAGTTGACAACACCGCCGTTGCCCTTGGTCAGGTACTGCGCGATGTCCGCCGCCTTGCCGCCCTGTGCGCCGTAGCCGGGGATCAGGAAGAAGGTGTCCTTGTAGGCCGCGCGGATGGCGGTGGCCTCCTCGGTGTGGGTGCCGCCGATGACCAGGCCGATGCTGGAATAGCCGTGCTCGCCCATGTAGTCCTTGCCAAGGGCGGTCAGGCTGTCACCGACGAGGTCGTACACATGGCGGCCATCGTCGAGCTTTTTGTACTCAAAGTCCTTCGCGCCGGGGTTGGAGGTGCGGCAGAGCACGAACACGCCCTTGCCCTGCTCGGCGCAGTACGGCAGATACGGGCTGATGGAGTCAAGGCCCATGTAGGGGGCCAGCGTGATGATGTCGGCCTCGAAATCGCCGGTAAAGTGCGCCTTGGCGTACATTTCGGCGGTCTTGGCAATGTCGCCGCGCTTGATGTCGGCAATGACGGGCAGGCCGGTGGCGCGGGCCTGCTTCAGCGTTTCGGCGTAGGCGCGCATGCCGTCCAGGCCCAGGGACTCATAATAGGCGATCTGCACCTTGTAGCAGCCCGCGACGCCCTTGGTGGCGTCGATCAGCGCACGGTTGAACGCGACGACGTTCTCCCCCGCCGTCTTGGCGGTGTCGGTGGTGGGCAGGTAGCTGATCTCGGTGTCCAGGCCCACGCAGACCGGGCCGTTTGCTGCGACGCTCTCGTAGAGCTTGTCCATGTTGGTAAGCATGCTGATTCCTCCGTTTGATGTATATAAATTGCGGCTCTATTATATAATGCTGGGAATCGTAGGGGCGGATTCCATATCCGCCCGCGGGACTGTGCCAGCGGCAGCCTGCACGCGCGCATATAGAGTGCGCCCCTACGGGTGTTTTGTGCGTGAAGGGGTGTTATTCCTCAATCTGGAACGTAACCTTCCCGCCTTTGATCGTGGTTACCACTTTTCCGTACAGCAGTGCACCGTCGTAGGGGCAGTTCTTGCTCTTGCTGTGCAGCTCGTCGGCGTGGACCTCGTACATGTGGTCAAGGTCAACCAGCACGATGTCGGCGTCGTAGCCCGGCTCCAGCATGCCCTTGCGGTCGGCCAGGCCCAGCACGGCGGCGGGACCGGCACTCATCAGGAAGCTGAGCATTTCCAGCGGCAGACGCTGCTCACGGCAGAGCTTGGTGTAGCAGACGCCGAAGGCCGTTTCCAGACCCACCATACCGGCAGCGCCCTTCTCCTTTTCCTCGGCGGTGTGGGGCGCGTGGTCGGTGCCGATGCAGGTCACGGTGCCGTCCTTGATGCCCTCGATCAGCGCGGTCACATCCTCTGCCTTACGGATGGGCGGGTTGACGCGGTAGGTCAGGCGGCTGTCGTCGAACCACAGGTGATGCGGCGTGACCTCGCAGCTGACCCGCGCGCCCTTCATGCGGCTGAGGCGGATGGCGTCGATGGACTCCTTCGTGGAGACATGGCACATGTGCAGCCGGGTGCCGTAGTACTCGGCCAGATGGCAGTTGCGCACCGTCTCGATGTTCTCGGCCAGGCGGTAGTCCCAGGGGCTGATCTCGCGGTCCTCGGCGTGGGACATAATGGTCAGGCCGCGCTCGGTGGCAATCGCGAACGCACGGGCCATGACGGCGTTGTTCATGACGCCGTTGCCGTCCTCGGTGATGAACTTGATGTCCTCGGGCAGGGTCAGCAGATGATCCAGCGTTTTGCCGTCGAAATCCTTCGTGATGGAGACGGTCTGGTTTGCGTCGCACAGGCCGACGCGGGCGGCCTCGGCCTCAACGGCGTGGGCGATCTCGGCACTGGAGCAGACCGGCTTCGTGTTGGGCATCAGGTTGACGAAGGTGTACCCGCCCGCGGCAGCCGCGGCGGAGCCGGTGGAGATGTCCTCCTTGTACTCAAAGCCGGGGGTGCGCCAGTGGCAGTGGGTGTCGATGAAGGCGGGCAGGACCGTGCGGCCCTTCGCGTCGAGCACCTCCTCCCCTTCCGGGACGAGCAGCCCCAGACCGACAGCGGCAATTTTTCCGTCGCGCAGCCAGACCTCAATGGCCTTGCCCGCGCTGTCCTTTGCGTTGCGGATCAGCATGGTGGGAACCTCCTTAAAAATAGGAAACTTTGTCATAGCTGAGAGTGTAGGGGCGAACATTGTTCGCCCGTCAACTTTGCGTGGTTGAGCTTCTGCGGGAAAGCCGCGCATGAGGCAAACGGCCTGCGGGCGAGCAATGCTCGCCCCTACAAAGCCCCATGCAAAAACATCCCGCAGGGATATTTTTGCAAAAAAAAACTTTTCCCAAAAGGGAAAAGTCAAAAAGTCATACACAAAGCGGCGACGGGAAAGAACACAGTGCCGTGATTTTTAAAGACAGAAATAAAACGCATCATCCCGGCACACTCCTTCCTATGGCTTTACCTACGTTTTACTTATTGTACCATGCAGGGACGGCGGTGTCAATGCAAACGGGCTTTTTGCAAAAGTAAGGATTTTATAGATTTTTGCGCTGACTTTTGGAGGATTTGACAAAATCCGCAAAAATCCGCGCGCGGCGCGTACAGCATTGCACTTTGTCCGGCTTTGTGGTATATTTATAATAAGTATGGTAAATAGGAAGAGGAACGAACTATGGGCCTTTGGGAAGATGCAAAAAATATCCGTGATAAGGACCCCGCCGCGCGCAATGTGGCGGAGGTCATCATCCTGTACCCCGGCTTTCATGTGCTGGTCACGCACAAGATCGCACATTTTCTGTACAACCACCGGTGTTTCTTCCTGGCCCGTTTTGTCAGCCAGCTGGCGCGCCACCTGACCGGCATCGAAATCCACCCCGGCGCCAAGATCGGGCGCAAGCTCTTTATCGACCACGGTATGGGCATCGTCTTTGGTGAGACGACGGAGATCGGTGACAACTGCACGATCTACCACGGCGTCACCCTGGGCGGTACTGGCAAGGACACCGGCAAGCGCCATCCGACGCTGGGCGACAATGTGCTGATCGGCGCGGGCGCGAAGGTGCTGGGCCCGGTCTACATCGGTGATAACGTCCGCGTCGGCGCGGGCAGCGTTGTGCTGAAGAACCTGCCCGCCAACGCCACTGCCGTCGGTGTACCCGCGGAGATCGTCCGCGTCGGCAATATCAAGTGCTGCCCGGCGGACGATCTGGACCAGCAGGATCTGCCGGATATTGTCAACCAGCGCATCTCCGAGCTCGAAGCCCGCCTGAGCCGCCTGGAAGCCGAAAAGCAGGGGGAGTTTCCGCCGGATAAAAAAGAATAATAAAAACGCACGCCGTGAAATTTACGGCGTGCATTTTTTGTCAGTATGGCTTCCCCAGAGGGGGAATCAGTCAGCGGCCCCGCCCGCTGACTGATGAGGGGCAAACTTACCGGGAATTTCCCACGGACGGGCAATAGGGCAAACCCGCCCCTCATCCGGCCTCGGTCGGGGCCTCGGGCACCTTCCCCCACGGGGGGAAGGCAATCAACTCATTTCAGATTCCGCAAATCCCCGCTCTCGCGGAAATCCTCATAATCCAGCGACAGCGACGGGCTGTAATAGGGGTCGTGCAGAATATTCTCCCGCCCGTGCACGGCGTAGAGACGTTCATGCTCAGCGTCAAAGCGTGCTTTTTTGGCGGGATCGTTCTCGTCGGAGCCGCGAGACTTGCTTTCGTAGTGGTAGAGCTCGGCGTAGGGCGTCCAGACAATGCGCCAGCCCGCGTCGCGCACACGCAGGCAGAAGTCCACATCGTTGTAGGCAACCGTGAACTCCTCATCCAGGCCGTGCAGCTCGTCGTAAACGGCGGTGCGCACCAGCAGGCAGGCCGCTGTCACGGCGGAGAAATCCTGCACCGTGGCCAGCCGGAACATATACCCGCTGCCGCCGCGCTTGTGGTACTTGTGGCTGTGCCCGGCGTAGCCGCCCAGCCCCGTGATGATGCCGGCGTGCTGGATCGTGTCGTCGGGATAGTAGAGCATTGCCCCGCAGAGGCCGACGCCGGGCTGGCTGCACTCGCCCACCATCTGGGTGAGCCAGTCGCCGTTGATGACCTCGACGTCATTGTTGAGCAGCAGCAGGTACTTGCCCGCCGCGTACCTGCGGCCAAAATTGTTGATGCGGCTGAAGTTGAAGCCGCCCTTGTAAGTCACGACCCGCGCGCGGTCATACCGCTCCGGCAGTTTTTTGTAGTAGGCCGCTGTGGCCGGGTCGGTGGAATTGTTCTCAATGACGATGACCTCGAAATTCTCGTAGGTCGTTTTGGCGTAGATGCTGTGCAGGCATTTTTCCAAATCGTCGGTGTGGTCCTTGTTGGGAATCAAAATAGACACGAGCGGCTGCGGCTCGGGAATGTCCCACACCACATGGCAGGTGCCCGGGAATTTGCCCGGCTCCACCCTGCCCTGCCGCCCTGTGGCGGCCAGATGGTCGGCCACGGCCTTTTGCGCAGCCTTTTCCACATAGGGCTTGGCCGCCGTGCCGCCGCTGGTGGACGCCGCATGCACCCGCCAGTAATACAGCACCTGCGGGATGTGCAGCGGCTTGGCTGCGGGGTCACGGCGCTGCATTTCGTCGATGAGGCGCAGGAATAAGTCGTGATCCTGCGCGCCGTCGCAGGCCGGGCGCTCACCGCCGACGGTGTCGAACAGCGATTTCTTGAACACGGCCAGATGGCAGATGTAGTTGACGGCCATCAGGTACTCGGGCGCATAATCGGGCTTGAAGTGGCCGACGCGCGGGTGCTCGGGCGTTTTCTCAAACAGGGCCTCGTCGCTGTAGGCAAACGCCGCGCCGCTCTCGGCCAGCGCTTTGCTCATGCAATAGACGGCATGAGGCGCGAGCATGTCGTCGTGGTCGGCAAGGGCCAGATACTCACCCGCTGCGAGCTTCGCGGCCTCGTTCGTATTGGCGGCAATGCCCTTGTTCTCGATTTTGGCGTAGACGATGCGCTTGTCCTGCGCGGCGCGGGTGCGGACGGCCTCGCCCACGTCGGGGTGGGCACCGTCGCTGGCGTCCACCAGAACCAGCTGCCAATTCGGCGCGGTCTGGGCCTGCACACTGTCCAAAAATTGCTGCAAAAACAGCGGCGGAGTGTTGTACAGCGGCGTTAGAATGCTGATGGTCGGCCAGCCGTCGGCGCGGGCGGCTGCGTCGGCACGCTGGGTCTCCAGCGTCTGTCTCGACGGCAGATACCGCGCTTTTTTGCCGAAGAACCGCCGCTTAAAAAAGCCGACGGCCCGCCCGGCCATGACGCCGACGCCCTGTTCTTTCGTCAGCGTCCGCGCATAGCCGAATAGCTCTTTGATGCGTTTTGTTTCAAGGCTCATGGGATGGCTCCTCATAAAAGCAGTCTTTGTGCCAAAGGCGGGGGTTGGATTGAATGTATTCCGCAATCATGCGGTAATCGGTTTCATTGCGGATGACGTGGTCGTGAAAGGAGCGCTGCCAAAGGTGCTTATCGAACGGTGCGGCTTGCCCGCGCTTGACAAGACGGATGTACTCGACGGTAGAATACCGCTTGAACGCCTGCACGATGCTGATAATCGTAGGGGCGGATTCCATATCCGCCCGTGCCCGTTCAATCTCGACCAACGCGTGAAAATGATTGGGCATCACCACAAAATAACGGCAATGGACCGCCGGATATTGGCCGATGATCTCCCGGAAAACGCGCGCCGCCATGCGGGCGGATATGGAATCCGCCCCTACGGGAGCCCGGTTCGGGCCAAACAACATTCTGCGTTGGTGCGTGCATATTGTGATAAAATAGGCGCCGTTTTGGCTGTAATCGTAACCGCGCAGATGATGAACTTTCCGTTTTGGCAACGCGCCTTCCATTATACCTACCCGTGCAACCCTTTTGCTTGGCGCTCCATGTTTTCTACGATGATGGTGTTCAATTCGCCGAGGGCGGCGGCGTACTCCAAAACCTTCCACGGGGTGTCGGTGTGGTAATGCACCTTGACGACGTCTTCGTCGCCGACGACCAACAGGCAATCGCCCTTGGCGCTGTTCAAAATGCCGTCGTGGATGGCGTCCTCGTCGAGGTCGTGGCCTTCGATTAAAAACTGGGTATCAAACTTATTTTCCATGCAAAACACCTCCTCACTTCAACCCGAAATTCTCAAACAGATTGTTGAAATGGGGGTTGTAATAGGGGTCGTAATTGTCGATATACTGCTGATATTTCGCGTAGAAATTCGCCTTTTCGCGCTCATACCGCTTGGCGTTCTCGCTTAAGGTATCCAGGCCGCGGCTCTTGCTCTCATAGTGATAGGCCTCGGCGCGCGGGGTGTAAACGTTCAACAGCCCCTTCTGCCACAGCTTTAAGCAATAATCCACATCGTTGTAGGCGACGGCAAACTTTTCCTCGTCCAACCCGCAAAATGCGCGGTAGAGCGACGCTTTTGTCATCAGGCAGGCACCCGTCACGGCCATATAATTCTGCGTCGTGACCAAGCGGTACATGTCCCCCACAGCGGTGCGAGGGTAGCTCTTGTGGCTGTGGCCCGCGCTGCCGTTGATGCCCATCAGCACGCCCGCGTGCTGGATCGTGTCGTCGGGGTAGTAGAGCTTCGCGCCCACCGCACCCACGTCGGGGCGCTGGCTGTAGCTGAGCAATTCCCGCAGAAAGTCGTGGGACAACACCTCAATGTCGTTGTTGAGCAGCAGCAGGTGCTCGCCCTCGGCAAACGTCGCGCCGAAGTTGTTGATGGCCGAGAAGTTGAACACGCCCTTGTAGTAGACGACGTGGCAGTCGGCAAAGCGGCTGGGCAGTGTCTCGTAATAGGCAAACGTTGCCGGGTCGGTGGAGTTGTTCTCAATGACGATGACCTCAAAATTGTCGTAGCCCGCGTTTTTGTACAGGCTCGTCAGGCAGCGGTCCAGGTCGTCAATATGGTCTTTACTGGGGATCAATACGCTGATCTTCGGGTGGCCGGTCAGCTCGTACCGCACCTGAAATGCGCCGGGCGCGTCGGGCACGGCCATGGCGTGGCCCGGCAGACCGAGACGCTTGAGCTGCGCGTCGATGGCGCGCTCCCCCGCCGCGACGGCGTAGGGCTTGGCCTCCAT
>ERZ773113.538-NODE-538-length-20068-cov-4.996153_pt1 | contig 20068 bp, 13 predicted proteins | sample MGYA00580565_ERZ773113 | MGnify/ENA primary metagenome ERZ773113 (study PRJEB29015, sample SAMEA2737827) | human gut metagenome | biome: human gut; feature: human-associated habitat; material: faeces | place: China | collected 2012 ...
CTATCGTCAAATACAGTACCTGCCGCATTACCCGGAACATCCATTGAAAACTCTTTGTTATTAACATCTGTTACTGTAATTACAGTACCCTTTGTTGAAAGAATTGCCGAATCAGCAAACCCAATTCGCTTCCCATCATCTCCTGTAGCAATCTCTGCCTTAACATCGCTTCCTTCTACATATATACCATCTTGTGTTGCTGCCTGTGGTATTCCCAAAATATCTGCAAGCTCTGCATTATCACATGTTATATTCATCTTCTGGTCGCTTCCATACTGGTTAGTCATAATAACAAGTGTTGAACCAGCATAATCGGCTGTTGGCACATAACCTGCATAATCAGTACCATTAGCTACTGTATCATTATTAAGGTCTTTAACTGTAAATGCAGAACCCCCTGTGATGTTAACTCCGTCAATAATCTTTCCCATCACCTTATCAAGTGTATCACCTTCGGAAATGCTTATCTTGTAGCCATTAATGTTTATTGCTCCAGCCTGTTCTTCTGTTATAGAAGCTGTTGATGACATAGTAATACTTCCTGCTCCTACCGCTATAGCCTGTCTTGCATCCTCAGTAACAGTTATTCCATATACACCTGCTGTATAGCTGTCAGATACAGAAAGCTGATTAACTCCCTGAAGATCTGAATATACTCTTCTTGAAAGATTACCGTTAATAAGAGACTGTGTATTGAATTCTGTCTGATCAGATATTCTGTCAATCTCGTTATTAATCTGTTCTATCTCTTTCTGTATAGCTTCTCTTTCATCATCTGAATTAACATCATTAGCAGCCTGAACGCTAAGTTCCTTTAATCTTGTGAGCATACTCTGGATTTCTGTAATTGCACCTTCTGCTGTATTTAAAACAGAAACTCCATCAGCTGTATTATTCTGGGCCTGACTAAGACCTCTTATCTGTGCTCTCATCTTTTCAGAAATAGCACATCCTGCAGCATCGTCCTTAGAGCCATTTATCTTGTATCCTGATGATAATCTTTCAATTGATGTTGACAGATTATTCTGTGATTTCTGTAATGCATTATTGGCAACAATCGCTGCCACATTAGTTCCTATTCTCATATCTTAACCTTTCTGTCTGTCCAATTTACCTGTTCATGCTCTATATATCGGATTTTCTGTGCAAATCTTTAGCCTGCAAGCTGTTTTACAATCTGTGCTGCAATTTCATACAGCTTATCTGTTGCTACACTATCCGCCGCTGCCTCATAAGTCACATATGGCACATCTGACGATTTTGTAGTGTTTACAGACACATTTGTAAAGCCAAATACTTCTTTTAAGGATTCTTCCATATCATCAAGAAGCTTGATTCCTTCATCTGAAACTGCTGTGTCACTGACAATGTACATACCAAGACTTTCTCTGTCAGCCTTAGCCTCAACAGAAACTTTTCCTAATACGCTGCTTAGCATGTTTACAGATATACGACCTTTATTGTCGTCATCCTGAACCAATGTAAGCTTCAGCATTCCTGTACTTCCTGAGTCTGTTATATATGGTATTCTGTAATCATGCCTTAATGCCAGATTCTTAATATATCCAATTGTTCTGTCTTTAAGTCTTAAATCCAGAAATCCCTCGTAATTGACATCTATCTGTGTATCAAGGTCTCCCGCTTTGGAAAGAACCTCCTGAAGTTCTTCCTCTGTCTCATCTTTCATTTCTTCATACATAAGTGACAGTTTTTCTTTATGTCCGATTTTTTCAATCGAATCCCTTGCATAATCATGTGTTGTCTTAACACCTCTGATATCCGGGAACTGTCCGGATTCTAAAAATGCTTTCACAGCCTGTATGTTACCACTGTTTATTTCTGTATCTGCATTTCTTATCTGCCTCAATATATCAGCTCCTGCCTGCACTGCTGCCTGCTGTTCCTTAAGATATTCCTCATAATATTGTTCCTCGGCTGCCGCATCATAGTTATCCTCTAACTGTTCAATAAACATTTCAACGGACTGTTCTCCGATTCCGGATGAGTTATCCACATTCTTTAATGTATTCGGGGTAACTAATCCACCATTTGCCATGAATAATGCACTGTAATAGTTAGCAGTTCCGCTTACCTCTGCCATTCCTGTATTCTCATCAATAACAGTGTCCATGTCATAATGCTTTCTTGAATTATATGCAGTCATAAGATTATTCATAGTGACCTCAGCTCCCTGCTTAATCAACGCACCTGCTGCCACTCCGGCATCTCTGGTGAATATATTCATCATCTGGTATATTCCTATAAACTGCTTTCTCTGCTCTTTAGTAATACCATTTGTACGGTCAAGCTTGTACAGAAACTTTGAAAACTTCTCCTCATTATCCTTAGATGCTTTATCATTAGCCTCTGTAAGATATTCATTGACTTCCTCAATTGAAGCATTCATTGGATTTACTCCGTCTTTTATCATATTAAGAACTGTCTCTGGTTTCATATTCTTAATAAGATTATTAATCATTGCATTAACAGATTTGACTGTCTCTACATTTTCCTTTGTCATATCCATGTTATTAGCAGCCAGCACCTTTATTGCTTCCTTGTCCTCATCAGTTCCCTCAAGTCCAAGCGCCTTAATAATATCATCAGCGCTTCCCTGTACTGCCTTCTTTAATGAATCACCGAGGTCGCCTCTTATCTGAGTTCCAACCGCCTCATAAGTTTCATTCATCTTGTCAAACATACTGGCAAATACACGCGCTGGATTTCTTACCATCTCGTCCAATGACTTTCTCGCTGCAAGAACATCTGCGTATGAAACCTGTGCCTCTGCATACATTCCATCAGCCTGCTCATATTCCATAAGCATTGCATTAAGCTCATCTATCGGAGTTGTAAGAATAGAAATGTTATTCTTGACTAGATATACAGACGCATTCGCACTCATAAGAACTCTTGCTGTTACAAGCGTGTCATACGCCTTATCTGCTGCCTGCTGTACATCAGATGCCTGATTTCTAACTTCACTATTTCCTGTGCTTACTGATGCTGCACTGTATTCAATTCTGAAGCTTCTTGCATCCATCTCCAGCTTAAGGCTTGCTATTGTAAATGTTTCTCCTTTTGATACCACATTTGCAACATCTGAATACTCTGCCCTGTTAATAGTATCAAGAGCTGTCCTTATATCATCAATTGGCGAACCTGTAACGAGCGTATTCTCTGCCTTGCCTCCAAGCTTCATGTTATCAAGTATCTTATTAAGCATTTCATCAGGGTCAGCCTGAATCTTTTCAATATCTATCGCATCAAGCTGTGCCTTGTATTCAAGATTTTCTCTTGTGACAGGAATCTGTGCGTCTATAAATGATCTCGCATCTGCAAGTGTCTTATCATTAACCTCAAGACCTGCCGAAGCAATTATCTTCTCAATTCCCGGCCTTAACGCTTCAAAATCAGCGTCAGATATTGCATTTACACACCTTCCTATTGTAACGCCATCTGCACTGATACTTGATGAGGTTGCCGCCTGTGCCTGATATATTCCAGCAATTGAAGGCTCAATGCCATTAGCAACCATGTAATTCTTTGTGTTATCTGATAATGGCTTTAACTCTTTGCTCTTTTCAAGCGCCCCATTAACCTCAGCAACGCTTTCATCATTGACAGCTATATCTGCTCCCTGCATACGGCTCTCGACACTTGCCGCTGTTGCTGCACTTCCAGTCACACTCTCAATCTTATCCTTGGAAACTGCTGTGCCATAATTAACATAATCATCAGAGTGCATCGCAAGTTCAATCTTAATTTTCTCAATAATATTAACCATATCATCTGGTGTAGCATCTGTAAGATTAAAGCCGTCCTCATCTAGCTTTACCGCATCAGCACCTGATAACTTCATCATCAATGCCTTAAGGCTTATCTTTGCACTGGAAGCACTCGCCATAATCTGGCTCTTTACATCATCTGCCTCCTTAAGAAGTCCCTCATATGTATTGTCAGTTGCAGCTGTCACACTGCCAGAGATTACCACTCCTGCAAATGAGCCTGCCACACCTTCACTTTTAACCGCCTTATTTTCTTTATAATTAATAGATGTTCCCTGTGCCGCAACATCTTTATTAAAATTCGCGCCTGAAACTGTATATGTCATATTCTGCTGCCTTTCTTATTTACTATCTGAAACAATCACCCATTGTCATATAATAAATATTTCGGCAGATGTGGCGGGATAATTGAGAGATATATTATAGCAAATAAAAAGGAAGCTAATTCAGAATTAATAAAAATCCAAACCAGCTCCCTTTCTCTATATTATTCTCCTATATCTTCGTAGCCTGAACCTTAGAAACATCACCGTTAAACTCATACACAGCTATTCCATACTTATGTAAGTCAATAAGCAATGACTGCGGATATCCATCACAATCTCCCTTAACGGCTGTAAGAGTCTTCTTCTGGTCAGCTTCATTATCTCCAAGAACCAGCTTATACTTAGTCTTGAACGGAACTCCTATTCTGAAGCTGTCTCTTTCAACGGGTGTAAAATTAAGTACAAAGAGAAGATTCTTCTTTCCATCCGGACTGATTCTCATAAATGATAAAACGCTATTATCTTTATCATTGGCATTAATCCATCTGAATCCTTCACTGCTGTAATCAGTAGCATACAGACATGGATAATTCTTATTAAGCTTCAGACACTTCTTCGTAAAATCCTTAAGTTCTGTATGACTTTCATCCTCTAACAGATACCAGTCAAGAGCACGCTTCTCACTCCACTCATTCCACTGACCAAATTCCTGTCCCATGAATAAAAGCTTCTTGCCAGGATGTCCACACATATATGCATATGCCAGCTTAAGATTCTTGAACTTGTCCTCCCTGTCACCAGGCATTTTACCAAGCATAGAACACTTAAGATGTACAACCTCATCATGTGAAAGCACAAGAATGAAATTCTCGCTGTAAGCATACATCAATGAAAATGTCATCTTGCTATGATTAAACTTTCTGAAATATGGATCAAGCTTCATATATTCAAGGAAATCATGCATCCAGCCCATATTCCACTTAAATGTAAAGCCAAGACATTCCCCATTGTCTGGATCACCACTTACCATAGGCCATGCTGTTGACTCCTCAGCTATAGTTATTGCCTGTGGGAATCTCTTCTTTAACATGCTGTTAAAATGCTTTAAAAAGCTGATTGCTTCGAGATTACCGTTGTCACCATATTTGTTAGGAACCCAGTTTCCTTCTGTCCTTCCGTAATCCAGATACAGCATTGAAGCAACAGCATCAACTCTTAAACCATCAATATGGAACTTGTCCACCCAGAACATTCCATTAGCAATAAGGAAGTTAGCCACTTCATTCTTGGAATAATCAAATACCTTCGTTCCCCAGTCAGGATGCTCTCCCTTTCTAGGGTCTGCATACTCATATACACAGCTTCCATCGAAATTAGCAAGTCCATGCGCATCCTTTGGAAAATGTGCCGGTACCCAGTCAAGAATTACACCAATTCCTTTTTCATGCATATAATCTACAAAATACATGAAATCCTTAGGTGTTCCGTATCTTGCTGTAGGTGCATAATAACCTGTTACCTGATATCCCCATGATCCATCATATGGATACTCTGCAATTCCCATAAGTTCAATATGTGTGTATCCCATATCTGTTACATATTTTGCAAGCTCAGGTGCCAATTCTCTATATGTATAGAATCCGTCCTCTGTTCCATCATCTTTCTTCTTCCATGAGCCAAGATGACATTCATATATAGAAAGAGGTGCTTTAAGATGATTCTCTGTCTTCTTCTTCTCAACCCATTCAGAATCTTTCCATTCATAACCTGAAAGATCGGCAACTATTGATGCTGTCTCTGGTCTTAACTGTGCCTGATTAGCATATGGATCTGCCTTGTAAAGAGCCTCTCCACTCTGGGAAATAATAAGGAACTTATACATATCCCCTGCTTTAGCTCCCGGTATGAACAAATCATATATTCCACCATCTGAAATCTTCTTCATATCATAACCATATGCATTCCAGTTATTAAACTCACCTATAACATAGACTTCTCTTGCAGCAGGTGCCCACACAGCAAAATACACACCTTCTTTTCCGTCTTTTACTCCAACATGCGCACCCATTTTGTTATATATCTCATAATGAGTTCCCTGTCCAAAAAGATATGCATCCAGTTCTGTGATTGCCAGCTGCTCGTATTTTTGCATATTCTTCATAAAATCCTCCATTATATTATTATTATCCTACACGACACTTATGGGTCCCCTCAGATATCCCACTAATTAATAGTATATTACCACATTAGCAAATTAATTACTACATTTCATATGCAAAAAAAATGTTCATTTCACATATATTATGTTATACTGTAAATCGCATTGAAATAAATGCTTTATATAAGTTAGAAAGATGAAAAGGAGTATTAAATTCTTATGATATACTATATTGTTAACGAAAGTTTCACTAACATAATAGCATTTGTCAGCATCCTGTTTGCTTTCGCATTTACAATAGCTGCAATTGCTCTTGGCAAGAATCTTCTTCCAAGAGATGCCGGAAGAGCTTATGCCATCAACGGAAGTAAATCGGTTGGAAAACCAAGAGGTGCCGGCATGATTTTCATTCTTACATTCACAGTCACATGTGCATTATTCGTAAACTTAAGTGCCGAGCTTATCATTTATCTTATACTTGTGCTTGCCGCAATGCTCAGCGGATACCTTGATGACAGTGCTTCATCACCATGGGGTAATTTAAAGAAAGGTCTTATTGACCTTGCAATATCGGTTATGGCGGCAGTTACTTACCTGCATTACAACCCTAACACATTTGACCTTGCATTCTTTGGAAAGACAGTAACTCTTAATCCAATCATATATGCAATACTTATTATTATACTTATATGGGTAAGTATCAATGTTACTAACTGTTCAGATGGTGTTGACGGCTTATGCGGTACACTCTCTGTTGTAACACTTGCCTCAGTGTATGTACTTTTTAAGTCATTTAATATTGAATCAGCTTACAGACACACCGTTCTTATTATGATTGTGTGTATCCTCGGCTACCTGTGGTTCAACGCATCACCAAGCAAGTTGCTTATGGGTGACGCCGGTTCGAGAGCAATAGGAATATTTATAGCATTTACATTCCTCAAGCTCCATGCACCGCTGCTTTATATTCCAATGGCACTTATAATTATTCTCGATGGCGGACTTGGTCTTATCAAGGTTTCATTCATGAGATTTCTTCACATCAACTTAATGAAGAACCTTCGTACACCAATCCACGACCATATGAGAAAGAATAAAGACTGGTCAGATACACAGGTTGTTTTCAGATTCACAATTATCCAGGTAATTCTTGGTCTTGCAGTAATATATGGATTAATGTTCTGATATTAAATATATTAAAATGGCATGTCAGTTGAATTTCTGACATGCCATTATTTCTGTTCTGAGAGTTTCTCAGCCTGACGCCGCCTGCGTCTGTGCTCTCTCTCTTTTATCTGCTTTTCATATATCTTAAGTGCACCCTTTTCATCAGTGTGCTTCATAATTCTGACTGCATAATATCTGCCTTCTTCGGTCTGTTTAACTCTGAAACGCCCCTTTATAAGCCCATGTTCATCACACGTAAACAAGCCGTAATAGCATTTCGAATTAGTAGCAAACCACTTAACTGTTCTTGTCATAGTCCTGCCACATAAAAAACATTTGCAGGAACGTACATTTCTGTCGCTTGCAGCCTTGTCCCTTGTCGCAAATCCCTTTGAAATATACTTCTCATAAGTTCCAAAGTTAAGATATACCTCGTCCTTTCTTGACTCTGGAATTGTAAATGTGTCTATACTACAGAACTTCTTAACTCTGTCAAAATCCAGCTTCTTCATTATCTTGGCTGTGTACCTTGCATCACTCATTGCTGAATGATAATGCTCATCACCCTTGATTCCCTGCTCATCGATTGCAGATTTAAGATTCATGCGTGTCTTGCCATCTGAAAAATTAATACTGTAAAGTTTCTGAAGATCAAGATACAGAAGCGGCTTTGGGAAATTCTCCGGCACTTCATAAAACTTCATATTCCTTCTTAATTCAGTAATATCCATGCTTCCCCATGTAACAAATGTATAATCTTCCCCGCACCATTCAAGAAATTCAGTAACACCCGATACGAAATCAGTTCCGTTAGCAAGGTCATTTTCTGTTATCCCTAATATCTTCTTGACTGTATTCTGCAGCTTTGTATACACCTGTGGCTTAATGGTACACTGCCACTCATCTACAATATCAAGCTTCTCATTAACCTTCGCCGCGCCTATCTGTATAATCTCAAAAGGAAAATGATCCTCAGAAAATTGTTTTCCCTTGGCACTCTGATTCCACTCAAGATCCATAACAATATAATTCATAAACATTTTCCTCTGTTACTTATTCTAATCTCGTGATATCTACATATTAAAGCAAACATATTATAGCGTGTATATGGGCGTATGTCGATAATATTTTATGAAGATATTGCAATAAGCTACGCTCTTGCATCAAATGTATTATCTGCTCCTGCTGCTATATTATCACTTTCTTTGCTCTTTAATGCCTTTCTTTCTGCCGAATAAGCTTCATAATATGTTGTTTTTAAAGCAGAATTGACTTTAGTCTCTGCCTTTGTTTCTTTTGCCTGCCAGCCAACAACGCCTGTATATGTAAGTATCTCTTCTCCGTCTTCATTATATACATGAACTGCTGAACCAAAGCCTTTTCCCTGACATTCTGCCTCATACGGCTCTCCAAATAACATGCACAGCCATCTTTTATCTGCTTCCTGCACTTCTTTCATGACAGACGCATTGCCAGAACCTGTCAGATAACTGAATTTTCCAATCAAAGCAGCTCTGTCTGGCGCTACCTTGCTTATTTCTGACTTTCTTAAACTCTTAAATTCATTTCCCATATATTCATTGTTCTGTGCATCTTTTTTCGCCATTTCAGCAATTTTATCTTTTAAAGAGTCTGTCAGTTTCCATTTATTCTTTTTAGAAGCCGCAACAACACTGGTATCTGCGCTTCCCATTACATTAGATATATTCATGCCTGCCTCCTGAAACCACATTTTTACAAATGCTTCTTATTATCTGATATCGGCATAATTGTGTATATATTCCATAAGGTCGTTGTAAAATGCCCATTTTCTTTTAATAACTATTGTTTTCTTCTTCTCCCGCTTTTTAAATTCTTTGGTGAGATTGCCAAACTTAAGATACCTGACAGTAACCTTACTGTCCTGATTCTTATTCTGTGTAACATTTACAATAGAGGTTATTTTCCATATGTCTTTATGCCCCGGCAGCTTTTCTATATCGTACTCACTTCTGATCCTGCTCTCATAAAATATTTTATCAGATTCACCTTTCCTGTATACTTCGTTTGCTAAAAGCGGAACAACAGCTGATGAGCCACTTTTAGCTGATAAAAATGCAGACGCTTCACTCATCTGATTTTTATATCTGAACCGGTACAGTATTCCACCATCTTTCGGTTCATACATATACTGCCATTCCCTAAATTCCTTAGTATCAAAAATAACCACGGCATTTTGCTTTTCTTCAATAGCCTTTTTCTTTTTATACTCTTCCAGCTTTTCCTTTATATCTGCGCCTGCCTGACGATAATATAATGGGCTGTAAGCCATTTTCTTCTTCGCCTCGTCTAATGCAGCATCATAGCTTGCATGGGTTCTTGTGCAACGCTCAACTATATTGTCCTCTCCATCTATTATAACCCCTCTGTAATACTCACACTGGTAATCTTTGTTCCAGACCTTTTCTACCTGTGGTGTGAATGTTCTTTCTTTTCCCTGCATATTTTCCCCTCCTGAAAGCTGGTCTTTATAATATTAACATATTGTCTTATTAAAACACAGTATACAAATTATTATTGTGTAACTATTGCTATAGATAATAAAATAAGATTGTAAACTCAAATTGAGGAGATGGCAGGCAAATTTGACCGGAATCAGATTAAACAGAATTGCTCTTATTTCAGAAGCTTTAAATTTACTTTTTATTTTATTATCAAAAGCAATCGTAGAAGCTATTTTTAGCGGAGTTACATCTGCTCTTAATACATTATTGATAATAATAGTTGTTCTCTTATTTTTAGTTGGAAGTGCTTTTTTAATCACATATTTGGTTCAGAAAAAATGGGATGTTAGATTCTTATGAGGCTTTTTCAGATATCATGACTGAGATAGAATTTAAACATTGGCAGGAGCGAAAAAAAACAAATATAAATATTTGCAGTTTTAAAAACAGATATGAGAGAAATCCCATATCTGTTTTTTCTTGTATATACAATTAAAAAGCAGCAACGATTAATCGCCACTGCTTATCCCTTCTTAATATAAATGTTCCCACCCAGAGTCGAACTGGGGATTGAGACTTAGGAGGTCCCCGTTATATCCACTTAACTATGAGAACAACTTGGCTAAACACCAAGAGAGATTTTATCACAAAACATCAGCAAGGTCAATGATACCATGAGATTAAAAAGAAGCTGCCACCTGGCGATTACAATCGCCGAGTGGCAGCTTCCATAAACACATTTATCGGATTAGTTTAATTATTGCAACTTGAACTTATCAATAGCTTCCTTAAGAGCCTCTGCGATATTATCAAGTTCAACTGTAAATTCATTAAGGTCGTGCATTGTCTGCTCAACATCAACGGCTGATGCTGTAACCTCTTCAGAAGCTGCTGCGGTCTCAGTTGCTACTGCTGCAACATCTTCCATCTTGCTTACAACATTATTTCTATTAGTATCCATAGCTTCATTGAGCTGTGTAATGTTATCAAGACCTTCCTTAAGTCCGTTAACTGAATCAGAAATTGTATTAAACAGTTCCTTAGCATCCTTAATAGAAACATTCTGTTCCTCTATAATACCAACTGACTCATCCATTGTCTGCTCAACCTGCTGTGACTTAATAGTAATCTCATTAACAATTTGTTTAATCTCATCTGTTGACTGCTGTGACTGTTCAGCAAGCTTTCTTATCTCATCAGCAACTACTGCGAATCCCTTACCGCTCTCTCCTGCTCTTGCTGCCTCAATAGAAGCATTAAGTGATAACAGGTTAGTCTGCTCTGTAATTTCTGTAATGGCATCTGATATGAAATTAATCTTTTCTATACTGCTTACCATCTCAGATACAACTGATTTAGAAATCTTAGAGTTATCAATTGAACGCTGTCCCTTAGTAATAAGTTCATCAACAATTGTAAGTCCCTTATTACTTAACTTCTGTGTTTCAACAGACATCTCACTGATATCAGTTACATAAGCCTTAGTTTCCTTTAATCTGTCTGCAAGATTTTCTACTTCCTGTGTTGCTGTCTGTGTACTGTCTGCCTGACCTGATGCACCAACTGCAACACTCTGTATAGCCTCTGAAACCTGACCTACAGTCTCTGTAGTAGACTTAGATACTCCTGCAATCTTAGCAGACGCATCTACTATAACTCCACTCTTTTCCTCAACACCCTTAATAAGAACTGCCATGTTCTCAACCATGTTGTTAAAGTTATTCTCAAGGTCTCCAAACTCATTCTTCTTCTTTACATCAATTCTGTCTGTTAAATCACCACTGGCAACATCCTTCATATGGCCAGAAACCTTCTTAATCTCCTTAGTCATAGAAGCTGTAACTGAAAGTGCAATACCAATTCCAATAACAAATGCTATAATACTGAATATAACAGTATTGCTAATCATCTTATTAGTTGTAGCAGATGTTTCTTTAGAACTGATAAAACCAACAAGTGTCCATCCTGTAACAGCATCCTTAGATGTTACTACATGTACCTTTTCACCATTAATGTTTTCATCAAATGAAAATGCTTTATCATAATCATCCTCTGTAAGACCTTTAACTGTACTCCAGCAATTCAGTCCTGATACTGAATCTGTTACATACTTGTTATTATCATTATTAACAAGTATATTACCATCTTCATCTGCAAGGACAACAAATCCTGTATTAAGAAGTCCGATACCCTGTACAAAATCTGTAATCTCAGAAAAATCAATATGCATACCCACAGTACCATAATTCGTTCCGTCTGAATGCTTAATTTCCTGTGAAACAGTAATTATTGTCTTATCAAAATCCTTGCTGTAATATGGCTTTGAAAAATAAGCATAAATGCTGTTTCTTGCCTTAAGACCTTTACAATCTGTGTACCATACTTCCTTAGTTCTGTCTACACCATTCTCAAGACCACCCTTACTAAGTGTCTTACCAGTCTCTGGGTTATATTCTCCCCAACCTGTAATCTCAAGATTAGTATTAGTAGCAAAGAACGCTCTTTCTGCACCATTAGTAACCTTAACTGATGCAATAAGAGAATCTCTTACTGCCTTAACATTATCACTTAATGTTCCCTGATCCTCAAGATGCTTTACTTCATTCTTTCTTGTAAGCAGGTCTACCGGCTGCGACAGAGTCTTAAGATATGTAGTAAACTGTTTCTGTGCTTCATTCAAAGTCTGCTCACTTGTTACCTTCATGTTATTTTCCATTGAAGACGAAGTTGTTGTAATTGAACTTACCATAAGCATTACAATAGGAATTGTAATGGCAACAATAAAAAATAAAACAAGCTGAAAGCCTAATTTTCTGAAAAACTTCATAGCTTTCCCTCCTCGTTGATAATTAATAATATTTAGTTGACATTTCCGATTTCTTACATGCCTTGTATTATAATACCACATTTGTAAAAATATGTAAATTTCTATATTAAATACAATTTATTATGAAAGCATATATTTAACAACAATATCAGTCAGTAAATCTTACATTTCCCTGAAGCCATATCTGTCCTTTGAATCTGCGGCCTACGGCTGGTTCTCCAAGCAGATGTTCCTTATTAACTGCTGTAGTTATAATAAGACTGTTACATTCAAGAACCATAATATATATCTTCTCACCAGTGTATATATTCTCCTCTTCACGCAGTTCAAGAATCTCTCCTATGACGGAATACTGGTCACATTCTACACCGCATGGCATAAATGTTGAGTCTACTATAGTAAATATATCTTCCTTCATGACACGGTTAGAAAGTTCATTGTATGTATCAATATCTTCAATTGTAAGGCTCTCAATTGCATCCTCATCGCCATTCTTTGCTGCCTGAATAAGATTCTTTCTTGCAATTTCATCCTGTCTGCTTTTCTTAGAATTTCTTTCCTTTCTCACCGGAAGCATAATAATTCCACCAAGAGAAAGCCCTGTAAGTGCAACCTTTTTGTTCTTAATCGGAACCTTTGTTATATCATTCTTAATATCAGGATCAAAATCAGGTATCTTAAAATCTTTTCCACTATATAGATACTCAAGATAATCCATAACATTCTGAAGATAGAATATAAGCGTAACTCCTGTCTTTAATTCATCACATATTACTGCATATGACTCCTTATCAAGATGTCTTTCAATTGTCATTTCCTCATTTTCACTTAAATTCTTTCCCACTACAAATGGAAAATAATACTCATATTTAAAAGTATTCTTTTCATATCTTCCATACACATACAAACCTGTTGAATTGCTAAGGCGCAAGATAATAACGCCACGATCTAATTTCTCGTGGCGTATCACAAATCCTTCTTTTATACTTTCTTTAATTCCTGTTTTAATAAATTTTTCTTCAGCCCTGGATGTCATATTATTAAATCCAAGCGCTCTTATATATAAATTCATATATTACTCCGATACTCTATTCTGTATCAACTATAAATATAGTAAGTTTCTTTAATAAATTATGCTCTACATTATCTGTATAAGGTGTTCCATCAGCATGCTGAGTCATTCTTATAACCGGTCTGTCAGCAGCTTCCTTATTCTGCCTGATAACAATACCTTTACCGCCATCACTTGTATAAACAGTACATCCAACAGGATATGCTGCCACAGAATCCAGAAACTTCGCTGCGATTGTAGAATCATACTTAATTCCCGCATGAACCTTTATGTACTCAATTGCTTCATAAATCTTCATTCTTTCACTTCCGATACCACTTATCATGCTATCGAAATCATCACAGATAGAAACAAGCTTAACTTCCGGCTTAAGTCTTTCTCCTTTATGCTGGAATGGATATCCTGAACCATCTATTCTTTCATGATGAAAAAGGACTATTTCCTTAGCCACATCCGGAAGCCATGCTTCATCCTGTAATGAGCTATAGCCAAATATTGTATGCTTCTTATACTCAACAACATCCTTAGGTGTCATATTTTCTTCATTAATATTAACATAAGGAACATTGATATATCTTAACCCAATATCATGAAGTATTGCACCCATTGATACATTATGAACCTGCTTGTCACTCATCTTAAGCCTTAGTGCCATAATTGTAGATAATGCACATACATTTATACAATGAGTGTACATATCCGTGCTTACATTCCTGATTTCTGTTATATTATTAACCACTTCCGGCTCAGCAAGCACAGAATCCAGTATCCTCTGTGCTTCCTCAACAATGACCTTTAGTTCTTCGTTATGTTTATAAATGTGTTTTTCTAATATTCTCTTAACTACCTGCCTTGAATTCTTTGCAGTTTCTTCCAGCTTATATGGATATTCCTCTTCTACTTTACCGGACGATGTGTTTTCTGTTAAAATTCCTTCTTGTTCATCCTTTATATATACAGTTCTTGTTCCAAGATTCCTGATTCTGCTAATAAGTTCTGTTGTCATAGGAACATCAGCATGAATAAGTACCGCGTCAGCCTGCGATAATATAGGAAGGGCTAATATATCATTTTCTCTAAGATTATCAACACTTACCTGCTTCATAATGCGCTCCATTCTTAATTAAACATTATTCAACCCCTGTTACTATAGGTAAAAGATAGCATATTTTAATTAATATTACAATGAATATTGACTTATAATTATATTAGTGTTATATTGACATTGTTAAATTATTATCAATCAATATTACACGAATCAATTTATGGAGGAAATGTTATGTCAAAGAATTTAACTGAGAATTACCCAATTGTTGACACAGTCGAAGCTCTTGAAGAAAGACTTGCAGGTGTACGTGAGGCACAGCGCATCTTTGCAACCTATACACAGGAGCAGGTAGATAAGATATTTACTGCTGCTGCACTTGCTGCCAATAAAGCAAGAATCCCTCTTGCAAAGCTTGCAGTTGAAGAAACTGGTATGGGAATTGTAGAAGATAAGGTTATCAAGAATCATTATGCTTCAGAATACATTTATAATGCTTACAGAGATACTAAGACTTGTGGTGTTATTGAAGAGGATAAGGCATATGGAATTAAAAAAGTTGCTGAACCTATTGGCGTTGTTGCAGCCGTAATCCCTACAACTAATCCAACTTCAACAGCTATTTTCAAAACTCTTATTTCACTTAAGACTAGAAATGGTATTATCATAAGCCCACATCCACGAGCTAAGAAATCGACAATTGCAGCAGCTAAGGTTGTTCTTGAAGCTGCTGTTGCAGCAGGTGCCCCAGCGGGAATCATTGGCTGGATAGATGTTCCTTCACTTGAGCTTACAGATACACTTATGAAGGAAGCAGATATTATCTTAGCTACCGGCGGACCTGGAATGGTTAAAGCTGCTTACTCTTCTGGAAAGCCTGCACTTGGTGTAGGTGCTGGTAATACTCCTGCTATCATCGATGAATCAGCAGATGTAATACTTGCTGTTAACTCAATTATTCATTCTAAGACATTTGACAATGGTATGATATGTGCTTCTGAACAGTCTGTAATTGTTGACAAGAAGGTTTACAAGGCTGTTAAAGAAGAATTTGCATACAGAGGCTGCTACTTCCTTAATAAGAGCGAGACAGAAAAGGTAAGAAAGACTATTATTATCAACGGTGCCCTTAATGCGAAGATTGTTGGTCAGAAAGCCCATACTATTGCTGCTTTAGCAGGCGTTACTGTTCCTGAAGAAACTAAAATTCTTATCGGTGAAGTAACATCTGTAGACCTCTCAGAAGAATTTGCTCATGAAAAGTTATCACCTGTCCTTGCAATGTACAAGGCAGAAGATTTTGAAGATGCTCTTTCAAAAGCTGAACACCTGATTGCAGATGGTGGATTTGGTCATACATCATCTCTTTATATTAATGTTGAAACACAGGCAGACAAGATTGCTGAATTCTCTGAAAGAATGAAGACATGCCGCTGCCTTATCAATACACCTTCATCTCACGGTGGAATCGGTGACCTCTACAACTTTAAGATGGCTCCTTCTCTTACACTTGGATGCGGCTCTTGGGGCGGAAACTCAGTATCTGAGAACGTTGGAGTAAAGCATCTGCTTAATGTAAAAACTGTCGCTGAGAGGAGAGAGAATATGCTTTGGTTTAGAGCACCTGAGAAGGTTTACTTTAAGAAGGGCTGCTTACCTGTTGCCCTTGATGAACTTGGAACTGTAATGGGTAAGAAGAAAGCATTTATCGTTACTGACCAGTTCCTTTATAAGAACGGTTATACCAAATGTGTCACAGATAAGTTAGATTCTTTAGGAATCATGCATACTACTTTCTATAATGTAGCACCAGATCCAACACTTGCATGTGCTAAAGAAGGTACAGCAGCTATGAGACTTTTCGAACCTGATGTAATCATCGCAATTGGTGGTGGTTCTGCAATGGATGCTGCCAAGATTATGTGGGTTATGTATGAACATCCTGAGGCAGACTTCCTTGATATGGCTATGCGTTTCATGGATATCAGAAAGAGAATATACACATTCCCTAAGATGGGTGAGAAAGCTTACTTTGTCGCTATCTCAACATCTTCTGGAACAGGTTCAGAGGTAACTCCTTTTGCAGTTATTACTGATGAAACAACTGGTCAGAAATATCCACTTGCTGACTACGAATTACTTCCTAAGATGGCTATTATCGATGCTGACATGCATATGAATCAGCCTAAGGGACTTACAGCAGCTTCTGGTATTGATGCACTTACACATGCACTTGAAGCATACGCTTCCATTATGGCAACAGAATATACAGATGGTCTTGCATTACAGGCTATGAAGAATATATTTGAATATCTTCCAGCAGCTTATGAATTAGGTGCACATGATGCAGTTGCAAGAGAAAAGATGGCAACAGCTTCTACTATGGCTGGTATGGCTTTTGCTAATGCTTTCCTTGGAGTGTGCCACTCACTTGCACATAAACTGGGTGCATATCACCACCTTCCACACGGAATTGCTAATGCCCTTCTTATCACTGATGTAATGAGATTCAATGCTGCAGAGGTTCCAACAAAAATGGGAACATTCTCACAGTACCAGTATCCACATTGCAAAGCACGTTATGTTGAGTGTGCTGACTTCCTTGGAATTCAGGGTAAAGATGATGATGAGAAATTTGAAAACCTCATTAAGGCTATTGAAGAATTAAAGGCAAAGGTAGGAATTAAGAAAACTATTGCAGATTATGGTGTTAAAGAGGAAGACTTCCTTGCAACCCTTGATGAGATGACAGAAGCTGCATTTGATGACCAGTGTACTGGTGCTAACCCAAGATATCCTCTTATGAGTGAAATGAAAGCCATGTACTTAAAGGCTTACTATGGTAAATAATCATCATTATTATTTTAAGAAAGGAAGACATGTCATATGAAAAAATATTTAGCAAAATCTAAGTTAAAATCAGTATATGTAGAGAATGGCAAAGCTACTAAGGTCTTTGCCAAGACCTACAACAAATCAGATGTTTTATATGAAGCTCTTAATACTTCTAGAGTTGAAGACGCAGGCGTTAATATTCCAAAGCTTTTAGAGGTTGCTGTTACTGACGGTAAATGGTCTATCACAAGTGAATATGTTGAAGGTCCTACTCTTACACAATTAATTGAAAAATACCCTGACAAGGCTGATGATTATATTAAGAAAATGGTTGAATACCAGATATCTTTCCAGAAGAAGTCTAACCCACTTCTTCTGGTATTAAAGGATAAAATGAACCGCCAGATTAACTCTATTGAAGAACTTGATAACAGCGTTAAGTATGAACTTCTTACAAGACTTAATTCCATGAAGAATCATACTAAGCTTTGTCACGGAGATTATTGTCCTGATAATATTATTGTTACTGCTGATGCCAAGGGAAATATCAAAGAAATCACAGCAGTTGACTGGGTACATGCTACACAGGGTAATGCATCTGCCGATATTGCGAATACATTTTTACTTCTCAAATTACAGTTTGGTGACAAGAGTGATATTCCTGAAAAGTACATAAGTGCTTTCTGTGAATTAACTAACACAAAACGTTCATATGTTAATGAATGGCTTCCATTAGTTGCAGCAGCAAGACTTACTAAGAATAAAGAAGAAGAAAAAGAACTTCTTAATCAGTGGATTAATGTTGTAGATTTCCAGTAAAAGTTTTCCACATACCAATATAAACAAAGTTTTCCACATTAAAATACTGGTTTTTAACAGCATTTTAATGGATTTCCCACAGAATTAACACACTTATCCACAAAATTTGTGGATAACATAAAACAAATGTGGATAAAACATATTCATTTGATATGTTTTATCCACATTTTTAATAATATCTATTTAGTATTCATATTACTTAACTGGTACTAATTCTGCCTTACCACCCATGTACATACGAAGAGCTTCTGGAATAAGAACTCTTCCATCTGCCTGAAGGTTATTCTCAAGGAAAGCAATAAGCATTCTTGGAGGTGCAACACATGTGTTATTAAGCGTATGTGCAAAGTACTTGTTCTTGTCCTTACCCTGAACTCTTATCTTAAGTCTTCTTGCCTGAGCATCTCCTAAGTTAGAACATGAACCAACCTCGAAGTACTTCTTCTGTCTTGGTGACCATGCTTCAACATCAATAGACTTAACCTTAAGGTCAGCTAAATCTCCTGAACAGCACTCAAGTGTTCTTACTGGAATATCCATTGTTCTGAAGAAATCTACTGTATTCTGCCATAATTTATCAAACCACATCTTGCTCTCTTCTGGCTTGCATACAACAATCATTTCCTGCTTCTCAAACTGGTGGATTCTATATACACCTCTTTCCTCGATACCGTGAGCACCCTTCTCTTTTCTGAAACATGGAGAATAGCTTGTAAGTGTCTTAGGAAGCTCTTCCTCTGGTGTAATTGTATCAATAAACTTACCAATCATTGAATGTTCACTTGTTCCAATAAGGTAAAGATCTTCACCTTCTATCTTATACATCATGGCATCCATTTCATCAAAGCTCATAACACCAGTAACTACGTTACTTCTTATCATATAAGGAGGAATACAATATGTGAACCCTCTGTCAATCATGAAATCTCTTGCATAAGAAATTACTGCTGAGTGAAGTCTTGCAATATCGCCCATAAGATAATAGAAACCATTACCTGCAACCTTTCCAGCCGCATCAAGGTCAATACCATTAAACTTCTGCATAATCTCTGTATGATAAGGTATTTCAAAATCTGGAACTACTGGTTCACCGAACTTTTCAATCTCTACATTTTCACTGTCATCTTTACCTATTGGTACTGTTGGATCAATAATGTTAGGAATTGTCATCATAATCTTAGTAACTTTTTCATTAAGTTCTGTTTCTTTTGCTTCTAGTTCCTTTAATCTGTCAGCATCAGTATTAACCTGAGCCTTAACAGCCTCAGCTTCTTCCTTCTTGCCCTGTGCCATTAAAGCACCAATCTGCTTAGAAAGCTTGTTTCTGTTAGCTCTTAACTCATCAGCTTCTGTCTTTGTAGCACGAGCCTGTGCATCAAGTTCAATAACTTCATCAACTAAAGGTAACTTTCTATCCTGAAATTTATTCTTTATATTCTGTTTAACAATATCTGGATTTTCTCTTACAAATTTTAAATCTAACATTTTTTCCTCCATATAACGAATTTGATACTCTTTTAATTATGCACCTTTTTATATATATTTTCCAGCATTTTATATATTTATTTATGTATCTTTTAATGTACTTTATTATATTCGTTATTATTC
>ERZ773113.551-NODE-551-length-19885-cov-5.155623_pt1 | contig 19885 bp, 17 predicted proteins | sample MGYA00580565_ERZ773113 | MGnify/ENA primary metagenome ERZ773113 (study PRJEB29015, sample SAMEA2737827) | human gut metagenome | biome: human gut; feature: human-associated habitat; material: faeces | place: China | collected 2012 ...
GACGCAGGACAGCAGCGGCAGATACTCCATCAGCACCGCGTTTTGCAGCGCGATATGGAGCCTTGTCACTACCACGCCGCAAGCCTTTCGCGGCGGCGAGATTTGGAACACCATCGTCACCATCAATGACGGTCTGAAAGCCTTTGGTTATGGCTTGCTGGTGCTGTTTTTCGCTATGAGCGTGTTCCGCTCTGCCGCCAGCTTCCGCGACCTCCAGCGCCCGGAGTTTGCCCTGCGGCATTTCATTCGCTTCATAATCGCAAAGGTGGCCGTGGGAAGTGCCATGGAAATTATGACTGCTGTGTTCTCCGTGTGCGGCGGCGTGGTGCAATCCATCATGGGCAGCATCGGCGGCATGAGTGCCGCCAGTGTGACGCTGCCGCAGGAAATTACTGACGCTATTGAAGAAGTGGGTTTCTTTCAGTCTGTCCCCCTCTGGATGGTCACATTCTTGGGGAGCCTGTTCATCACAGTATTGTCGTTTATTTTGATTATGACCGTCTACGGGCGCTTTTTCCGTCTGTATATGTTTACGGCTCTGGCTCCGCTGCCGCTGGCCTCTTTTGCGGGGGAGGATACTTCGTTTATGGGAAAAGCCTTTCTCAGAAGCTATCTCGGCGTCTGCATGGAGGGTGCTATTGTGGTGCTGGCCTGTTTGATTTTTTCTGCCTTTGCCGCCAGCGGTGCGCCGATTGCGGATACCTCACTGCCCGTTGTTACGATGAGCTGGCAGTATGTGGCGCAGACGATTTTCAATATGCTGATATTGGTTGCACTTATCAAGGGGGCGGAACGGATTGCAAAGGAGATGTTCGGGCTATAAGAAAACGGCGGGCCGAAGCCCGCCGTTTTTCAGTCCTTATATTCAGGGATGGGTACGCCGTTGCACAGCTGAAATCCGGTAATGGTGCGTCCCTCTGCATTGGCACGGTGCAGATCGTTTTTGATCTGCCGCTCGGCCAGCCGCAGCATTTGCCGTTCCTGTACCCACTCCACCACCGGGCGGAGCCAGCAGGACAGCGCCAGCAACGCGAAAAGTGCCAGGACACCGTAGAACACAAATGGATGTGCCGCCGCCCATTGGGGGTAAAGGCGGCCTACGCCCAGCCAGACCAGAATAGGCAGAAGTTGCAGGCGCAGGAGCAGAGCGAACACCAACCGGATTGCAAAGATAAACAGAACAAATGCGGCGAAAGCAAGAAGTACCTGTTGCAGGATCGTCATAGTAAAAACCTCCTATATTTGGTACTTCTATTATCTCATACCTCAAAAATCGTGTCAAAAAATCGAAAAATAAATCAATTCAGAAGAAATGCGGCTCAATTTGAGACACATTTCGACAGCAGAAAGGAGCAGCCAAATATAAGACATGAAGCGGTATCAAATCATTTATGCCGATCCTCCATGGCGATATGAGCAAAAAAGTATGCAAGGTGCAGCGGAAAAGCATTACCCAACGATGAGTATTGCTGATTTGTGCGTACTGCCAGTTGCGAATATAGCCGCAGAGGACAGCACACTATTTCTGTGGGCCACATTCCCGCAGCTTCCTACTGCACTTAAATTGATTCGTGCGTGGGGTTTTACTTACAAAACTATTGCGTTCCTCTGGCTGAAAAAGAACAAAAAGTCTGATAGCTGGTTTTATGGCCTTGGCTTCTGGACAAGGGGAAATGCGGAAGTTTGCTTATTGGCAACAAAAGGGCACCCAAAACGCAGGGCAGCTAATATTCACCAGTTCATCATTTCTCTGATTCAAGAACACAGCAAAAAGCCCGATGAAGTGCGAGAAAAAATTGTAGACCTGATGGGTGATGTGCCGCGGATTGAATTATTTGCCCGCAGCTATACAGAGGGTTGGGATGTGTGGGGAAACGAAGTGGAGAGCGATATTGACTTATCAAAAAACATTACGGAGGAGTGATGAACATGGAAATTAAGATACCCAAAGAAGTCCGGCAGCACAGCGAGACGATTTTCTTCGGCTTGTCTACTCGCCAATTTATTTGTGCGGTGCTGGCCGTAAGCGTTGCTATCGGCACCTACTTTCTGACGAAGGGAGCTATTGGCAAAGAAACCGCCAGCTGGGTGTGCATCGTGGCCGCCGCGCCGCTGGCCGCAGCTGGCTTCTTCCGCTATAACGGCTTGACCTTTGAGCGGTTTGTGTGGGCTGTTATCAAGTCACAGATTTTATGTGCAGGGCCGCGCGTGTTCCGTTCCGAAAATCTGTACTGCAAAATTCTGAACGAGAAGGAGAAAAACATCTATGATTAAAACGCTGATTGCCGCAGACAGAAGTGAGCGCGAGCGGTTCCGAATCCCTCGCAGCGTCCAGCAATCCATCCCCATCCAAAAGATCTATCGGGACGGCATCTGGCAAACCGGCGGCAAGTTCAGCCGCACATGGCGCTTCGCAGACATCAACTATGCACTGGCCTCCCATGAGGATCAGAGAGATATGTTTACGGCCTATTGCGGCGCACTGAATAGCCTGCCAACGGATGCCACTACCAAAATCACCATCAACAACCGGCGTCTCAACGGCGCGGACTTCCAGCGCAGTGTCCTGATGCGGGAGCGAGGGGACAGTCTGGACAGTTACCGCAGGGAGTACAACCGCGTCCTGACCGACAAGGCCGCAGAGAGCAACGATCTGATTCAAGACAAGTACATCACGGTTTCGGTGGCTCGGAAGAACATGGATGAGGCCCGCACCTTTTTTCACCGGGTAGACGCCGATCTCAGCAAAAACTTCGGACGGCTGGAGAGCGGCGCAAAGGCGCTGGACAACCAGGATCGGCTGCGTATCTTCCATGATTTCTTCCGCCCCGGTGAGGAAGAGCATTTCCGCTTTGATCTCAGCGATGCCATGAAGAAAGGCCATGACTTCCGGGACTATATTTGCCCGGATGGTCTATGCTTCAAGGCGGATCACTTTGAGATGGGCGGCAAGGTGGGGCGCGTCCTGTTTCTGCGGGATTACGCCAGCTACATCAAGGATGAAATGATCTCCAAGCTGTCTGATTTCCCGCGGAATCTGATGCTGTCCATCGACATCCTCCCCATTCCCACCGATGAGGCCATCCGGGAGGTACAGAGCCGTATCCTCGGCATCGAAGCCGATATTGCCCGCTGGCAGCAGCGCCAGAACAGCCGCAATAATTTCACGGCAAGTATCCCGTATGAGCTGGAGCAGCTGAGGGCGGAGACGAAGGAGTTTCTGGATGACCTGAGTACCCGCGACCAGCGGATGATTTTTGCCAATGTCACCATCGTACACATGGCGGACACGCTGGAGCAGCTGAACACCGACACGGAGACGCTGCAAGCGATTGGGCTGGAGCAGGCGTGTCAGTTCTCCGTTCTGCGATACCAGCAGGAGGACGGGTTGAATACGGCTCTGCCCTATGGCCTGCGCCGCATCAAGACCACCCGCACACTGACAACTGAATCTACCGCCGTTTTAATGCCGTTCCGCGTTCAGGAAATCCAAGACGCGGGCGGTATTTATTATGGTGTCAATGCCGTAAGCAAAAACCTTTTGATCTGCAACCGAAAGAAGCTGCTGAACCCACACGGCTTTGTGCTGGGTGTATCGGGCAGCGGCAAGTCCTTCAGCATGAAGGAGGCTATCACCTTTATTGCCCTCTCTACCAATGACGATATTATTATGATCGACGCCGAGCGCGAGTATGGCGAGCTGACGCGGGCACTGCAAGGGGCGGTGCTGGAGATCTCTCCATCCAGCCCGCACCACATCAATCCGCTGGATATTAACCGGGGCTATGGAGCCGGGGAGAACCCGGTGGCTATGAAGTCCGAATTGATGATGAGCATTTGCGAGCAGCAGATGGGTGTCGGTCAGCTGGGGGCGTTCCATAAGTCTATCATTGACCGCTGCACCGCCAATATCTATCACGATTTCATCAAGAGCGGCGGCGAAGGCAGGATTCCGACTCTCCCGGATTGGCGCAACGAGGTCAAGCGGCAGCCGGAGCGTGAAGCACAGGAATTGGCCCTTGCATCGGAGCTGTTCGTAGAGGGCAGCTTGAATATGTTCGCCCACGAAACCAATTTTGATATTGATAACCGCATTGTCTGTTTTGACCTCTACGAGATGGGTGAACAGCTCAAGCCCACGGCGCTGAATGTGGTGCTGGAGACGATCCAGAACCGCGTGGCGGCAAATCGGCTGGCCGGAAGGTACACATGGGTATTCGTGGACGAGGTGTATTTGTTCTTCAAGTATTACTACTCCGCGCAGTTTCTCTACAAGTGCTGGAAGCGCTTTCGCAAGTATGCGGCGGCCATGACCGCCGCCACGCAGAATATTGAGGAATGTCTGCGCTCGGAAACGGCCCGCCTGATGCTGGCCAACAGCGAGTTTTTGATCCTGCTCAATCAGGCGGCAACCGACCGGGCTGAGTTGGCGAAGCTGCTGCACATTTCAGAAACGCAGATGAGCCATGTGACGAATGTGGAGGCCGGTCATGGCCTTATGCGGATCGGCAGCTCCATCATCCCCTTCGTCAACGAGTTTCCCCGTGACGGCACCCTTTACAGCCTGATGACCACAACGCCGGGGGACAAATGAGCATTGTCGAAATTCGTCTCAAATTGAGACACATTAAGGGGGTGTACCGGATTGCCGGAATTTAAGGAGAAGCCTAAAATGGGCCAGCCCAAGAGCAAGCGTACCGCTATGCTTGATCCCCGCCATCGGGCCAAACTGCTAAAGGAGAAGTACCGCCAGCAGTTGGCGGAGCGTCGGGAGCTGGAATCAGACAGCGCAGAAACGCAGGCTGTCGATGAAGTAGAGAACACGGCCAACTGGGCGGTGGACACGGTGCAGGATCGTGCGGCGCAGGTGCCGAGGGCAAGGCAAAAACCGCCGATAAAGGAAAAATCGGCTGCGAGTATTCCGCGTGAGCGTAAAGCAAATGAGCAAACCGCCGCTTCGCGGGAACCCCCTGCAAGATACACAGTGCCTAAAAATAAAAACTTCTTGGAGACTCCTTCCGCTGAAGAAGCAAGGCCACTGGATGAAAAGCAGCAGTTTGAAACCCGTCGGCAGTTCGTAGTGGACAAGCAGAAAAACAAGCTGCTTTCGGAACGGCGGGCCGTTCGTTCTGTGGAGAAGCCGCCTACTTTCTATGACGCAGAATGGGAGCCGGTTTCACCATCAAAGACGGATATGCCGAAGCACAGCGCTTTCAAAAAGCAGAAGCGTTTTGCCGTGAACGATCATAGTAGGAGTAAGCCAGAAAAGCCGCTGCCTGCTCCAAAGGTTAAGCGTACATCCTTCAAAACTACGGCAAAGCCTATGCCAGCAGCACAGAAAACCGCTTCGCAGCAACAGATCCACCAGACTGCGGCACAGGCAAAAAAGGCCACCAAGACAGCGGTAGAGCTGTTCAAGCGGGCTGCGGGGATGTTCCGCCGTGCCGCTGCTGCCCTAATCTCTGCCTTGGCCGGTTTCGTTGGCGGCACGGTGGTTTTGGTGGCGCTGGTGGTCATTATCATCATCGCGGCTGTGGCAAGTTCCCCCTTTGGGCTGTATTTTGCGGCAGAGCGTAACGCACCGGATACTGTGTCGGTAGCTGAGGCCGTGGCGCAGGTGAATATCGCCTACAACGCCAAGCTGGAGGAGTTGCAGGCTGGGGACTATGACAGCATCGACATTCAAGGGCAGGCCCCGGATTGGCCGGAAGTGCTGGCTGTCTTTGCAGCTAAAACCGCTGGTACGGATGATGGCGTGGATGTGGCCACGCTGGATGCTGACCGTGTGGCCCGTTTGACCGCCGTGTTCTGGGATATGACGGAGATCGCCTCTTGGGTGGAGACGATAGACCATCCCGGAAGTGGAGACAATGAGGGCTGGACGGAGTACATTTTGCATATCATCATCACGCCGAAAACAGCGGATGAAATGCGGACAATCTATGTATTTACGAAGTACCAGAATGAAGCCTTGGACGAGCTGATAGCAGATCGGGCCACGTTGGCTTCGCTGGCCTCCAGCCTGACGATTACCAATGCGGACGCAGTGCAAGTGCTTCAAAGCCTTCCGGCAGACCTCCCCCCGGAGCGCCGGGCGGTCATTCAAAATGCTCTGATGCTTTACGGAAAAGTTTCATACTTTTGGGGCGGCAAGAGCCTCGTGATCGGCTGGGATTCCCGCTGGGGCGAGCTGCGGCAGGTCACAGCCGCAGGCAGTTCCACTACTGGCACCTATCGGCCTTACGGACTTGACTGCTCAGGTTTCGTCGATTGGGCCTTTTACAACGCCACGGGCGGCAGCTACATCATCGGCCATGGCGGCGGCGCTACGATGCAGCACTCATATTGCACTGATATTTCATGGTCGGATTCCCAGCCCGGTGACTTGGTGTTTTACCCGGACAATTCCCATGTTGGCATTATCTGCGGCCGGGACGAGGATGGCAGTCTGTTGGTGATCCACTGCGCCAGCGGTGCTAATAATGTGGTCATTACCGGCACAAGTGGTTTCATTTCCGTTGCGCGGCCGGATTACTTTTCAGATAATTGACTTTTTTCGACGGAGAAATACATTGCAAATCGAGGGGGTATCCTATATACTATGAATATAAAAGGAACAACATTTTTCAGCCGACGGGAGGAGATACTATGCTGAAGCTGGAAATCAAATTTAACGATGCACAGATGCGGGCGGAACATAAGTATGCCCCGGAGGCTATTTATGCCGCGCTGGACAAATCCTTTGCCAAGTACAATTTCCGCAGAGAAACGCTCTCTGATGGGACGATCTGCTATTACGGAAACGGGATGCCTCGTGACTATGGTACGTTTGGCCGGCTCATCACCACCCTGAAGGACAAGGAATGGTTTATGGCCTACCTTGTCAAATGGCTTTGGTACAATAGTGATGACGGTGAAAATGAGACGGACTTCATCGTGGAGGATGTTCTCTATCACTATGCCCACCGTGAGAGTGCTGCATAATGGCGAGGAAAGAAGCCAAGCGTTTTAAGGCTCTCTACTTTGATTTGCGGATCAAGGATTTGGAGGAACACTACTCCAAAACCCGGCCAAAGGGCGCTTACGAATTGATAAAAAAGTTCCTGACGAAACGGAATTTTTCCCATGAACAGTATTCCGGCTACCATTCCCGCTACAAAACAACGGATTTGGAGATATTCGATCTGATCCACGATATGAGCGACACTTTCCCGTGGCTTCAGCACTGCGTCAATCACTTTGAAGTGACTAACGTGGGGACTAACCATGACCTCATGGGGCTGTTCGTTGAAGAAGTCGAAGATCCCGTCAGTCTGTGATTGCTGTCGAATTCGTCTTGAATCGAGACACATTATTTCAGGCCCACACTGCCATATTTGGTAGTGTGGGCCTGTTTTTATTTTGCTCTAAAACAATAGCGGCTGCCAACGAAAATGCCGGTAACCGCTACTTGAAGGATACAACATCGTTCGGAGTACAGCCAATGATCTTGCACAGCTTCTCCAAGGTAAGCATGGTGATGTTTCCGCCCTTTTTGAGGGAGTCGAGCGTGTGATTATCAATGCCGCTCTGCAAAAGCTGGTATTGCGTCACATTGTTTCGTCTCATGGTTTCCCACAGCGGCCCGTAATCAACTATCTCCATCACCACATTTCCTGTCTGATAAAGAAATTATATGTGGTATTCTGAGAAAACCATATTGTGATTATACCCACAATACAGTAGAATAAGAGATAAGTCAGATACAGGGCTTGACGCATAAATCGTCGAAAAATGCGTCTCAGTTTGAGACGCATTAGAAGCTATTTCGATTTTATGATCCTGTCCGGGAACATAGAAGCATTGATAAGGTCAGCGGGATCGACCTCCAGCGCATCGGCAATATCGAAGAACACATCCAGCGAGAAGCCGTGAGCCATGTTCGGCGCTTCAATCGTGCTGATGAGTGAGCGGCTGACACCGGCCTTCTCGGCCAGCTTCTCCTGTGACAGACCACGCATTTTACGGAGCGCCGCAATGGCGATCCCAAGCTGTACGAAACGGTCACGATTTTTGAAGGAAACTTCTTTGCTCATGCGGTGTCCTGCCTTTCTGGTGATAAGCAAATTATACGGTTTCCCAAATCTCTTTTCTGTATGTAACAGAGCACTATTGATTTAATTAGTGAGCAATATTATAGTATAGGAAAGCACATGACGGAAATGGTAAGTTATAAGATAGAGAGGGCACAGTCATGGAGAATTATCGTTGTGCGATTATAGGTCAGCATCCCATGCGGTTTCCGTGGGGCTTTGACGAGGAAGATACCCAATGCCGTCGAATGAAACTGGAACTGGCTCAGTGCATTATGGAATTGCGCCAGTGCGGAGTGATGGAATTTCAAGTTGCCTGTGACCCCGGCGTGGGACTGTACGCCGGAGAGATCGTCAATATCACAAAGCAGAATGACGAGGCCATGCGCCTTATTTGCGTGACGCCTTTTGAGGAGCAGGCTACCAAGTGGACGCCGCAGTTGCGTGATCGCTATTTTGATATGTTGGCGGATTGCACGGAACTGGATTGCATCGACTTCCATGAACAGCCCAACGCACAGCTTATGGCCTATCGGCGGATCGTCAAGCAGTCTGATATGCTGGTGGCCGTATATGACCCTGAACTTGCCAGCGGTAGCGCAGAGGACAAGGCTATGGCCTATGCCCTTGCGTTGGGGAAGCCAACCCTGCTGATCCACCCTAATACATGGAAAAAGAAATGGCTGAATGTTGTAAAACGTGAAGGCGAGTAGCATATTCAAAAATTTTATCCATCCTCATACTTTAGAACGATTTACATTTTGCAAAAATGCGAATATAATTATTATGAATTGGTATGAAGCGAAAAACTTATGATGAGGGGCGCGCCCCTCATCCCGTGTGTACACACGGGATGATAGCTCTCTGTGACCTGTGGACTTTGCCCGCTGAGGTCAGGCGGGCATGAACAAAACCTGACCACCATACAAAGGAGGAAACCCATGAAAAAACGAGTTTTGAGCTGTCTCATGGCACTGGCCCTGTGCCTGACGCTGCTGCCTACGGCGGCGCTGGCGGAGGGAGAGACAATAAAGGAGGTCAACTCTGCCCCGGAACTCAAAACTGCCATCGAAACTGGCTCGAATAGCATTGTCAAGCTGACAGGGGACATTGAAATCGACACCACGCTGAAGGTCAGCCGTGAAGTCACCCTCGACCTGAACGGCAAAGTGCTGAAGATGACCGGCACCGGCAGCGTGATTGAGGTACAGAACAGTGGCAATTTGACGCTGACGGACAGCAATTCAAACGAGACGCACAAGTTCAGTATTGACGAGAGCACAAGACTCTGGATACTGGACGAGACCAGCGGCGCGAACACTGTCAACGGCGGCGTGATCACCGGCGGCAACGCCAATGCCAATAATAATGATGGCGGCGGCGTGAGAATTGTATCCGGCACCTTCACCATGACCGGCGGCAATATCGTAGGCTGTACAGCCTATGCCGGAGGCGGTGTGGATGTGGGGGGAACCTTCACCATGACCGGCGGCAGCATTGCGGGCTGCGTTGCTACTGGTGCCAGCGGCGGCGGTGTGTATGTGGAAACTGGAGGCATTTTCGAGATGAGCGGCGGCAGCATTGCGGGCTGTACGGTTGCATCCAAAAGAGCGTACGGCGGCGGCATTTGCAACACAGGAACCACTACGCTGTCCGGCTCGGCAAAAATTCAGAACTGCCATGTACAAAGTACTGTAAATGGCGGTGGCATTGAGAGCGCGGGAGTGCTAACTGTCAATGGTAATGTGGAAATCACCGGCTGTACAATGGGTATGACACCGGACGCAATGCATTTTAATAACGGCACTGTCAGCGGCGGCATATTTGACGGTAAGGTGACGAAACTGGACGGCACCATCAGCGGCGGCAGATTTGACGGTGAGGTGATAAATCGGGGCGGCGCCATCAGCGGCGGCACATTCAACCGCGAAGTGAGCAATGAAGGTAACATCGAGAACGGCATGTTCAACGGCGAAGTGATCAATCAGTCGAACGGTACCATCAAGGCCGGTACGTTCAGGAACACGGTGGATAATCTCGGCACCATCGGAGGCGGCACATTCAGCGGCACGGTGGAAAATGCAGCTAAGGGCAAAATCACCGATGGCACATTTACCGAAACAAGCACCGTGAATAATAAGGGCACCATCGAGAAAGGCGAGTTCAGCGGCAAGGTGGAGAACCAAACCGGCGGCACCATCGGCGGTGGTATGTTCAGCGGCACGGTGACAAATAACGGCACCATCAACGGCGGCACATTTGCCGTGACCTTTGATACCAAGGGCGGCAGCAGCGTGCAGGTGCAGAACATCCTCAACGGACAGCGAGCCTCCGAGCCTGCCGATCCCACCAAGACCGGCTATACCTTTGGTGGGTGGTACACAGAGAAAACCTGCACCAATCCGTATGAATTCACTACCCCTGTGCAAAACGCATTGACCCTCTACGCCAAGTGGACGATCAACCAATACACCATCACCTTCAAGCCGGAAAATGGCGATGAAGACACGACCATCACACAGGACTACGACACGCCCGTCACCGCCCCTGCCAACCCAACCAGGACAGGCTATACCTTCGCGGGATGGGACAGGGAGATACCCGCCACTATGCCCGCGGAGAACATGACTGTCACGGCCCAGTGGACGGCTGTCGGCTCCGGCAGCTCCGGCGGCGGTTCCTCCAGTGGCGGCTCCAGCAGTTCCAGCAAGCCCTCTGCCAGCACTGGCAAGACCGAGACTGTCACCAAGCCCGACGGCACCAAGGTTCAGACTGAAACGAAGGCCGACGGCACCAAGATCCAGACCACCACCGGCAAGGACGGCTCCGTGACCAAGACGGAAACCAAGAAGGACGGCAGCTCCGTTACCGAGAACAAGGCCGCTGACGGCTCCACCGGCACGGTAAAGACCGACAAGAACGGCAACACCGAGGCGGAGACGAAGGTCAGCGCCAAGGCCGTGGAGGACGCAAAGAAGTCCGGCGAGGCCGTCAAGGCTCCTGTGGAAGTCGAGGCTTCTCGTGATTCCAGCACCGCCCCCACCGTCAAGGTGGAACTGCCCAAGAATTCCGGCGACACCAAGGTGGAGATCCCCGTTTCCAATGTGAAGCCCGGTACGGTGGCGGTTCTTGTCCACGCGGACGGCACCGAGGAGATCGTCAAGAACTCCCTGCCCACCGAGGACGGCATCCAGCTCACCATCAACGGCGGCGCGACCGTGAAGATCGTGGATAACTCCAAGGGCTTCATCGACACACAAGACCACTGGGCCAAGGACGCCATCGACTTTGTCAGCGCCCGTGGGCTGGTGAACGGCATGAGCGCCACGATCTACGCGCCCAACAACTCCACCACCCGGGCGCAGCTGTGGACAATTTTGGCACGGCAGAATGACGCGGACCTGACCGGCGGCAGCATCTGGTACGAAAAGGCCCAGAATTGGGCGAAAGAGAAGGGTATCTCTGACGGCGCGAACCCCAACGGCACCATCAACCGCGCCCAGATGGTGACGATGTTGTGGCGGGCTATGGGCCAGCCCGCGGCGGGCAGTACGGCGAACTTTATCGACGTTCCCGCTGACGCTTACTACGCACAGGCGGTGTCTTGGGCCGTGGAGAACGGCATCACCACCGGCGTGGGCGGCGGTCGTTTCGACCCCAACTCCACCTGCACCCGCGCACAGATCGCAACATTCCTGTATCGGCTGTATCTCAGCAGATAAGAAACCGGACGGTAGAGAGCCGTCAGCAAAGCGTATATAAAATGGAAACCGCAGGGCGGCTCCTTCACGGAGTCTCCTTGCGGTTTTCTTATATACAAGTCGGTCGTAAAGTTGCAAAAGGCGACATTTAATGGCATTATGCGGCATTTATCGTAGACCATTGTAGAACGATTACATGACACAAAGCGGCAGTTATCGTGTATGATTGAGTTACGGAGGATACGGATGTTTTCAAAGATTTTCGACCTTACCATCGTACACCCGGCAATCTCCCACCAACCCGCTTTTGCGGCTGAAACAGAATATCGGGGTATTCCTAACGGCTGGATGAAGAATTGTTGAATCCAGCGCATAGCATAGGTCTTACGCAAAAAAGACTTGCCACTGGCCGAGAGGCCCGCCTGTGCTGCCCTTTCTCTGTTTTGATCTTCAAATATCACATAGGAGGGGTAACAATGCCTTTGGTTTATTATGTGCCTGAATATGAGCGGGACGCGGAACAGACCCCGTTGGACGCCGAGCGTCTGCTGCGCCTGCTTGGTGTTACCGGAAAGCTGTCTGGTTTCCGCTATGCGGTCTATATGGTTGAGCAGGTTCGGGATCAGCCGGACAATGTGCTGCTTATCACGAAGCGCCTCTATAAGCAGACGGCGGATCATTTCAACACCACGCCGAGTTGTGTGGAGCGCAATCTCCGCACGCTGATCCAGAGCTGCTGGAACCAGCTCGACCATGACTTTCTGAATGTGATCGCCGGTACGCAGCTGCGCCAGCCGCCGACCAATTCTCAGTTCATCGACATGATGGCCGCTTACCTGCGAAACTGATTTTCGCGGAGAAAGGCGGCGCACTGCCGCCTTTCTCTTTTTATCCCTGCGGAAATGTGGCTCAATTTGAGACAGATTTCGACACTACCGCCATTCGGCACAGGCGCATCAAAGGGTGTGTCTGTGCGGGCTGGCGACAGCCTGTGTTCACTGTCCATAAGCAGTAAACTGTTTGCACCTTGAGAAGTGAATGACCGTCCAAATCGGATATGGTTTTCGGTGAAGCAGTGCATTTGCGTGCCAAGAAAATCAAAACGCCGCTGAAAGTTGTGCAGGGGTAGGAACGGATTTGGGGAAAACGGCCTCCTTATCAAGACCATATCTGCATGAGGGTATGGTCTTGCAATTTTTACAATACGGAGGAATGGATCGTGAATCAGAAGCAGTGTTCAGAATGCGTATCGACGCACGAAACGGCGCAAACGCAGACGATCTATGTAGATGGCTGCAAGGTTACAGTCCGGTATTCCGGCCATAAAAACCCCGATGCCATCCGCGGAATCAAGGAAATCCTTCTCACAAATATTGCGAAAAAGGCGTAAAATTTTGCACTATTTGATGAAATATGAGATAATAATGGTGTAGAGATGCACCTTGAAAATTGAAACAAGGCCATATACACCGTTCCAAAGATTGTTAAGTACAACAGGAGTGATGTATATGTTAGAAAACTTAATGGCTGATTTGCGGCGTGTTTATTGCCTGTACCGTGTTTCGACGCTGGGACAGGTTGAGAAAGATGATATTCCCATGCAGAAGCAGTATTGCCGCGAGTTCGTCGGGCAGCATCCCGGCTGGGAAATCGTCAAGGAATTTTCGGAAAAAGGTGTTTCCGGGTTTAAGGTCTCAGCGAAAGACCGGGATGCCATTCAGGAAATTCAGCGTGACGCCTTGCAGAACAAATTCGATATTCTGCTGGTATTCATGTTTGACCGACTGGGGCGCAGAGAGGACGAAACGCCGTTTGTTGTAGAATGGTTTGTCAAAAACGGTATTGAAGTGTGGAGTGCCAAGGAAGGCCAGCAGCGGTTTGACACCCACGTTGATAAACTGCTGAACTACATTCGCTATTGGCAAGCATCCGGGGAAAGCATCAAGACCTCTGTGCGTACCAAAACCCGCATGGAACAACTGACGAAAGAGGGTTGCTTCACTGGCGGAGTGGTTCCCTTTGGCTACCGATTGGAGCATAAGGGCCGCACGAACAAGCGGAATCAGGATGTAGGCGATCTCGTCATAGACCCGGACGAAGCGGAAATCGTCAAGCTGATCTTTCAAAAATATCTCTATGAGGGATATGGGGCGCAGCGCCTTTGCCGGTATCTAACCGAACAGGGAATCAAAAATAAAAAGGGCCGCAACATTCCAACCACGTCAATCAACCGCATTATCAAGAACCCCATTTATACCGGAATCATCCGAAATGGAGATAGTCAGTCAGATGTATTGACCGACCTTCAGATCATTGACGCAGAGACCTTTGAAAAGGCACAGCAGATGATGGAAAAACGAGTAACCCATCATAGCGATGTGCCGCTTAATACCAAGGGGCGGTCTCTGCTGGTGGGGAACATTTACTGCGGCCACTGCGGCGGACGGCTAACACTGACCACCAGCGGGCGAAAGCGTGTCCGAAAGGACGGGACTGTTATACGCGAAACCAGAGCAAGGTATCAGTGCCATTACAATATCCGGCATCCCGGCGAATGTGACGGGCAATCCGGGTATGGTGTTGAAAAGCTGGACAAGCTGATAGATCAAATCATCCGTATCCAGCTGGGGCGTATTCGGAGTGCACCCTCACAGGAATTGATAGCGAGACAGCAGACGAAGGAAGTGGACCTCGCAAAATCCAAGCTGAACCTACTGAATGAGCAATATCGGCAAAAACAGCAGGAATATCAAGACCTGCGGGCGGAGACCATCAAGGTCATTCAAGGCACCAGCCGTTTGAATGTAGACTTGCTTAACAGCCTTGTCGCGGAAGCCTCTGAGCAGATCAAACAATTAAGCTGGCTGATTCAAACAGCCACAGCAGAACTTGAGGAAACTGTCCAGAGCGCCAGTCAGGTGCTGCGGGAGTATGACCAACTGATGGGCTGGGCTGAGATGTACGATAACTGCACCTTTGAAGCTAAGAAAATGATTGTGGCTCAGTTTGTAAAAGAAGTTCATGTGCGGCGTGATTATGAGATCGACATAGAGTTCAACGTGTCGTTTGAGGAATTTCAAGCGCTGTATCTGGATAAAGAACCAGAGGAAATCAGGGGGAGAAGAAACGATACGGTTTTGGCGGTGGAAACAAAAGCAAGGCAAGTGGTATAACCACTTGCCTTGCTGATGGTGGACCCGAAGGGGATCGAACCCTCGACCTTACGGATGCGAACCGTACGCTCTCCCAGACTGAGCTACGGGCCCGGATATGAAATTTTGTGAGATGGGAACCGCTTGCGGGCAACTGAGTTAGACCGGAGAAAAAGGGGGGCTATAAGTGAACCGCTTCTCCTCCCAACTGAGCTACAGGCCCAAATAGCAATGCTGGTCTCCCAGCGCGGATTATCATAACACACTTTTTTGAATTTGTGAAGCCCCTTTTTCATTTTTCTGTTGATATTTTTTCTGAAATATAGTAGAATACCATTTGTTCAACAACTCCTCCGCATACAGCTGCGGAACCGGTCTTGCGCAATGGGTACCTGCGAACCATGTCAGGCGGGGAACCGAGCAGCATTAAGCGGGACCATCCATGTGCCGCAAGGACGCCGGTTCCGCAGCTGTATACGGGGGAGTATTTCTATTGTAAGGGAGGGCTGCGGATGTATCAGGCGCTTTACCGCAAGTGGCGTCCCAAAACATTTGCCGACGTGGTTGGTCAGGAGCACATCACCGAGACCTTGCAGCGCCAGGTGGCGGAGGGGCGGCTGTCGCACGCCTATCTTTTCACCGGCACGCGCGGCACGGGCAAGACGACCTGCGCCAAAATACTTGCGCGCGCGGTCAACTGCGAGCATCCGGAAAACGGCAACCCCTGCAACCGCTGTCCGAGCTGCCTTGGCATCGAGAGCGGGCGGCTGCTCGACGTGGTCGAGCTGGACGCGGCGTCGAACAACGGCGTGGACAGCGTGCGCGCGCTGCGTGACGAGGCCATCTATTCGCCCGCGCAGGTAAAAAAACGCGTGTATATCGTCGACGAAGTCCACATGCTTTCGACGCCCGCGTTCAACGCACTGCTCAAGATCTTGGAGGAGCCGCCCGAGCATCTGATGTTCATTCTGGCGACAACGGAGCTGCACAAGGTGCCCGCGACGATTTTGTCGCGCTGCCAGCGCTTTTCCTTCCGCCGCATCCAGCCGAAGGACATCGTGGGCAGGCTCAACTACATCGCGGGGCAGGAGAATATCGACTTAAAGGAGGACGGCGCGGCGCTGCTGGCCCGACTGTCGGACGGCGCGCTGCGAGACGCGCTGAGTCTTCTTGACCAGTGCGCGGCCGCGGGCGGCGCGATCGACGCGAACGCCGTGCTCGACGCGGTGGGTTTGGCCGGAAACGTGCAGACCGCACAGCTCATGTCGCTGATCCTGACGCGCGACGCGCGCGGGGCACTCGAGCTTCTCGGCAAGCTCTACGACGGCGGTAAGGATGTGGGCGCGGTGCTCGGCGAGCTCTCGACCCTCTCGCGCGAGCTGCTCATCAGCGCGACGGCGGGGGAGGGCGGCGAGAGCTTACTCAGCGGCGCTTATGACGCCGCAACGCTCCGAAACCTGCGCGCGCAGGGGACGAGCGCACGCTTCATCCAGCTCTGTACGATCTTGCAGGAGACGGCGGCGCAGCTCCAGTTCAGCGTGAACCGCCGCACGGACGCAGAGCTCTGCATTCTGAAGCTCTGCGACGAAACGCTCTCCGGCGACCTGGCGGCGCTCGGCGCGCGCATCGCGCGGCTCGAAGAGCAGATCGCCGCGGGCGTGCAGTTCGCAGCGAAGCATCCCGCATCTGCACCGGCGAGCGCACCCACTCCCGCGGCGGTACAGACGGTCACACCTACACCGGAAAAGGCCGCGGAAGCGCCCACAGAGAGCGCAAAGCCCGCCGAGGAAGCGCCGCTTCCGTGGGACGAGCCGCCGCTGCCCGACGATTATGACGCACCGCCGCCCTACGGCGAGCCGGTCGCGCCCGCACCGAAGGCCGCAGCGCCGAAGATAGCAGCAGCACCCGCGCCCGCGCAGGAAGCGCCGACGAGTGGAGACAGCGGGGACGATGAGATCTTCTACCAGCTCATGGAGAGCTATAAAAACCGTCTGACGCCCGACAAGCGCGCGTTCATCGGCATGGCGCAGGGCGATGTGAAGGATGACCTTCTCACCGTCTACTGCTCGACCGAGGTGCAGAAGTCCATGCTCGACCAGAAGGTCGTGACAGACGTTTTGAGCGAGGTCACGTCCCGCGCAGTTGGACGGGAGATCCGCGTTCGCTTCCTCGTGGGTGAGCGCCCGGGCGCGAAAAAGCGAGACAAGATGCAGGACCTCCTGCGCATGGGCAGTAAATTCGACAATTTTACAGTAAAATAAAAGGAGACAACAACGATGGCAAAGGGTTACAGCGCACGCCGCGGCTTTTCCAACGGCAGCGGCCAGATGCTCAAGCAGCAGCAGATGCAGCAGCAGATCATGAAGATGCAGGAGGACATGCAGAAGGCGCAGCAGGAGGTCGAGGAGAAGACCTTCTCGGCGAGCGTCGGCGGCGGTGTCGTCAGCGCCGAGGTCAACGGCAAGAAGGAAGTCACGAACATCACCATCAAGCCCGAGGCGGTCGACCCCGAGGATGTGGAGATGCTCCAAGACCTCATCATCTTCGCCGTGAACGAGGCGCTCCGCCAGGCCGAAGAGGCGATGGACGGGAAGATGAACGCGCTGACGAGCGGACTCGGACTCAGCGGGTTTGGGTTCTAATCGTTTCCCGAAGGGAAACGATTGAAAGTCCCCACACCGTGTGGGGGACGCGGGTAAAAGGGGGATACTCTCTTTCACGAAAGAGAGTATCCCCCTTTTGATCCCCCGAGAGAAAGGTTTTCCATTGCAGGCGAGCAGCTTGAAGAGTTGCGGCGCTTGCCGATTGCACTACCTGCGCGCGGCGCTGCCGCGTTTAGTTCTGCTATACGATTTGGTGTGCTTCCATTATCCGCTGCCGCTCTGCTGATCTTGTTTTGGTGCAGCCTAATCACCTGCCACCGACAACGCATGCTATTTCGATAGTGCGTACTGCGGCGAGCGCCAGCAATGCTAAACAATCCAAAGTAGGCGGAAATTGCTGAAGACTGCCGAATCGCAGGCAAAGCGGCAGCGGAGATAGAAGTAAGACAAATCGTTTAGATTCATCACTTGGCAGGCACTCCCATTCCAGAGGCATAAAAGTCATTCAAGCCAGAGACTGCCAATCAAAAGCCTTTCTCCTGGGGTTCCAAAGGGGATATTCTCTTTCGCGAAAGAGAATATCCCCTTTGATTCGTGCAGCGCCGACGGCACCGCCTTCCCCTCCGCACCTGTGCGGAAACAACGCTCCACAATGTGGAGCTTTTTTAACGCATGGGTCATTTTGCCCGCTTGAGGCAATACCAATTCCATGCTATACTTATCGTTAAGAAAACGACAAATTCAAAGGAGAACTGCATGGAGAGCATTTTTGAAAAACGTCTTACCGTCACGCCCGACTACTGTGACGCGTCGGGCGCGCTGTCGCCGTTGGCAGCGTTTACGATTTTTCAGGGCATCGCAGCGCAGCACGCAGAGGTGCTGGGCGTCGGCAGCAGCGCGATGGCGAAAAAGGGTGAATTCTGGCTCACGGTCCACACGCGCGTCGATCTCTTTGAGCGCGCGTACCTGATGGACGAACTCACGGTGCGCACGTGGGCGGAGGCGTGCAGCGAGCGCGACGTACGCACGTACCGCAGTTACACACTCTCGCGCGGTGAGGCGGTCATTGCCCGCGGCAAGACCGAGTGGGCCATCTTAGGACCGGAGCAGAAGATCATCCGCTTTGGCGACTCGGGCTTCCCGAAGGACTACCCCTTCCCCGCCGAGACGGCCATCCCCGAAAAATTGCAGCGCTTCCATGAAAAGTTTGAGGACGCCGACCTTTTCTCGCACTACGCCGTGCGGTCGACGGACATCGACCTCGGCCACCACATGAACAACGTGGCCTATGTGCGCCTGCTGCTCGACTGCTTTTCGGCAAAGGAGCTCGCGAGCGGTAATATTCAATCGGTCGAGCTACACTACTCAACGCCGTGCTTCGAGGGTGAGGCACTGACGGTCTACAAGAAGTCACTCGATGACGGCACGTGCCGCATCGGCATCGTCAAGCCGGACGGCAAAACCGCCTCGCAGGCGTGCGTAACGTTCAAAAAGTAATCAGCCATGAAAAAAGCGGTTCCCGTTTGGGAACCGCTTTTTGTTGTTCTTTGCGCTGTTTAGTTGTTGCTGGCGTTCGTGGCGCGGAGGGTAACGTCGTGATAGCCGCCCTCGACGATGCTGGTGGCGGAGACGAGCGTGAGCTTCGCGTTCTTCTGCAGGTCAGGGATCGTCGTCACGCCGCAGTTGCACATGGTCGACTTGACCTTGTAAAGGCTTCTTGCGACGTTATCCTGCAGGGAGCCCGCGTAGGTGACGTAGGAATCCACGCCCTCTTCAAACGCAAGGCCCGTCTTGCCGCCGAGGTCGTAACGCTGCCAGTTGCGCGCGCGGTTCGAGCCTTCGCCCCAGTATTCCTTGACGTACACGCCGTTGACAAGCAGCTTGTTCGTCGGCGATTCGTCGAAGCGAGCGAAGTAGCGGCCCAGCATCAGGAAGTCCGCGCCCATGGCGAGCGCGAGCGTCATGTGATAGTCGTGCACGATGCCGCCGTCGGAGCAGATGGGAACATACACGCCGGTCTCGCGGAAGTATTCGTCGCGCGCGGCGCTCACCTCAATGAGCGCGGTGGCCTGGCCGCGGCCGATACCCTTCGTTTCGCGCGTGATGCAGATGGAGCCGCCTCCGATGCCGACTTTGACAAAGTCCGCGCCGCTCTCGGCGAGGAAGCGGAAGCCGTCGCGGTCGACGACATTGCCCGCGCCGATTTTGATGGTATTGCCGTAGTTCGCGCGCACGTAGTCGATGACCTTCTTCTGCCAGACGGAGTAGCCCTCCGACGAGTCGATGCACAGCACATCCGCGCCGGCCTCCACGAGCGCGGGGATGCGCTCGGCATAGTCGCGGGTGTTGATGCCCGC
>ERZ773113.553-NODE-553-length-19833-cov-23.730003_pt1 | contig 19833 bp, 26 predicted proteins | sample MGYA00580565_ERZ773113 | MGnify/ENA primary metagenome ERZ773113 (study PRJEB29015, sample SAMEA2737827) | human gut metagenome | biome: human gut; feature: human-associated habitat; material: faeces | place: China | collected 2012 ...
ACGTTACCCGCGAACGTATCCGTCAGATCGAAGCGAAGGCGCTGCGTAAACTGCGCCACCCGAGCCGTTCTGAAGTGCTGCGTAGCTTCCTCGACGATTAATCGTCGCGGGGCATCGTCTACAGCCTGTTAAAAAGCTCCCTGCGGGGAGCTTTTTTTATGGCGTTCAGGTGGCCATCCCGGGAAAGTCGCCTCTCTCCGCTACTGGCCGCGGGTTGCCAGGGCATCGTCCAGTTCACGATAGGCCGCCACCAGCTTATCGAGCGTCGCCCGGTTTAAGCCGCTGGGATTAGGCAGCACCCACACCTGGGTCGTCCCGATGGTCATGGCCTGTTTCCCCCACTTCGCGCCGCGCTGGTTAAAGGCCAGCTCGAAGGCCTGCTTGCCGAGCACCGCCAGCGCCTGCGGCTGATACTCTTCAATTTTCCGCACCAGCTCACGGCCGCCGCTGCGCAGCTCCTGCAAGGCGACCTCGCTGGCCTGCACCGTCGGACGCTCTACCAGCATGGTGATGCCGCAGCGCGTATCCAGCAGCTGCAGCTCCTCTTCCGGCCTGAGCTGCCGATCGGTGAACCCGGCCTGATGGATGACCTTCCAGAAGCGATTGCCAGGATGGGCAAAATGAAAGCCGGTATGGGCGGAGGACTTCCCCGGGTTGATACCGCAAAAGACAACGCGCAGGCCCGGCGCAAGGATATCGCTAATCATGTTTTCTCCGGCTGTATGGCTAAAACATGATTATAAAGGATTGAAAATGCATTGTTTATAAAAACAGCAGCTGCGCGCTTTACGCTGGATTGCAATCGCCAGTTACTTTATAATCCCTCGCCACGGCCCCTTAGCTCAGTGGTTAGAGCAGGCGACTCATAATCGCTTGGTCGTTGGTTCAAACCCAACAGGGGCCACCAAATATCAAGGGCTTACGTGAAAACGTAGGCCCTTAGTCTTTTCTAGGATACCTATAGGATACCGCAAGGAAGTATGAACAAGTATCCACCAGCCATCTAGCGGCGCGGGCTTTGTGGCTTTTTCCACTCAAATGCGCCTGTACTCATCCGCTGGCGGTGCCGTTTTTTCGCGGCAAGACAAGCCGCAACGCTGGTACGGATTACCAGTTTGTCCTGCCCGTTAAGCTCATGCCCCTGCAATTTTGCTGCACTGATAATGGCAGACTCCAAAGATTCTCTTTTTAACATGCAGCACCTCAGCTAATAGTGTGGCCCCCGGTTGAGGGCCATAACATTGTCAGTGGACTACTTTCCAGTTTTTCATCTGCATAGAGATCGCCTGAATCGCAGTCTGAATGATAAGCTCAGGAGACAGACCGGTTAGCGTTGACTGGCGTTCTGCCTCTTTCTGCGTACTTTCTGCCAGAATTTTTGCCCCTTCAATTTTCATCGCATGAGCAATATGGCCCGGCATCATCTCGTAAAATAAACTTTCAAGTTCTGTCATCTTCATCACCCTATTTTTCTGCCTGAATTAGTTTTCGTCATCAGAGCCTTGTGCAAATCACCCTGACCAGTAATTACTGAATTGACCGCCTTTTGATACCCCATCTTGGCACCGTCAGCGGCCGCTTTCTTCATCATGGCTATCTGAGCATCAGAAGGATCGCCATTAACGTTAAAATTAAATTCCTGGGAAATCTGATTACCAGAAGTGGATTGCTGGGCGACACGGTTAAGGGTCGCATCCAGTTTCGCGCTGGTATTCGCCGTGACTACGCGTTCGCCCTTCTGGAGAAGCCATGTTCCGGTTTCTGGAACAGCATCAATACCATCGTGAGCCATACCCACGGCCGCAATGTTCGACACAATACCGGCTGTAGAAGCGGCTACGCTGGCCATCGCTGCAAGGTTGTACGGGAAAGGGTTTGCAGCGGCCATCGCGATCCCCTGCTGGATTGCGATAACTGACTGAGCAATAGCCGCTGCTTTCTGTACAGCAAACGCCGCTTTGTATACTCCTGATTGCTCACCAAAAGCTGTACGGGTCAAATCAACCATCGACCCCAGACCATCGACGACACTACTTAGCATTAGCTGATTACGTGCAGCATCAATATTATTCATTTCATCCTGGTGTTTTTTCTTCAGCTCCAGCTCTCTGGCGTCCCACTCCTCATTAAGATCAGAACGTGCCTGGCGGTTCTGTTCCAGCAAATCGAGCTGGTTCTGATACCATTTTTCCTGCTCTTTCTGTGCGTCATCAACTTTTTTCAACTCTCCAGACTCACCGCCAAACATCGGATCAAGACCACTAAATTTAGGCGCGTCGGAAAATGACGCTTTCGATATGGCCTTGGCGGCTTTTTTATATTCTTCAGGGCTGATACCCGTAATACCTTGAATATTTTTTAATACTTCAAAACGCTCTTTCGTCGTTTTAAGTAATTTTTCTTCTGGAGTTAATAACTCATCCTGCAAATCTCGAAATTTTGACAACGCGTTATATTTATCAACTTCTGAGGCCAAGCCCTCAAGCCTGATTTGCTGTTCTTTATTTATCCCAACCAGACGACCAGATACTAAATCGAAATGTAGTTTTTCTACTTCAGTGGCGTCTTTGGTTTTCCCGGTTAGCTGATCCACCAGCGCAATTTGCTTTAAATATGACTGTTCTACGGCTTTATAGGCACTTTCAAGTTTTTTTGCCTCAGCATCAGGCTTTTGAGTTTGTTTCTGATTGCTCTGCCCGGGGAGCAGGTTATTATTTATTGGCAACTCAGAGTTTGAAGATGGTTTAGTTATTACCCCTAAATCTGATTGAAGCGTATCTGCTATTGCTCCTAATCTCTGATTTTTTTCAAACTCGTACCAGCCACCCGCCTTAAACCTGTCAGGCACTTCAAATATATGGCTGAGAAAATTAGCAGATTCAGAACTTAGCTTACCCATCCAGCCAACAAGTTCCGCCATCCCTCCGACCAGCTTTGCCAGACCTGACAGAACAGCAGGATCGGTAAACACATCCCGGATATCATCAAGTCCATCCTGAATCGGTGAGAGGTCTACTTTAGCCAGGCCACTGGCAATCTCGATCTTTAACCCCTGTGCACTGCTCTCAATATCCTGGAAAAACTGATTAACCTTAACCAGGTTATCAATATCCTCCTGGGGCGGAGCGACACCAAAATCTTTTGACAGCTGGATAAACTGCTTCAGCTTCTCGTTATTGTTGTCGAACAACGGCAGCATTTTTGACAGGTCATTCCCCAGGCTTTCGAGGATATTAGTTTTCCCGGCCTGAGAGGGGATTTTTTGCAATGCCGAGCTGATAGCCAGTAACTGCTTATCAGGGGATTGCTGGGCCAGTTTCTCAGCTGAAAGCCCGAGAGTATCCAGAGCCTGAGCAGCCTCACCTGACTTGTTCAGGACAGCATCGCCGACTTTATCGTTAATATCCTTGAAGATGTCAGCAATATTATCCCCGGTCAACCCTGCTTTCTCAGCAGCAAACTGCCATGAAAGCAAATCCTGAGTAGACATTTTTAGCGATTTAGCCCAGCGATCAGTTTCAGTGATCTGCTCTGAGGTATTTTTTACCAGTGCAATACCAGCGGCACTAACACCGATAGCCGCCGCTGCTGCGGCTGTGCCAACAGCAGCAAGGGCTGAACCCACGGCTGCGGCATCTTTTTTAACGTTATCCCGCCATTTTTGTGATGAACGTTCGGCTTTATCCATACCCTGGACAAAACCGCCGGTTCTGGCGATCAGGTCAATGGTGAGAGTACCTAATGATTTACCTGCCATAATCTTTCTCCTTACACCCCGTCAAAATGACTGAGGCGATCTTTGTGGCTTTCGCTCATATCAAATGCAAAATCCTCATGCTCAGCCTGGAATGTGCCGAACGCCATTAACGCAGCCACTGCCGGATCAATCTTGTTGGAGGATTTCTTCTTGTTGGGCTTGATATTGGCGTTGGCGTCGGACTCCATCACCACGTTACCAATCGCCCAGGCCAGTACCGGATCGCCGCGATGGCGCACCACCTTGCGGTTAACGAACACTTCAAACGATTTCGCTACCGGGCTGAATTTAAGATAGGTTTGCTGGAACGGCTCTACCTCAAGGCCCGCCCCCTGTAGTTGGGTACGCAGATGCGTGGCGTTCCACGTATCGAAGCCCACCAGACGGATATTGAATGTTTCGGCATCGCGCAGAATATCGTCGCGGATGCGGTCATAATCGATGCAGTCGCCGGGAGTGGTACGAATCCAGCCTGCTTTCACCCACTGGCGGTAAATGGCGCGGTTTTTATTGGAAACATTATTAAGTGTCGCTTCCGGCAGATAGTGCCTTGTCAGTAACCTAATCTCCCTGTCGAACGGAAAAGCGTAATTTACACTGGTGATATCGCTGGTTGAGGACAAGTCCAGACCTGCATAACATTCCATTCCGGCCAGCTCGCTTTCTTCATAGTCGAGTTTGCAGGCGTCCCAGGCCCCCGCGCCCATCCACGGTGTGGAACCCTGACACCAGATATTGAAACGTTTGGTCAGCATCTCCACCCATTGCGACGGGATGCCCCGTGCTTTCTGGATAGTGGCCTCCAGTTTTGCCGCATCAACGGAGATATCCAGATTCGGGTTAGCCTTGATCCACATTTCAGGCTGTTCAACCTCGCTTTCGTCGTCCAGTTCGTAAATCAGAACAAACAGCGAATCGTTGCTCTCTTCCCCGGCCAGAATCTGACAGCAGTAGTCGTAATGCTGCTTGCAGGCAGAAACAACGTTACTCCCGGCGGTGGTGATGGCGAATAAAACCGCTTCAGGACGTGCCCCCATACCCAGCTCAAGTGCGGAGTAAACGCCGTTATCCGGGTGAAGGTGGTACTCATCGACAATAGCCAGGCTGGGATTCGTCCCCTCGATGGTGGCCGCTTTCGCCGCCAGCGGCTTTAACAGGCTGTTATTCTTCGGGAAAATCATTTTATGAGCCTGAATATTCACGCGCTTTTTCAGCGGTTTTGACAGCAGGCACATCTGACGGGCATCGTCGAACACGATACGAGCCTGATCCCGGCTCACCGCCGCCGTGTAAATGTCTTGCTGGCCCTGCTCCATCACCAGAAACCAGTTAGCCAGCATTGCAGCTACGGTGGATTTGGCATTCTTACGCGGCACCTCGATAAAGGCGCTGCTGTACTTCCTGCGCCCCGTAGCACTGACCTTAAAGCCCAGCAGGTTAGCAAAGGCGAACTGCTGCCACGGCTCCAGCATGATAGGCTGACCGCGCAACGGCCCTTTGACGTGAGGACAAAGCCGGGAGAACGCAATAAACCGCTCTACGGTCGCTGTATCGAACACGTAACGGGGGTCATTCAGGTCTGAAAAGTACCTTTCGACGGCCTGTTTTACCCGCTTACAGGCCGGAATTTCGCCCGATTTTATGGCGATGGCGTAATCATTCCATGCGGTCAAGTTCGTCTTCCTCTTCAGTTTCAGGCGGGTTGCGGCGACGGCTTACCGGATCAAAGCCCAGCAGAGACGACATTTTTATGAGAATTTTTTCGGCATCAGCCTTTGCGCTCAGGGCCGGGTTGCGACTCTCACCACCCTGGCTGTTCACAATGCTGAATCCCCGCGCGGCAAGGTCCTCCACGGCTTTGCGGTACATCGAGTAGTTGACGCAATAAAGCTCAAGGTTGTTCCAGTCGGCAGGCGTCAGATCACCGCGTTCCGCCAGTTGCTTCGCCTTTGCTTTCCACTGCTGCGCCGCGATTTCATCAAGGTAAGCGGGCGGTTTGGGTGGTCTTGCCATAACTTACTGTTTTCCTTTTCGTTTTATTTTCAAAAAAATCACCGTGCGAAAAAATTTGAGGGGGCGGGTGGTGCCTGGCGCCCTCGTGTTCGTCCTGAACCCCCCCCCCACCCCATCGGTGCGGCCTGTCAGCGGTTGCGGAAGCATTCCCGCAACTCCCGGTCACGCTCACTCATGCGCTGCACAGGCTGGCGCTCATCGCGTCTGGTGCGGGTCTGCATGAAGCCATCACGGCATCGGGCCAGCGACTGATACAGATTCACCACGTCTTTCTCATTCATGATCAACCTCATACATCCAGTTATTGCGCTGTGCTGCCCGCTCTTCCTGCTCGTGGTACATCCCCGCTTTGCGGTTGGCTTTGGTGATAGGGTCTTGCTGTGTGGTCTTCTGGTTATGATGCGTCTGGCATAACGGCTGGTGATTCCACTCAGGCCAGAACAGAACATCATCACCGCCGTCGATAGGGATGATGTGATCGACAATCTTTGCAGGAACGAAGAGGCCCTGCTTCTGGCACTCAGCGCACAGGGGATAGCGTTTTAGATACTGGGCGCGATACTTCTCCCATGCTGCTGAGTAACCACGGGCGCGACGGTGGCCGCGTCTGGCATCCTGTGCCCGCCACACCTCCCGTTTATGCTCATCGCATTTACCAGACTTCACGCGCTTGTTGCATCCCGGCTCAGTGCAACGGCGTAAGGGTTGCCACGGCATCAGTACACCCCCACGTCACGATAGACAGACCACAGCGCTGAGACAGCAAGAGGAACCTCTTTCGCCTCCACATCGCTAATCATCGTGCGGTACTCGTACAACTGAGAGACGTACATCAGGCAACCGATTTTGATAGCCGGGGTAAGCTCCAGCCCACTATCAAACCGCTTGCCGATATGTTTCTGGCAAACCTCCAGAGCCGCATCGATGTAAGCCTGAATGAGCAAATCTTCATCATCGCCATCAATACGGCAGTGAAGTTTTGCTTCAGCAAGTTCAATAGTTTCAGCCACTGGTCAGCCCTCCGGTGCACATAATTTCAAGGCGGGTACGATCTGCATCAGGCAGAACAGCTTTGATGTCGTAGATGGTTACAGGCATTCCTTTTTCTGTGCAGGTCAGTCTGTTTTTGGTGGTAACGCCTTTGCGATAGCGAATCCAGATTCTGACTGTCATCTCTGACTGTTCAGCCTGGGCGGCTACAAGCTCCCGCCCGCTTACGCTGTCTATCTCCCCCCAAACGGTGGCAACATCGCGCCATTCTTTAGTAACTGACCCCGTGTTCGGGTCCTGGTGGCTGACGAACTGCTGGATAGTGACGCGGCGTTTCATCTTTCCGGCTCTCATTCGTCACCATCCTTATTGCCCTTGCTCACAGTGACTTCCTGCTTCCATGCCTGGCTGAACTCGTCACCGCCTTCACGCGGTGGCATCCCCTCGCGTTCGCGGGCCTCGTTAGGATTCATGATCCCGTTCTTGATGCCGCGCTCATAGGTTGCGTAGCGTTCGGTAGGAGTAGCGCGGAGAAGATCAGCGGAGTCAAACTCCACCTGATAACGAATACCCGGCACAGGAGAAGCCACCAGCAACGCGGATTTAATCTGCTGCTCGAAGTTCCCCAGCCACGGGCGCATAGTCATGGTGAGAAAGGCGCGGCTTGCCTCGCTGAAGTTGCTGTAGGTGCTGTTGCTGTATTCCTGCAGGAAGATGGGTGACACGTTGAACATGCGGGCAATATCTTCGATGGTGAAACGGCGGGAGGCCAGCCACTCGGCATCCTGATTGCTCATGCCAAGCTGTTTGTAGTCCATCCCCCCTTCAAGGATCGGCGTTTTCCCGGCATTCCTTGCACCTTTGTAGCGCTCCAGCGCATCTAGTGCCTGCTTGCCTTTTGCACTGTCCAGCCATTCTTTAGCCGTAATGACGCCCGCCGCCATCATGCCATCTTTCATAATGCTGGCACCGTGGCGCTGTTGGGCCAGACCTAACCCCAGCGCCTCCCGGCAAATGGTGATCGGCGAGCGCCCCAGAAAACCGTCATCGGTGGAATAACGCAGGTGCAGAATCTCTTCCTGCAAATAGGTACGTACAGCCCCGGTAAACGGCTCAGTGATGGTGTATTTGTATTTATGTTCGCCGATACGCTCAGGAACAACCGCCCCCGGCGCATACGGATGCAGGGATTGTGGCTGGCCGTCGCGGCCCCACTGGATCACCGCATAGGCGTTACCGTTCAGCAGACAGTGGCGCATCATCGTGCGCTTGAACTGGTAAGGCGTCTGGCAAATATTCGGCTGCTCATTCAGCAGAAAATCTACCGGGTGATTACTCAGCCATTCCCGCGCCTCACGCCCGTTATCATTACGAACCCGATACAGGTAGCAGGGCATGGTTGCCACAGCCTCACTAATAACTGACACGGCATTCATCACCGCCGGCAGAGATTCCGCAGTACCGGCAGACACATATTCGCCTGATCCGGTATTTGGAATCCCTGCCATCGCCAGAAACTCATCTATGGTCATGCTTCGCTGTTCGGTTGGGTCAGACTTGCGGCCAAAAGGCCAGATATTCCACATATCACAGCCCCGCTAAATCAGCCCAACGCCGACGATTATCACCAGCACGGCGTAATTCTGGATGTTGAGCAAAAAGAGAACGATGCGCGATTTCAACGCCGGATTCAGGGTAAGCAGGCATGGAAGTAACGGTGATTTCCCGTAGTTCGGCAGCGGTCACTGTTCGCAGGTACGGGGATTGCGCAATATCCCAGGACTCTTTCAGCGCACGGAAACCAAAGCTCATACCTGAAAGATCGCCACGTTCCACCAGCGCCAGCACATCATTACCAAGCTGAGTATTCGGCGGCGTCAGCTCAAAGCGCAGCCCGGTATCATCTTCTGACAGCACCAGCGTGCCAGATTTGGTACGTCCCAGCAGTTGGGTATAGTTATGCTCATACAACGCCCGCACATCGCTACCGGATGCCAGGCTGTCTTTAAACGCTCCCGGCGCGAACTGTTCCCTGAATTCATCCCAGATGATTTCTGACAGACTGTTCCAGCGCACGGCATAGCCCACCAGCTTCTTATCAGTAGCGGTCAGTTCAGAGGTGCGGATTTCAAAATCTATTGTTTTCATTATTGGACTCCACAGAGGGCAGAAAGGGGCCGAAGCCCCTCACACGTCGAATCAGGAACCAGCAAGCTCCAGAATCTTGATCGCGTTGGAGTCCACCACGCCGCCGCCCAGATATTTATCGGTGTGAACCTTATAGAAGCCCGGCTCGGTGATGTTGTCCGGGCGGGTACGCACACCAGTAGTGTGATCCACGATGAAGTAACCGCGTTTGAAGTCGCCAACCGCGAGGAACGCTTCTCCGGCATCAGCATCAGGCATGGTTTCAAGGTACTGAACCGGACGGCCCAGCAGGGTATCGGGAGAACCGTCAACCAGACGATCACGCCAGATGTAATCACCGTTACCGTTTTTCAGCTTCTGAAGCGTGGCAGCGGTATTGGAGTTCATCACCCACACGGCGTTTTTGCGGTATTTGGCTTTCAGCTTGTACAGCAGATCAATCAGGCCATCAGAGGTAACAGCAGCCGTTTCCATTTTCTCCAGCGTACCGAATGCGCGGGTTTTATCGCTGGTGGCCGCGCGAGGATAAGCCAGGAAGCCTTTAGATTTCTTCGTACCGTCGCCGTTAACAAAATCATTTTCTTCGGTAGCGCTGAAAGTGTCGGAGATTTCAGAAGACAACCAGCCCAGGATATCCACCTCGGAGAAGTCGAGAATCTCCTGGGTGGTTTTCGGGTAGGCGTAGATCGGGTTGAGTTTGATATCAACACGCTCCACCCTCGGCGTGCTGGTTTCGGTACGTGGTTCACCTTCGGTGCCGCGATTAACGGTAGTGCCGCCCACAGATACCAGCTTCTGGTATTCGTTGGTTTTGGTGGTCTTCACCGTTGCGATGGAGCGCATCACGCTATCATCCTGCAACTGGCGCATAATCTCTTTGTCCAGCTCAGGGATAACGGTATAGCCGCCGTCAGCCTGCACCAGCGTGGAGAGAGAGCGGGTATCACCGGTCATGATGTAGTGGCGCAGCTCGTCGTTGCTTACTGGCTCGCCTTCAACGGAAGTACCAGGCAGATTGCGCTGATCGTCGGCGACGGCTTCAAGACGGGTGATTTCAACTTCGAGGGAATCAGCCTGGGCGCGGAGTTCATCGAACTTTTTGCCCTCTTCTTCGTTCAGGCTGCGCTTTTCGGTGTCGGCTTTGTCCAGCATGGAACGCATCTGTGTTTTGAGTGCGGCTTTCTGCTGGCGTAATTCGAGTAGTTTCTTCATGGAGTGGTTTCCGTAACAATTAACGTTGAGACGTGAAACCAGCGCTTGGAGGGGAGGCCGTTAAATCTTTTTCTGCCTCTCGCAGGCTGTACTCGCTACAGCTTGACTTAACGGCCAGTGGCGGCTCACGTCTGAGTGCCACTCTTCAAGATATACATGAGAATATTAAATAAAACCCCCTCTTGAGTAAGAAGGAGGAAGGAGTAGAATCAGGTATAAGTAATTTACAATTCTCTCCAAATTGATACGGGGGTGTGGATGCAGGGATATAAAGAGTTTTTAGAATCCTTACAAAAAATGACTGACGTTCGGTTGAATATCGCTATATTGCTGACTTGCTTAGCCGCTATCATCTTATCTTCACCAGACCATTTCATTTTAGATCCAGTTCCCAAATTGATTCCACAAAGTTTAATCCTAATAACTTCAATTCGCTTGGTGTTTTCTGTCATTAATACTATACACACTATGATATCCAAGAAAATAGAGAAACAAAAATTAGAAGCACAAGCTCTAATTGAAAAACAAAACAAAGAGCGTGAAAAAGAATTGCTAAAAGATAAAATTAGCTCTTCCATTGATGAACTGGATGTCTTTCAACTTTACATAATAAAAAAACTAATTGGCAAAAATAATGCTTCACATGCTAAAGGTGCTACGTTGTTTTCTTTATGCAATTTAAATATCACCTATGTTGTTGCAACAGGAGAACGCTCACAGAGTGTGGCGTTAACAAGTATCGCAAAAGATATACTTGAGAAAAAATTCAATAATGACATTTCTCAATTGGAAAAAAACGCTGCAACCAGAGCGTTTAATGCCATGGCTGAAAAGGAAATATCTTCATTTAAATTACTTTTAGAAAAAGATGTCACAAAAACAACATGGACAGATCGCAGTGGAAGATTACATTACTCACCTAGCGAATATATTTTTAGAAATTTCAGTGATTCCATCATCTTTGAACAGCCGCAAAAAGGCTATGAATATACATTAAACTCTAATTTAAGAAGCATACTTGAAAAGTATTGATAGATAGCCGCCAACAAGCGGCCATCTTTCATCACTTGCGGTTAGGATGACATTTTGTCACTAATGCTTTGTAAGTATTCAATCAACGTTTCCAATTGTTCCCGGTTTGTAGTCAAGATCTCCTCTGATAAAGTGCTTCGCAGAAAGTCATGGTGATCGATCCAGAAGAATGCCCCATCAGACAAGGCCTTTCGGTATTCCTCTGTGCTCATCGTGTCCAGGTCATGCAGCCCGTATTGGTCCTTGTGAGTTTTAATATCCTGTATTGTAATTGGCATAAAATCTCCTTAATGAATTTTTTCGCCGCGTTCCGGCATATCTTTACCATATTTAAGCGACATCTGGAGTCGGTTTAATACCTCCTCCGCTTGAGCCATGACCCTTTGCCAGATCGATAGTCGTCTTTATAATTCCCTTGCTTACTCCTGAGTTGTCCATGATGCCGCACTTAGCGCCGCGTTTAGCAATGCCGCACTTAGCGCCGCACCAGTTTTCTCAAAAAATTACGCAAACCCAGTAATGACGGGGGTTTCAGTGAAATGCCGCACTTAGCGCGTGTATACAGGGACTAAGTGCGGCATTTGGTCATAAAACATACTAAATGCCGCACGTGCCGCACTTACCGCCGCATTTACTCGACTGTTACTGGGTAAAGGTTCTCACCCTCGATGCGAATGATTTGCTCACTCTCCAGCTTGTCCAGCCAGCGCGGGAATGACTTTCTCACTTTGTCTGCACCCAGCGTTGCACGTAGATCGTCTTTAATGACGGAGATAGTGCATGGCTCCCCCTTAGCTGTGCGGCTGCGTACTGCCTGCCATAGTGCATGGTGGTTATCGCTAAGACGGGAGACATTGGCCAGTTCAGGCTCAACCTCTTTAGCCTCTCTCGGCTGATCGTGCACAACCAGAGAGCAAACAAGCTCACCATCTTCATCGGTGTAAAGCTCTGCCGTTCTCAGGTCATACGCTTTACGCTCTGGCTCCTCCGCGTCTTTCATCTTGGTACAGGTCAGAATAAGCGCCTTTCCATCCCCTTCACGCTTAACGTTAAATTCAGTATCAAGCGCAGCGCGGAAAGCACTGGAACCGCGAGCACCTTTCCCTTCATCTTTGCCGGAGTGGTGAACTACCAGCACCGTTGCACCCGTTTTCTGTTTGATAACGTCACACCCTTCAATAAATGCCCCCATATCACGAGCATCGTTCTCGTCGTTACCGCCAAAACAACGGGCCAGCGTATCGATCACCACCATGCGAACCGGCACACCACATTCAGCTTCAATCTGCCTGGCAGCCAGAAGCACTTCCGTTACCTCTGACTCGCGCACAGGAAACACCGGACGATTGACCAGCCAGAGGTTGTCCGCCTGTATGCCGTGCACCTGCTCCCAAGCCTTTATACGCCGGGGAACGCCTACGCCCCCCTCACCAACCACATACAGCACCGCGCCGGAAGTGACCTTCTTCCCAGCCCATGGCAGACCCGCAGCAATGTGACAGGCCCACGATACAGCGAGAAAACTCTTATACGAACCGCTGGGACCGTAAATGCTGCACAGTGATTGCGCTGGCAGAAAGTGTTTAAGGATATAGTCCTGACGGATATCAAAGCCCTCAGAACCGCGAGAGAGAGGCAGCTTTGTCCTGAACTTTGCACCAGCATCAGGGAAGACCCGGTGAATGCGCTGCACGTCAGACAGCATGGCATTCATTTCCCCTTCGCCTATCTCTTCCACCAGCACAGAACGCCGCGCTGTAATCATTTGTTTGCGGTCCGTATCGAGATATCCGGCATCACAGAGTTCTTCATACGGCATTGCTGCTATCTGGTTGAGGCGAGCCACCAGCTTTCCGTAACGGGTAGTGGGGTCCTTATGCTGGTGGAGCGCTTTATCCAAATCGCTGCGACTGTATTGCTTGCCGTGCGCCCACAGATACGAACAGGTGAACAGGGCATCAGAAACGGTTTCTACAGCTGTCAGTTGTACCGTCATTTTGGAATGCCCCCGCTCATCTGGAATTTGCCGATCAGAGGATGGAACCAGTACGCAGAGCCATATTTGCGCTTAGCGCTGCGCAGCACCAGACGCGCCGCTTCCCTGAACTTTTCATCAGGTGCAACGAACCCGCCAGATTTCAGCTTAACCAGCATCACCCCTGTGTTTTTCGCCAGTTCCTCAGCCTTTTTGGTTGAGATACCGTATTCAGCGGCCAGTGTTGCTACTGGCGTCATACCCGGAGGGATTTCACCCCCCTGACTATCAGTGAGTGACTTAACCTGTGCCTCAAGATGCAAAACCTTTTCAACCAGCAGATCAACGCGGTTAGCCAGCTCGTTAAACTTCACATTGCTGATCATGATTTTGCCTCCCGCGATTCAGGGTCTGAAAAAGTAGAAATATCCAGTGAGTTTGCCAGCTCGTCAGAAAGCCGTTGAGCCAGGTGCGTCAAACTCATTACATGGATACGCTCTTCCTCGCCTCTGGTAGTCGCAAGGTAAGCAGCACATGACAGAAGCGCGGCAACCTCTTGCGCCAGTAACAGCAAATCTTTTTTGCTGCGGTAGGTGTAAAAGTTATCCATTGAGCCCCCCCGTTGAATTCTGCTCGACCATGCTTGCCGCCAGTTGATCTGATACTCGTCTGGCCAGACTGATAAGGTTTTCACGCCCAACGGAATCAATTTCGCACTCTTCAACAACCATCAGCAAAACAGCCAGTTCACAAGCCATTGAAGCGCTTTTATTTGCTAACTCACGCATGACGTACCTCCATGAGCTGAAAGGCATGGAATGGGAGACGTGCAGCGAAAATGAGGTTTACACCCGGCATAGTGTCGCGGGCCTCCTGTTCGCTGGATGCGTTGACGTAGATCACCAATGGTTTGGCGGTAGGGTAGCGCTCAGAAGCGGAGAGAAATCTCCATGTAAATTCCGGGCGAGTTTGGGTAGACTGATTGTCAGCCATAACTGTTACCTCACTTAACGGTTTGTGGTCAGAGGCCCGGTTAGTGTTCCTAGCACTACCGGGCTTCGCACTTGAAAGGTGTATGTCACCTTTAGTATTCAAACTAGCCCAAAGTGAAATACACCTCAAGCCTTTTTCTTTTATTTTTTTTGCGTATACTGAAATACACCTAACATAAGGAGTTTCAGTAATGGCAACAGGTGCGAAGAATGCAAAGTCACAAATGACCACAGTTCGAATCCCCCATGATGTGATGGAAGATATCGAGCTTTTTAAACATGAAGGTGAAAGTACCGCAGGGTTTCTTGTCACTGCTGCGAAAGGCGAAATCAAACGCCGCCAGCGCCAAAAGGCAAAAGAAGAGCCAAAATCCTGAATAAAATCAGCGGGCGCAGAATTGCGCTGGCTCATTCTTTGACCACCAGCGCCAGCCCTGGTATCCTGACTTTGCTTAAGTTTTTGGTGGTGACATTGGCGGCCCTGCATGGCCGCTTTTGTTTTATGTATCATCCCCGCCACCTTAAGCAGTCTGAGTACGGCGGTTCGCCGCAAGGTAATTGTCGAGGTCTGACTTCATATAAATGACTTTGCGACCAACCTTATGATGTGGAATCCCCACCTTTCCTGTATGAGCCCAGTTAGCCAAAGTCTGAGCATTCACACCGAGATAGGCAGCAGCCTCCGCGCGGGTTAATCGTTCAAGAATGGTTGGATTATTAATTAAACGCATATATATCACCGTGTATTTCTGATTAACAGTGGTGATACTTTATTATTGATATATATACTTTAGGAGAAAGCGAAACCAGATATAAATTCCTATATCTGGTTCACTGCATTGCTTACAAGATTAAGAGGTGTAAAACTAGATTTATTCCCCTTCTAATATGATTAGCTCATAATTTCTGTTTTTCGGCTTAACGGCAGGGTTTAACCCAGAATCTTTTAACCACTTCTCTACCGTTCCAGCTACTGGCACGTCTTTCCACGCCTTTCTCAAATGCGCTGATATGTCCTCTGAAAGTCCCGCAAGGCTTGCATTTGGATACTTACCCCACGTATCGGCAGCGATTTTTATTGCTGTTGCATGGTGTCTGTTTGTTTTCCCTTTCTTGGCTAAACTTCTGTCTTCGCTTATAACTTTTTTCTTCTTAAAAATATCCATAGCTTTGCTATTGTGAGCACTCTCAACCATGGAACCAAATACAACCATCAAATCATTTCTTAAATCAAGGCAACCAATAAGGTCAGCAATAATTGCGGCCTTAACAATTGTCCCCGCATTTTCTCCATAAATCCCATGCAATACAGAGTTAACATGCTCTTTAGAATTGAACGAAGTTTGAAGCTCTCTTGCATGGTTAAGTATTTTGTCATGATGTTCTAAAGGTAAGTCGCTCAACCTTTCTGCATTTGACCAATATTTTTTACTGGCAGATACAAATAGATTATTGATTTCATTGAACACCCCTTTTTCATCCTTCAAAAGCGAATTTGCTAGCGCCTCAGCATCTTCATCGCTCATGATGTTTTCAACTGGTGTCACCATTGTATGGTTATATTTTTTTAAAATTTCACGTTCTATATTTTTATTTCCATCTAAGATGGCCTGATAAAACGCAAGTTTATCGTCTTGACTCATCTTATTGGTCGATTCGATAAATGATTTACTGATTAATTCAGAAAGTTCAATTTGTCTATTCATTTTCAGAAACCTTAATATTTTTGGATAAATCAAAAATGAGACGGCGCTTTTCTTCTTCGCTCAGACCTTCAAGAGCAAGTAATAACTTCGCATCCAGAGATTTTTTACTCTCAATAATCCCGGCGTGTTCGAGTATTGCCCGTTCTATTCTTGAAGCTGGTTCCATAAGTTCATCAGCACTGAAATGCAGATAGCCCTGGGTAACATCCGCGCTTCTCATAGTTCGGTGGTTGAGCAGGCGTTTCAGGATATAATTACCCACCCCCACCAGCTCAGCAACGGTACCAAAGGTTCGGCGGCCGTCATGCCATTTGAAAGGAATAGGCTTTAGCAGGTCTGGGTTTGGGTCTGGCACGGTGGCAGCACTTATGCGATCGATAATGTGCCTGTACTCTTTAATGACACCTTTATCACCAGGAAAAACCAATAATCCATCTGCCGCTTTCATCTTGGCTCGGCGGCGAAATAATTTCAGTAGAGTTTCAGTAATGGGGAGTTCAAGCGGATCGCCGTTTTTTGTGGTATCAATCCAAAAATATCGGCCTCCAAGATTAACTCTATCCCAGCTAAGCTCTAAAATTTCAGACTTACGCAGTCCGGTAAAAATAGCCATTTCCACAGCATCACAAACCGCCGCTGCTATATCATCGCGCCCCTGTTCGGCAAACTCTCGCACGGACGATAAGGCGCTAAACCACCTGCCAAGCTCATTGGTGCGGATACGCTCAGTCTTCCTCACGGTACCATGCCATTTGCGCTTTGTGCTCAGTACCATTGTAGGCGGATCCGGAAGAAGCGTTTTCCCTTCCTCGTCACGGTAATGATCGTGCGCGAAGCGGTATATAGCACGAAGCACCCTAGCCCAGAGATCGGCCTGTGCTTTACTGCCGGTTCCAACCCCTGCGCGTAGCGTTGATTTATCAGCACCAAACCAGACAGAACCATCAGTAACGGCTTTGTGTCTGGTTTCCACCCGTTCACGGCTGATAGAGGCGATTGGTTGTTTCATCCAGTCACCAGAGAAATTTTGCAGGATGGAACGATACTGTTTTGCTGTATCGGCGCTTAACCGTTCATCACGGCTTTTGATATAGGTGTCCAGCGCATCATTAAGCGTAACCAAAGCCTTTTCATTGATGCGCTTTTCGACGTTAGGGTTTCTGCCTGTAGTGGCTACGTCTCCCAGAAGTTCGAGAGCCTTTGCCCTGGCATTATCAATAGTAAGATCGGGAAATCTGCCTAAGGTGGCCCGTATAAATTTGCCATTACGTTTTCTGGAGATACAAAAGCTCTTCGCGCCACTGATCCCCACTCGGAGCCGTAGCCCGTTAACAACGGTATCACCATACTCCACCTGGCCACGTTCCGCGGGCGGCAGGCTTTCGAGTTTTGCTTTCGTGAATTTGAATGTTTCCACAAACACCCCATACCAAGCGATCAAGGTATCCTGCAAATCGCTTGTTTTGCTCTAGGATACCTATAGGATACCGCAAACGAGTATTTTAGAGTATTTCTGGTTATTTATACAGTAAACTAAATGCCATTAAGTTAATGAAAATTATAGATAAGTATTTTTAGGTAAGAAGTTGCATCATAACTCATAATCGCTTGGTCGTTGGTTCAAACCCAACAGGGGCCACCAAATTTTAGATTTAAAATCATATAATTAAGCCACTCGAAAGAGTGGCTTTTTTGTTCCTGAATTTTAAAATGGCACCACAAACCGCTGAGCAGCGCGCATGGCTTAGCGTGTTGTCGCTATCCCATTAAGAGGATAAAAAGTCCGTTATAACGCAGGGAAAATTTGCGCTTACGCTAAAACAGATAGCATTCTGCCTTAGCAAAATATTGCTCAGAGCATCTCGGGCAGCCCATAACCGCCGCACTCCTGTTGACTTCTGTCTAACTACGCAACGTAGTCTTAAAATATCTTTCATTCCTGCAATGCTGGAATTCATACTACTCACGATAAATGTAACAACACAGGTCAATTTCCGAAAAATAACCATAGCCTGCGCCAGCTGATCGAAATCAACGCGTTCCTCCCCCCGCTCTTATATATAACCCGCTGACTTACAAAAAGGATGAAATGATGAAAATACGGGATATATCAATCAGTACCTGTCTGGCACTGTTATTAATGGGTTGCGTAGCTAAACCACCCATGACGACGGAAAATGAAAGAGGCCGCCGCGTTTGCTTTTAATGTCGATGCTTCGCAGGTGACAATTTCCGATACGAGGCAGCAGGATGTGAAAACCAACTTTGTGGTCACCATCGGCAAAACCAGCCATCGCTGCTATGTGACGAAGGCCGCCGAGCCGAAGCTTTACGGGCTGATCCCGCTGGGCGGCGGTAGCACCGTCTCAGATGCCATCTGCGCCGGCGCCAACCCGACGCTAGCGAGCAAAACCTGCGACGCCCTGTCGCAAAAAGCGGGCCGCTGCTGAGCCTTTGCGCAGAAGAAGGCCGCTAACTGCGCATTTAGTCACTTTTTCTGCCGTTTTACCGCGGCCGCTTAGTTCAGCGACCGCACCTGCTGATAAGAATTGAGCCGTTCCCGCAGCGAGGTGAGCCAGACATCCGGCTCCTGACGGCAGATTTCGGTGAGGATCGGCGTCAGCACCAGCTCGGCTTCATGGAAGTCGGTCCACTCCGGCGGCTCCAGTGAAAAAGGATCGTTTATCAGCCAAATCACCATCGGCGTCCAGGCGCGCGGATCCAGTTGCAGATAATCCTGACAGCGCATCATATCTCGGGTCCGCGCCTCATCGGGGACGACATCCTTTCCCACCGCGGCGCTACTCATTGCCAGTATTGTTATTCCTGCCATCAGATGTTTCCAAACCCATTTTCGCCAGAAGGCGCGTTTTTCTTTCGCCATTGTTATTATTTTACCTGCCAGTTGTCGCCGGACGATATGCCCGAGAACTCACCTTAATAAGAGCAGATTAATCGTTTGCATTTTTTTTAACAGCAGACCGCGCTGAAGCAAGTGAACGCCCGTTCCTACAGCTGTCATCCAGCTATGCAAATATATTCGTCTGGCTCAGCTCCACAATATTTCCCTGGCCCAAAACGATTTGTGTTACAATTACGCCTTATAACGGCATCGATAAAAATAACCCCCGCCGCACCTGCACCAGGCATCGCCCTTCTTTTTTCATATCAGGATTTACGCCCCCATGAATGCGATAATCATTGACGATCATCCATTGGCACGTATCGCCATTCGCAACCTTCTCGACAGCAACGGTATTACCGTCGCGGCAGAGCTCGACAGCGGCGCTCATGCCGTGCAGACCGCGGAAAGCATGCAGCCTGACCTGCTCATCGTCGACGTCGATATTCCGGAGCTCAGCGGTATCGAGGTGCTGGAGCAGCTGCGCAAACGCCGCTACCAGGGAACAATCATCATCATTTCCGCTAAGAATGAACTGTTCTACGGCAAACGCAGCGCCGACTGCGGAGCAAATGGTTTTGTGAGTAAAAAAGAGGGAATGAATAATATCCTCGCCGCAATCGACGCAGCCAATAATGGCTACAGCTATTTCCCCTTTTCACTGGAACGCTTCTGCACCCACGGCATCACCGATCAGGACCGGCTGGATACGCTGTCAACGCAGGAGATGAAGGTGTTCCGCTATATTCTCAGCGGCGTCGACTACACCACCATCGGCAGCAAAATGAATATCAGCAATAAAACGGTAAGTACCTATAAGGTCCGTCTGATGGATAAATTAGGCTGCAGCACCCTGCTTGAGCTATATGACTTTGCGCAACGCAATAAAATAGGGTGATGGCATGGCGGTTCGTCTTATTTTATCCGTCGTTGTCGGGCTGGCGCTGAGCCTCTCGCCTGCCGCGTATGCCATGAAACAGCTGGAGCTGAAGAGCCATTCTCATATCGCGGCGATCGATATCCCGCTTAGCGGTAAGGAGAAAGCATGGCTGGCGGCGCAGCCTACGCTGACCGTCGGGACCTGGCTTCCCGAGAGGACGCCCATC
>ERZ773113.554-NODE-554-length-19794-cov-6.539845_pt1 | contig 19794 bp, 14 predicted proteins | sample MGYA00580565_ERZ773113 | MGnify/ENA primary metagenome ERZ773113 (study PRJEB29015, sample SAMEA2737827) | human gut metagenome | biome: human gut; feature: human-associated habitat; material: faeces | place: China | collected 2012 ...
CTGTGCCTGCCGCCGAGCAGAAACGTTTGCCGGAACAGATCGCCGCCATCATCGACGCGGACTTGATGCCGGCCTCGTCGCCGTCCAGCACGTCGAGCACCTCGACGCTGTAGCCGTGGGCCTCGGCCCAGCGGGTGTACATGCGGTAGAGCATCTCGGCCCAGTCCTGGGCCTCGGTGCCGCCGGCACCGGCGTGGAAGGTGATGAGGGCGTTGCACTTGTCGTATTCGCCGGACAAGAGGAGCCGTACTTCCCGCTTTTCGATGTCCTTGAGCAGGTCGTGGTACTGCTTTTCAATGTCTTCGGCAAAGGAGGCGTCGCCATCTTCCATGGCCATTTCCAAATAGTCGCTGAGGTCATCAGCTTTGCGGACGAGTTCTTCGTGACCTTCGACTTCCGTCTTGAGCAGCGTCGCTTCCTGGGAAATCTTCTTGGCCTTGTCCGGGTCATCCCAGAAGGTCGGGTCACTCATCTGCATATCTAAATCCATGATACGTTCTTTTTTCCGAGGTAAGTTAAAGTGAATCCCCGATTTCTTGTATTCTATGTTTGAGGTCTTCCAGCGGTTTACGCATTTCATCTAACAACACAAGTATCACCTGCTTTTTCTAAATAAAAATAACTATAATAGGATGTTCACAGAATTCGCGCGGGCGCCCCACGTGGGCGCCCCTACACGGGATAATTTATACGGGATTCGCGTGGACGCCCCTACGCCATCATTGCCGTTCCCGTTCTTCGTCTTTCTTGATGTCTTCGGCGCTGACGGGTTTGCTTTCTTCGTGGACTTCGTGAGCGCCCTGGAGATGATCTTCCGCCTGCGGTACGGGCTTGCTGTACGTGACCTGGATATGATAGAGGAAGGTGACGACGGTCCGTTTGATGGATTCGATCATTTCCTCGAACATTTCATAGGCTTCGAATTTGTATTCGACGAGCGGATTCTTCTGGCCGTAAGCCCGCAGGTTGATACCTTCCTTGAGGGCATCCATAGCGTCGAGGTGGTCCATCCACTTGCTGTCGACGACACGGAGCATAATGGCCTTTTCCAGTTCCTTCATGGTCTGTTCGCCGATTTCCTTGAGGCGTTCTTCATAGAGGTCGACGGCGATCTGTTTCAATTTATCCTGGACTTCGACGCGGCTCAGGTTTTCCAGTTCTTCCACAGACGTAGCGTTCTTGGGCACGAAATACTGCTGCATCTGGCTCAGGAGGCCGGCGAAATCCCATTCTTCAGGATAGAGCTTTTCATTGGCATATTTGTCCAGGCCTTCGTGGATGATATCGTCGACCATGCCCATGATAGTATCGCGCAGGGAATCGGCCGTGAGGACCTGACGGCGCTGGCTGTAGAGGACTTCACGCTGCTGGTTCATGACATCGTCATATTCCAGGACGTATTTACGGATTTCAAAGTTGTGGCTTTCGACTTTCTTCTGGGCCTTTTCAATGGACCGGGTAATCATCTTGGCCGTAATCGGTTCGTCTTCATCCATGCCCAATTTATCCATGAACTTGGAAATGTTTTCCGAGCCGAAGATACGCATGAGGTCGTCTTCCAGAGACAGGAAGAACTGCGTCGTACCCGGGTCGCCCTGACGGCCGGCACGGCCGCGCAGCTGATTGTCGATACGGCGGCTTTCGTGGCGTTCCGTGCCGATGATCATCAGGCCGCCCAGTTCAGCGACGCCTGGCCCGAGTTTGATGTCCGTGCCGCGGCCAGCCATGTTGGTGGCAATGGTGACCATGCCCTTCTGGCCGGCGTTCTTGATGATTTCCGCTTCTTTTTCGTGGTATTTGGCGTTGAGCACGTTGTGGACGATATTTTCCTTATCCAGGAGCTGGCTGAGGATTTCCGACTGGTTGATGGACGTCGTGCCGACCAGGATCGGCTGGCCCGTAGCGTGGCGCTTCTTGACTTCCCGGACGACGGCGCGGTACTTGGCGTTCTTCGTCTTGTAGATGACGTCCGGCAGATCGCGGCGGATAGCCGGTTTGTTGGTCGGGATGACGTAGACGTCGAGTTTATAGATCTTGTTGAATTCGTCTTCTTCCGTCTTGGCCGTACCGGTCATGCCGGCCAGCTTGTCGTACATACGGAAGTAGTTCTGGAAGGTAATCGTAGCCAGGGTCTTGCTTTCGCCCTGGACCTTGACGTTTTCCTTGGCTTCGATGGACTGATGCAGGCCATCGCTGTAACGGCGGCCGAACATGAGGCGGCCTGTGAATTCATCGACGATGACGATTTCGCCGTTCTTGACGACGTAATCCTTATCGCGGTGCATCATGAAGCGCGCCCGCAGGGCCTGGATGACGAGGTGGTTCAAATCGAGATGGTCGTTATCGAACATGTTGCTGATGCCCAGCATCTTTTCAACTTTGGCAACACCCGAATCGGTCGGCGCGATGGTCTTCTGTTTTTCGTCCATCGTGTAGTCGTCTTTGGTGAAGGTCTTGACGATGCCTGCCAGCGTGTAGTACAGGTCCGTCGATTTTTCACCCGGGCCGGAAATGATGAGCGGCGTCCGCGCTTCGTCGATGAGGATCGAGTCCACTTCGTCGACGATACAATAATTGAGCGGCCGCTGTACCATCTGGTCGGCACTGATGACCATGTTATCGCGCAGATAGTCGAAGCCGAATTCATTGTTCGTCCCATACGTGACGTCGGCGTTGTATGCCCGGCGGCGCTGGTCATACGTGAGATCGTGGACGATGAGGCCAACGGACAGACCGAGGAACTTATAGATACGGCCCATGTCTTCACTGTCACGAGTAGCCAGGTAGTCATTGACGGTGACGACGTGGACGCCCTTCCCCGTCAGGGCATTGAGGTAAACCGGCAGCGTCGCGACCAAGGTCTTGCCTTCACCAGTACGCATTTCGGCGATATCCCCGCGGTGAAGGACGATGCCCCCCAGGAGCTGGACGTCAAAATGGCGCATCCCCGTCACACGACGCGAAGCTTCGCGGACGACGGCAAAGGCTTCGGGCAGAATATCGTCCAACGTTTCACCGTTGGCCAGACGATTCTTGAACTCGAAGGTCTTCTCCTGCAGCGACGCATCGCTCAGGCCTGCCAATTTCGGTTCCAGATCATTGATGCGGCGGACAATGGGCCACATCTTCTTTAATTCATGCTCCGTGTTATTCCCGAGCAGTCTTTGTATCAGTTTATTAAACACCTATCCGAGACCTCCAATTTACACAATTTGCAATCTACTCTGTGATATTATATCAATTATACATTATACCGTGATTACCGCCTATTTTGCAACCGTTTCAAAGGGATTTAAGAAAATATACACGTATTCCTTTGGGAAAGAACAGGTATTTCCCATATACAACGCCGCATGAATATGCTAAAATGATTTTATTATTTATTTATCCACCACGTGAAAGGGGTTTTATCATTATGATGCAATATGATGTGTCCATATTGACAGCCTTTGCCCTCTACTTACTGGCAATGCTGGCGATTGGCGTCTATTATTCCCGGTCCCAGCAGCGGCTGAGCGACTATATTCTCGGCGGGCGCAGCCTGGGTCCATGGATCACTTCTATGAGTGCCGAAGCATCGGACATGAGCGGCTGGATGCTCATGGGCGTACCGGGCTTCGCTTATTCTACAGGTATCTCCGCAGCCTGGATTGCCATTGGCATCGCCATCGGTACCTACCTCAACTGGCAGTTCGTATCCCAGAGATTGCGTAACTATACCGAAGTGGCCAACAACAGCCTGACCATGCCGGACTATTTGAAGAACCGCTTCCACGATGAAAAAAATATCATCCGCATCATCTCGGCTATTTTCATCCTTATATTTTTCCTTATATACACGTCATCGGGCTTCGTCTCCGGCGGCAAGCTCTTTGAATCGGTTTTCGGCATGGACTTCCTTTATACGAAAATGAGGAATGTGGCAGGTATCGCACAGACAGAAGCACAGAAGTCATCTGATATGTTTGCCAAGTGCCAGTATCTTGATGAAATCACTGGCGGCAAGGGTGTGACCTTTGCAACAGGTACGCCCGTATCGAACAGCATGGTAGAGCTGTATACCATCATGCGTTACTTGCAGTATGACACCTTGCAGAAACTTCATCTTGGACATTTTGATAGCTGGGCGGCTTCGTTTGGCGAAACCGTAACGGCAATCGAATTGTCCCCAGAAGGAACGGGCTACCGTGCAAAGACGCGGTTCGCCCGTTTTTTCAATCTCCCTGAATTGATCTCACTGTTCAAGGAGTCCGCAGACGTACAGACGGCGGATATGCTGAATCTGCCTGTGCCAGAAGCAGAGTACATCAATGAAGTGTTGAAACCCAGCGAAACGCAGCAGGAAATGGTGAGCAGCTTTGCCGACCGTGCAGAGCAGGTGCGAAACGGCAATGTCAATCCGAAAATTGACAATATGCTCAAGATCACGAACGATGGCAGAAAGTTGGCCTTGGACCAGCGGCTTATCAATAATCTGCTCCCGGATGAGCCAGAAAGCAAGGTCAACCTCTGCGTGGAGAATGCCTATCAGGTATGGGAAGAATCCACGCCCGACAAATCCACCCAGTTGATTTTCTGCGACTTATCGACCCCGAAAGCAGACGGAACATTCAATGTGTACGATGATGTCCGGGAAAAACTGGTGGCAAAGGGAATCCCCCGTGAGGAGATTGCTTTTATCCATGAGGCAAATACCGAAACCAAAAAGGCAGAACTGTTTGCAAAGGTGCGCTCCGGTCAGGTGCGTATCCTGCTTGGTTCGACCCCGAAACTTGGTGCTGGTACAAACATTCAGGACAGACTGATCGCCCTGCATCATCTGGACTGCCCGTGGAAGCCCTCTGATCTGGAACAGCAGGAAGGACGCATTCTTCGTCAGGGAAACCGCAACCAGAAAGTGAAGATTTTCCGTTACGTCACAGAGAATACGTTCGATTCGTATATGTGGCAAATTCTGGAAAATAAACAGAAGTTCATCTCGCAGATCATGACCTCGAAATCTCCTGTTCGTGCCTGCGATGATGTGGACGATACCGCGCTGACCTATGCAGAAATCAAAGCATTGGCAACGGGAAATCCCTACATCAAGGAAAAGATGGATTTGGATATTCAGGTCAGCAAGCTGAAGCTGATGCGGGCCAACCACACCAGCCAGATTTACAGCCTGGAATCGGATATTGCACGGCGGTATCCGGCAGAAATCACGGCAGCGAAAGAGCGCATAGCAGGTCTGAAAGCTGACCTTGCAGTGGCAAAGCCGTTGCTGGAACAGGACAAGGAGAAGTTCTCCATCACGGTGGAGGACAGGGTTTATACCGACCGCAAGGAAGCAGGCTCGGCAATTCTTGCAGCCTGTGCCGCAATGAAGATCGCTAAGACAGAGGGGCAAATCGCAGATTTGGGAGGGTTTGCAATCAGTTCCCGGTTTGATGCGTTCGCCCAGACATTCAAGCTGACCATCAAGCGGCAGAGCAGTTATACGATTGAACTTGGCAGTGATCCGGCTGGCAATATCCAGCGTATTCTCAATGCGCTGGCATCTATCGAAAAGACACTGCCGCAGGTGGAGCGCAGATTGGAAACCTTACAGCAGCAGTTGGCAGAAGCAAAGGAAGAAGTGCAGCGTCCGTTCCCGCAGGAGGCGGAATTAAACGAAAAATCTGCACGGCTTGCAGAATTGAATGCCCTGCTGGATATGGACGAAAAGGGGGATGATGCGGCTCTTGGCATGGATGAGGAAGTAACGGATAGCGAACTTCCTGCGCCGAAACGTGAGATTGAGCGGAGTGCAGACAGCGTAAAACGTCCGTCGATCCTTGCACAGCTTCACGAAAAGCAGGCAGAACGCATGGCAGAGCCGAAACCGCAGAAAAAGAAAAGTCACGATATGGAACTATAACTGAGAATGCCCCGTCAGATCTCCGAAAGGGAATCTGATGGGGCAGATTTTGTAAAGGAGGGCATTTGCTGACATTAACACCGATCAATCTGAAAACTGCAAACGCATTTGTGCAGCAGTATCACCGCCATCATAAGCCGACAAGAGGACACAAGTTTTCCATCGGAGTTTCAGACAGTGGTTCACTGGTTGGTGTGGCAATATGCGGCAGACCTGTTGCGCGGCGGCTGGATGATGGCTATACGCTGGAAATCAACCGCCTTTGTACGGATGGTACACCGAATGCTTGCAGTATCCTCTATGCTGCCGCATACCGGGCGGCAAGGGCAATGGGCTATACAAAGGTTGTCACTTATATTCTGGACACCGAAAGCGGCGTATCGCTCAAAGCTGCCGGATATGTTTGTGAGGGCCGTGCTGGAGGATTGGAATGGAACGGCGAGAGAAAGCCGAAGATGGCGAACCAGTATCCGTATCAGATGAAAACTAGATGGGTCAAAAAAATCGAAAAGGAGGGCATGAATGGCAGATAAGCGGGCAGACCAGCTCAAAGAAATTACGGAACGGTTGGAGCAGGGCGTAAAGGACATTTTTACTTCGGAAATGTATACGAAGTACCTGCTTACAATGTCGAAATTCCACAATTACAGCTTCAATAATACGCTGCTGATCGCAATGCAGCGTCCAGATGCTACGTTGGTGGCTGGGTACAATGCCTGGAAAAATAAGTTTAACCGCTATGTGAAAAAGGGTGAAAAGGGCATTTGTAAAAGAAAGAAGAACACGACTCCCTGTGCCTATCATGCGGTGCCGGAGAAAATGCTGATGATGGTGGCGATGGATCAGATTCATCATCTGGTGTCTACCATGTGTGAAGAAGAAAAGCTGGTAAAAGACATGATGCGCGGCAGCAATCTGGATTCAGCTCGTTCCATCAAGATGAAAGAGAAATCTATCCTGTTTCGGATTCAGGAAGCCGAAGAACGGCGGTTGCGTTTATATGAGGACTATAAAGCTGAAATTCTGGACGAAGATGAATACAGTCAGCTAAAAGAACACTACATAGCAGAAAAGCAGCGGTTGGAACATGAACTGCAAAAGCAGCGTCAGCGCGCATTGGAACTGGAAAAGAGAATCAAAATCTGCGATGTGCAGATGGAACGGATGCGCGGGATTCTGAATCAAAGTGAGTTTGATGAAGAACTGGTGCATGAACTTATCAAGAAAATCTATGTGGGAATGGACAATTCTGTGGAGGTCGAATTTAAGTGCAGCGACCCCTATCAGGAAGTGCTTGCAATCATGTCGGAGGTTCAGAATGAATGATAAAATTGCAATCTATCTCCGCTTATCATTGGCAGACGGAGATTTGAAAAAGGGCAGCAAGGATGAAAGTAACAGCATTGAGAACCAACGGATGCTGCTCCACGATTACATTGGGAAGCAGGAAGATTTATTTGGCGAGATTGTAGAATATGTGGATGATGGCTATACTGGAACAAATTTTAATCGTCCAGCTTTTCAGAAAATGATTGTGGATTTGAAGCAGGGCGATATAAAAGTCATCATGGTAAAGGATTTATCCCGCCTTGGTCGTGACTATATCGGTGTTGGCGATTACATTGAACAGATTTTTCCGTTGATGGGAGTTCGGTTTATTGCTGTGAATAATTCCTTTGACAGCATGAAACTGAACAACGGAACGCCGGGAATCGAAGTGGCGGTCAGCAATCTGGTGAATAATATGTATAGCCGGGATATTGCGAAAAAGATTCGGGCTGCTCTGGAAACGAACTGGAAGAACGGGAAAGCCACCTGCACAAATGTTCCTTTCGGATATGTGTGGAACAAGAAAGGTGGACGGCGGTGGGAGATTGACCCGGAGGCTGCACCCTGCGTGAAAAAAGTATTTGAATTAGCATTGTCCGGCCGCAATACAACGCAGATCGCCTACGGTATGAACGAATTACAATTTCCCACGCCGGGGCTGTATGCGAAGCGGAAAAATCTGCTGATGGGCAGTAATCCTATTATTGCCCCGGACAGTGAAATGCTCTGGAATGCGGCAATCGTGTGGAGAATCCTTAGACGGTATGAATACACTGGTGCGTTGGTTATGGGGAGAAGAAAGAAAATTGATGTGAATACTACCTCTGTTCGGACGCTCCCGGAGGATAAGTGGATCATCGCAGAAAACGCTCATGAGGCCATCGTGACAAAAGATGAATACTACCAGGCACAGAAAGCAATCCGTAACGTAACTCCAATTCAATATAAGGTGGGTGATGATTTTGCGTTAAAAGGAAAAATCTGCTGCGGAAACTGTAATCGGCAGCTTCGCCACGAAAGGCAATATGGGGAAATGGTTTTCTATTGCGGCTATAAACGGTCAGCCGGAAAGTTCTCTAAATGCTACGGCGGCTATTACAGAGAATATTCGGTGAATGCAAAAGTGGCTCGTGCGATAAAAACAGTATTCTATGCGCTGGATGTGGTAAATCAGGGAATGCAGGAAAAGCAGTCTATCACGGTGCGCTGCATGGACATTGAGGACTTGGAAAAGCAAGCGGAAGCCATTCGGGTAGAGCAAATCAAACTATATGAATCGTATGCGGACGGTGTGCTGCTGCGAGATGCGTACATAGAAAAGAAAAAGGCTCTTTCGGAAAAACTGGCTGCATTGCAGGATAGCATACGGACAGAAAAGGAAGAACAGGAGTGTGCCGATGAACTGGATGAAGAAATCCGCGCTCTGACAAAACAGGCCAGTGAGAAAACATACATCGGCGGGCTGACAAAAGAATGTGTGGATGCTTTTGTCAGCATGGTTTATCTGTATGACGACCAAACGATGAAAATAGAGTTCAACTGTGAGGATGTGATTCGGAGAGCGTTGGAAAAGTATGGCGCATAATTGGATGGAAGAAGTGGCATAAGAAAAAGAATACCCGTCTGGGTGAGAGGATTCAGAAAATCTTCTCGACCAGGCGGGTATTTCATTCCGCAGGAATGTGTCTATTAGAGGCTGAGGGTTTCTACCCATGCGGACAAGTCGGCTTTGCTGGAATAGGAATTGAACATCTTGCCATGCAGCAGTTTTGCACCGGGGCAGCTAGGAGCAAGCTTTTCATTGGTCTTGCCCATGTCGCTGCCGCCAGATGTGGCAAAGGGGATGATTGTTTTACCCTTCAAATCATAGCTTTCCAGAAATGTATTGATGATCGTAGGAGCAATATACCACCAGATAGGGAATCCGACAAAGATGGTGTCGTATTCGTCCATGTTATCACGCTTGGCAGCGATGGCAGGGCGCGAGGTAGGATCGCTCATTTCGATGGTGCTGCGGGATTTCTTGTCCATCCAGTTCAGATCGGCCTTGGTGTACGGAACTTCCGGCTGAATCTCAAAAATGTCTGCACCGATAGCATCGGCAAGATTTTCAGCAACCTTTGCGGTAACGCCGCTGGCGGAGAAGTAAGCAACAAGTCGTTTGCTCATGACAAATGCACTTCCTTTGATTGATTTTCATGGTTTAAGTATAGCACGTTGAATAGGGAGCATCAAGTAAGGCTGAGTGGACGAATGTGCTAATATTGCAAATGAAATAAGCACAAAAGAAAATTTGCGTTGACTTTCGTGCTTATTTAGAATACAATATAAGCACGAAGGTGAGGTGACGCTTATGATGAACATGAACAATTTGGCTCAAACACATGAGATTTTAACACCACAGCTTGCAACAAAAGTAGGTTTAACGAAATTTGAGTTTTATAAATATGTAAAGGCCAATGAATACGAGCAAGTCGGACATGGCGTATACGCAGCAAAAGATACTTGGATTGACGAATTAGAAATGCTGCACCGCCGCTGCCCGATGGGAGTGTTTTCTCATGATGAAGCATTCTATTATTATGGGCTGACAGATCGGGAACCGCTTGTTCATACACTCACGATTTATAGTGGATATAATGTTCACCGCTTGAAAGAGGATGGCTATAAGGTTTATACAGTAAAAAAGGAACTTGTTGACGTTGGCAAGCAAATCGTAAAAAGCAATCAGGGAAATGAAATTCCTATGTACGATTTGGAACGGACAATTTGCGACTTGGTGCGGAGTAGAAGTTCTATAGAAGTACAGGATTTCAATGCAGTATTAAAAGCGTATGTCGGGAGAAAAGATAAGGACCTTAATAAACTGATGAAGTATGCAAAGCTATTTCGAGTGGATAAGATCATCCGAAATTATATGGAGGTACTACTGTAAATGGGATTTACACCTGAACAGATAAAAGGGCGTATCAAGAGCGTTGCAAAACAGAACAATGCGGACGCAAGGACACTCATGCGAATCTATATGATGGAGCGTTTTCTGGAAAGACTGGCACAATCAGAATATCGGGATAACTTCATTATCAAAGGCGGAATACTGGTTACGGCAATGATTGGTGTTGCGCACCGTTCCACGATGGACATAGACACCAGCATGAAGAATCTAAATCTATCTGCGGAGGATGCCTTGCGAGTTGTCAATCAGGTCAAAGATATTGACCTTGACGATGGTGTTTCTTTTGATGTTAAAGACGTTTCCAATATCATGGATGAAATGGAGTATCCGGGAATCCGCGTTACCATGAATGCCAATGTGGGAAGATTGATTACGCCCTTGAAAATTGATATTTCCACGGGCGACGTGATTACCCCACGGGCAATCGAGTTCAATTATGATCTCTTGCTGGAAGATCGTTCTATCAGTCTATGGTCGTATAATTTGGAAACTATATTAGCCGAGAAGTTGCAGACAGTTTTGGCGAGGGGCATCTTAAACACCCGAATGAGAGATTTTTACGATATACGGATGCTGCTTGATACATACGAAGATAAAGTCAATAAGGTTGTTTTGAAGGATGCTTTTGCGGCAACTTGTAACAAGAGAGGAACAGATCATCTGCAGGAGCAGGCCGAGGAGATTATCAAAATTATTGAAGCAGATGAACAGCTTCAAGTGCTGTGGAGAGCATATCAGAAGAAATACTCGTATGCAGCAGAAATTGATTATGCCAGTGTGATAAACGGCGTAAGAAAATTGATGAATTGGATTCGATAAGTAACTATTGAAAATAGAATAGCGAGTAAAGCCCTACAAGGCTCAGAGCGGTTCAAAACCGACTGAAAGCCTTGTAGGGCTTATTTTTTTGCGATTTTTCTAAAAATTTTTCGCCCCTATCTTGACATCAGGGGGGTACCGAAACCCGACATTATCGAGCATTTTGGCAACACAGATGCCGTGCCGCAGCCGCCGGAGCGGTGCTTAAGCCGTCAGGCGGGAATTGTGCGGTGTTGCCCTAATTACTAATTGAATTCACGCTTTTTCAACCTTGACATCAGCGCAATCGCTCTCCGCGTTCCCATCCGCGTCCAGCGTGATATGTACAAAATGCTCCGGCTTATCGTAATCTTTCGTCTCGCCGTCGTCGGTGTAATACTCATAGGCGGCACCATCGGGAGCGTAAGCAAGCAGACGCAGGTCGGCAAAATCCACGCTGGCCACGTTCTGGATAGGCTCGCCGCCCTTGGCGATGGGCAGGATATGCCCCTTGCGCACAAAGAACACCACTTCGTCCAGCTCCACTGGGATGTAATGATGACCAGCGGGCAGAACGGTGGTTTCCATACGGTCGTTCTCACTGCACTTTACCCGCACCTGCAGCATCTCTTCCGGCAGGTAGACATACCGGCCGCGGGCGTTCTGCTCGTAAACGGGGGCAATCAGCAGGCTTTCACCGATCATCACTTCATCCTCCACCTGGCGGGCGAAGTCATCGTCCGGGAAAGCAAAGGCCAGCGGCATGCAGTACATGCCATCGCGCAGGGCAGCTTTCATGTACTCACTATAAATGTAAGGCAGCAGCAGGTAGCGCAGCTGCAGAATACCGGCAAAGGCAGCCTTGTTCTTAAAGCGGTAAGGTTCCTGTTTGCGAGTGCGGGCGGCGGAGTGGTTGCGCAGCAGGGGAGAGAAGATGCCCACGCCGTACCAGCGCAGCACAAGGTCCTCGGTGGTGTTGCTGCCAAAGCCGCCAATGTCGGGGCCTTCGTACAGGAAACCGCACATATTCAGGGAGGGCATCATGTGCAGGCTGAGCAGAATATGGCTCCACCAGGACTGGTTATCGCCGGTCCAGATACCGCCATACCGGTGCATACCGATGCAGGCCGAGCGGGAGTACATTAAAATGCGCTTATCCGGCTCCAGCTGCTCAAAGGCTTCACCCGCAGCACGGGTCATGTTGTAGCCGAAGATATTATGCACTTTATCGTGCCGCATGCGGCCCTGTTTGGTGTTGTGATAGAACAGCTTGTAGTCGTTTTCGTTGTTGGAAAGCCCGGCCACAAGATTCTTGAACGCAAAAAAGCTGAAAATATCCAGGTTCTGGGTGCGGTACTCGTCAATTTTGGCAAAGGTCTTTTTCAGCGTTTCTTCGGAGTAGAAGATGGCAGGCTCGTTCATATCGTTCCAGAACCCCTCAATGCCCTGGTTCAGCAGGAACTTGTACTTGCTGCCAAACCAGGCGCGGGCTTCGGGGTTGAGCATATCAGGGAAATGCACCCGGCCCGGCCACACACCGGCCACAAAGGGGGTGCCATCCTGATTGGTGCAGAAGTAACCGTTTTTCACGCCCTCTTCGTATACATCGTACCCGTCCTCAATTTTAACACCCGCATCAATGATGGGCACAAGGCGGATGCCCTGGGCTTTCATCTCGGCGGCAAAATCTGCAAAATGGGGGAAGCGTTGCTCGTCCACCGTAAAGTCCTTGTAGCGCTCCATGTAGTCAATATCCAGCACCACGGCGTCCAGCGGCATGTTGTTGGTGCGGTAGTTGGTCACAACCTCGCGCACTTCGTCCTCGTTCATGTAGCTCCAGCGGCTCTGGGTAGCACCAAAGGCCCATTTGGGCGGGATGTAGCTGCGCCCTACCAGCTGGCGGAACTGGTGCACAATATCGGTCGGGCTTTCACCCTCAATGATGTAAAGATCGTAATTTTCTTCGGCCACTGTCACCCGCAGGGTGTCCAGATCGGTGTAGCCGCAGTCAAAGGTGACCTTGCCGGGATAGTCGATAAAAAAGCCAAAAGTGGCTTTGCCGGACACGATCATGAAGTTGTAAGCGCCGTACAGTGAGGATTTATTTTCAGTATGGTTGGGGTCATCGCTGCATTTGCTCTCGTACACCCAGCCGCGCTTGTTGATGCCGCGGATGTTTTCACCCAGGCCATACAGGATATCCTGCGGGTCCATGGCATAAGAGAAGCCGTCCGGTTCCCTGGTGAGATATGGAATCGTTTCCATCGCGGGTACAAAAGAACCCACCACGCTTTCGGTATCAAATGGGTGGCCGTATTGCTTTTTGTAAATCAAGGCAGTTTCCTCCCGAATAAATTTGCTTTGGGGCTGATTTAACTATAGCAAATTGCGGGCAGAAAGGGAAGAGGGAAATTTAGTTAGGAGGGAGGAGTTAGGAGTTTTGCGGCACCACAAGGTTGGTGCTGGACGAATTAGGAATTAGCAATGAGCAATTAAAAAGAATAAAGGCAATATCGCATAATTCTAAGTGCAAACACACGGGCGCGGAGCGCCGCTCGGAGATATTAGGTTTGTTACGATTCAATACACGGGTAGTAGAAAGGGAAAACGGTGCCCACTTATAACAAGAGCTAAAACCCAGTGCCTACCTATTTTATATATTATATATCCTTATGCTCAAATTCTGCCGCGTATACTTTTACACATCCAACTCCTCCCTCCTCCCTCCTAACTGTTTTCTCTTTTCGCTATATCAAAAAACCGATAACGTATCATGTCGCATTTTTGATATTACCGCTCGCAAAATTGGTGGGGGGGGGTATCGGGATTTTTTTATAATATATACAAAGAACGGCGTAACCAACATCAACCCTGCGCTGCCCGCCCGCCACTATGACATGCAGGAACGCAAGCTCATCGAGATCGCCAAGTGCATGTACAACGACCCCAAACTGCTGATCGTGGACGAAACCACCACCGCACTTTCCCAGAGCGGCCGTGACATCATCTACCGCATCATGCACGAGATGGCCGATGCCGGCAAGGCGGTTATGATCATCAGCCACGACCTGAACGAAATGATGGAACAATGCAGCACCCTGACGGTTCTGCGCGATGGCGTGATCATTGACAACATTGAAAAAGAAAACTTTGATCCCGACGATATCAAACAGAAGATGGTCGGCCGTGAGATCAAAGGCCACTACTACCGCGTGGACAATGATGGCTACAGTGATGAAGTTGTGCTGAAAGCCGACTGCATTACCACCATGGAAAGTCTGCTCTGCTTCGATTTGGAGCTGCACAAGCAGGAGATCTTGGGCATCGGTGGTCTGTCTGACTGTGGCATGGTGTTTAGTCTTGCAAACAAGAATGCGCGAGAAAGCGCATGAACACAGGAATATAGTGCTTAATAGATACAGTATAATCTACTTAATGTGAAGGACAAATCTATTTTATTTAAGGAAGCCATTCGGTAAGTGGCTGGCGTGACTCGCATTGCTGAACAAAATACAGTGTTTGAATGAGTTCTAATAGGCTGTTACTTACCCTCCTCTATATTTCGCTAAACCTACCTTTAGCGAAATTTATAATGGGGCACATTTCTACCCTCTCCATTTTACAGCTAACAATTCAGCAAAGCCCGCCCATAACGATGCCCGCATCGTGCCGCACGATCGATATACTTTGCAGCTGCTTTTCAAATAACAACAAACCCAATATTTACTGAGCGGCGCTTCTGCGCCGCGGTCCACCATAATGATTCATTATTCTTTATTACTTATTCTTTTTTTGCGCCCAACTCCTAACGGTCTCTCTGCCTAATTTTCTTTCGTCAAACTTGTTATTTTCCGTTTTCTCCAAACTTTCACACACTTGTTTGTAAATAATCATGAATTTATCACAAATGTATTGACGATGGGGCAGGTTTGGCGTATGATACAGATATTGAAACAAATATTCCGGTAAACATGAAATTTGAGAAACAATAGTTCGAAACCGTCTTCGTGTGGCAGCCAGCCGCGGGGTATTTGTTGCCGGGTAACCGGGGCGCAAGGCAGTATTGGCCTTGGTTTACCCATTTTTGTGGAACACGCCGCTTTCGCTTGCAACCCTGATAGCGGCATTATAAAAAGAGAAACCATATTAAGGAGGATACCCCATGAAAAAGTCAGTCAGCCGTACCTTGGCCATGGCTTTGGCCACCTGCATGGCAGCAGGCACTTTGGCCGCCTGTGGAAGCAGCGGTTCTTCCGCGGTCGCTTCCAGCGCAGCTGAGTCTACCGCAGATTCTACTGCCGCTTCCACTGAATCCGGCACCCCGGATTACTCCAATGAGGACCCCATCAACATCCGAATTTATCTGTCGGATAATGCTACCCTTCCTTATAAAGAAGACTGGCTCACCTTTACCGAAGTGCAGAAGCGCTGCAACGTCAACTTGGACGTTGAGGCCATTCCCATTGCGGACTACTCTACCAAGGTTTCTCTGGCACTGAATACCGGCGAGAACGTTCCCGATGTCATCCTGTACCAGTCCACCACCGGTGAGAATGCTTCTTTGGCTCTGAACGGCGCTCTGGTTCCCATCAGCGACTACAGCGACTGGACCCCCAACTTCAACGCCCGCGTTGAGGAAATGGACCTGCAGGACGATGTGGATATGCTGAACCTGCAGGACGGCAAGCGCTACTATATGCCGTCTTTGACCGATAAGCCGTTCTACGACGGCGGCCTGATCCTGCGTGAGGATTATCTGGAATCCAAGGGTCTGGAAGCCCCCAAGACCTTTGATGACCTGTACGAGATCCTGAAGGCTTACAAAGCTGATTATCCCGATTCTTACCCGCTCACCATTCTGGCTGGTCCCCGCGTTCTGTTCCGTATGACGATGCCTTCCTTTGGCATCAGCGTGGGCAAAAACAGCGCCGATGGCTCTTACGTTCTGAGCTATGATTACGACAACAAGGATTTCTTTGCTGGCGCAATTGATGATAAGTGCAAAGAATACTTCGCATTCCTGAGCAAGCTCTACTCCGAAGGCCTGCTTGACCCCGAAATGGCTGACCCCATTGATGGTGATAAGTGGAGCCAGAAGTTGGCTACCGGTTCTTCCATGGCCACCTACGCTTACTATGACCAGATCGGCGGCGTGGAAGCTGCCAGCGAGATCGACGGCTTTAAACTGCAGATGTATGCACCGCTGGAAGGCCCCGCAGGTGCCCACCACCAGCCCAAGTCCCGCACCGGTTCCGGCATCATGTTCCCCAAAAAGACTGCTGAACGCGATGATTTCGAGCGCATTGTCCGCACCATCGATGAAATGTTCTACTCTGAGAAGAATGCAAAACTGTGGTGCCTGGGTGTTGAAGGCGAGACCTACACCATGGACGGCGACAAGATCGTTTACTCTGACGACATTGTGAACAGTGCTGACGGCATTTATAAGAGCATGCAGCTCAAGTACGGCTGCGGTTCCGACGTTACCCAGATGGTCTGGATCAACGAGCGTGAAATGTCCAAATACGACGAGAACTATGCCGAAATTAACACCGAAGTTGCTGCAATGAATGATGCTATCCAGCCCGTACCTCCCACTCCGCAGTTTGACGACCTGACCGCTGAGGATGCCGCCAGCCTGCGCACCCCGCTGGGCGATACCTTTGAAGTTTGGGCAGATGCTTTCATCACCGGCAAGAAGAGCACCGACACCGATTGGGATGCTTACGTTGCTGAAATGAAGAACCTGAGCATTGACCAGTACCTGCAGATGTACAACGACAACAATAAGTAAAATATTGACCAGTTGATCCTCAGCAGGGGGCATATCCGTGGAGGATATACCCCCTGCTTTTATTTTTAAGGGCAGGCGCTGTTCGCGCCGCCCCCAACCAAAGGAGCGCAATCCATGGGTAAGGCAAAAGCAAAGCTTACGCCGGCCGAAAAGGCCCAGCGGCGTTCGCATACCATCAAGCACCTGAAGCAGTACAGCGCATTATATGCCATGATGATTCTGCCGCTGCTGTATTTCATCATCTTCAAATACGTTCCCATGTTCGGCAACATTCTGGCATTCCGGCGCTACCGCCCCGGCCAGGGTATGTTTGGCACCGAATGGACCCTGCGCTACTTTGAGCGGTTCCTGAAAGACCCCGCTTTCTGGCGCGCATTCCGCAACACGTTAGTGGTTTCGCTGGAAAACCTGGTTATCAACTTCCCGCTGCCCATTATCTTCGCAATCCTGCTGAACGAAGTGCGCAATAAGCACCTGAAAAAAGTTGTGCAGACTATCTCCTACATGCCGCGCTTTATCTCTACGGTGGTCGTTATCGCCATCATGAACGAGATTCTTTCTCCCAGCACCGGCCTGCTGAACAACCTTCTGCACAACGTCTTCGGCATGACCCCCATCTACTTCATGAACGAGCCAGGCTGGTTCCGCCCGCTGTACATCCTGTCGGAATCCTGGCAGTACACCGGCTGGACCGCCATCATCTATCTGGCCGCTATCACCGGCATCAGCAGCGATCTGTATGAAGCCGCTGAGATGGATGGCGCTACCCGCCTGCAGCAGATCTTCCACGTGACCATCCCCTCCATCATGCCTACCATCATGGTCATGCTGATCATGAACGTTGGCCGTATGCTGAGCATTGGCTATGAAAAGGTCCTGTTGATGTACACTCCGTCTAACTCCGGCGTCAGCGATATCATTGATACGCTGGTTTACCGCACCGGTCTGCAGAACCAGAACTACTCTTACGCAACGGCCATTGGCCTGTTTGGCGGCATCATTGGTCTGATTCTGGTTTCAGGCTCCAACGCAATCAGCAAAAAGCTGACGGACGAAAGCCTGTATTAAGTGAGGCAAAAAGATGAGCAAGTATTATAAAACAAAAGAAAACGTCGTTTTTGACACCATTGTCAACCTGGTCATGATCTTTACCCTGCTTGTCTGCTTTTTGCCGTTTGTGTATATGGCAGCGCTGTCTTTCTCCAGTTCCAAGGCCATCATCAACAACCAGGTCCTGTTCTGGCCAGTCGGCTTTAACCTGGATGCTTACAAGCAGATCTTCACCTACCCCAACTTTTTCCAGGCATATGGCAATACCTTTATTTATACCATCGGCGGTACTACCATCGCTATGTTGATGACGATCATGTTCGCCTATCCCCTGTCCAAAGACAACCTGATGGGCCACAAGGTTTTCATGAAGATCGTTGTTATCTCGATGTTCTTTGCCGGCGGCATGATCCCCAACTACCTGCTGGTATCCTCTTTGCACCTGACCGGCACCCGCTGGGCTATGCTGCTACCCTTCTGCATCAGCCAGTTCAACCTGATCATCATGATCAACTCTTTCAAATCTCTCCCGCACGAGCTGGAGGAAGCTGCTCTTATTGACGGCCTGGGCTATTGGGGCATTCTGCGCCGCATCATTGTGCCGCTTTCCACCGCTGCCATTGCAACGGTCGGCCTGTATTATGCGGTGTTCTTCTGGAACGACTGGTTCAATTCTTTGATCTACCTCAATAAGGAGCAGTACCCCGTTATGCTGTTCCTGCGCAACATTGTCAACGGCACTGCCATGGTTGGCGATGGTGCAGGCTCTGCGGATAAATCCTCCCTGGGTATTGCCATCAAGTCTGCCGTTATCATTGTTTCCACCCTGCCCATCATCATCCTGTATCCCTTCCTGCAAAAATACTTCGTCAAGGGCCTTACTGTCGGCGGCGTCAAGGGTTAATGCCCGCCGCACAGCAGGCAGGGCTCTACACCTGCCAAATGCGAGGAATTGTTTATGGTAAAACTGGATCATATTTCAACCGAGCAGCGGAACCCGGCAACCAGCCATATTGATGAGGTTTCAACGCTTGAGATCGTCCGCCTGATGAACCAGGAGGACAAAAAAGTAGCCGAAGCGGTGGAAGTGGTTCTGCCGCAGATCGCTGCAGCTGTGGATGTGATTTACGCCGCGCTGCAAAAAGGCGGACGGCTGATTTATTGCGGATGTGGTACTTCCGGCCGTCTTGGCGTGCTGGATGCAGCCGAATGCCTGCCTACATTCAGCGCCGGGCGCGATATGGTGGATGCCGTTATTGCGGGCGGCCAGCGCGCCATGCTGATCCCGGTGGAGGGCGCCGAGGACAACCGCGACCTTGGCAAAGAGGACTTGGAAAAGCTGAATTTCAGCCAGAAGGATGTTCTGTGCGGTATTGCCGCCAGCGGCCGCACCCCCTATGTGCTGGGTGCGATGGAGTATGCCCACAGCCTTGGCGCAGCGGTCATCAGTGTAACCTGCTGCCCCGGCAGTGAGGTAGACACCCGGGCTGACATTGGCATTTCCCCCATGCCGGGGCCGGAAGTTATTACCGGTTCCACCCGCCTGAAAAGTGGCACTGCCCAAAAAATGGTGCTGAACATGCTTTCCACCGCCACCATGATCAAGCTGGGCAAAGTGTATGGCAACCTGATGGTTGATGTGCGCGCCAGCAACGAAAAGCTGGTGGAGCGCTGTGTACGCATTGTGCGCACCGCCACCGGTGCCGACAGTGTTGCCGCCCGCAACGCCCTGGAGCAGTGCGGTTACAGCGCCAAAACCGCTATCCTGATGATTCTCTGTAAAATTGACGCCCCCACCGCGGAAGCAAGACTGGAAAAAACACACGGGAGAATTGCGGAAGCGCTGAACAACCTATAATTCAGAATTAACAATTAGGAATGAGTAATTAGGAATTGAATGAATAATTAAAAAGAATAAAGGCAATACCGCATAATTCTAAGTGCCGATACGGCGAGCGAGGTGCGGCA
>ERZ773113.574-NODE-574-length-19343-cov-5.181978_pt1 | contig 19343 bp, 15 predicted proteins | sample MGYA00580565_ERZ773113 | MGnify/ENA primary metagenome ERZ773113 (study PRJEB29015, sample SAMEA2737827) | human gut metagenome | biome: human gut; feature: human-associated habitat; material: faeces | place: China | collected 2012 ...
GTAGGGGTCGATGCTTGCATCGGCCCCTACAGAGTTCCCGGAAGGGGGATTTTTATTAATAGTTATCACACAGGCTTACAAATTTTCGCCGTTCGCACCAATGGCCCCCGCATACCATGCGGCGCTGTCCCCGGGGGCAGGCCGGCGCTATTCCGCCATGTCTCCCGCTTTTGGTTCCGGGGTCTCTGCGTCCTTCTGCTCCATGTCCGGGGCAATTTTGCCGCCGGGCATCTTGTGGCCGAAGGACGGCACAAAGAAATACTTGCGGATGATGAAGATCAGTGCGATGGCCACCACGCTAACCAGGTTCTGCACGGCGTCCTCATGGCCGACGATCATGTGGCGGGCAATGGCGTAGAGCAGCACCTCCAGCACGCTGCCGGGGCTGTGCTTGGCCAGCATCTTGATAAACTCGATGCCGATGACGATGTCCAGCGCACGTTCCAGAAAGGTGCGGATCTCCAGGCTGTCGGCATCGGTCAGCAGACCGGGCATCAGCTCCACCAGCGGGACAATGCTCATGAGCAGAGCCGCCAGCACAATGCCGGAGAGCACGACTTCGAGGATGCCCGCAGCCTCGGCGATCTGGTCGCGGAAGATGCGCTTGAACCATTCCTCCCTGCCGTGCAGGGCGTGATTTGTCAGGCGTCGTTTGGGTGCAATCATACAAAGCTCCTTGTTTATGTATTTTTTCTATTTTATCATATTTTTGTGCCCTGTACCAGCAGAATTTTACAGGCTGTTTTAAAGTATGACAATTGCCCTCCAAGACCCATCAAAAACGACAAAAAGCGACGGTCAAAACCCTTTTGCACCGTTTTTTGGCTGAAATGTCCGCCGGGCGCTTGCATTTTTTTTGCCCAGCGTTTACACTACAATTACAGGGCACATCTTACTTTTATTAAAGGGGGATCTTCCGTGGCAAACGCAATGCAGCGTATTGGCTTCTTCGCGGGTGTTCTGTACCATCATACCCTTTTTACGTCGACACCACAGCGCAGTGTATCCTGATGCGGAGCACTGCGCTGTTTGCTTTGTAAGGGAGGTTTCAAAACGTATGAAAAAAGTTGCGATCATCATGGGCTCGGACAGTGACTGGCCGGTGGTCAAGGGTGCCTGCACGGTGCTGAAGGATTTCGGCGTGCCGTATGAAGCGCACATTCTTTCGGCCCACCGCACACCGGAGGCCGCCGCCGCGTTCGCCAGGAGCGCCCGTGCCGAGGGCTACGGCGTCATTCTCTGCGCTGCCGGCATGGCCGCACACCTGGCCGGTGCCTTTGCCGCCAACACCACCCTGCCCGTTGTGGGCATCCCGATGAAGGGCGGCGCCATGGACGGTCTGGACGCCCTGCTGGCCACTGTGCAGATGCCCAGCGGCTTTCCCGTGGCTACCGTAGCGCTGAACGGCGCGAAGAACGCCGCGTATCTGGCTGTGGCGATCCTGGCCGTGGCCGACGATGAGCTGGCCGCGAAACTTGACAGCTTCCGCGCCGACACCGCCGCCGCGATTGCCAAGAAGGACGCCGCCATTGCCGCTGAAGCCGCAGCACTGTAAAAGAGCCTTCCCAAAAAGGGAAAGCCAAAGACAGGTACACATACATACTTTACTATATTATATTATAAAAAGGAGCGTTTCTCATGAATTACGAAGTCAAAGAGCAGCTGTACGAAGGCAAGGCCAAGCAGGTTTTCGCTACCAACGATCCCGAGATCGTCATGGTCCACTATAAGGATGACGCCACTGCCGGTGACGGTGAGAAGAAGGGCACCATTCGCGACAAGGGCATTGTCAACAACAAGCTGTCCAACGCTCTGATGCAGAAGCTCGAGAAGGAGGGCATCCCCACCCATTACGTGCAGGAGGTCAATGACCGCGACACCTTTGTGAAGAAGGTCGAGATCGTGCCTCTGGAGGTCATCGTCCGCAACGTTGCAGCCGGTCACTTCAGCCTGCGCATGGGTGTGCCTGAGGGCAAGGTCTTTAAGACCCCCATCCTCGAGTACAGCTACAAGAACGACGATCTGCACGACCCGTTCATCAACCACTACTACGCCCTGGCCCTCGACCTGGCTACCCAGGAGGAACTGGACACCATCGCGAAGTATGCCTTCAAGGTCAACGAGGTGCTGAAGAAGATCATGCTGGACGCCAACATCCGTCTGGTGGACTTTAAGCTCGAGTTTGGCCGCCTGTCCGACGGCACGATCATCCTGGCCGACGAGATCAGCCCCGACACCTGCCGTTTCTGGGACGCCACCACCGGCGCACATCTGGACAAGGATCTGTTCCGCCGCAACATGGGCGGCGAAGCCGACGCTTACCAGGAAGTCATGAAGCGCCTGCTGGGCTGATTGCACCCGCATAATTTACCGTGCGCTTTCCCGTAGGGGCGCATTCCCTATGCGCCCGCAAGAGGCAGCCGACCCACGGGCGGATATAGGATCCGCCCCTACGGCTTTACCATTCCGACAATTGGAGCAAATAAATGAGCGAAATTTCCCAATACACCGAGTCCCTGCACGAGGAGTGCGGCGTGTTCGGTATGTATGACAAGACCGGCGGGACCGATATGGTCAGCGCCGTCTACAGTGCGCTGTACGCCCTGCAGCACCGCGGCCAGGAGAGCTGCGGCATTGCGCTGAACGTCGACGGCGTGCTGTCCGGCTACCGCGATCTGGGCCTTGTCAGCGAGGTCTTTACCAAGCGCGTGCTGGAGGAGCTGCCTCGCGGCGCAAAGATGGCTACCGGCCATGTCCGCTATGCCACGGCGGGCCAGCGCAGCCGTTCCAATGCGCAGCCGATGGTTCTGCATCACTGCAAGGGCGCTATGGCGGTCTGCCACAACGGCAACCTTGTCAACGCGCCGAAGCTGCGCCGCAAGCTCGAGATGAGCGGTTCGATCTTTCACGGCACGTCGGACACCGAGGTCATTGCCTATCTGCTGACCCAGAACCGTCTGCTGACGCCGAACATTGAGATGGCCGTCAGCCGCACGATGGACGACATCGAGGGCGCATACTCCCTCGTCATTATGACCCACACCAAGCTGATCGCGGCGCGCGACCCCAACGGCTTCCGCCCGCTGTGCATCGGCGAGCTGCCCGACGGCAACGGCTATGCCTTTGCCAGCGAGAGCTGTGCGCTGGACGCCGTGGGTGCGAAGTTCGTCCGTGACGTGCGCCCCGGCGAGATCGTTATTGCCGACCGCAACGGTCTGCGCACGATGGAGGATCACTGCGGTGCCGCGCCGCACACGATGTGCGTCTTTGAGTACATCTACTTTGCCCGCCCGGATTCCGTCATCGAGGGCACCTGTGTGCATGAGGCCCGTCTGCAGGCGGGCCGGTTCCTGGCGCAGGAGCATCCCGTGGAGGCCGATGTCGTCATCGGCGCGCCGGACTCCGGTCTGGATGCAGCGCTCGGCTATGCGCAGGAGAGCGGCATCCCCTACGGCGTGGGCTTTATCAAGAACAAATATGTAGGCCGCACCTTCATTCAGGGCAGCCAGGCCCAGCGCGAGAGCAGCGTGCGCATCAAGCTGAACGCCATCACGTCCACGGTCAAGGGCAAGCGCGTTGTGCTGGTCGATGACTCCATCGTCCGCGGCACGACGAGCGCCCGCACCATCCGCCTGCTGCGCGAGGCCGGCGCCGCCGAGGTACACTACCGGATCAGCGCGCCGCCGTTCGCCCACCCGTGCTACTTCGGCACCGACATTCCCGACGAGAAAGACCTGATTGCCACCGGCCACACCGTCGAGGAGATCAACGAGCTGGTCGGGTCTGACACGCTGGGCTATTTGAGCGTTGAGCATGTGCAGCAGCTGGCCATCCACAGCAAGTGCGGGTTCTGCACGGGCTGCTTTACCGGCAAATACCCCGTTGCCCCGCCCACCGAGACGATGGACATTGTCTACGACAAGCCGCTGAGCCAGTCTAAGACGAATAAGAAGCTGTAATCATAACGACGGAAGCGCAGCAGTAGCGCAAACTTCTCTCCCCCACCGCCTGCGGGCGGAGCCTCCTTGCCTCCCTCTGCGGGCGGAGCCCCCTCGCAGAGGGGGCCAAGCCTCCTTGCCTCCCTCTGCGAGGGAGGTGGCGCGCAGCGCCGGAGGGAGAGAGCTTGCCGCTGCCACCCGATTTTCCGAGTAATGTAACACATTTAGGAGTTCAACATGGAAAAAAGCTATTCTGCCAGCTACGCCGCTGCAGGCGTGGATATTACCGCCGGGTACCGCTCTGTTGAGCTGATGAAGCAGTATGTGGCCCGCACGATGACCGAGAGCTGCATCGGCGGTCTGGGCGGCTTCGGCGGCCTGTTTGAGCTGGACTGCACCGGCATGGAGCATCCCGTTCTGATTTCCGGCACTGACGGCGTCGGCACCAAGCTGCGCATTGCCATGCTGCTGGACAAGCACGACACCATCGGCATCGACTGCGTGGCCATGTGCGTCAACGACGTCATCTGCGCCGGTGCCAAGCCGCTGGTTTTCCTCGACTACATTGCCTGCGGCAAGAACATCCCGGAGAAGATCGCCGAGATCGTCAAGGGCGTGGCCGAGGGCTGCGTCCAGGCGGGCTGCTCCCTCGTGGGCGGCGAGACCGCCGAGCACCCCGGCATGATGCCCGAGGATGAGTACGACCTGGCCGGCTTCACCGTCGGCGTCGTGGACAAGGCAAAGATTTTGGACAACTCCACGATGCAGCCGGGCGATGTCATCATCGCACTGCCCTCCACGGGCGTACACTCCAACGGTTTCTCGCTGGTGCGCAAAATTTTTGACATCGACAACAACCCCGATGTGCTGAAAAAGACATTCGACGGCATGGACAAGCCCCTGGGCGAGGCCCTGCTGGCCCCCACGAAGATCTACGTCAAGCCCGTGCTGGCTGTCATGGACGAGATCACGGTCAAGGGCGTGTCCCACATCACCGGCGGCGGCTTCTATGAGAACATTCCCCGCAGCCTGAAGAAGGGCTGTGCGGCCCGCATCGCCAAGGCCGATGTGCGCATCCCTGCCCTGTTCGACGTCATGCAGCGCGAGGGCGGCATTTCCGAGCACGATATGTTCAACACCTTCAACATGGGCGTCGGCATGGTGCTGACCGTCGCGCCCGAGGATGCGGACAAGGCCATTGCCATTCTGAAGGCCCACGGCGAGGACGCCTACCGTCTGGGCACCATCGTCGAGGGCGACGGGGTCGAGCTGGTATGAAGCGTGTAGCGGTACTGGTATCGGGCGGCGGCACGAATTTGCAGGCCCTGCTGGAAAGCGAGCGCCGCGGAGAGAACCCGAACGGCAAAATCGAGCTGGTCGTTGCCAGCAAGCCCGGCGTCTACGCGCTGGAGCGCGCCGCCAATTTCGGTGTGGAATCCGCCGTGGTAAGCCGCAGGGACTACGCTGACAGTGCAGCGTTTGACGCCGCCCTGCTGGACACTCTGCAGAAGCACAGTATTGACGTGGTCGTGCTGGCAGGCTTTTTGAGCGTGCTGGGCGAAAAGGTCATTGCGGCCTACCGCAATAAAATCATCAATGTTCATCCCAGCCTGATCCCCAGCTTCTGCGGCCCCGGCTTCTACGGACTGCGCGTGCATGAGGCTGCGCTGGCCCGCGGCGTGAAGCTGACCGGCGCTACCGTCCACCTTGTAAACGAGGAATGCGACGGCGGGCCCATTCTGCTGCAGAAGGCCGTGGCCGTGGAGCCCGGCGACACCCCCGAGACGCTGCAGAAGCGCGTCATGGTCGAGGCCGAGTGGCAGCTGCTGCCCAAGGCATTGGCGATGGTGTGCAGTGACGAGGTGTAAAATCGTTTTCCACCACTGCACGGCAGGGAATCCCGTTTCCTGTTTACGCAAAACGAGGTTTAACAATGAAAAAGAATCTGTACAAATATCTTGCCGGGAATGACTACCCCGGGCGCGGCATTGTGCTGGGCAAAAGCCCCGACGGCCAGAAGGCGTTCGTCGCCTACTGGATCATGGGCCGCAGCGCCAACAGCCGCAACCGCGTGTTTGAGCCTATCGACGGCGGCATCCGCACGGTGGCCGCTGACCCGGCCAAGCTCGAGGACCCGCACCTCATCATCTACAACGCTGTGCTGACCCTGCGGGAGACCACCGTGGTCACGAACGGCGACCAGACCGACACGATTGCCCGGTTCATGAACGGCAACCTTTTCCCCGGCTACAGCTTTGAGGCTGCGCTGGCGACCCGCACCTATGAGGACGACGCGCCGAACTTTACCCCGCGCATCTCCGGCGTCGTCGATATGCGCCGCGGCGGCTACAAGCTGTCCATCGTCAAGTCCAACGAGGGCAACGCCGAGAGCGTGCAGCGCCAGACCTTCGACTACCCGCAGCCTGTGGCCGGTGAGGGACACTTCATCAGCACTTACGTCAAGAACGGTGCGCCGATCCCCAGCTTTGCGGGTGAGCCGCTGCGCGTCGCCATCGACACGAACGACGCGGACAAGTTTGCCGACAAGCTGTGGGTGAGCCTGAACGAGGACAACAAGGTCAGCCTGTTTGTCCGCAGCATCGAGCTGGAAACCGGCGAGTACGAGGACATTATCCTGAATAAATACACCGCTGTGGAGGGTTAATATGAACGAATTTCAGCTGAAATACGGCACGAACCCCAACCAGAAGCCCGCCCGCATCTACATGGCGGACGGCAGTGACCTGCCTGTGCAGATTTTGAACGGACGCCCGGGTTACATCAACTTTCTGGATGCGTTCAATTCCTGGCAGCTCGTGCGCGATTTGAAGAAGGCACTCGGCCAGCCCGCTGCCGCCAGCTTCAAGCACGTCTCCCCCGCCGGTGCGGCCATCGGTCTGCCGCTGGATGAGACCCTGCGCGCCATGTACCACATTGCGCCGGAGACCGAGCTTTCCCCGCTGGCCTGCGCCTACGCCCGTGCCCGCGGTGCGGACCGTATGTCCAGCTTCGGCGACTGGATCGCGCTGTCCGATGTCTGCGACCTGAGCACCGCGAAGCTGATTCAGCATGAGGTCTCCGACGGCATCATTGCGCCCGGCTACGACACCGACGCGCTGGAGGTGCTGAAATCCAAGAAGAAGGGCGGCTACGCCATCGTCCAGATCGACGCCGACTACGAGCCGAAGCCGCTGGAGACCCGCACGGTCTTTGGCGTGACCTTCGAGCAGGGCCGTCAGGACCTGGATATTTCCAATGAGACGATGCTGCAGAACGTTGTGACCGAGAACAAGGTCATCAGCGACGAGCAGCGCCGCGACCTCATCATCAGCCTGATCGTGCTGAAATACACCCAGTCCAACAGCGTCTGCTACGTGCAGGACGGCCAGACCATCGGCGTCGGTGCGGGCCAGCAGAGCCGCATCCACTGCACCCGTCTGGCAGGCCAGAAGGCCGACAACTGGCAGCTGCGCCACATGCCGAAAGTGCTGGACCTGCCGTTCCGCGCTGACATTGCCAAGCCGAACCGCGACAACGCGATCGATGTTTACATCGGCGACACGCCGGAGGATGTCATCGGCGACGATGTCTGGGCCGAGACCTTCACCGAGCAGCCGGCCCCGCTGACCGTCGAGGAAAAGCGCGCCTGGCTGGATGCCGTGACCGGTGTGAGCCTGGGCAGTGATGCCTTCTTCCCGTTCGGCGATAATATCGAGCGCGCGCGCCGCAGCGGCGTGACCGCTATTGTGCAGCCGGGCGGCTCCATCCGCGACGCACAGGTGATCGACACCTGCAACAAGTACGGCATTGCGATGGCGTTCTGCGGCATCCGGCTGTTCCATCATTAAACGCAAAAACAACTCGCCTGCGGCGATTTTTCGTCGCGGGCTGTTGTGCTGTCAAGGAGGACGCTTATGAAAATTCTGGTTGTCGGCGGCGGCGGGCGTGAGCACGCCATCATCCGCGCGCTGAAAAAAAGCCCCCGCTGCTCCGAGATCTGGTGTGCGCCCGGCAACGGCGGCATCAGCTATGACGCTCACTGCAAGGCCATCCCGGCCACCGACGTGGACGCCATGGTCAAATTTGCCAAGGAAGAAGCCTTTGACTATGTCGTCGTCGCCCAGGACGACCCGCTGGCGCTGGGCATGGTCGATGCGCTGGCCGCTGTCGGCATCCCGGCATTCGGTCCCGACAAGGCCGCGGCCCGCATTGAGGCCAGCAAGGTGTTCAGCAAGGACCTGATGAAGAAATACGGCATCCCTACGGCCAAATATGAGACGTTCGACGACCCCGAGAAGGTCATGGACTACATCAAAGCCGAGGGCAAATACCCCGTCGTCATCAAGGCGGACGGTCTGGCGCTGGGCAAAGGCGTGCTGATCTGCCAGAATGAGCAGGAGGCTGCCGACGGCGTCAAGGAGATCATGCTGGACAAAAAGTTCGGCGCGTCCGGCAACCATGTGGTCGTCGAGGAGTTCCTGACCGGCCCCGAGGTCAGCGTGCTGTCCTTCTGCGACGGCAAGACCGTCAAGCCGATGGTCTCGAGCATGGACCACAAGCGTGCTCTCGACCACGACGAGGGCCTGAACACCGGCGGCATGGGCACCGTGGCCCCGAACCCCTACTACACGCCCGCAGTCGCCGAGCGCTGCATGCAGGAGATTTTCCTGCCCACGGTTGCGGCCATGCAGGCCGAGGGCTGCCCCTTCAAGGGCTGCCTGTATTTCGGCCTGATGCTGACCCCCGACGGCCCGAAGGTCATCGAGTACAACTGCCGCTTCGGCGACCCCGAGACGCAGGTCGTGCTGCCCCTGCTGGAAAGCGACCTGCTGACCGTGATGGAGGCCACAACGAACGGCACGCTGGACAAGACCGATGTCAAATTCAGCGACGGCGCGGCGGCTTGTGTCATCTTAGCCAGCGGCGGCTATCCCCTCGCCTACGAGAAGGGCAAGGAGATCACCGGCCTGACCGCGGGCCAGCTGGACGCCGCCGATGTGACGGTCTACCACGCCGGCACGGCCATCAAGGACGGCAGGCTCGTCACGAACGGCGGGCGCGTGTTGGGCGTGACCGCCACGGCCAACACCCTGCCCGAGGCGCTGAAAAAGGCGTATGCTGCCACGGAGAGCATCCATTTTGACAAGCTGCACAAGCGCAGTGACATTGGGGCAAGAGCGCTGGCAGCGATGCAGTAAAAAGGCTTCCCAATCGGGGGAAGCTGTCACCGAAGGTGACTGATGAGGGCAAACTTCCCGCAGCTTTCCGTCAACGGGATACAGCGGTACACTTTCCCCTCATCCGCCCTCGGACGGGGCCTCGGCCACCTTCCCCCCAGGGGGAAGGCTTTCCGTCCGTCACTTCCTGCAAATTTAACTCTCAGGAGGAAATACAATGGTATATCGCATTTATGTTGAGAAAAAGCCCGGCTTTGACGGCGAGGCACAGGGGCTTCTGCATGAGCTGGTCGATCTGGTCGGCATCCAGAATCTGACCGGTCTGCGCCTTTTGAACCGCTATGACGTCGAGGGCATCGACGCAGTGCTGTTCCAGCAGGCTGTGCCCACCGTGTTCAGTGAGCCGCCTGTTGACGTGACCTACGACAAGCTGCCCGACGCCAAGAACGTTTTTGCCGTCGAGTACCTGCCCGGCCAGTTTGACCAGCGCGCCGACTCTGCCAGCGAGTGCATCCAGCTGCTGAGCCAGGGCGAGCGCCCCGCGGTGCGCTCCGCCCGCGTCTATCTGCTGGACGGCGACCTGACCGACGCCGACCTGGCCGCCATCAAGAAGTACGTCATCAACCCCGTCGAAGCCCGCGAGGCAAGCCTTGACGAGCGCAGCACCCTGAAAATGGAGTTTGCCATCCCGACGGAGGTCGAGACGCTGACCGGCTTCACCGCGCTGGACGACGACGCGCTGGAAGCGTTCCGCAATGAGAAGGGCCTGGCGATGGACCACGCGGACATCGTATTCTGCCAGAACTACTTCAAATCCGAGCACCGCGACCCGACCATCACCGAGATCCGTCTGATCGACACCTACTGGTCCGACCACTGCCGCCACACGACATTCGGCACGATCCTGGACGACGTGAAGATCGACGACGAGCTTGTGCAGGCCGCATTTGACCGCTACATGGCACTGCGCGCCGAGACGGGCCGCGACAGGAAAAACCGCACCCTGATGGACTGCGCGACCATCGGTGCCAAGGCGCTGAAGCAGCGCGGCATTCTGAAGAACCTTGACGAGAGCGAGGAGATCAACGCCTGCACCGTCAAGATCAAGTGTGACGTGGACGGTGAGCAGCAGGACTGGCTGTTCCTGTTCAAGAACGAGACCCACAACCACCCCACCGAGATCGAGCCCTTCGGCGGTGCGGCTACCTGCATCGGCGGTGCCATCCGTGACCCGCTGTCCGGCCGCAGCTATGTTTACCAGGCCATGCGCGTGACCGGCGCAGGCGACCCGCTCAAGCCGGTTGCCGAAACCATGCCCGGCAAGCTGCCCCAGCGCAAGCTGGTTACCACTGCTGCTGCCGGTTATTCCAGCTATGGCAACCAGATCGGCCTTGCCACCGGCCAGGTTGCTGAACTGTACCACCCCGGCTATGTGGCAAAGCGTATGGAGATCGGCGCTGTTGTGGGTGCTACCCCGGCCAGCCATGTCCGCCGCGAAGAGCCCCAGCCCGGCGATGTGATCATCCTGCTGGGCGGCCGCACCGGCCGTGACGGCATTGGCGGCGCTACCGGCTCCAGCAAGGCCCACAAGCTGACCAGCTTGGAAACCTGCGGTGCTGAGGTGCAGAAGGGCAACGCCCCCATTGAGCGTAAGCTGCAGCGCCTGTTCCGCCGCGAGGACGCCTGCTGCATGATCAAACGCTGCAACGACTTTGGCGCAGGCGGCGTTTCCGTTGCCATCGGCGAGCTGGCCGACGGCCTGAACATTGACCTGAACAAAGTTACCAAGAAGTACGAGGGCCTGGACGGCACCGAGCTGGCTATCAGCGAAAGCCAGGAGCGCATGGCTGTTGCCGTTGCCGCTGAGGATGCCGAAAAGTTCATTGCCCTTGCCAATGAGGAAAACCTGGAAGCCACCGTGGTTGCTACCGTTACCGAGGAAAAGCGGATGCGCGAGAACTGGAACGGCGTTGCCATCGTGGACCTTTCCCGCGAGTTCCTGAACTCCAACGGTGCCGAGCGCCATGCCGATGTGCATGTTCTGCCCGGCACGGTATGGCAGCCCCAGTGGGCCGGTTCCACCTTTGCCGAAAAGCTGGAAAACCTGGTTGGCGACCTGAACGTTTGCAGCCAGAAAGGCCTGGGCGAGCGGTTTGACTCCACCATCGGCGCTTCCACCGTGCTGATGCCTTACGGCGGTAAATACCAGCTGACCCCCACCATGGCCATGGCTGCCAAACTGCCGGTGGATGGCGAAACCACCACCTGCTCCGGCATGGCCTGGGGCTTTAACCCCTATCTGACTGAAGCGGACCCCTACCGCGGCGCTTACATGGCCGTTGTGGAAAGCGTGACCAAACTGGTTTGCGCCGGTTTCCGCCACAAGGATATGTACCTGACTTTCCAGGAATATTTTGAGCACCTGAACACTGCCCCCGAACGCTGGGGCAAGCCGCTGGCCGCCCTGCTTGGCGCGCTGGATGCCCAGATGGGCCTTGGCATTGCTTCCATCGGCGGCAAGGACAGTATGTCCGGCAGCTTTGAAGGCCTGGATGTTCCCCCCACGCTGGTCAGCTTTGCCACCGCCATTGGCAACACCGCCAACGTCATGAGCCCTGAGTTCAAGAAAGCCAACAGCTCTGTTGTCATCCTGAAGCCGCAGTACAAGGACGGCATGCCGGAGATCGGCAGCCTGCTTTCCATCTACAAGATCGTGGAGCAGATGATCGACGAAGGCAAGGTGCTGGCCGCAGCAACGCCGGGTTACGGCGGCATTGCCGAAGCACTGTTCAAGATGTGCGTCGGCAACCACGTGGGTCTGTCCCTGAGCCGTGATATCAACCTGGACGACCTGTTCAAGCCCTGCTATGGCGCAGTTATTCTGGAGCTTCTGGATGCTTCTGCCGGTGAATTCCTCGGTTCCACCACTGTGGATTACGTCATCAACGTCAACGGCGAAAACATCGACCTGCAGCACCTGCAGGATGTATGGGAAGCAAAGCTGCAGCCTGTCTTCCCCTACCTCAAGGCTGGCGAGGAAGTTAAATCCCTGGAATACAAGGTCAACTGCTTCCAGCGCGTTGCCCCGGCTGTGCGCCTGGCCACCCCGCGCGTTATCATCCCTGTGTTCCCCGGCACCAACTGCGAATACGACACTGCACGCGCATTCCGCCGCGCCGGTGGCGACCCGCACATTCTGGTGTTGAAGAACCTGACCCCCGCCGACGTTGCCGCCAGCTGCGAAGCCCTGGTGAAAGAGATTGACCAGAGCCAGATTCTGATGCTGCCGGGCGGTTTTTCCGGCGGCGATGAGCCGGACGGCTCCGCCAAGTTCATTGCGGCGTTCTTCCGCAACCCCGCTGTGGCCGATGCCGTCAACCGTCTGCTGAACCAGCGTGACGGCCTGGCACTCGGCATCTGCAACGGATTCCAGGCATTGATTAAGCTGGGCCTTGTGCCTTATGGCGAGATCCGCCCGATTACCGAGAACGACCCGACCCTAACCTTTAACACCATCCACCGCCACCAGAGCATGCTGGTGCGCACCCGCGTAGCTTCCAACAAGAGCCCCTGGCTGAGCGAATGCAATGTGGATGATGAACACCTGATCGCCATCAGCCACGGCGAAGGCCGCTTTGTCTGCAATGACGGCCTGCTGCAGCAGCTGATCAACAACGGCCAGGTTGCCACCCAGTATGTTGACCTGAACTGCGTGCCCACCATGGATATGCGCTACAACCCCAACGGGTCTGTGCTGGCCATTGAGGGCATTACCAGCCCGGACGGCCGCGTGTTCGGCAAGATGGGCCATTCTGAGCGCAGCGGCGACAGCCTGTACAAAAACGTTACCGGCGACAAGTACCAGCCGATTTTTGAAGGCGGCGTGAACTACTTCAAACTGTAAGACATGCTGTAAGAAAGGAAACCCGACCAATGGCACATGATCGTTATATTTCTCCGTTTTCCACCCGTTATGCTTCCGATGAGATGCAGTATACTTTCTCGGACGATAACAAGTTCCGCACCTGGCGCAGGCTGTGGATTGCGCTGGCCAAGGCTGAGCAGAAGCAGGGCCTGGACATTACCGATGAACAGATTGCCGAGCTGGAAGCCCACAAGGACGACATCAATTACGAGGAAGCCGCTGCCCGCGAAAAGCTGGTGCGCCACGATGTCATGAGCCATGTTTACGCTTACGGCCTGCAGTGCCCCAAGGCAAAGGGTATCATCCACCTGGGTGCTACCAGCTGCTATGTTGGCGATAACACCGATGTTATCATCATGCGCGAAGGCCTGCAGCTGGTGCGCAAAAAGCTGATCGGCGTGCTGGCCAACCTGGCCGATTTTGCCGAGCAGTACAAGGATATGCCCTGCCTGGCTTACACCCACTGCCAGCCCGCCCAGCTGACCACCGTTGGCAAGCGCGCTACCCTGTGGATGAACGAGTTCTACATGGACCTGCAGGAGATTGACCACCAGATCAGCCAGCTAGCCCTGCGCGGCGTTAAGGGTACCACCGGCACCCAGGCCAGCTTTATTGAGCTGTTCAACGGCGATTCTGCCAAGGTCAAGGCAGTGGAAGCCGATGTGTGCGCCCAGATGGGCTTTGACAAGGTTGTGCCCGTCTGCGGCCAGACCTACAGCCGCAAGGTGGACTACAATGTGCTTTCTGCCATTGCCGGTCTTGCCCAGAGCGCCATGAAGATGGCCACTGACATCCGCCTGCTGGCCAACTTTAAGGAGATGGAGGAGCCGTTTGAAAAGAACCAGATCGGTTCTTCCGCCATGCCGTACAAGCGCAACCCCATGCGCTGCGAACGCATCTGCGCGCTTTCCCGCTACCTGATGGTGGATGTGCTGAACCCCGCCATCACCGCCGGTACCCAGTGGTTTGAGCGCACGCTGGACGATTCCGCCAACAAGCGCATCGCCATGGCTGAGGGCTTTTTGGCCGCTGATGCCATCCTGAACATTCTGCTGAATGTTTCGGACGGGCTGGTGGTTTACCCCAAGGTTGTCCGCAGCCGCGTGATGGCTGAGTTGCCGTTCATGGCCAGCGAGAACATCATGATGAAAGCCGTCAAGAAAGGCGGCGACCGCCAGGAGCTGCACGAGCGCCTGCGCGAGCACGCCGTGGCCGCTGCCGCTGTGGTCAAGCAGGAGGGCAAGCCCAATGATATGATTGCCCGCGTGGAAGCTGACCCTGCATTCGGTCTGACCCGCGAGGAGATCGAGGCCGAGCTGAGCCCCGAAGATTTCACCGGCCGCGCCCCGCAGCAGGTGGAAGAGTTCCTGGCCGAAGTTATCCGTCCCGTGCTGGACGCCAACAAAGAGGATCTTGGCCAGCATGTGGAGCTGAATGTTTGATTTATTTGGGCTTGAGGAATTATAAGATTACGATAGCATCATGATTGGATGAATAAGCGAAAGGCTGCTTCTTCGGTTGAAGGAGCAGCCTTTTTGAGTTTTAGGGGGATTGTATTCCATCATACATCGTGCGCCAGCGGTCGTTTGCCATATGTGGGGGTAAATGATTGGCCACAGCCCGTTCACGGGACGATGACGAGCATCGTCCCCTACAAATTATTTGCGGCGTTTGCCGCAATCGGCAAAGTTTCTCCACAGCGGGATGAGGGCATTCCGTCCTACTGCACCGTAAATGATGGCTTTATTATCATGCTTCAAATCTCCCCCGCCGCCACATCGCCGGATTCTATGCATTGGGCAAGAGCGGTCTCATAGGGGATATCCCGCTGGATCATGGTCACATTATAGGTGGCAAAATTGTAGCCGTTTGCTTCGCAGGCGGCTTTTATTTTTTGCAGGGCAGGCTGTAAATCTGCGTGCTGGGGCTGCGATGTGGTTTGAATCGTGACCGCCAGCTTGGCCGGTACATGCTGCAGAATCTCCTTTTCAAACGGGGCGTCCAATGGCAGCCACTGCTGGTATTCTATGCCCAGATCAGAGATATTTTTCCCTGATTCATACGGCAGAATCACCATCACGCATTGCTGCTTTTCATCGTAGGGAATATCGTATTCCGGCAGGGCATCGACCAGGGCCGGTGCCAGGTCAGCCCGCGCTTCCTCGTTCATGCGCCATGCAGTGTTGAGCCGGGCATCCACATACTGGGTGTGGTCAACGGTATGGGTATCGCTGGTAAAGAGCCAGAAACTTGTTTCCACATAGAACCGGGTATCCCGGCTTTGCTGGGATTGTACGTTTACTGTATAGCAGAATCCCCGCATCGAACCTGCGTTTTCTGCCGTAAAAGTCTGGTCCGGGTAAAGTTTTTCCGCAAACTGTATGGCCCGGTACATGGCCCAGCGCTCGCTGATGGGGTCGCCGTTGATGCAGTCAAAGGCCAGCAGCACCAAAGCAATCAGCACCGCCGCCAGAATGCCTGCCATCTTCCGCTTACTTTTCACTTTCATGTTTTTTCTCTCCTTTCCCGCTGGCATAATTCAGCAGCCAGCCAATCAGGCAGCCAACGCCGCACAGCCCCAGCATAAAAACGCTGTACACAATTAGGGTGACCGGGTACTCCATCAGGGTGGCCCCATACTGCCAATAACGCACGAAGGTCCGCAGCAGCGCGCAAAGGGCAATGCCCTCCCCCACTGCCATCAGCAGCTTCCACATCTGGGGGTCCTGATACACGGCCGCAGCACACACAAACGGGAAAATCAGGATGATCCAGTTGGAATGTTCGCCGTAACTTGTCAGCACCCCAAAGCCCATGCCCAGCGCTGCAAACATCAGCAGGCCGGTATTGTATTTGTGGCGGATCTTTTGCAGCAGGCGGGCATCATCGGGTGCGGGCAGGCTTTGTGGCAGGGCCTGCCCGCCGCCCGCCTGCCACAGGGTGCGGCATTCCGGGCAGGTTTGCAGGTGGGCTTTTACCAGCGCTTCACTTTCCGGGCTGGCAACGCCATCCTGCACCAGCGGGATCAAATCCCGGCAGACCGCGCAGGGAATTTCGGTTTCTGCTTTTCCCTGTTCTGCTTGCCGGTTTGTTTCTTTTTCTTGCGTCATTCGTCGTATCCCTCCTTTTGCAGGGTTGCTTTCAGCCAGGCGCGGGTACGGTGCTCCACCACCCGCGCGGATGCTTCGGTTATTTGCAGTTTTTGGGCAATTTCCTGGTACGAATACCCCTGCGCCCGCAGGTATACCACGCTGCGGGTGCGCTCATCCTTTTGCTGCAGCAAAGCCTGCACGCGGCGCAGCTTTTGGCGGGCGGCGGTGGTTTCGGTCAGGGCATCATCGGTTATGTAGCGTTCCATCAAATCGTCCAGGCTGACGGACTGGTGCCGCCTGCGCAGGCTTTCCAGCCAGATATTGCGTGCAATGCCAAACAGCCAGGTTTTTACCTCGCACTCTCCACGGAAAGTGGGCAGCCGCTTGATGACCCGCACAAAGGTTTCGCTCAACAGGTCTTCCGCCTGCACAGGGTCGTGGGTCAAAAAGCAGAGGTAACGGTACAGATCCATCCGGTAGCGCCGGTACAGTTCCTCCAGCTCCGGCAGTTTCATGCTTTGGCCCACCTCCTTTCGCTTTGTTCAGGCGCCTTACATGATATTGGTGGCCGCGGCCGCCGTTTTGTTACAGGCAGCGATAAAAAAAGTCCTGCCGCACCGCTTGGAAACGGCATCGGCAGGATCGGTTGTTCTTTTATTCCTGGCTTTGGGTGTCATCCTGGGGCGCATCGGCAGTCAGGTCTGCACCATCTGCCGCTGCATCGGCGGCAGCATCCGTGGTATCCTCTGCCGGGGGTTCCGGGGTCGGCTCCGGGGTGGCCACAGGGTTTTCCGCCGGCAAAAAGCGCGGCTGAATGGTGCCGTCCGTCTGCTGGTCCGAAACATCCAGCGTACCGCGGTCACTGCTTGCCAGGCCATCGCCACCGGTATCCAGAATGATATAGGCGGCAAACCGGATCTTGTAATCCAGATTGTTTGCCGTGCCCAGCTGGACCGACACACGGCCCTGATACAAAAAGCTCAGCTCGGTCATGTTCTGCATGGTCAGCACCGTGGTGCCATCCAGCAGGCCATACTGGTCCAGTTCGCCCAGCAGTTCGTTCAGCACCTCGTTGGGGGTCTCCTGTGCCGTATCGGCTTCGTCTGCATTTTCCGGCGTTGCGGTGCCGCTTGGCATGGCCGTTGCCAGGGCGGTCGGCTCGCTGGGGGCATCCAGTGTCAGGAAGCTGCCCGGCGTGGTGGCCGCGCCCTCTGGCAGCAGGGCATCCAGCTGCACCAGATTATCCGGCTCTGCCGGCTCCACACGCAGCACTTTCAGCTGTTCGCTCAGCACCAGCCAGCTGCCGGAATACTCCATCTTAAAGCGTTCCACCGCAGGCTGCAACCGGATGATCACGGTGCCGGGGGCCTGGCGGGTGACGACTGCCACATCCAGGTACGGCATCTGCGCCAACAGCTGGTCAGATTTTTCTTTGGTGGAAAAACCGTACAGGTTATCCCCCACCTGAATGCCGGTTGCATCGATCAGCTGTTGTTCGGTATAAATGCCGGTATTGGCGGGGGTGGTGCGGTCCGCATTTTCCACCCGGAAATCCGTCACCTTGAACAACAGGTTGATGGAAAGCACAATGCCGACCACCAGCACTGCCAAAACGCACAGCACCCCGATGATGGCCTTGCGGCGGCGGATTCGCAGCTGTTCCGCGCGGGTAACGCGGCGCTGCACCTGTGGCGCGCTGGAACGGTACCCCGGCTTTTGGGGGTTCTGTTGGGGGCGGGGGCGCTTTTGCTGCTGTTTGGGCGGCTGGCGTTCGGGCTGTTTTGCGGGACGCTGGCCGCTGCCCTTTGGCCGCTGCTGGCTGCCCGCCGGGCGGCTGCTGCGCTGCGGCGGGGCGCTTTTGGTGTTGCGATGGCTGGGCTGACCCTTGCGGGGAGGTACACTTTTTTTCTGGTTTCGGCTGCGCTGATTGCGGTCCATGGGGTGTACCTCCTTTCTGTGTTTCAGCTTTTATTTGCTGCCGGTTTGTTCCGGCAGGTTACTTTTCGTTCACCAGTTCCAGCAGCTTTGCGGTGATCAGTTCCAGGCTCTTGGGGTTGCCCAGGGTCTTGGCGGCGGTGCCCATGGCCGTCAGTTTGCCGGGCTCTGCCAACAGGGCATGCACGGTTTCGATCAGCTTGACACCGGTCAGGTCTTTTTCTTCAATCACAATGGCGGCACCGGCGTTTTGCAGCTCCAGTGCATTGTAATACTGGTGGTTTTCGGCCACATTGGGGCTAGGGATCAGGATGGACGCGCGGCCCATGGCTTCCAGCTCCGCCAGCGTCAGCGCACCGGAGCGGGAAATAACAAGGTCCGCCGCGGCCAGCAGATCCGGCATATTATCAATGTATTCTTTTACCACAAGGTTGGCACCGGGGGCAAAGTGGTTCTTGGCTTCCAGGTCCTCAAACAGCTTTACGCCGCGGCTGCCGGTGGCGTGCAGGTGCAGCACGGGCAGATCGTTTGCCTGCTCCCACGCGCACAGCTCTGCCACAACCTCGTTGATACGGCGGGCCCCCAAAGAGCCGCCGAAGCTCAAAATCACGGTGCGGTCCCCCGCGTGCACAGCAGCACGGGCGGCGGCGCGGTCACGGTTCAAAATTTCCGGGCGGACAGGGTTGCCAACCACAAGGGTCTTCTCCGGCGCGCCAAGCTTTTCCACCGCAGCGGCAGAAGCGGCAAACACCACGTCCACATCCTTGGCCAGCAGCTTGTTGGTCACACCGGGGAATGCGTTCTGCTCATGGATGGCGGTCTTGATGCCCTTTTTGGCGGCGGCGCGCACCACCGGGCCGCTGACATAACCGCCGCAGCCGATGACCAGATCGGGCCGGACCTCTTTCAGGATAGCCGCCGTGCGCGGGCCGGACAGGGCCAAGTGGTAGAGCGCTACCACGTTGCGGCCCACGTTCTTCAGGGTTGGCTTGCGCTGGAAACCGTTGATCTCAATATGGTGGAACGGGTACCCTGCCTTGGTTACAAGGCCGTACTCCATGCCCTCTTTCCGCCCGGCAAAGTGGATCTCGGCCGCGGGGTCCGCCGCCTTTAAGGCTCCGGCAATGGCAAGCGCCGGGTTGATATGGCCGGCTGTGCCGCCGGCAGCAATCAAAACACGCATAGTGATTCCTCTTTTCTCCGTAAAATCGAACGTTTATGTTATGGCAATACCGCATAATTCTAAGTGCCGATACGGCGAGCGAGGTGCGGCAGA
>ERZ773113.580-NODE-580-length-19252-cov-39.620305_pt1 | contig 19252 bp, 15 predicted proteins | sample MGYA00580565_ERZ773113 | MGnify/ENA primary metagenome ERZ773113 (study PRJEB29015, sample SAMEA2737827) | human gut metagenome | biome: human gut; feature: human-associated habitat; material: faeces | place: China | collected 2012 ...
GGGCGATTTCATACCACCAGCTTTGCTGGTGGTTGAGGGTTTACCCGAGTGATTTTTGCCAACATGATTTTATTTATATACAAGTCGAGAAGGAGAAAATAGAGTGATGATTCATCTGTTATTGAGTCCGGAGTTTGTGACTTTTTCTAAAAGGGAATAAAAGTATTGTGGTTGGCAGAGGTATCATCGAATCGCTGAGAGAGGTTATAGATACGAGGGATAATATGCAGGAGAAGGATATAAATATAAAGATTCTTGTGGCTCATCATAAAAAGGCTCCATTTTTCAAAAACAGGTACGTGATGCCTATACAGGTGGGAAAGGCATTAAAGGATTTTAGTCTGAAATATTGTATATCCGATGATACGGGAGATAATATTTCTGCCAAGAACCGGAATTGGTGCGAACTGACAGCAATTTATTGGGCATGGAAGAATTTAAAAGCTGATTATTATGGACTCTGCCATTATAGACGGTACATTTCTTTTGAGGAAAATAGTGATTATAATGTAATCACTTCTTTTGATGACAATTATTTTCAGAAGCAGTTATCTGAAGAGAATATAAGAGCGATGTGCTCTAAATATGATATTATTACGGGACCTGTTTGGGATATTCATCCTGTTGGCATCGATAAGAGGATGAGTTCTTATAATTTTTATCGTCGGGAGCATGTTATTCATGATTTGGACGTAACAATCAATGTAATCAAAGAACAGTTCCCGGATTATTATTATGCGGCAATGGATTCCTTGACTTCAGAGTATTGCTTTTTCATGAACCTTGTAGCAATGAGAAAAGAACTGTTTTATAAGTATTGTGAGTTTATGTTCGGCGTTTTGGAAGAGGTTGAGAAAAGGATTTCTGTAGAGGGGCGGGATTCCTATCAGTCCCGCGTCTTTGGCTTTTTGGCAGAGCGGTTATCGAATGTTTTTGTAAATTATATTGTCAAGGAGCATCCCGAGGTTAGGATAAAAAACAGTGGTATGTTCTTTTTGGCGGAAACAAATGTTATCGATAAAAATCTTATCATGAAGCAGCTGGCAGCCAAAAGAAAGCTTTTGCCTGCAGCTCAAAAGATTTATATATGTATGTCCTTTGATGACAATTATCTGGCTCCGGGGCTGACTACCATTGCATCTATACTGGACCGTACAAGTACCCCCGTTCATTTCTATTTCCTTTGTGATGAAAGACTGAGCACTCATAGCAGGAAGCTTATTGTTGATAATGTAGGCAGCAGAAATGAGGCAGATTTTTTAGATATTAATCCGCAGGTTCTGAGTTATTTTCCTTTAAACAGGGAGTATATTTCGATTAATACGTATTACCGGCTTTTGATTCATCAGTTCATTCATGAAGATAAGGTTATCTATATGGATTCTGATGTGATCGTCTGTGACGATATTTTAAAGCTGTGGAATTTTGACTTGGGAGATAATCTGGTAGGCGGGGCACTGGATGAGGGTGGTGTCGTACAATGCAGACGGCTGGGCCTGCCGCCAAAATCAAATTATTTCAATGCTGGAATTACGGTGTTTAATCTAAAGGAAATCAGAGCGCGAATTGCAGATCCTATGAAGTTGTATCTGGATACGTTTTATAAGTATAGAGAGTGCATTACGTTGCAGGACCAGGATATCCTTAATCTGGCCTTTGATGGGCATATCTGCACTTTACCTTTGAAATGGAATGTGAATGGGAGAATATTTGAGCCTAATGAATTGGATCATAAGTATTCTCAGCAGGATATCGATGAGGCACTTGGGGATTTAGGCATTATCCACTATACGGATCGAAAAAAGCCATGGAAGGTGCAGGCTACACATCCGTTAACTAATCTATATTGGTTTTATCGGAATAAGGTAAAGGGATTAGATTTATCTAATGCAGAACGTCGTGTGATTTTTATGCAGAAGCATTTTAAATATAAAAAGAGTGGTAAGGATTTGGTCGTTGAATTTCATGGGTATGATTTCCGTGTAAATAAAGAGAGGTTGAAGCGTATCATGCAGAAGTTGAATTTTAAATTTTAGTTTTGAGGAAGAATCTGAATATCAGTTGGTTTTCATGGGGATTATATGAATAAACAAAAGAATGCTGCATTGGGTCATCGAATTCAATGGGTTGATATTGCCAAAGGTATGGCTATGTTGTTTGTCATCATTGGACATACTGCACCTTTTGGTTCTATGGAAAGAAACTTCATTTTTTCATTCCATATGCCTTTATTTTTCCTTTTGTCGGGATATACCCTGAAATTTGCCGATTCTTGGGAAGCAGCAGGAAGGAAGGCAATTAGAAGGGCATATCAGCTGTTGGTTCCTGTATTTGTTATCGCGGCTGTTTCTGTGTTTCTTTCCTATCATAATGCTCTACATCGGGACATTGCTACCTTGATGGGGATTACCAAAAATATGGCACTGGCAGTTTTATGGGGGTCAGGCATACCGTTTAAATCTCATCCAGGATTGGGGATGTGTTGGTTTTTAATTTCTTTGTTCTGGGCTGATATTATCTTGAATGGAATTCATCTTTGTCTTTCCCAAAAGCCTGTGATCCGCACTTTTTTCATCATTATATTGTCAGGAATTGGTATTGCGTTGGGAAAGCATGGTATATGGCTCCCACAAAACTTTGATGTAACATTATGCTGCATTTTATTCCTTTATACAGGCGTCCTCTGGAGGACCTATGATTATGTATTAAAAAAACATGATAGGGCAATTTTTATTGTAGGAGCTGTTTTCTGGGGACTATGTCTTTTTTACGGGAAATATATTGAATTAGCATCAAGACATTATCCTGGCGCAGCGTGGTGTGTGATAGAGGCGATTGCGGCTGTTTATGTTATCTGCTTCATCTGCAGGGAATTTGAACTTAGCAGTTTGTTAAACAGGGCTTTTACATTTATTGGCATCAACACGCTTTCTATATTCGAAATTCATGCCTTAGACTGGTATGTCAAACCAGTTTGGGATTCAGCTAACTGGAAGGTGGCTTCATTAAAGAGATTATGTATTGTTCTCAGCATAACGCTGCTTCTGTTATTGGCTAAGTATATATGGAGGGAAGTGATGGGAAAACGTAGTTAGGGATTTTCTGCAAAGTATGAAAAGTGCTTGCTTTTTGATAAGTGTTAAAATATTGCGTATTCATTTATTTCAAATTTGAGAGGAGTTCCATATGAATAAGATTCGTAAAGCGGTCATTCCTGCTGCAGGTTTCGGTACCCGTTTTCTTCCGGAAACAAAGGCTATGCCCAAGGAGATGCTGCCTATAGTAGATAAGCCTACTATCCAGTATATTGTGGAAGAAATCCTGGCCAGCGGCATTCAGGAAATCCTCATTATTTCCGGCCATGCCAAGCGGGCCATCGAGGACCATTTCGATTTTTCTCCTGAATTGGAACAACATCTGCTGGAATCCGGAAAGTTGAAGGTGCTTGAGGAAATCAGGAAAATTTCGGATATTAAAGTGCACTATGTCCGTCAGCCCTATATGCGCGGTCTAGGTGATGCCATTCTTTGTGCCAGGGAGTTTGTAGATGGCGAGCCTTTTGGTGTTATTCTGGGTGACGATATCGTATACACCGGAAATGGAGAACCAGCGCTGAAGCAGCTCATGGACCGTTACTATGAGACTGGAAGTACGGTGGTTGGTTGTCAGGTGGTGCCGGAGGATAAGGTATCTGCCTATGGGATTATCAAGGGAGAAAGGACGGAGAATCCAGACCTGCTGAAGGTCGTAGATATGATAGAGAAACCGTCCATCAAGGAAGCACCCAGCCGGTTTGCCGCTTTGGGAAGGTATGTAATTACTCCTGAGGTCTTTGATATCCTGGAGCAGACGAAACCCGGCAAGGGCGGAGAAATCCAGCTTACCGATGCCCTCCGTGTCATGGCCCGCTGCGGGAATGTGTATGCCTATAATTTTACCGGCAAGCGGTATGATACAGGCAATAAACTGGGGTATCTGAAAGCGGTGGTGGAGTTTGCATTAAGGAGAGAGGACCTGGGAGAAGGATTTCGGGAATATTTGAAATCGCTTCCTCTGTAATTTTGAAAACAGCAGAGTTCAAATACGAGAATAGCAGTATGAAATGGGAATATAATCAGTTTGAGTATGGTGGCAGTATGAATATTGGAAATGAACTTTTAATTGACATTAAGCATCTTTTGGGAAACCGGTGGAGTGTGAAGCGTGAGGACTTAGACACCTACAGCAGGCAGATCAGAAGGGCAGCAGGGGACATATCAAAGCTGAGGCAGAGCGGGAAGGGACCGGATGGAAGTCAGGTCCTATTTCCGCATCTGCCATACCTTCTCAAGGAAGAAGTGCTGATTTCCAAAGAAGAAAGAAAGGCGCTTCTTCGACTTCGAGAGGAAGCCAAAGGCTATGATGCGGTCATTTCCATCGGTATCGGCGGTTCCTATCTGGGAAATCAGGTGCTCTTTGATCTCTTCTGCGGTCCCTACTGGAACCAGCTGACTAAAGAAGAGCGAAAAGGATATCCCCAGATTTATTTTTCCGGTCAGAATGTAGATCCAGTAAGTTTGACGGATCTGGCTTCCTGTATCAAAAGGGAAGCCGGGCGAATTGCGGATCGCCGGATGAAGGTGCTTTTCCTTGTGATTTCCAAGTCAGGCACCACCATTGAGCCGGTGACGGCGGTGCGGGGATTGCAGAAGCTGCTTGATCCAGTTTGTGATATCCATCTCATGGCCATTACGGATAAGGAGAAGGGACGAATCCGGCCTCTGGCAGAAAAAGAACACTTCCCCTGCTTTACGGTACCTGACGGCATCGGCGGCCGGTTTAGCGTATTTTCCCAGGTGGGCCTCGTCTTCGCCAGCCTGGCAGGTATTCCTATAGAGGAGTTTCTGCAGGGGGCGCGGATGGTGGAAGAAGCCTGCCGGTCGGAAGACATTTCTGAAAATCCGGCGCTTATGCTGGCGGCTCTGAAATTCATCGCCATGAAGGAATACGGTATGACTGCTGAGGTGGTCATGCCCTATGGTGACAAGCTTCGTTCCTTCGGCTGGTGGTATGCTCAGCTTTTGGGAGAATCCCTAGGCAAGAAATATGATCTCCAGGGGAATATCGTCTATAACGGCAGGACACCGGTGGCTGCTGTAGGTACCACGGATATGCACTCTCTTACTCAGGAGCACCAGCAGGGGAAGAAAAATAAACTGGTACAGTTCATCTCTGTGGAGCATCTTCCGGCAGACCTGACTGTGCTCTGTGATGAAAAGGATGCAAGCGGCCCGGTTCCCATGAGCCGTATGCTTGCCGCTGCCAGAAGGGCTAATGAGGAAGCCCTGGCTTCGGAAGAGCGCATGAGCTGCCACATCGCCATGAAGGAGCTTACACCATACCACGTGGGAGCGCTCATGTATTTCTTCTTCCTCACCATCGCCTATGAGGGGGCCCTGGCCAATGTAAATGCTTTTGACCAGCCGGGCGTGGAGGACTATAAGAAGATACTGCATGAGGATTTGAGAGAGTATATTCTTGGAGAGAATGGAATTGAGGAATGAGAAATGAGGGAAGAGATTTGAGGAAAGAGAATTGAGGTTTGAGGACCACCATATCGTTCCACTACAAAGAAACCCGGTGTCTCCAAGCTGCCCATCATGCCCAATGAGTTCGGTGTCTGCATGGTCTACGGCCGCTGCTGTACGAGGTACGACGGCGCGCGCCATACATGAGTCTCCCGTCATGTCTGCCCTGTAGGGATTTTCTGGAGTCCTGAGTTTCTTTGTGGTTTTCAGCTTACGCTGATTTTTTTACCTTTCCGGAAAAGGTGAAGGGAGAAAGGCGGTACCCTTTTTGAATTCTGGCATTCCATTCCTGCATTTCCTATGGCCATCTTGGAAATATATGGAATACTTTCTGTCAAACCGCGGGCCTTTTCATGCCCCTCTACTATATAAATAACGGGAGCTTACGATTTTTGAAAAGTGATGAAAATAATTTTTCATAATTTTGTGCCGAAGCAGGATTGAGGGGAGGAGAGAAAATTGAGATTTGAGGAGGTAGAGACAGCACAGCGGGAGACTTCAGATGATCAGACGGGTGATGCGGCTTGTGGCTTATGGCTTATACTTCCCTTATGGCGGTAAGCATGGGGCGGGAGTGTGGACTTTCGGACCTATCCTCAGGGCTTTGCGCAGCTCCTTCCTGAGGAAGGAGCCTACGTTACGTTCTATACTCTGGAGTCGTTGGAAAGGTGCAGCATGGTGGTAGGGGATTTCTCGACTCCGCTTTGCTGGAAGTGACGAGGGGTGGAGGTTTGAGGCTTAAGGTTTAAGAGGTAAAACGTCAGAGATGACAGATGGTCAGATGTCAGGAGTAAAGGGAAAGAACGGGGGATAAGAAGATAAATTTTTATGATTACTGATGATTATTAAGCTTGCTATTTTAAAATCACAATAAAAGCCCTGTTGGGAATTTTTCTATGGAATCCTGGCAGGGCTTTTGTAGTGATTGGCCGCCCCCTGTAACGCATGCTGTACTAAATGAGGATTATGGTATAATTGGAATTAAGAAATGTATAATTCATATCTGTCCCTAACAGAAATAATTAGCCTAAATGATTTTTATGTAGGATAGCCAGAGAAGTTTTTATAAGTTACTTTTTATAGAATGGAGGTAGCTAAATGGATAGTTATTCAGAAGGATCTGTATGGAGAAGATGGGATTTGCATGTTCATACTCCTGAGACAAATAAAAATGATCAGTTTGAGGGTAGAACACCAAAAGAAAAATGGGATAAATTTTATGCTGCTGTTGAAGATTATGTTGGAGATGGGGCTAATCCTGTTAAGTCAGTAGCAGTGATTGGCATTACCGATTATTTATCAGCAAAAAACTATTTCAAAGTAAAGAAAGATAATCGTTTTCCTTCATCAGTCAAGATGGTATTGCCCAATGTAGAATTACGGATTACTCCGATTTCTAAAAAGGAACCTATCAATATCCATTGTATTTTTAATCCAGATTTAACACAGGAAGAATTGAATGAGGATTTTTTCAGCAAATTAAATTTTGAGTATAATCAAACTCAATATAAGGCTACCACAAGAAGCTTAATTAATCTTGGAAAAGCATATAAAGGCGATGACTCGTTAGATGATCACGAGGCATATATTGAAGGCGTAAACCAGTTTGTCATATCGTTTGATAACCTGAAGGCGGTATTCAAGGATAATCCTGGACTTCGCGAACAGACTATTGTTGTGGTTTCAAATGGATCAAATGATGGAGTTAGTGGATTACATGCACATCAAGATTATTTTGTTGGTTCTAATAGTCAGTTAGATGCTACAAGACAGGGAATATATCAATTTTCAGACTTAATTTTCTCAGCTAACGAAAATGATATAATCTATTTTTTAGGTAAAGGCAAGGATTCGAAGGAAGAGGTAATACGTAAGTGCGGGAAGTTAATGGGTTGCATTCATGGATCGGATGCGCATAAGCTATCAGATTTATTTAGACCCAATAATGAAAAGTATTGCTGGATTAAAGCAAATCCCACCTTTGAAGGATTCAAACAAATTCTTTATGAACCAGAACAGAGAATTAGAATATTGAGTACGTTACCTGAAGAGAAAGCTGACTATCAAGTAATTAGTGCTATTAAGGTGGATGATCCAGGTTTTCAATCAGAGCCAATTTTATTGAATAATAATCTAACTTGCATTATTGGCGGAAAGTCAACGGGAAAGTCTTTGCTGTTGCATAATATTGCTGTTACAATTGATGAAAATCAGACTTTAGAGAAAGAGCGGACAACTGGAATCGTTCCAGAAGATCATAATGATAGTCGCAGGTTATCTAATGTCAAGGTAATTTGGAAAGACCAGTCTGTGAATAACGATGGCGGAATCCATAAAATAGTTTATATTCCTCAAACATATCTGAATAGGATAAGTGATAAGGGTGATGGAAAAACCGAAATTGACGAACTGATTAGCAGCATTTTACTACAGAATGCTGCTTTCAAAAATTCTTATGAAAAGATGAATTCACTCCGCAGTCAAGCAAAGCAAGAAATTGATGGATTTATTCTGAAATTGGGTATAAGTTTCGAAAGGATTCAGCAATTAGAAGAACAGAAGAAGTCTATCGGCACTAAGGAGGGACTGGAAAAGAGAATTGAGAAACTCAATGAACAGAAAAGGCAAAGAGTGCAAGAGGGGACTATTTCTGATATAGAATTGCAAAAATATGATCAGGCTTTACGAAATACTGCTAATTATGAAAAGGAAATACATCAGATTATACTTGACTTGGAAAAGATTTCTACCATAGATTCGCTTTTTGATATAAAATCATTAGTTAACGAGTTTTCATGTAACATGTATCAGAGGATAAACGATGTTGCTGTTCAAATAAAAAGCAAAGCCGATAAAGAGTGGGGAATTGAGAAAGCGAAAATCACGCAGGAATTAAATGAATTGCTCTTGAAAAATCGTAAAAATAATGAGCAAGAAAAGGATATAATTAGTAAAATTAAACCTAAAGTAGAACAGAATGAGGCAATTAATGCATTAACCAAAGCGTTACAAGACGAGAATAATAAATTAGTTTCCTTCAATGAACTTCAACAATCAATAGATGAGGAAAAGAAGGCTTTTAACTCATTTGTCGTCCAATTGACAGAGGTATTCTTGTCTTTGAAGGGAATGCATGATGCTTATGCTGACTTCATTAATAGAAGCAATAATTCTGTCATCAGTGGGCTTGAATTTAACGTAAACACAGTATTTCGTAAGGACTCTTTCATTGAGAAAATAGAAGGATCCTTTGATAAAAGAAGTTTAAAATCAAGCAGGGAAATTATTAACATTGAGGATTTTTCTGATACGTGGCTAAATAAGGAATGTGTAAAGGATTTCATTCTGGCTTGCCTTAACGGGAGAATCAAGATAGTTAAGAAAAATAGCCCTACAAATGTCTTGAGGGAAGTGCTGGCTGACTGGTTTATGTCTGCGTATAGAATCAAGATGGATAACGATTTTATAGATGTAATGTCTCCGGGGAAAAAGGCGTTAGCCTTATTAAAGCTTCTTATTGACTTGGATGAAAATACATGTCCCATTTTGATTGATCAGCCGGAAGATGATTTGGATAATAGATCCATTTTTAACGAACTTATTCCTTTCTTGAGGAAGAAGAAAGTACAGAGGCAAATTATTGTAGTTACACACAATGCTAATGTGGTTCTAGGTGGAGATGCGGAGGAGATTATCGTTGCCAATCAGAGAGGCCAAAATGCCGAGAATAGAAAATACCGATTTGAGTATAAATCTGGTGCAATAGAAGATATCATATGTAATCCAAAGGCAAAAGATATTTTGAGTCAAAAAACAATACAAGAGCATATTTGCGAAATTCTGGAAGGCGGGAAAGAAGCATTTGAATTACGGAGAAAGAAATATCATATGTAGAAAATTTTGAAATGTCCGATTCTGTAATCTCCGAGGATGTACTGATTCTGAATTTCTGCAAGGTGCCTCCTCGGAGCTTTCTTAAATATAAAGGGATAGGTATTGCGATGAAATATGATTATCTTATCGTCGGCGCCGGACTCTTCGGCTCGGTTTTTGCCCATGAAGCACAGCGGGCTGGAAAGAGCGTGCTTGTTATAGACAAACGTCCTCAGATTGGTGGAAACGTGTATACGGAAGACATTGAGGGCATCCATGTGCACAAGTATGGGGCCCATATTTTCCATACGAATCTGAAGCATGTGTGGGACTATGTGAATCAGTTCGCTGTGTTCAACCGTTTCACCAATTCACCGGTAGCAAATTACCATGGAGAGTTGTATTCCCTTCCTTTTGATATGTATACTTTCAACAAAATGTGGGGGTGTCGTGACACCAGAGGAAGCGGCTGTCAAAATCGAAGAGCAGAGGAAGGCGGCCGGCATCACGAATCCTAAAAACCTGGAGGAGCAGGCGATTTCCCTTGTGGGTACAGACATTTATGAAAAGCTGGTCAAGGGATACACGGAAAAGCAGTGGGGGAGACCCTGCACGGAGCTTCCTGCTTTTATCATTAAGCGGCTGCCGGTACGGCTGACTTTCGACAACAACTATTTCAACGCGCTCTACCAGGGGATTCCGGTAGGCGGCTACACGAAGATGGTCGAAAATATGCTGGACGGTATAGAGGTACAGCTGAACTGTGACTATCTGGAACATAAGGAAGAGCTGGAGCGCCTGGCAGATAAGGTCATCTATACCGGACCCATTGATGCTTACTTCCACTATGACCTGGGACCTTTGGAATACCGGAGTGTCCGTTTTGAGACAGAAGTGCTGGACAAACCCAATTTTCAGGGGAATGCAGCGGTGAACTATACGGACAGGGAGACGCCCTGGACAAGAATCATTGAGCATAAATGGTTTGAATTTGGAAAGGATGAGCAGGGCAATGACCTGCCGAAGACCGTTATCAGCCGGGAATACTCCTCAGAGTGGAAGGTGGGCGATGAGCCTTATTATCCGGTGTATGACGAGAAAAATGGCATTCTCTATAAGAAATACAAGGCACTGGCTGATAGGGAAAAGAAGGTCATTTTCGGCGGCCGTCTGGGAGAGTATAAGTACTACGATATGGATGCGGTGATTGATAGGGCGCTGAAGCTGGCAGGAAAGAGATTTGAGAATTGAGATTTGAGATTTGAGGGTGGTGGAGAAAATGACTGATTACAAGGATTTGATTGTCTGGCAGAAGTCGATGGAATTGGCACGTATTATCTATCGTCTGACAAGTCGTTTTCCTCGTGATGAAGTATTTGGCCTGACAAATCAAATAAGGAGGGCGGTTGTTTCCATTCCATCAAATATAGCCGAAGGATTTGGCAGAGGTTCTGATCGTGAGTTTATCCATTTTTTACGGATTGCTAAAGGGTCTGCTGCTGAAGTAGAAACACAGATTCTTATTTCTGAAGATTTGCATTATGTGAGTCCTGACGATGCTCAGACGGCTTTATCACTTTGTGACGAAATCCTCAGAATGTTAGGAACTATGATTGTGAAGATAGGGAATAGAATAGGGAAATGAGAGAATTGAGGAAAGAGATTTGAGGAAAGAAAATTGAAAATTGAGGAATGAGAGGAAAATAGGAAATACTCAACGCTCTGATCCCAACTCCCAACTCCCAACTCCCAACTCTCAAATCTCAACTCTTAAACCTCAAATCTCAAATCTCAATAAGGAAGGAAAGAACTCATGGATATAAAAATACTGGTAGCGGCTCACAAGAAGTACTGGATGCCGGCGGATGATGTGTACATGCCTCTTCATGTAGGAGCGGAGGGGAAGGAGCCGCTGGGGTATACGCCGGATAATACAGGAGACAATATTTCCGCGAAGAATCCAAATTACTGTGAGCTCACAGGATTGTACTGGGCTTGGAAGAATCTCGACTGCCAGTATATTGGACTCTGCCATTACCGCCGGTACTTTGGCCGCAGGGTGCATACAAAGGATATAGAAAAGGAAAAAGGGGCTATTTTTCATAGAGAAGACTATGAAAAGCTGCTTCAGAAATATGATGTCATCCTTCCTGTGAAGAGGAATTATTATATCGAGACAGTGCGCAGTCAGTACGAGCATGCCCATTATAAAAAAGATCTGGACGAGGTCGAAAGAATTATTGCCGAAAAATATCCGGGGTATTCCGACGCCTTTACCAAAGTGATGAATCGGAAAAAGCTGTATATACTGAATATGTTTGTCATGAAAAAGTCGCTTTTCGACGAGTATTGTACCTGGCTTTTTGATATTCTGTTTGAACTGGAGAAGCGGACGGATATGACAGGGTATGATACCTACGAATCCCGGCTTTTCGGCTTCATGTCGGAGCGTCTTTTCAATGTGTGGCTGGAAAGGCAGAATCTGAAAAAATGTGAGGTGCCGGTGGTATTTTTAGAAAATATTGACTGGCCGAAGAAGATTGCTGAATTTTTGAAGAGGAAGATGGCAGGGAGAAGAGAGATTTGAGGATGGAGTTTTAACTGGATTGCAGGTAGATATATTGACAATCATCATCACCGGCGGCGCCGGATTTATTGGTTCTAATTTTATATTTTACATGATGAAGAAGTATCCGGACTATCGCATCATCTGTCTGGACAAGCTGACTTATGCGGGGAATCTGTCTACTCTGGCACCTGTGATGGATAAACCGAATTTTCGCTTTGTGAAGATGGATATCTGCGACAGGGAGGGGGTGTATGGCCTCTTTGAAGAGGAGCATCCGAATGTGGTGGTGAACTTTGCGGCAGAATCCCATGTGGATCGGTCTATCATGAATCCGGAAATCTTTCTGGAGACAAATATCATCGGTACTTCTGTGCTCATGGATGCCTGTCGGAAATACGGTATCGGGCGGTATCACCAGGTTTCTACGGATGAGGTGTATGGTGACCTGCCGCTGGACAGGCCGGACCTTTTCTTCACGGAAAAAACGCCGCTCCACACCAGCTCTCCTTACAGCAGTTCCAAGGCCGGGGCCGATCTTCTGGTGGGCGCATACCATCGGACCTATGGCCTCCCCGCCACCATTTCCCGCTGCAGCAATAACTATGGACCCTACCAGTTCCCTGAAAAGCTGATACCCCTCATGATGATGAACGCCCTGGAAGATAAACCCCTTCCGGTGTATGGGGATGGGAAAAACGTAAGGGACTGGCTCTATGTGGAGGACCACTGCAAGGCCATCGACCTGATCATCCATAAAGGCACCGTAGGGGAGGTCTACAATATCGGCGGCCATAATGAAATGGCAAATATCGACATTGTGCGGCTTATCCTCAAGGAACTGGGAAAACCGGAAAGCCTCATTACCTATGTGAAGGATAGAAAAGGCCATGACCGGAGATATGCCATCGATCCTGCAAAGATCCATAAAGAACTGGGATGGCTTCCGGAAACGAAATTTGCTGATGGCATCAAGAAGACTATCCGCTGGTACCTGGATCATAAGGAATGGTGGATGGGAATCGTAAGCGGAGAGTATCAGAATTACTATAAGAAGATGTATGAGTGATAAATAATCCGCTGTCCGCTATCGGCTTCCGGCTGCCGGCTGCTGGCTCCCGGTCCCGATTCGCGGCTCCCGGCTGTTGGCTATCGGCTTCTGGCTTTCGACTATCGGCGTGCCTTCGGCAATCCCCCCTCGCCACTGCGTGGCCCTCTCCCCCCTGACAAGCAGTGGGGCGCAAGAGAGTATATAGGCGCTCGCCACCCAGTCTCGTTCGGGGTGGGCAGGTCAAATGGAGTGAGGACCCTTGCCCCAAAACGTGCATTCCCCTTTGAAGTGGCTAAGGGGCTGCCGCCCTTTGAGCGAAAGCAGACACAATCTTCGCCGGCAGGCGGCTATGTCCCTTGCCCGCAAAAAAAGACCGCCGGAGCGGTCTTTTTTCATATCAGCATTCCAGGTCCAGTTCCACCGGGCAGTGGTCGCTGCCCAGGATATCGGAGTGGATGGAGGCGCCTTTGATGTGGTCTTTCCATACGCTGGAGACGAGGAAGTAGTCGATTCTCCATCCCACGTTTCTTTCTCTGGCTTTGGCAAAGTAGCTCCACCAGGAGTAGGCGTCTTTTTCGTCGGGGTGGAGGTGACGGAAGGAGTCGGTGAAGCCGGCGGCAAGGAGGTCTGTCATACGGCCTCTTTCTTCATCGGTGAAGCCGGCATTTTTATGGTTGGAAGCGGGGTTGGCGATATCGATGTCTTCGTGGGCCACGTTCAGGTCGCCGCAGAGAATCACCGGCTTTTCCTTTGCCAGTTTTGTCATGTATTCTTTCATAGCTTCTTCCCAGGTCATGCGGTAGGAAAGGCGCGCCAGTCCCCGCTGGCTGTTGGGGGTATAGCAGCAGAGAAGGTAGTGGCTTCCGAAGTCGGCGGTAATGAGCCGCCCTTCCTGGTCGTGTTCTTCTATGCCCAGACCGTAGGTGACGGAGAGGGGCTCTTCCTTTGTGAAGATGGCGGTACCGCTGTAGCCTTTCTTTACGGCGCTGTTCCAGTACTGGTGATATCCCGGCAGTTCCAGCTCGATCTGGTGGGGCTGCAGTTTGGTTTCCTGCAGGCAGAAGCAGTCTGCATCAAGGGCATTGAAAGTGTCCATAAAGCCTTTTTTTATGCAGGCCCGAAGTCCGTTTACGTTCCAGGAAATATATTTCAATGTTTTCATGGGAGTCTCCTTATTTAAATAGTTAGATATACTGTATCTATTATACAGGGGAGAGGAGAATTTGAAAAGGTGGGAGTGGGAATTCGGGATTCGGGACTGGGGATTCGGGAATGGGGAATCGGGATCGGGGTCGGGATCGGGGTTGGAATCGGGAGCTGTCAGCCGACAGCCGAAAGCGGATAGCCGAGACTGGGGAATGGGGAGTCGGGAATGGGGATTGGGGAATGGGGAGTCGGGAATGGGGATTGGGGACTCAGGAATAATGTATACAAAAAGGGCTGTGAAAAAATGGTCATCATTTTTTCACAGCCCTTTTTCACATACCCTATCAGTTGGTGAGGGATCTCATGGGGGCGGGAATCTTTCCGCCGCGGTTGATGAATTCGTCGGCCCGGAATTTGTTGATTTCCAGGACAGGGGCATAGCCCATGAGGCCGCCGAACTGGACCATGTCGCCCGGTTTCTTTCCCGGTACGGGGATGAGACGGGTGGCAGTGGTTTTGTTATTGATCATGCCGATGGCTGCTTCGTCAGCCAGGATGGCGGAGATGGTGGAAGCCGGGGTATCGCCGGGGATGGCAATCATGTCAAGGCCTACGGAGCAGACACAGGTCATGGCTTCCAGTTTTTCCAGGCAGAGGCTGCCTTTTTCTACGGCCTGAATCATACCCAGGTCTTCGCTTACCGGAATGAAGGCGCCGGAGAGGCCGCCTACGCTGGAGGAGGCCATGAGGCCGCCTTTTTTCACAGCATCATTCAGGAGGGCCAGGGCGGCTGTAGTTCCCGGACCGCCGCAGCTTTCAAGGCCCATTTCTTCCAGTACCTGGGCCACGCTGTCGCCTACGGCGGAGGTGGGGGCCAGGGAAAGGTCGATAATGCCGAAGGGGGCATGGAGTCTTTCGGTGGCAGCTTCGGCTACCATCTGTCCCAGACGGGTAATCATGAAGGCGGTGTTTTTAATGGTGCGGGCTACCACGTTCAGGGGAGCGCCTTTCACGTCTTCCAGGGCCCTCTTTACCACGCCGGGGCCGGAAACGCCTACATGGATGGCGGTGTCGCCCTGGGTGATGCCATGGAAAGCACCGGCCATGAAGGGGTTATCTTCTACAGCGTTGCAGAATTCCACCAGCTTGGTGCAGCCATAGGCATCCTGGTCTTTGGTGAGTTCTGCTGTCTCTTTCACCACTTCCCCCATCCGTTTGACTGCATCCATATTGATGCCGGCTTTGGTGGAGCCTACGGCTACAGAGCTGCAGATGCTCTTTGTGGAAGCCAGGGCTTCAGGAATGGAGTCAATGAGGATTTTATCGGCCGAGGACATGCCCCGGTCTACCAGGGCGGAGAAGCCACCCAGAATGTCTACGCCTACTTCATCGGCTGCTTTCTGCAAGGTCTTTGCAATGGACACATAGCTTTTGGCCGGAATGCCGCCGGCAATGAGGGAAACAGGGGTAACGGAAATACGGCGGTTGATAATAGGTACGCCGTATTCTCTGGAAATATCATGGCTCACTTCCGTCAGATGTTCGGCTTTGGTGCAGATGGTGTCGTAAATCTTGCGATTCAGGGTCTTTTCATCATCGGAAACGCAGCCTAAAAGGGAAATGCCCATGGTAATGGTGCGCACGTCCAGTTTGTTCTGGTCAAACATGCGCTCAGTGGCCAGGATTTCTTCAATATCGAGCATGGCTCCCCCTTTCAGATACGGTGCATGGCATAGAAAATATCAGCCAGCTGGGCCCGTACATCGACGCCCAGTTCTTTTCCCAGGACGCCCAGTTCATCCTGGACTTCCTTTAAGGAACCTTTGGCCTTTTCCATGTCGCAAATCAGGACCATATCAAAAATATCGCCAAGAATGGTTTGGGAAATGTCGAGAATATTAATATTTTCCTTTGCCAAAGCTGCCGCAACACCGGCAACAATGCCTACACGGTCAGCACCGATTACAGTGACTACGATTTTTTTCATACATCTGCTCCTTCCGTATTTCATTCCATAGAAATCAGACGCTGCAGCCCATTTTCCTGAAAGTATCCTTCTGCAGAATGTCTTTTCTCATTATAGCATATATGGGGAGGGGGATGGGGAGTGGGGAATGGGGGTTCGGGACTGGGGAGTCGGGACTGGGGAATGGGGGCTCGGGAATGGGGACTGGAGACTCGGGGCTCGGGAATGGGGATCGGAAGCCGGGAGCCGACAGCGGAAAGCCGATAGCGGATAGCCGAGAGTCGGGACTGGGGAATGGGGAATGGAGAGTCGAGAGTCGGGAGCCGTCAGCGGCTCTTTCTGCAGCCGGGCTGCCGCCTGACATATTTTTTATAAAGGAACACACAGATAATGACAGACAGAAGGGATCCTGCCGGTGCGGCCATGCCCATGGGGTAAAGGGTGGAAGGGAAGAGGAGGGCGGCGGCATAGGTGCCGGGGATGCGGACAGTGAAGATGGAAATCACGTTGTGGATGAAGGAGAAGGCCGCTTTCCGGCAGGCTGCAAAATAGCCGGAGAAGCAGAAGTGGATACCGGCAATGGCGCAGTCTGCCACATAGGATTGGAAGTAGTCATTCCCCATGGCAATAACGGCGGTTTCTCCCGGTACGAAGAGGGCCACGATTTCAGGAGCTTTGAAGTGGATGAGGAGGATGCAGAGAAGGCCGAAGGCGACACAGACGGTAATGCCGTAGCGGAGGGCCTGTCTGCTTCTTTCTGTCAGACCGGCGCCCAGGTTCTGGGCGGCCGTAGCCGATACAGTGGACATCATGGCAGAGGGCACCAGGAAGAGGAAGCTGATAATCTTTTCTACGATGCCTACCGCCGCTGCTGCTTCTACGCCGCGGCTGTTGGCGATGGCGGTGATAATGAGGAAGGATACCTGGATGAGGCCGTCCTGGCAGGAAATGGGAACGCCAATGGAAAGGATGCGGCGGGTCCATTTTTTTCCGGGAAGAAAGGAGCGGCGGGTCAGGGAAAGGGGTGCCAGTTTCCGATAGAGGTAGAAAAGGGAAAGGACCACGCTCACCACTTCACTGGCAAAGGTGCCCCAGGCAGCGCCGGCGGCGCTCATGTGGAAGGAGCCGATGAGAAGGTAGTCCAGAAAGATGTTGACTATGCCGGAAATGGCAATGAAGGTCATAGGGGCTTTTGTGTTTCCCATGCCCCTGAAAAAGCCGCTCACTGTGTTATACAGCACAATGAGGGGCACTCCGGCAAAGCAGATGGTCAGGTAGGCTTGGGTATCTTCCAGCGCTTCCGGCGGTGTCTGCAGCAGCTCCAGAATGAAGGGCATGGAGAGGAAGAGAAGTCCAGTAAATGCCAGGGAGAAGGGGATGAAAAGGGCGGCGGCGCTTCCCATGAGGCGGAAAGCTTCATTTTCATCTTTTGCGCCCAGGGCCCGGGCGATGGAAACGGCGCTGCCGATGGTGAGGCCTGCAATCATGACGATGATCATGTGCATCACCTGGCTGCCGATGGATACGCCGGTAACGGGGGCGGCGCCATAGTACTGGCCGGTAATGAAAAGATCTGCCATGCCGTAGAAGGTCTGGAGGAAGCAGGCTGCCAGATAGGGAATGGCAAAGCGCATCATTTTGGGAAAAAGGGGTCCCCGGGTCAGATCATTTTGAAGTATCATAGTGATTTCCTTATAAAAAAAAGACAGAATATTCTTACTTCAAAAGAATATCATGTCTTTTTCAGAAAGTAAAAAGAAGAAAAATCGTCGATTCAGCACTTTTTTTCATGGAAATAGGAAATGAAGCGGCGAAGGGAAGGGGATACATGGGATGGATTGTATACCAGACAGGTCCATTCTTCAAAGCAGGGAGGCAGGGGGAAGGCACAGAGATTTTCACTCTGGCCCGGCGGGAGGGGAAGAATGGAAAAGCCGCCGCCCAGGGACAGGCGGAGCAGCTGTTCCGTATAGTTTGATACCTTCTCGCTCTTTGCAAAGGAGGTATGGTACACTTCCTCAAATTTCTTCCGGCAGCTGTCCACATAGGAAGGACTGTGAGATTTCGTCAGGAAGGAAAGGGAACCAATGAGGCGGGGGATATCTTTGTACTTTTCGCTGCTGGATACAGCGCATACCAGGCACTGGGGAACGGGCATAAGGGGAATGGTGGCAAACCGTTTGGGAAAAGCAATGGCGTCGGGGCCTATGATTCCGTCCAGGGCCCCTTCATCAAGGGCCTTTTCCAGCTCCGGCACCGGTGCCATATGGTAGGACAGTCTGATTTGAGGAAAAGATTTCTGCAGGTCCGGGAGGAAATCAAGGCCCCTGTATTCCTGGGATGCCAAGCCCAGACGGCAGAGGGCTTTGGGGGCGGCAAGAGAGGAAAGAAGGGCCTCATAGTCTCCATGAATTTTTTTCATGCCTTCATAAAACTGGCGGCCTTCCTTTGTAAGAGAAAGTCTGCTTCTGGAACGAAGGAAAAGGGTGCAGTTTGTTTCCTTCTCCAGCTGGGCAATGTACTTGCTCATGGTGGTTTGGGCAATGTGGCACCGATCGGCGGCTTTGGTAAAACTTTCGGATTCTGCCGCCGCAAAGAAATAGTACAGTTTATCAATATCCATAGAAGCCTCCCGGCATGACGTTCTTATGTGAATTATATCACGGCGGAGAGGAATGCAAGTAACGCTGGCTCTTTCAGAAAGGAACCGGGAGAAAGGGCTTAGGAACTAGTGGACTAGAGGATTAGTGGGCTGCCTGGGTCACTGCCAGCTGCTTTTCTCCTGTGTCATGCACCACTGGAGACACAAAAGCCTATCCCGTAACGTCCCTTGCCTCCCCCCCCTGCCTCAGGGGAGGTGGCGAGCGGAGTGAGCCGGAAGGGGTCAGCTGCTTTTGGCAGCTCCTTCCCGCCGATTGGTATTTACTGACATTTTTGTCACTTACGATTTTTACCGAGATCCTTCGCCTACGGCTCAGGATGACAGTGTTCGGCGGGAAGGAAAGCACGTAACGCTGACTTCATACTTATCGCCCCCTAAAGGGGAAACGACTCACTACATTTTGCGCGTCGCTAGCGCTCCT
>ERZ773113.595-NODE-595-length-18897-cov-52.867105_pt1 | contig 18897 bp, 20 predicted proteins | sample MGYA00580565_ERZ773113 | MGnify/ENA primary metagenome ERZ773113 (study PRJEB29015, sample SAMEA2737827) | human gut metagenome | biome: human gut; feature: human-associated habitat; material: faeces | place: China | collected 2012 ...
AAATTCCGTAATATCCGTGTATGTATCGTTTAATGCTCCCTCCGACAGACTTTTCCCTGTTCAAAGTCCTTTCGCATCTGCCATTTTTTGTTCTCGCTGGCAGAATAGCTTTCCTCCTGTGCGTAAGATGCCAGAATGGAAAGCATCAGCTCGCCGTCTGAACTCATGGAATGAATCCGCTGTTCCTCGAAATAGACATCAACGCCCAGTGTTTTCAGTTCCCGTACCGTTTCCAGCAGGGTGACCGTGTTTCGTGCAAAACGGGAAATGGACTTTGTCAGAATCAAGTCAATTTCTCCCCGCCGGCACCGGTTCAGCAGCTTTTGAAATTCAGCTCGATTTTCCTTTGTTCCCGTCAATGCCTCATCTGCATAAACACCGCAGAACAGCCACTCCGGATTGCTCTGGATCAGCTGATTGTAATAGCTGACCTGTGCCGACAGAGAATGGAGCATGGCATCCTTTCCGCTGGACACTCTGGCATAGGCTGCCGTCCGTTTCAACAGGAACGGCTTTTTCTGTGGAAATGCAACTTTTTGTATCACTCGTGCCGTGATAATCTCCCCCTTTCCGATGACATATTACCGTACGATCGGGCAGGAGTCAAGGAATATACTGCACAAAGATAAGCCGGAACGTTCGGCAATTATGGTGTTGATTTTTTGGAATTCCTCCGGCGTGACCAATCCAGCACGCATCCAGCTTTTCAAAATCGAAACTGTGGTTTGATACGTAATGATCTTATGGTAATGTTCTTTTTCCATGTGCCATTTCCTTTCTGTGCTTCCCATAGCAAAGACGGGAACAATATTTTCGGTGCGAACTGGGATAGGCAAAAAACGGCTCTTTGCAGATAGGACAGAGCTGTTGTTGTTTGCCGTTCCCCGATACAGCATGGTGATTCCACCAAGTATTATGGCATTGTGTGGAACAGAATCGTTTCGGCTTTCGGTGCGGTGTCTGCACAACAGAACGCCCACACTGCGGACAGTGTGGGCAGGATTCACTTCCTCTCTGCCGTTTGCAGAAAGAAGCAACGGTGTTGACAGACAGCCCTAATTGTGCTGCGATTTTCTTGTAGCCCAGACCGCTGCTGTGCAGCTGCCGGATCTGGTCTTTTTGTTCTGCGTTCATCCAATCACCCCAAAATTATCCCAAGAAACATAACCAGTCACAAATCGTCCCACCGGTGTTTTTCCGCAGAACTCCGGCTTTGTGGTGATCCGATAACGACCGTTCTTGCAGGCAATGCCGTCATAGAGATAGTAAGTGCCGCTGATTCTTCTGGTTACAGATGTAGTTTCTGCACTGGCGAACAGAGGTGTGTTGGCACGAATGGCAACCTTCTGCCCCTTGGTAAACTTGCTGCCATTGGTGTAGACCGCATTTCCGTTGGCATCAAATACAGAATATCCGACCTTGCAGGCTTTCTTCGCATTCTCCAAAGAGGAATACGCACCCAGTTGCGACTTTGCATCTGCCCAAGACTTTCTCACTCGGTAAAGCTGCTTTGTTGCAGGAATAGGTGTTGTGGATGCAGAACCTGCATTCAAATAAGACTGTACATTTTTCTTGAACTCCGCCCAATGCGGCAAAATGTACGCCGGACACATTTTGTACCGATTGTACATGGTGTTCAACTGGTCAATCGTTCCGTTTCGTCCGTCACGAACATTCAGCCAGTGGGTATGCGTGTAGAGATGATTGATGTCCAGTCCATACTGTTTCAGAAGGGCTGCTGCCAATTTCGCTGCATTGTCCTCCGACTTTTTATCAACAGAATTGTATGCAGAGGACATAATGCACTCGATGGCAATGGTTCTGCGATTTCCATTGCCACTGCCGTCAGCGGCGTGCCAGCCGCTCAGGCTGTGGGGCAGATTCTGCCATGCACAGATATTGTCAACATAATAGTGGACACGCACGTCCTTCATATTGTTATTGACCGTTGCTCTCGTATACTGTTCCGCAGGAGTCGTGCCGCTTGCTACGGTGATCCAATCTGTGTTATGAACGGTCACACCAATGATTTTTCCTGTCATGGAAACAGAGGGCATATCAATGCGGTTGGGATTGTGTTTGGTGAGTAAATACTCGTTGATTTTTACTCCGTTCAGAGTCGTTGTTGCATCTGGTCTTAAAATAGTCATATTACTTATCCTCCTTGTCGGTTGTTTCTTCTGTTCTGCCGATTTTCGTTTGCAGAACATCAATTGCTTTTTGAATTGCAGGCGGATACGGGATCCCCATTAAACTTGTATTTTCCACAATGGAAAGCAGTTCGTTCAGGCAAAAGCTGATGCAGACAGCATCCCGGATGTAGTTGGTATTCAGCAGAATATCCATCCGAACTGCAACGACGATCAGCATTAAAGTGCAGACTTTTTTCGCCAGACCGAACCAGCCGGCTTTGGAAGAAAGTCCGCCGCTTTCTGTGTGTTTGGACTTTTTCATCATGGCGGTGATGATGCCGATGAAAAAGTCAATTGCCATAAAGACGACCAGTGTCACCAGAGCGGAGTCCCAGCCGCCAAAAATGGCAGTAAAAAAGCCGCCGACCAAGCCGACAGCCACGCAAATAGTATCTTTCATCATATTTTTAGTCCTCCAGTACTTTCAGGAATCGGATTTTCGGATGAGAGTTGTTGCTTCTGCCCACCCATGCAAGGTAATATTCGCCGTCAGAAATGCCGGTGCATTCTGTGATGGTGGTGATAAAGGTATCCGACTGCAGCCATTGGAAATCCAGAGAAACCGCACGATTTGCATCGATCTCTGTGTTCACATACACACCAATAGGAATGTCGATCTTCTGCGGTTTCGGCACCAGATACAGACTTCCGGCTTCGCTGGAACCCGACTGATAGGACATCACGATTTCCGCATTTTTCGTCAGGGACAGAGGCTTTGTACAAACGGTCAAGACCGACTTATCCCAGTTGAAGCACTCCTGTGAATAGGATAGTACAAAATCATTTGCTGCACTGCAAAACTGCGGATAGGCAGCCAGAAAATCTGTCATTGTCTGATAGCTGCCGTCCAGAATCATGCTGAGATTCGATGCATAGGTCGAAACGGCATCCTGTCCGGACTGAAACAGGACGGTGTAATTTCTGCCGCTTGTCAGGTTGTCGATTTGCTTTTGCAGGCTCTCCAAAGTGCGTTCTGTCTTTTCTGAATAGACTGTAACCTTTGTGCTAAGCCCATTGATTTGTGTGCCGAAACCATCCCATTGTGCGATTTTAGCGGCAGTGATCTGATCCAATGCGGATTGATTTTCGTGGGTATGCGATTTATCTTCCAGGTGTGTGATGGAAAGTGTATGCTCCTGCAGGGTGTACGTCAGGTTGTCGGACAATTCCTGCACTTTTTCATCCACATAAGTAACCTTAGCATAGGGTGTAAGGTCTGCGGCTGCACCCTCTGTTAATGTCACTGTAGTTGTACCATTTTTATCTGTAATGGTGATTGTGATAACACTGCCATCCTTCACAACATTCGCAATCGGGGAAAAGCCGTCTTTACCGGCTACGCCAGCATCTCCCTTTTCACCTTTTTCGCCCATTGGACCTTGTTCTCCCTGCTGACCAGTTTCACCCTTTTCGCCTCGCTCGCCCTGCAATCCGGTGTCGCCCTTTTCACCACGCTCACCAGTATCACCTTTATCGCCTTTCAAGGAAGAGAGCCAGTCTGATTCAGAGCCTTGATAACCTTGTTCTACCGCAATTTGATATGCAGATTTACCGTCTGTACCTTTTTCTCCGTTTGCACCATTATGAAGCGTTGCAGAAGTTTCACCATCGGCATCGACAATGGTAATTACAACACCCGACTTCATTTGTTCTGCCTTTACTTTTGGGGAAAATCCATCTTTTCCATTTTGAAGTCCAGCTGCCTTTTCGTCCAGTTTTTTCAAAAGCTGCGTATACAGATCCGGTGTAGGCGGAATGGGTGTTGTACCGTCCTCCACAAAACCAGACGGCCGAATGTGAAGAGTTACTGGTACGGTTGTTGCACGCAGTGTAGTATCGCTTTCTGCATCGTAGCCAAACAAACTCATCTTCACCGCACCGGGATGCAGTTCAGACGGCAGCAAACAGGTTGTTCCATCTATGCCAAGCATCAAATTGTATGTTTCTTCGCACTGGGTGAACTGCACCACCTTGTGCAGCGTTTTCCAAGCCCCATCGAACACGAACTTCACCGAAACAAATGCGATCTGGTCAGAGGCAATGACCTCTCGCTCCAGTGCTTCGATTTTTTGCTGTTTCACTAAAAATTTCATCATTCGTTTTTCACCTCGTTCCATGTATGGGTTTCCGTATCATATTCCAGATAGCCATCTACACACTGGATTTTTTTCAGATAATCGTTGTAGGAATGTTCTCCGGAGGACATCCAGTTGACCGGTTTGGTGATGGCGTTCCACTGAGCGATCGTTCCTTCATATGTGATGACCGTTAGACTTTCACAGTATGTCAGCATATTTTCCCCAAAGGTTCTGCAATTCGCAGAAATGGTAAGGCTGGACAATGCTGTACATCTTGTAAACGCAAAAGCACCAATGGAATTACACGCAACACGAGCAGTCTTCAGCTTTGCACAGCCGCTGAAAACATACTTTCCCCATGCTTTCACGTTGGCAGGCACAGTGACTTCTGCAATGGCAGTGTGATAAAAGGCATATGACCGGATCGCAGTAACTGCCTGCGGAATGGTAACAGAAGTCAGACCAGCGGTATCATTGATTACAGCATCTTCCTGTGCAAAAGCGGAATCACCAATGCTGGTCAGTGTAGCCGGCAGAGATACCGTTTTCGCATTGGCACAATGATAAAACAAACGGTCACCCAGACCAGTAATGCCATTGCAGAGCACAATCTCCTTGATCTGGTCGTTTTGATAGAATACAGAATCGTGAGAAGTATAGTCGTACGTTGCACCTGTGCCACGCAGCAGCAGTTTGCCATTATCATAGAGAACATAGTAGATGTTTTCACCGCACTGTCCGGTCGCTAGGATTTCGCCTGCGGTCAAGTCATCCACCTTGGTTTGCAGTTCGGAAATCTGACTGTTCATTGCATCCAGACGCTTTTGCAGTTCGTCCAGTGTGGCATTCGTCTTTGCCATTTCGGCAAGCATCTCCGTCACTCTGCACTTGCCAAGAATACACTTGCAGTAACCGCATTTGCTTTCATCCTCCCGATAATCGATCACATCCTCTGCGGTCAGTTCTGTTGCTCCGGCTCGCAGTCGAACTGCTGCCAAGGTCAAATAGGTGGTCACATTATTGTTGGTGAACGAGGGAATGACGGGTTCGGTGGCAGCGATTCCAGGCTGAATGCGAAGACCGCAGGTTCGTGTGGAAAGGTCACAGAACAGGGCAATGACCACATAGCGATCCAGCGATTCATCTACATAAGAAGCACAATCAACCGTATGCAGCGTATCACTGATGAGATAATGCCCGTTGATCCACGCCTTGCCTGTGCCGAATGTAACGGATAAATTTTTGACCGTTGGTGCAAAGCACTGCCGGTACGTATCCAGAATCCCGTTGCAGATCAGGCTGGACAGATATGCGGTAAAATCCTCTGCGGTATACACCCGGTCAAGGTTTTGTGCGTTAAAAAATCCATAGGAAAAAGACATATGAATATCACTCCGTTTCTTTGAAAGTCGGGGTCAGACTTCTACCGTTCTGGTCGAAACTCTCCACCATGCCGATCAGCTGGATTCGAGGTTGAATCAAGCCGAATCTTCTCTGTTCCACAGTCACATAGTCGCCCACAAAGTAATCCTTGTTGTACTGATACTGGGTCGAAAAAGCAGCGATAGCGGATTCCGATGCCGTTTTCGGCTGTACCAGATGTTCTGCACCGCTGCTTTTCAAAATTTCTAAATATTCCGCATCGGTCACATCTTCTTCCTGTGCGGTGTTTCGCTCATCCACATACACCTCATAGCGGTCAAGATAGGTCGGCTCTGTACCGGAACAGAAGGTCGTGCGTTTTCTGGCACTGCCCTCACCGCAGCCCAGCACATAGGCGAAGTTTTTCTGCACGGCATCGTCCGCTGCATAGGAAAAGGACAGCAGATTGTTGTACGCATCGGAGAATACGATGTGAGGATTGTCGTCCTGCAAAAGGTTGCGGTCTGTTCCGGAAAACAAGTCGCATTTCAGTGCGTTTCCATCCAGACGCACATTTGCCGAACCGCCGATGGTTTTACAAAGGCTGTACAGCCATTCTAAGATGTTATCATAGCTGACCTGCATTCGTGCGGTTTTCTGCCAGCAGTCACCGAACACTGTCCCCATCGAGAAACCGGGCAGATTGCGGATTCCGGCGGAGATGACATTGCGGGACAGCACCTTGCGGACGATGTCCTCATAGCTGCCGTTTGCAGTGATGGTGGGATAGATGATTCTTCGTTCCAGCAGACAGGCAAGAAACCGTCCGGTGACTGTCAGATAATCGCCTTTCTCGGCATCGGTTTCCAATTGCAGAGATTCAATGATGCCGAAGTGCTGTGCATCATCGCTCCTTGCCACAATTCTGCCACGCTGAAAAGTTTTCACGTTCTGCGGACTGGCGGCGATATACACCTCAAAACAGCCGCACTGGTAGAACTCAATGTCCCACAGGAGAGAAGAATAACTGTCGCAGATGGCTTCCAGTGACACAGAAATCTGGTCTTTCAGAGCCGTCAAGCTGTAAATTTCCAACTGCATAGCTATACCCCCAGGTAAGAATTGCGATGCATCAAAGTCACACGCAGCTTTTTCACGCCACGGACTGCCTCGACCCGAAAGATATTCGTGCCTTCCTTCAAGGTCAGCCAAGTCGAACCGGAAACCAGTCGGTTCAGGATATTGCTGTCTACGCCATTGCGTGTCAGCGTGACGGTCTTGTTTCCGGTTTTCGTGGTAACCGTAATGACATCACCGGTCAGAATATCGCCTTTGATTTGCAGATACTCGCCGTTTTCGTTGTAGATGGTTGGTGTCACGGCAACCACTTCCTGCGGAATGTCGCTGGGCAGTGCCTCAATTTTCAGCGTGAAACCGGTTTCATCGCCATCATTGGTGATAGAGAACAGATTGCTGTTGGAGTACACGCCCAAAGGAAACGGAGCATCGCTCTCCGGAAAGGGAAAGTGAAATGCTCCGGTGATGCCGCTGTAGTAGGCATAGAAAATATCCCGGCTGTACCAGTAGATGTCCGGACAGAGAATGGAGATCTGCCCGCTGATCTGCTGCTCGAAATTTGACACCTCGCAGGTTTCTACATACCCCTCGGCATAGACATCGATGTTCGCCGTTTTGTACCAGATCTTGATGTATCGGGACGGCTTGACCACATGATACAGCTGATGCCGCCGTTTCTCGATCCCAATGCCACGCATGGCAAAGGAAATGACTACGTTTCGCTTTTCAATGAAAGCGTTGTTGAGGTAGCTGCCGTTCATGCCTGCGTAAGAAGAAGTGGAAATCGTTCCGGCAGGCGGATTCAGACCTTCGATTTTGGAGGTCATGTATTGGTTGGCGGTGGTGGACAGATTCACTTGTTCGCCGGATTCATTTTCGAGAATAAGGGTGAAATACATGGGCTGCACCCCCTTTACATTTTGGGTTTGATGATGTATAATAGAGACAACAGAGACGTTGGTTCTCTACGCAAAATCGGAATTTGTATAAGATCAACTTTGGAAATTTAGTATAGGGAGAAAGTAAATGGAACAACAGATAAAAGAACGGAAGAAAAAGCTTACTATAGATTTGTGGATAATCGCTCTGGTTACGATAGCAGTCTATATCGTCTATGGTGTTTTCGGAAGCAGAACAATGAGTTTTTGCAAAAACAGTGATATTTCCGTTTGGCCAAGACTTTTGACGGCTGCTGCATTGGAATTTGGAATAGCGGGTCTTGGCATTACTATTGTAGGCCTAATGCGTAAAGAATCGTTCGCAAGTTTCGGACTTCGTTGGGAAAACGCAATCAAAGCTGTGCTTTGGACGATCGTGTTTTTTCTCCCGTATATTCTTTTTATTTTCCTTTCAGGACAATTTGAGGGGTACGAACCATTGAGTATTATGGTTACCCCGGATCTTCACAAAGCAGGGATCGTAGCTACCATTATCGGAACACTGGTTATTGCGGTTGTCTGGCCGCTTAACCGGGTCGGCGGCGAGTTTCTGCCACAGATCAACGAGGGCGATCTGCTGTATATGCCGTCCACGCTGCCGGGGATCTCCGCTGCGCAGGCGGCGGATATGCTGCAGAAAACCGATAAGCTGATCATGACGGTGCCGGAAGTGGCCCGGGTGTTCGGCAAAACCGGCAAGGCCGAAACCGCTACCGACTCGGCGCCGCTGGAGATGGTAGAGACCACCATTCAGCTTAAGCCACAGGATCAGTGGCGACCGGGGATGACCATGGAAAAGATCGTCGAGGAGCTGGACAAGACCGTGCGCCTGCCGGGGCTGGCGAACCTGTGGGTGCCGCCGATCCGCAACCGCATCGACATGCTCTCCACCGGCATCAAGAGCCCGATTGGCATTAAAGTTTCCGGCACTAATCTGGCCGATATCGACGCCATCGCCGAACAAATTGAAGGGGTGGCGCGCACCGTGCCGGGAGTCACGTCGGCATTAGCCGAGCGGCTGGTCGGCGGGCGCTACCTCAATATTGATATTCAGCGTGAGAAGGCGGCCCGCTACGGGATGACCGTCGGCGACGTGCAGCTGTTCGTCTCGTCCGCCATCGGCGGCGCGATGGTTGGCGAAACGGTAGAGGGCGTCGAGCGCTACCCGATCAACATCCGCTACCCGCAGAGCTATCGCGACAGCCCGGAGACCCTCCGCCAGCTGCCGATCCTCACGCCGCTGAAGCAGCAGATCGTCCTCGGCGACGTGGCTGAGGTGAAGGTGGTCACCGGACCATCCATGCTGAAGACCGAGAACGCCCGCCCGACCAGTTGGATCTACATCGACGCCCGCGACCGCGACATGGTGTCGGTAGTGCACGATCTGCAGCAGGCCATCGGCAAGGAGGTGAAGCTGAAGCCGGGCATCAGTGTGTCCTACTCCGGGCAGTTTGAGCTGCTGGAGCGTGCCAATCAGAAGCTGAAGCTGATGGTGCCGATGACGCTGATGATTATCTTCGTGCTGCTGTACCTGGCGTTCCGCCGCGTCGGCGAGGCGCTGCTGATTATCACCAGCGTGCCGTTCGCCCTAGTCGGCGGGATCTGGTTCCTCTACTGGATGGGGTTCCATTTGTCGGTAGCCACCGGGACCGGCTTTATCGCCCTGGCCGGGGTGGCGGCGGAGTTTGGCGTGGTGATGCTGATGTACCTGCGCCACGCCATCGAGGCTGAACCGTCGCTGGAGAACCCGCAGACTTTCAGCGTCGATAAGCTCGACGAGGCGCTGTACCAGGGGGCGGTGCTGCGCGTGCGGCCGAAGGCGATGACCGTGGCGGTGATTATCGCCGGCCTGTTGCCGATTTTATGGGGCACCGGCGCCGGGTCGGAAGTGATGAGTCGCATCGCCGCGCCGATGATTGGCGGGATGATCACCGCCCCGCTGCTGTCGCTATTTATCATTCCGGCGGCATATAAGCTGATGTGGCTGTCCCGGCATCGGGGCAAGCGTAGCGAATAACCCGCCGCGTTTACGCCGGTACGGGAAATTGGCTATAGTGGCGCCATTCTTCTGGCCGGCGTGAACGTCCCTATGAATCTGAACCTGGTGTGTTATTCCCTGCTGCTGCTCACCGCCGTGGGCAGCGCCCTGCTGCCCTACCCGCTGGCGATGTGGTTTTTACTGAGCAGCCTTCTGACATGGCTTATCTATGGCGCCGACAAGCTGGCGGCGCGCAAAGCCTGGCGACGGGTGCCGGAAACCACGTTGCTGGTGCTGGGCCTGGCGGGAGGCTGGCCGGGGGCCATCCTCGGCCAGCAGTGCTTTCGTCATAAAACGCAAAAGCAGCCCTTCCGGCGGTGGTTTTTCGTCAGCGTGGCGCTGAACGTGGCGGCGCTGGCCGGGCTGTACGTGGTTTATACCCACCTGCTCAGCCGCTAAGGGGCGAGGCTAGCGCGGCGTCTGGCGGATCCACACCAGGCGATCGACGTCAAAGCCCAGCTCGCGCGCGGTATTCAGGTAATCCTGCTTCACCGCCGCCGGAATGGTGGGGGTGCGCGACAGGATCCACAGATAGTCGCGGTTGGGGCCGCTGACCAGCGCGTATTGGTAGTCGTCGTCCAGGCGGATCACGTTATAGCCGCCGTAGAATGGCCCGAAGAACGACACCTTCAGCGCCGCGGTGGTGGGGGCGCCGGTGAAATAGGCTTTTCCGTCGCTCTCACTCCAGCGTTTTTTGACCGGGTCATAACCGCGATTGACGACGCTGATCCCCCCGTCGCTGCGGGCGCCGTAGGTGGCGGTCACCTGCTCCAGGCCTCGCTCGAAGCGATTCTCCAGGCGGGCGACTTCATACCATTTTCCAAGGTAACGGCTGGCGTCAAACCCGCTAATCGGCTGAACGCCCTTCGGCGGGGTGGGCGATTTGCAGGCCACCAGGGTCAACGCGATAGCAACGCCAGTGACAACAGGCCATAGCTTCATGAGAACTCCTTTCATTTACGCGGTAGGGGAAAGTGTAGTGCAAAGCCACTACACTTCACGCCAGCCGACGTGATTCGTAGTATATTGAGAATATTCTTTGTTAACAGGTGGCCTCCATGCCTTACTCCATCGGCGAATTTGCCCGACTATGCGGGATAAATGCGACCACGCTTCGCGCCTGGCAGCGCCGCTATGGCCTGCTCAAGCCGCTGCGCACCGATGGTGGTCACCGTCAGTACAGCGATGACGACGTCCAGCAGGCGCTGAAGATCCTCGACTGGGTGAAAAAAGGGGTACCAGTCAGCCAGGTGAAGCCCCTGTTGTCGCGCCCCGGCGCACGGCGCACCAACAACTGGCTGACGTTGCAGGAGACCATGCTGCAGAGGCTGAAAGAGGGAAAAATCGAGTCCCTGCGCCAGCTGATCTACGACGCCGGACGCGAATATCCGCGCCAGGAGCTGGTCACCGAGGTGCTGCGTCCGCTGCGCAGCCAGGTCTCCGCCAACGTGCCGGCCATCATGACGCTGCGCGAAATTCTCGACGGCATCATCATCGCCTATACCTCGTTTTGCCTCGAAGGCGACAAGAAGGCGCCCGGGGACAACTTTCTGATCACCGGCTGGCACTTGACCGACGCCTGCGAAATCTGGCTTGAGGCGCTCAAACGTACCGGCCAGGGCCATCGCATCGACGTTCTGCCGGTGCCTCCCGCCGCCCTGGCGCCGGAGATTTTCCCCCAGCGCAACTGGCTGCTGGTTACCAGCGGCAAACTTTCCGCCGCCCGCCAGAGGCAGGTCGAACTCTGGCAGCAGCAGGTCGTCTCCCTCGAGGTGATTCCGCTCTAACCCCCTGTTTTAACTTACCCCACTCTCTGTTCCGCCAGCGCCCGGTGGCGCGGCGGGCGCACGCTTGCCCTTCGCACCACTCACGATCCCCCCCCTTAAAACACCAATCATAACAACATGATTTTTAACACAAATAAAATATATTTTTCTACAAACTTGGACAAATAATTTTATTTGTGTAAGTTTTAAGTATGCCATTACGCTACCGTATCTAGCCAGGATGTGATCCATGAGCACCTCGCCGTCTGTGATTCGTCGTTTCGTTGAGTACTACGCCGGGCTGGATGCGCAGCCGCCCGCGGCGCTGGCCGCGCTGTACCATCCGGACGCCACGCTGAGCGATCCTTTTGGTCAGCATCAGGGGCTGTTCGCCATTCAGCGCTACTTTACCCATCTGCTGGCCAACGTGGAGCAGTGCCGGTTCACCATCGACACGCCGCTCTGCGACGGCCAACGGTTCGCCGTGACCTGGACCATGCACTGGTCGCATCCGCGCATTGCCGGTGGAGAAACCCTGGCCCTGCCGGGTTGCTCGGTGGTGGACATCGCCGGGGAGCAGATCCTCCATCAGCGCGACTACTACGACGCAGGGGAGATGATCTACGAGCATCTTCCCCTGCTGGGCTGGGCGGTACGCGGCGTGAAGCGGAGGGTGCGCTCATGATGACGGTGCTCATCACCGGCGCCAGCTCCGGGATCGGCGCCGGTCTGGCGAAATCCTTCGCGGCGGATGGCCATCTGGTTATCGCCTGCGGGCGCGATGCTTCGCGCCTGGCAACGCTCCAGCAGTTCAGCCCCAACATCACTGTGCGCCTGTTCGATATGACAGACAGGGACGCCTGTCGCCAGGCGCTGACGGGCTGTTTTGCCGACCTGATCATTCTCTGCGCCGGCACCTGCGAATACCTCGATCACGGACAGGTGGATGCCGCCCTCGTGGAGCGGGTGATGGCCACCAACTTCCTTGGGCCGGTGAACTGCCTGGCGGCGCTGCAGACGCAGCTGGAGGCTGGCGATCGGGTGGTGCTGGTCAGCTCCATGGCGCACTGGCTGCCCTTCCCGCGCGCGGAAGCCTATGGCGCCTCCAAGGCGGCGCTGACCTGGTTTGCCAACAGCCTGCGTCTTGACTGGGAGCCGAAAGGGGTCGCCGTCACGGTGGTCTCTCCAGGCTTCGTCGACACCCCGCTGACGCGCAAAAACGACTTTGCCATGCCCGGCCGGGTGAGCGTGGATCGGGCAGTGGCGGCGATCCGCCACGGCCTGGCGAAGGAAAAAAACCACATCGCCTTCCCCACCGGTTTCAGCCTGGCCCTGCGGCTGCTGGCCAGCCTGCCGTCAGGTATGCAGCGCCTGCTGTTGCGCAGGATGGTGCGCTCATGAACATCGCCATCATCGGCAGCGGCATCGCCGGGCTGACCTGCGCCTGGCGGCTGGCCGGACACCATCAGGTGACGCTGTTCGAAGCGGGCGCCACGCCGGGCGGCCACACCGCCACCGTGGATGTCGCCACGCCGCAGGGCACCTGGGCCATCGATACCGGATTTATCGTCTACAACGATCGCACCTATCCGCGCTTTATGGGCCTGCTCAGCGAACTGGGGATCGACGGGCAAAAAACGCAGATGAGCTTCTCGGTCCACAACCCGGCCAGCGGCCTGGAGTACAACGGCCACAGCCTGACCTCGCTCTTCGCCCAGCGACGCAATCTGCTGAAGCCGGCCTTCTGGGGGCTGCTGAGCGAGATCGTCCGCTTCAACCGGCTGGCAAAACTGGCGCTGACCGAGGCGCTGGATCCGGGCGCGACGCTGGAGAACTTCCTCTCCCGCCACCGTTTTAGCCCCTTCTTCGCCCGCCACTATATCCTGCCGATGGGGGCGGCCATCTGGTCGTCGTCGCTGCAGGAGATGCGCCGCTTCCCGCTACCGCTATTTTTGCGCTTCTTTGAAAACCACGGTCTGCTGGATATTCGCGATCGTCCGCAATGGTACGTGGTGCCCGGCGGTTCCCGGGAATACGTCCGCGCCCTGCTCGCCAGGCTCGGCGATCGCCTGGACCTGCGGCTCAACGCGCCGGTGCAGCAGGTGGACCGCCACCCGGCGGGAGTTATCCTGCGGCTGGCGTCCGGGGAGGCGCATTTTGACCAGGTGATCTTCGCCTGCCACTCCGCGCAGGCGCTGGCGATGCTGGCGGCGCCCACCGACGCCGAGCGTGAGGTGCTGGGGGATATCGGCTGGCAGCGCAACGAGGTGGTGCTGCACAGCGATCCGCGCTGGCTGCCGGAGCGCCAGCGCGCCTGGGCCAGCTGGAACTATCGCCTGAGCGACGGGGATTTGGCCCGGGCCTGCGTCACCTACAACATGAATATTCTCCAGGGGCTGCCTGCGGGCGCCCCCCTGTTCTGCGTCACTCTGAACCCGGACGCGCCAGTGGACGATCGCTATGTCTGGCAGCGCTTCGTCTATGAGCATCCGCTGTTTAACCCGCAAAGCTGGTCGGCCCAGCTGCGGCGCGAAGAGATTAACGGTCAGCAGCGGAGCTGGTACTGCGGGGCCTACTGGTACAACGGCTTTCATGAGGACGGGGTGCGCAGTGCGCTCGACGTGGTGCAGGGCATCGCCGCGGCGGAGGACAACTGAAATGAACAGCTGCCTCTATCAGGGCGTCCTGCGCCACCGTCGCCTGCAGCCGAAGGCGCACCACTTCGTCTACCGCCTGTTTATGGCCTGGCTTGACCTCGACGAACTGGACAGGCTGCCTGAGGCGGGCATCCGTCGCAACCGCCTGGCCGCCGCCGCCTGGTACGACGCCGATTATCCGCTGGGCGCGCCGCTGAAGGCCCAGGTGCTGAACCGGCTGGAGAGCCTGACCGGCTGCCGCCCGGCAGGCCGCGTGATGCTCCTGACCCAGCTGCGCTACTTCGGCTTCCATTTTAATCCGGTCAACTTTTACTACTGCTATGACGAGGCCGACACCCTGCGCTGGGTGCTGGCCGAAGTGCGCAACACGCCATGGAATGAGCGTCATTACTACGCGGTGGACGGCCAGCAGGCGCGCCCGCTGGAGAAAGCCTTTCACGTTTCGCCGTTTAACCCGATGGATATGGTCTATCACTGGCGCTTCAACGCGCCGGGCAAAACGCTGCACATGCACATTGAAAACCATCAGGCCAGTAAGGTGTTCGACGCCACGCTGGCCCTGAGCCGCGTGCCATTGACCCGCGCCAACCTGCGCGGGCTGCTGCTGCGTCTGCCGATGATGACCCTGAAAACCGTCCTCGCCATCTACTGGCAGGCGCTGCGGCTATGGCTGAAGCGCGTGCCGCTGTACAACCATCCTGTCAGCAGGAGTGAACGCTCATGACCGATCCCGTCTTTGCGCTTGAACCCGATATGCCGCGCAACGTGCGGCTCGCGCGCTGGCTGCTCTTTCGTCTGTTGAGCGGCCTCCGCGAAGGCTCGCTCACCGTGCGCGAAGGGGCGCAGACTTTTCATTTTGGCGACCCCGCCGCCGCGCTGCGCGCTGAGGCGCGGGTCTGCACGCCGGAGGTGTACTGGCGTCTGCTGACCGGCGGCAGTCTCGCGGCGGCCGAGGCCTGGATGGACGGCGACTGGGAGAGCCACCAGCTGACGGCTCTGTTGCAGATCCTCGCGCGCAACGGCGAGGTGCTGGGGCGTCTGGAGCGCGGCTTTCGTCTGCTGGGTAAGCCTGTCGCCCGCCTGCGCCACTGGACTCGCCGCAACACCCGCGCCCAGGCGCGGGAGAACATTGCCGCCCATTACGACCTCGGCAACGAATTTTATGCCCACTTTCTGGATGACGACCTGCTCTACTCCAGCGCGCTGTTTACCGACGACCAGCAGGATCTGACCCAGGCCCAGCGGGCCAAGATGGCGCGTCTGTGCGACCAGCTGGCGCTCAACCCCGGCGATCATCTGCTGGAGATTGGCACCGGCTGGGGGGCGCTGGCCGAGTACGCCGCCCGCCATTACGGTTGCCGGGTCACGACTACCACCCTTTCCCGGGAGCAGCACCGCTGGGCTACCGAGCGCATGGCCCGCGCCGGGCTGCAGGATCGCGTCGAGGTGCTGCTCTGCGACTACCGCGATCTGCGCGGCGAGTACGACAAACTGGTGTCGGTGGAGATGATTGAGGCGGTGGGCCAGCGCTACCTCCCGGCCTTCTTCCGCACCTGTCAGGCGCGCCTGCGCCCGGGCGGTAAAATGGCCCTGCAGGCGATCACCATTCAGGATCAGCGCTATCGCGACTACAGCAAAAGCGTCGATTTTATCCAGCGCTACATCTTCCCGGGCGGCTTTTTGCCCAGCATCACGGCAATGAGCGAGCTGATGACCCGCCATACCGATTTTGTGGTGCGCAACCTGTTCGACATGGGCCCGGACTATGCCCGCACCCTGGCGCACTGGCGGCAGCGTTTTACCCACGCCTGGCAGGATATTGAAAAGCTCGGTTTTGATGAGCGCTTCCGCCGGATGTGGCTCTACTACTTCGGCTATTGCGAAGCCGGATTTAACGCCCGCACCATCAGCGTGGTGCAGCTCACCGCGGAGCGGGTATGACACGCCCGGCGCAGCACTTGCTGATGGCCCTCGCGTTCGATGTTTACTGGACGCTGGTGGTGATGTTGCGCGAGCGCGGCCTGCTGATCTGGCTGACGCTGGCGCTGTTCGCCTGGCTGCGGTTGCCGGCGGCCAGTCGTCCGCCCGCCCTGCTGCTGGCCGCGGCGGGCTGCGGGCTGGACGCCTGCTGGGCGCTGGCGGGGCTGATTGATTTTCCCGGCGACAGCCTGCTGCCCCTGTGGATGGTGGCCCTGTGGCTGATGTTCGCCGTCGTCTGGACCCGACTGACCCGCACCACGACGCTTCCCGGCTGGGTGCTGGCCACGGTGGCGACCGTCGGCGGCCCGGTGGCCTACCTGATCGGCGCTCGCCTCGGAGCCATGACCCTGCTGGTGCCGATGGCGCTTGCCGTGGCCGCCATGGCCTGCGGCTGGCTGGTGCTCATGCTGTTATTCCATCTGGGGATGGGGAGGCGAAAATGAGATTCGCGCTGTTACTGCTGTGGCTGACCACCCTCGCTCCGGCGGCCCACGCCGCCGACTGGCTGACGTGGCGCCGCGTCGGCGAGGCGACCCTCACCTGGGGGCCATTCACCGTCTATCACTCGCAGCTGCGCACGCCCAATGGCCGGTATGACGGCCCGCAGCAGGATCGGGCGCTGATCATCACCTACCGGCGCGACATCGATCGCGAGGCGCTGGTGGACGCCACCCGCGACCAGTGGCAGGCGCAGGGCATTCTGCAGCAGGAGCCGCGCAGCGAAGCCTGGCTACGCATGCTGCAGGGGGTCTGGCCGGATGTTGCGCCGGGCAGCCAGCTGGCGTTCGTGGTCAGCGGCGGCGAGGGGCAGTTCTGGTACCGCGCCAGCGCCGCGCAGACCGCCTTTACCCCGCTCGGCCCGCGCCAGTCGGCGGCGTTCAGCACCCGCTTTCTCGCCATCTGGCTCGATCCGCGCACCACTTATCCCGAACTGCGTCAGCAGTTGATCGGAGGTACACCATGAAACGCATTCTGACCCTTGGCCTGGCGCTGCTGATGCTGATCCTCGCTGGCTGCAGCACCGAGGTCACGGAGTACCGGCAGCAACAGCCCGCCCTCGACATCTTTCACTATTTTCAGGGGCGAACCGAGGCGTGGGGGATGGTGCAGGATCGCAACGGCAAGCAGCTGCGCCGCTTCCATGTAGAGATCGATGGCGACGTCGTCGGCGACACCCTGACCCTCCATGAGCGCTTTGTCTATGACGACGGCGAGAAGCAGCAGCGGGTGTGGCGCATTCGCCGCACCGGCGATAACCGTTATCAGGGTACCGCCGGGGATATAGAAGGCGTGGCCAGCGGCCAGGCGGCAGGCAATGCCTTTCACTGGCGCTACAGCATGAACGTCGAGGCCAGCGGCAGCCGGTGGCTGCTGCACTTTGACGACTGGATGTTCCTGCAGGACGGCAGCCATTTGTTTAACAAAACCGAGATGAAGAAATTCGGCATTACGGTCGCCACCGTGACCCTTTTCTTTACCCGAACCACAGCAGAAGAGAGGACAGCGCCATGAACACGCAACCTGTCATTGGGATCAGCGGATGTTTAACCGGCTCAGCCGTGCGATTCGACGGCGGGCATAAGCGTATGGGCTTTGTGATGGATGAGCTCGCGCAGTGGGTGGCGTTTAAGCCCGTCTGCCCGGAGATGGCGATCGGCCTGCCCGTACCCCGCCCGGCGCTCCGCCTGGTGCAGACCCCGGTCGGGGAGATCCGCATGCGCTTCAGCCACGCCCCGCACGAGGATGTGACGGAGAAGATGGCTGATTTTGCCAGCGCCCACCTGGCAACCCTGGGCGAGCTGTCGGGCTTTATCGTCTGCGCCAAATCGCCGAGCTGCGGGATGGAGCGCGTGCGGTTGTATGACGAAAAAGGCAATCGCGGGCGTAAGGAAGGCGTGGGGCTGTTTACCGGCGCCCTGATGGCGCGCTACCCGTGGCTGCCGGTGGAAGAGGATGGCCGGCTGCACGATCCGCTGCTCCGGGAGAATTTTGTCGAGCGCGTTTTCGCCCTGCATGAACTCAACGCCCTGCGCGCCCGCGGCCTGACCCGTCACGGCCTGCTGGCCTTTCACAGCCGCTACAAGCTGCAGCTGCTGGCTCACCACCAGGCGGGCTACCGGGAGATCGGCCCGTTCGTCGCCTCGCTGCATGAATGGGAGGATCTGGAGGCTTTCTTCGAGGTCTATCGCGAAAAGCTGATGGCGATCCTCAAGCAGCCCGCCTCGCGGAAAAACCACACCAACGTGCTGATGCATATTCAGGGTTATTTCCGCGACCAGCTGAACAGCCGCCAGCGCGGCGAGCTGCGGGAGGTGATCCTCAACTATCGCGCCGGGCTGCTGCCGATCCTCGCCCCGCTGACGCTGCTTAAGCACTATCTGGCCGAGTATCCGGATCGCTACCTCCAGGCGCAGAACTATTTTGACCCCTACCCGCAGGATCTGGCCCTGCGCCTGACGGTGAACTGAGGGAGTTGGCCTGGACCAGCTGCCCGGCGGCGCTGCGCTTGCGCGGGCCTGGGGGGAAGGAGGTTTTTTGTAGGCCGGATAAGGCATTTATGCCGCCATCCGGCACTACCGCAGGTACGGCACCTGACTGCCCGGCTGCGCTGCGCTTGCGCGGGCCTACGGGGTGTGAGCCTGTGTGAGGGATCACAGGCCGGATAAGGCATTTATACCGCCATCCGGCACTATCGCAGGTATGGAGCCTGACCGCCCGGCGGCGCTGCGCTTGCCGGTCCTGGGGGGGGGCCCACAGGAAGGAACGTAGGCCGGATAAGGCATGTATGCCGCCATCCGGCATAAATGGA
>ERZ773113.610-NODE-610-length-18765-cov-4.060930_pt1 | contig 18765 bp, 17 predicted proteins | sample MGYA00580565_ERZ773113 | MGnify/ENA primary metagenome ERZ773113 (study PRJEB29015, sample SAMEA2737827) | human gut metagenome | biome: human gut; feature: human-associated habitat; material: faeces | place: China | collected 2012 ...
AAACTGCGAACTTAATACTCAAAAAGGCGCTGTCTTCATAAGACAGCGCCTTTTCACAATTATGGTGTAATTCAGTTGTTTTTAGAAAATCTTTTTGAGGATGATCGTCTGGCTGCGGTTCGGGCCGACGGAGACGATGCCCAGGGGAACGCCTGTGAGTTCGCTGATGCGTTCGACATAGTGGCGGGCAGCTTCAGGCAGTTCATCATAGGATTTGCATTTCGAGATGTCTGCTTTCCAGCCCGGCATTTCTTCATAAATCGGTTCGACGTTTTCCAGGACGTCGAGGCTGGCCGGATATTCTTTCAAGAGCTGGCCTTTATATTTATAGCCCGTGCAGATTTTAATAGTATCCAGGTCATCGAGGATGTCCAGGCGGGTAATAGCCAGGTAATCGAGGCTGTTCAGCATGGCTGCATATTTGACGACAGCCGTGTCGAGCCAGCCGCAGCGGCGGGGACGACCGGTAACCGTGCCGAATTCATGGCCTGTGTTGCGCAGATATTCGCCGACTTCGTTGAGCTGTTCTGCCGGGAACGGACCAGCGCCGACGCGGGTCGTATAGGCTTTGACGACGCCGACAATATTTTCCATATGGCGAGGACCGACGCCGGAACCAGTGCAGGCACCGCCAGCCGTCGGATTGGAGCTGGTAACGAAGGGATATGTACCATGGTCGAGGTCGAGCATAGCAGCCTGTGCCCCTTCAAAGAGGACTTTCTTGCCTTCACTGACATAGAGGTTCGCCGAGTAGTTCGTATCCTTGACATACTGGCGGATCTGGTCGGCATAGCCGAGGTATTCTTTGAGGACTTCATCGTAATCGAAGCCTTCGCAGCCATAATATTTTTCAAAGAGACGGTTTTTAAGGTCAATATTGATGCGCAGTTTCTTGGCAAAGACATCGCGGTCCATGAGGTCGCCGATGCGGATGCCTACGCGGTTGACTTTGTCGGCATAGCACGGTCCGATACCGTTCTTCGTCGTACCGATTTTAGCGTCGCCCTTGAGTTTTTCATCTTCTTCATCAATGCGGATATGATACGGCATGATGACATGCGCACGCGTGGAAATTTCCAATTTGCTGATCTGCACGCCTTTGGAGGTCATGCCTTCGATTTCTTCAAGGAGGACTTTCGGATTGACAACGACGCCGCTGCCGATGATGCAAGTTTTGTCGGAAAAGAGGATACCCGACGGCAAAAGACGCAGTGCAAAGGACTTATCGTCGACGACGACCGTATGGCCGGCGTTATTCCCACCCTGGGAGCGGATGACGACATCGGCCTTCTGGGCCAAATAATCTACAATCTTACCTTTACCTTCGTCGCCCCATTGGGTTCCGATTACCATTGCTGTAGCCATGTATTCAACATCCCTTCGTGAATTGTAAAATTAACAAACACTTATATTATATCATAGTCGCTTAGTGAAGCCAACTAAAAACATATTTCTTTACAAAAGGAGCAGAAAAGGAGCTGTCGCATGACGACAATCCTTTTTAAGGGTTTAGGTGTTAGGGGCTAGCAGTTAGTGGTTAGCGGATAGTTTTAAACCATAGAGAAAGCCCCTGGAATGGCAGTTCCAGGGGCTTTCGTGTTTCAATTGCAAAAATTCACTACTTCTACTAGAAGTATATCATTTAAGCCCATTTTGTCAATGAACTCAAAAGGTTTTGGGGGTTATAAAGAAATCACGCTAAAGAAAACTCTTAACTTAAAGTTACCTTTAAGGTTTATGCTTAGGCCATGAAATACAAATGAGCTATAAATTTTCTGACAGGAGGCCTATAATTATGAAATTAAGAAAACGCATCATGAAAAATATGGTATTCGCTGCCCTGTGCAGCTCCCTTTTCATCATCGGCGCAGGTGCCGGTAGCAGTTATGCCGCCCAGGCCCCAGCTCCATCGAAAGCACCGGCTGAAACCATTGACGCTGCAACACTTTCCAATAAATGGGACAAGACGTTTCCAGAAAATGCGAAGGTCGCTCACCAAAAAATTACCTTCCATAATCGCTATGGCATTACGTTAGTCGGCGACCTCTATACGCCGAAAAATATGAAACAAGGTGAAAAACTCGCTGCCATTGCCGTAGCCGGTCCTTATGGTGCCGTTAAGGAACAGGTTTCCGGCCGCTATGCCCAGGAATTAGCGGCCCGGGGATTCATCACCCTGGCTTTCGACCCGTCCTTTACCGGGGAAAGCGCCGGCGAACCGCGCAACACGACCTCACCGGATATCAACACGGAAGATTTTTCTGCCGCCGTCGATTACCTGTCCACCCGCAATAACATCGCCCCGGAAAAAATCGGCATCCTCGGCATCTGCGGCTGGGGCGGCTTTGCTCTGAATGATGCTGCCATGGATACGCGCGTCAAAGCTACGGTCATATCTACCATGTACGACATGAGCCGGGTCATCGCCAATGGCTATTTCGACTATGAAAAAGATGAAGCAACCCTAAAAAAAGAACGGATGGAAGCCCGCAAAGCCATCAGCGCCCAGCGCACAGAAGATTACCGGAATGGCACCTATAAAATGGCCGGCGGTGTCCCCACAGAAGTAACAGCCGATACGCCACAGTTCGTCAAGGATTATCATGACTACTACCAGGAAAAACGCGGCTACAGCCCCCGGTCCTTCGGCTCCACCACAGGCGCAACTCTCAGTTCCCTGCTCGATTTCATGAACATGCCCCTTCTGTCCCGGGCTGATGAAATCGAAAGCGCCGTACTGATGATCCACGGGGAAAAAGCCCACTCCCGCTACTTCAGCGAAGACGCGTTCAAGAAACTGAAAGGGAACAACAAAGAACTGCTGATCATCCCCGATGCCGTACACACCGACCTGTATTATAAAATGGATGTCATTCCCTTCGACAAAATCGAAGCCTTCTACCGGCAGTATTTAAAATAAGGGAGATAAACTATGTCTTATACGATTTCACAAGCGGCGCAGATGACTGGTATCAGTCCGTCTGCCATCCGCTATTATGACAAAGAAGGGCTGCTGCCCCAGGTAGAACGGAAAAACGGTATCCGTCTCTTCAGCGATATGGATATTCGCTGGCTCCACCTGCTGACCTGCCTGAAAAATACGGGCATGCCCATCAAGCGCATCCGCGAATATGCCGAACTGGCTCAGCGCGGCGATGAAAGCCTGAAAGAACGGCAGGCCCTCATCCGCCAGCAGCGTCAGTTTGTCCTGGATCAGATTGAACAACTGCAGTACTACATGGAAGAGTTGGATTTTAAAGAATGGTACTATAAAAAAGCATTGGAACTCGGTTCAGAAAGCAAAATTGATTTCGATGAATATGAACGAGAAACAGGTAAAAAACCTCCTGATGATCCCAATAAGTGAATAGCCAAGGGCTTGTCGCACGACGACAAGCCCTTTTTAAAATGAACTCCCAAATGTTCAAAAAACAATGCATTGGCTTATTTCCTCAAATAATGCATTGGCTTATTTCCTCAAATATTGTATAATAATCGGGATAAACTGAAATTCATTTTTTATTACCAAGGAGAGATTTCTACCATGTTATTTGATACATGTCACATCGGCGGTATTGAAGCGAAGTGCCGCCTTGTCCGTTCTGCTACCTTTGAAGGAATGGGGAACTACGGCCTTCCGACAGAAAAGCTGGCCCAAATGTATGAAAATCTGGCCGACGGCGGTGCCGGTATCATTATTACCGGCATGATGGCTACTACCAAAATGGAACCGCGTCAGCACTGCCAGATCCGCATCGACGATGATGAATGTATTGCCCCGCTGTCCCAGGTCGTCCACCGCGTCCACCAGCACGGCGGAAAAATCATCGCCCAGCTCGTCGTCATGGGGTCGGCCATCCTCCTGCCGGAAATCCCGGAAGGGGAAACGCGCATTGTCATCAGCCCCAGCGGCGTTACGGAAAAGGTCGGCAAGTGGACCCAGGAATCGCAGGCCCTGACAGTCGACCAGATCCATGAACTGACGGAAGCCGTCGCCAAAGCCGCTGCCAGAGCCAAGGCCGCCGGTTTCGACGGCGTCCAGTTCCACGGCGCCCACGGCTACCTGGCCAGCAAGTTCTTGTCGCCCCATTTCAACACCCGCACCGATGCCTACGGCGGCAGCCTGGAAAACCGGGCCCGCTTCCTCCTGGAATGTGTCGCCGCCATGCGCCAGGCCGTCGGCGCCGATTATCCGGTCTGGGTCAAATTGAACTGTGCCGATTTCATGAAAGACGGCAGCATGACCTTTGAAGAAAGCAAGCAGGTCATGACCTGGCTGGCCGACATGGGTGTAAACGCCATCGAAGTCAGCGGCGGCAACACATCGTCCCTGCCGCGCAAGGGCCCGATTCGGGCTATCCGCCGCACAAAGGAACCGATGTATTTCAAAGCCTATGCCTCTGAAGCCGCAGCTATGCTGAAAGACAAAATCGATGTCGGCGTCGTCGGCGGTTTCCGCAACGTCAAAGATATCGAAGATACACTGGAATCGACAGACCTGGCTTTCGTGTCCATGAGCCGTCCCTACCTGCGCCAGCCGGACCTGCCGAACCGCTGGAAATCGGGCGATACCGAACCGGCCCTGTGCATTTCCTGTTCCCGCTGCTTCGTTGCCGAAGATATAGACTGCATTTTCAATAAACAAGAAAAAGCAAAACAAGACGCCTAAAAAAGAGGAAATCGCCCCGAGTTCATAGAATAAATAAAAGTAACGGATTATTTTCACAAAAGGGGGCTGCCCTATGGCAATCATCGTCATCCTTGCCATCTTATTCAGCTGCATACTGCTCATCCTCTGCCTGCCTGTCTCCTACGCCCTTACCATCCATATGGGGACGCCCTTCCACATCGAAGGTCAGGGCCGATGGGGCTGGAAATTGGCCGATGCATCCTGGTCCTATACGCTGGGAGAGGAACCGCATCATGAACTGCATATGTGCTGGAAGCGCAGCCCTGCCGTGAAAGAGTCTGTCGAACCGCCGCCCCCTACAGCGGAAGAGGAAGAAAAAGCCTGGGACGAACTGGAAAAAGAAAGCCAGCGCCTCACGTATGAAGACCTGCTCCGCCAGAAAGGGCCGGATGCCCCGGCACGGAGTGACGCGAAAGAGGCGAAAAAAAAGAAACCGCCCATACGTCAGTTCTTGGCCAGCTTCTTCAATACCGACTTTTTAGCGGCTTTCTTCACCTGGCTGTCGCGCCTGCTCGGCCACGGCCAAATCCGCCGCTTCACCCTGACCGGCATCGTCGGCCTCCCTGAACCGCATGAAACGGGGATGCTGGCCGGTGCCCTCTATGCCATCTGTCCGGGGAGCGTCACAGACTTACAATTCAATTTCGTAGAGGAACAGTATGACTGTACCGTCCGTGCTTCGGGCCGTCTATATCCGGCAGTGCTGCTTCTGTTTACAGCCGCCTTTGCCGCCTCCCGGCCTGTACGCCGTTTATGGGCTGAGTGGCACGCTGTGAACAAGGAGGAACAACATGGATAACTCGTACATCAAGAACAACTTGGAACAAATTTTTGAAAGTTTCAAAGAAATGATCAAAGTCGAAACCGTCGTCGGCCAGGCCGTCCACATCGGTGACGCCATCCTGGTACCGTTCGTAGACGTCACCTTTGGCTTCGGGTCCGGCGGCGTCAACGGCAAGACCGAAAACGGGCGCAGCAGTGCCGGCAGCGGCGGCGGTGCCAAGATGGAACCAGCTGCCATCCTGGTCATCAAAGGGGACCGGGTAGAAATGTTCTCCATCAAGAAAGATGGCTACCAGGCTTCGGCCTTTGAAAAACTCATCGCCATGGCACCGGAAATCATCGACAAGATGAAAAAAGACAAATACATTTATATTCACGACGATGAAGAAGACAAAGCAGAAGGCGACGACGAAAAAGCCTGATTCTGTGCAGGTTGTACTTTATCGGTAAGTTTGTTATAATATACGAATAGAACCATAGTAAGAAAGAGTAATTCAGCCGCTCTGCGGCACAGGAGGAATACATTATGAAACTGAAAAAACAATTAGCATCCCTTGCCGTTATGGGAATGATGAGCCTCGTCGCTGTTTCGTCGGCCTTTGCTTCCGGCGTCGGTGTCGTCAACTTCGATACATTGGTACAGTCCCATAAGGACTTCCCGAAAGTCAGCGCCCAGATGCAGGCTGCCGTTAAAGACGCTAACGAACAGTTCGCTAAAAAAGCTCCGAAAATGAAGACCGACCAGGAACGTCAGAACCTCGGCCGTGAATTGGCTCAGAACTTGAGCAAATTGGAAAACAAACTGATCGTCCCCATTGAAAAAGACGTCGTTTCCAAAGTCGAACAGGTCCGCAAGGACAAAGGCCTCGACTGCATCGTAGTCCAGGGTGCCATCATCTCCGGTACTGAAAACGCTACGGATGAAACAGAAGCTGTAAAAGCATTGTTGAAATAGGAGTAAAAAAGCTGTCGCTTTGCGGCAGCTTTTTTTAGTGGTTAGTGGTTAGTGGTTAGTGTTAGTGGCTCGTGGCGGCCTCATGGCCGCACCGTAGGGGTCGCACGTGGGCGACCCGTTAGGAACTGGGATGATTCCCCTGGCAAACTGATTGGGATATCAGACATATTCCGGAGCGGGCGCCCCACGCGGTCGCCCCTACAGTGAAATCGCATAATCCCGGGGCGGACGCCCCTACAGAAAAAGGACTATCGTATGAGGGCTTATATCATCATACGTAGTCCTTTTTTAACAATCCGCGGTTAGCGTTCGTAGGGGTCCGTGGGCGACCCGTTAGGAATTGGGATGATTCTCCTGGCAAACGGATTAGGAAATCATGCATATTCCGGAGCGGGCGCCCCACGCGGGCGCCCCTACAAATTAAAAACCATCCGCTAGCCCCTAACCCCTAACTGCTAACCGCTAAAACACCCTTGACATATACCCCATATCGGTATATTATATCAATGTACCCCATAGGGGTATTTAAATGAAAGGAGAACTCAATTATGGACGAAAAGAAAGTCTGTCCCTGCTGCGATACGGAGAAACATAAGTATCGCAATAAAGAGGGCAAAGAGTATAAATCGCTCATTTCCCGCCTGAACCGCATCGAGGGCCAGGTACGGGGTGTGCGAAAGATGGTCGAAGACGACCGCTACTGTATTGATATCCTGACTCAGGTCAGTGCCATCCAGTCGGCATTGAATTCTTTCAATAAGGAACTCCTGGGCCAGCATATCAAGTCCTGCGTCGTCCACGACATCCGTGAAGGCAAAGACGAAGTCGTCGATGAACTCGTCTGCGCCCTTCAGAAACTCATGAAATAAAGGAGTGAGTCCGTTGAAGCACGAAAAATTCAACATCACGGGCATGAGCTGTTCCGCCTGCTCGTCCCGCGTGGAAAAAGCCGTCAACAAGCTGGACGGCATCGACAAGGCCAGCGTCAACCTGCTGACCAACAGTATGCAGGCTTCGTACGATGAAAATGTCGTCAGCGAGCAAGACATCATCCAGGCCGTCGTCGACGCCGGCTACGGAGCCAGCCTGGCCGAAGGCGGCAGTCAGAAACAGGCCGGCGCTCCACAAAAGAGTGCCTCTGACATAGCCAAGGAAGAAATGAAATCCATGAAGCACCGCCTCATCTGGTCCATCGTCTTCCTCATCCCGGTCATGTACATCGCCATGCACCACATGTTCTACGAATGGTTCGGCATCCCCGTACCGGAAGGTTTCCAGTACGTCTTCCACGGCGATGAAAATGCCATTACCTTTGCCTTTACTCAGTTCTTACTGATCCTGCCGATCATGTACTTGAACCGCAAGTATTATATCAACGGCTTCCGCAACCTCTTCCAGGGCGCCCCGAACATGGACAGCCTGGTCGGCATGGGTTCCATGGCAGCTGCCCTGTACGGCGTCTTCGCCATTTTCCGCATGAGCTGGGGTATGGGCCATGGCGACTGGGCCCTCGTCGCCCAGTACAGCACCAATCTGTACTTTGAATCAGCCGGTATGATCGTCACCCTCATCGACATCGGTAAATATCTCGAAGCCCGCGCCAAAGGCAAGACCAGCACGGCCATCGAAAAATTGATGGACCTGGCGCCGAAACAGGCCACGGTCCTGCGCAACGGCGTCGAAACGGTCATTCCCGTCGAAGACCTCGTCGTCGGCGATGAAATCGTCATCCGTCCGGGTGAAAGCATCCCGGCAGACGGTATCATTTCTGAAGGGACGACCAGCGTCGATGAAGCCGCCATTACTGGCGAAAGCATCCCTGTAGAAAAACAAGTCGGCGATAAAGTCACGTCGGCTACGACAAACAAGACGGGTTTCATCCACATCACAGCCCGCCGCGTCGGCGACGACACGACAATCAGCCAGATCATCAAGCTCGTCGATGAAGCCAGTGCCAGCAAGGCACCTATCGCCAAGATGGCCGATACCATTTCGGGTTACTTCGTCCCGGCCGTCATCACCATCGCCATCATTACAGGCCTCATCTGGTACTTCGTCATGGGCGTCAACGCCGAATTCGCCTTCTCGACGGCCATCTCCGTCCTGGTCATCTCCTGCCCGTGCGCCCTGGGCCTGGCTACGCCAGTCGCCATCATGGTCGGCACTGGCAAAGGGGCTGAAAACGGTATCCTCATCAAATCCGGCGAAGCCCTGGAAACGGCCCATGCCATCGACACGGTCGTCATGGACAAGACCGGTACCATTACCGAAGGCCGTCCGAAAGTCACGGATATTCTTCCCCTGAAAGGCACGAAAGAAGACCTCGTCGCCATCGCTGCAGCCCTGGAAAAAGGCAGCGAACATCCCCTGGCCGAAGCTATTACGACCTATGCCGGCGACCATCAGCTGACCGGCAGGACAGCCAGCGATTTCAAGGCCCTCTTCGGCCGCGGCGTCCAGGCCGTCATCGACGGCAAGACCTATTACGCCGGCAACACGCGCCTCATGGACGAAGCCCATATCGACACCAAAGCCATCACGGCCAGCCTCAATGCCCTGGCTGACGACGGCAAGACGCCGCTCCTCTTTGCTGACGACAAAGAAATCATCGGTATCATCGCCGTAGCCGACGTCGAAAAAGAGACCAGCGCCGAAGCCATTGCGGACTTCAACGTCGTCATGCTCACAGGCGACAACCAGCGCACAGCCGAAGCCATCCGCCAGCGCCTGCATATTCCCCAGGTCATCGCCGGCGTCCTGCCGCAGGATAAAGAAAAACACATCGCCGCCCTCCAGGCCGAAGGCCATAAAGTCGCCATGATTGGTGACGGCATCAACGATGCGCCGGCCCTGGCCAAAGCCGATCTGGGCATGGCCATCGGTGCCGGGACCGACGTCGCCATCGAAAGCGCCGATGCCGTCCTCATGCGCAGCGACCTCCTCGACGCCGTCAGCGCCATCCGCCTGAGCAAGGCTGTCATCAAGAATATCAAAGAAAACCTGTTCTGGGCCTTCTTCTACAACGTCATCTGCATCCCCCTAGCTGCAGGCGTCCTCTATCCGGCCTTTGGCATCCGCCTCAATCCCATGATCGGCGCCGCTGCCATGAGTCTGTCGAGCTTCACGGTCTGCATGAACGCCCTGCGCCTGCGCTTCTTCAAGACGACGCACAGTACCGATGTTTCACGTGAAACATCGGCGCCGGAAACCAGTAGCCCGAAAGCTGCACAGGCAGCGACGCAAACGCCGGTTCCCGAAGTGGCAGCCGTTCCGGCTCCGTATCACTATACCCTGTCCATCGAAGGCATGATGTGCCAGCACTGCGTGGCTACGGTCACGAAAGTCCTGAAAGCCATGGACGGCGTCACTGATGCCGTCGTCGACCTCGATGGCCAAAAAGCCGATGTCTCGGCTGACAAAGCTATCTCCGCAGAAGACTTCAAAAAAGTCATCACTACTGCTGGATATACATTACAAAATCTCACTACACCAAAGAAAGAAGAGGATGAAACGATGGAAAAAACATTGAAAATCGAAGGCATGATGTGCCAGCACTGCCAGAAACACGTACACGATGCATTGGCAGCCATGGACGGCGTCACGGCTGTCACTGTCGACTTGGAAGGTAAAAAAGCCGACGTCACGGCCAGCAAAGACATCCCGACGGAAGCCTTTGCCAAAGTCATTGCCGACGCTGGCTATGAATTGGTAAAATAAAAGTAAACGTCGTCCCCCTGCCGACTTCGCTGTCCGCCCATATCCTGCCGCCATGACTGCGGACGAACTGCCGGGCCAGAGCCAGGCCGATACCACTGCCGCCGCTCTTGCGGCTCCGCGATTTTTCGCTGCGGTAGAAATACTGGAAGATATGCTGTAAATCCTCTGGGGCAATGCCGCTGCCCGTATCGGCGATCTGGACCTGCACATAAGGCCGGCCCTGTACGGTGACGACCTGCGTCGAAACGGTAATCATACATCCCGCTTCGATATAGCGGATGGCGTTGTTGAGCAGATTATAAATGACCTGATTGATACGGTCTATATCGATGGATACTTTCGGTAAATCCCTGGCCAAGTCCAAATGGACGGTCAGGGATTTTTCGTCGCATAAAGGCTGGAGCATGCTCACGGCCCGTTCCAGGAGGACGTTGATATCATAAGGTTCTTTATGGAGGGTGAGCTCGTTGATTTCGGCCAGCGACAAGTCGCGCAGGTCCTGGATGAGCCGGCCCATGCGCAACGTCTCATCTTCCATGGACAGGAGGACCTTCTTATCCGTCGGGATGACATCGTCGATCATGCCTTCCAGATTGCCCTGCAAGATGGCCAGGGGCGTCCGCAGTTCATGGGCGATGTTGGCAAACAGGCGGCGCCGCATCTTATCGTTTTTCGCCAGTTCCTGGGACATATCGTTGAAAGTCTCCGTCAGGGTCCCGACTTCGTCATGACGCTCGACGGGTACGGTCTGGCCATACGTGCCGGACTTGACCTTCTGGACGGCGTCAGTCAGGGCCGACAAAGGCCGCATGATTTCCCGGACAATGAAGTAGCTGATAGTGACGCTGACGGCCAGCATGACCAGGCCGACCCACAGCAGCGACCGGTGGACAGCCGATATATACGTAATTTCCGCCGGCCCATGCATCATGCCGTGCATCATCCCCATGCCCTGATGGCCGTTCCCCATCATTTGCGACATGTTATTCAAATACTGGGAAAAATGGCTGTCCATCTGATTATTGACCAGGATGAGCAGGATGGCGATGGTCAGGAAAATCAGGATAAAGACCATCCCGGTCAGGCGGATGACGATGCTGTCAGCTTTCTTCATGATTCCCTCCGTCGAATTTATAACCGATCCCGTATACGGTCAGGATATACGTCGGATGGGCCGGGTCGGGCTCCAGTTTCTTGCGCAGGTTGCGGATATGCGTGTCGATAGTCCGTTCATAGCCTTCAAAGCCATAGCCGCCCTGTACTTTATCCACGAGCTGCATGCGGCTGAATACCCGGTCCGGTGCCGAGGCCAGGACCAGCAGGAGATTGAATTCCGTCGGCGTCAGGGCAATGGGCTGCTGTCCCCGCAGGACGGTAAATTTTTCCTTGTCGATAGTCAGGTCCCGTATGGTATATGACGTCGTCTGCTGCAGCACTTCACCGCGAGTCCGCCGCAGCAGGCTGTAGACGCGGGCAATGACTTCCTTGACGTGGAAAGGTTTGGTCACATAATCGTCGCCGCCCATGTTGAGGCCGACCAGACGGTCCGTTTCATCGTCCTTGGCCGACAGGAAAATGATGGGTATATCGCTGAACTGGCGGATGCGGCGGCAGACTTCGAAGCCATCCATGCCGGGCATCATCAAATCGAGGAGCATGATCTGCGGCTTCTGGGTGCGCAGTGTATGTAACGCCGTCATGCCATCATGGGCGACATAGACCATGAACCGCTCCTGCTCGAAATAGGACCGCAGCAAGGCACAGAGTTTTTCATCATCATCGACGATCAAAATCGAATTCGTTCGCAAAAATTCCACCTCCCTATCATTTTCACAACCAATTTTTTTTCTATTTCCCGCTGCAGCTCTTCAAACATGGCGATGTACTTTTCCTTGCTGTCCTTGATGATATTATTGGCAATTTCTTCATTATAAGAATGGGCTACATTGTTCCGGTCCCGCAACGCCTCCAGCCAGCAATCCTCATCGTCAATCAGATTGGCCTGATAAGCCATTTTGATAATCGCCCGCGGTGACCCTATCTTATGCTGGCTATAGCCATTGTTTTCCAATACTTCTTTCATGGCTTTCCCAGCCTGTTCAAAGCAGATTTCATAAAGGGAAACCATTCCCGTTTGGTCGACCGTCGAATAAGGCGGTATTTCTTTGAGGTTATTCAAGGCTTTGCAGAAATTCTCATACTTTTTCATATATAACAACTCCTTCCCGTTGGATAGCGGCTCGTAGTTCGGGCTGGACCGGTTCATCTAAATCGACGACATCGAACATGAGCAGCGTCGGTATGACCTCGTCGACATCGAGAGAAAACCGCGTGACATTTCCACCGCAGACAGCCAGGTCAATATCACTGCGTTCCCAATTATCGCCACGGGCACGGGAGCCAAAAAGAATGACTTTTTGAATATCGTATTGTTTAGCCAGAGCGATGATGCCCTCTAAAATCGGCTGCGCTAAGTCCATCGTGTTCACCCCTTTTTACATCAATTATAGCATGAAAAAAGGGCTTGCCGCACGTGCGACAAGCCTTTTTTTATGCTATAATATAGCCGTCTCGCTGATGGATTCCATGAGCGTGTGGATTGAAATTGTAATATTGAGTAGTAAGTTATTGAGTGGCCTGTCGTATGATATTCATACGGCAGGTTTTTTCTATAAATAAATTTTACTATTCAATATTACAGAAAATATATATTGACTAGTGGTGTGGAACGAAGTATACTGAATGTATCAAAAACGAATTATAGAATTCACAAAATTGTAGAGAAAGGAGAACAGAGATGGGAACATATATTGGGCATACTAGCGAAGAGGGACGACAGCAGCTGCTGATAGACCATTTGAGAGGGACCAGCCTTTTGGCAGAACGATTTGCCAGTATATTTGATGCGGCCGAATGGGGGAAGCTGGCCGGGTTATATCATGACATCGGGAAATATAGCGCGGCTTTCCAGCAACGGATCCTGGAAGAGGGACCGCGGGTCGATCATTCTACGGCTGGTGCCTTGCTGATGAAGAAAATAAAGAATGGTCCTTTGGCTCTCTGTATTGCCAGCCATCACAGCGGCCTCCTCAATATAGGAACGAAATTATCGAAAGCCGATGACGGTACCTTGAAGGGGCGGCTGAAAAAAGAATTGAAAGGCAAGCTGGACTATTCGGCTTATCGGCAGGAATTGCCTGAACCGCTGCCGATTCGCAAGGCACCGGCCTTTTTATACGGAAAAGACCAGTTTTATTACTCTTTCTTCATCCGTATGCTTTTTTCCTGCTTAGTCGATGCCGATTTCTTGGATACGGAACAATTCGTGAACGATGGTAAGGTGCAGCGCGGCGGATTCGCGACGATGCAGGAACTTCACGATTTATTTTTTGCTTATTATGCAACATTTGGGGAACCCACTACGCCTATCAATCAAAAACGGCAGGAAATTTATCAGCAATGTCTGGATGCAGCTGAAAAGGAACCCGGTATGTTTAGCCTGACCGTTCCGACCGGCGGCGGTAAGACCTTGTCTTCCTTGGCTTTTGCCTTGAAACACGCTGTAAAGTATAAGAAACAGCGGATTATTTATATCATCCCTTATACGTCGATTATTGAGCAGACTGCTGATATTTTCCGCAATATCCTGGGAGATGGTAACGTCATCGAACACCATATGAATGTCGATTACGATAAAGATGACAATAAAGAGGATAATGACAAAAAGGAAGATGATGGCTTGAACCGCAAAAAGCTGGCGACTGAAAACTGGGATGCGCCCGTCATTGTGACGACGAATGTGCAGTTTTTTGAATCCCTCTTTGCGGCCAAGACCAGCCGGTGCCGCAAGGTACATAATATTGCCAATAGTGTCCTCATCTTTGATGAAGCGCAGATGCTCCCTGAGCCTTATTTGCGGCCTTGTATCCGCAGTATAGGCGAATTGGTGGCCAATTATCGCTGCACAGCTGTATTGTGTACGGCAACGCAGCCGAGTTTGGAAACGTATTTTTCCCAGATTGGAGAAGGCCTGAAAGTGCGGGAAATCTGCCCGGATACACAAGGACTGTATGAATTCTTCAGGCGCGTCACTTATCGATTCATGGATGTAGATTCTTTGGAATCCTTGGCAGCGCAGCTGAAAGAGCATGAGCAGGTCCTGTGTGTCACTAATTCCAAGAAGGACGCTCGGGACTTGTATCAGATGATGGCGGGCGATGGGTGTTATCATTTGTCGACATTCATGTATCCGGCTCATCGGCGCCGCGTCTTAGCAATCATCCGTCAACGCCTTAAGGATGGTTTGCCCTGCCGGGTCATTTCAACCAGCTTGATTCAGGCTGGCGTCGATGTCGATTTCCCTGTCGTTTATCGTGAAATTGCCGGCCTGGATAGTATTATCCAGACAGGCGGCCGCTGCAATCGGGAAGGGAAACAGCGGACCGAAGACAGTACCGTATATATTTATGATTTGCATAAGCCTATGAACCGGATTCCTGCTTTCGTGCGGCGCCCTATTGAAATAACCCAGATGATGGCGAAGCACCATGCCGACATAGCCAGTGCAGAGAGTATTAAAGCGTATTTCGACCAGCTCCATTACACGATTGGCGAAGACCAGCTGGACAGCAAAAATATTTTGAAACGATTAGAAGAAAATACCCCGGACTTTACAGAGATTGCAAAAGATTTTAAACTGATAGAAGAAGATAGCAGACCCGTTTTTATTCCCGTAGATGATGACCTGGATAATCAGAAAATCCTGACACAATTGATAGCCGGTGTTTGTAACCGGTCCATACTCCGTAAGGCCAATCAATATATGGTCAGCGTCTATGAGAACCAGTTCGAGAAACTCTGGGAAACGAATAAGCTGGACGCATTGGATTTAGGATTGTACGTACTAAAAGATCCGATGGGATATGACCCGGATACGGGGCTCGTCGTCAATATGGAAGATGGAATAGGCATCTTTTTATAAATTGAGGAGATGATGATATGGCAATACGTGTAGAGGTTTGGGGAGATTATGCCTTGTTCTCCCGGCCGGAAATGAAAACGGAACGTGTCAGTTATGATGTCATGACACCGTCTGCAGCACGAGGCATCATTGAGGCCATTTATTGGCATCCCGGACTCAGATGGATTATTGATAAAATCTATGTCCTCAGTCCTATCCGATTTACCAATATACGCCGTAATGAAGTTAAGGCAAAGGCCAGTGCCAGAGCGGCCAAGCAGGCGATGACTAAGAAAAATGTGGCGTTGTATTTGAGTACGAAAGAAGAAATACAGCAGCGGGCTTCCATGGTACTGTGCAAGGTGCATTATGTCATCGAAGCGCATTTTGAATTGACTGATAAGGCTAATGCTTCTGACAATGCAGGAAAGTTCCAGGATATCATCCGCCGCCGCCTGAAGCGGGGGCAATGCTATCATACGCCTTATTTTGGCTGTCGGGAATTTCCTGTCAATTTCCGGGAATATGAATTTGACAGTGTGCCGACGGCCTATGCCGGGGAAGATAAGGAATTAGGGTATATGCTGTATGACATGGATTATTCCGACTTAAAGCACATACGGCCTATGTTCTTCAAGGCGACCTTACATAACGGGGTCCTGGATTTGCGGGATTGTGAGGTGCACTCATGATTTTACAATCATTGGTAGATTACTATGAAACCTTAGCCCGACAGGGTGCTATTGCCAAACCAGGATGGGGAAACTATAAGATTTCTTATGCTGTGAATCTGAATCAACAGGGCGAAGTCATCGGCATCCTGTCTTTGGAAAAAGAAGTGATGCGGGGAAAAAAGAAGGTATCTGTGCCTACCACCCATATGCTGCCGGAAGGCGTGAAAAAAGCATCGGGCATCCGGCCTCAGTTCTTATGGGCGAATGCCGCATATTGCCTGGGCCTGCCCAAGGAAAATAAGACGGCAGATATGACGGGAGATGCGGCAACAAAATGGGAAAAGAATAAAAAGCGGAGTATAGCTTGTTTTGAAACGATGAAACAATATCATTTAGATATCTTAGAAGCTGTCCACACGCCGTCAGCAGCGGCTTTGAAGCGCTTTTTTACGACGTGGAATCCGGAAACAGCAGAAAATCATCCCGTATTGAAACCGTACCTGACCACCAACCTATTAACAGCCAATGTAATGTATGCTGTTGAGGGCGTCTTTGTTCAAGATGATGAAACCATCAGGAACGCCTGGGATGCCCATTATAATCAACCATCTGATGATGCTGTCAAAGGGCAGTGTTTAGTCACAGGGAAAATAGGACCCATTGCCCGCATCCATCCTAATATCAAAGGCGTCCGCGGTGCCCAGTCTTCGGGAGCTTCCTTAGTATCCTTTAACGCAGAGGCTTTTGAATCATACGGTCATTCAAAGGGACAGTGCTATAATGCTCCTGTCAGTGAACATGCCGCTTTCGCCTACACGACGGTATTGAATCAACTCATCGCCGATGAAAAGCATTGCAAGGTCATTGGCAATACGACTGTCGTCTATTGGGCAGCCAATGGGGAAGAAGCCTATCAGGATTTGCTTCATAGCGCCGTTTTTGAAGATGATGACACTATTGATGATGAGACACTTGATGCCTTGTTTTCTCACATCCAAAAAGGGATGCCCTTTGATTTTCAAGGAGTTCCCATCCATCCCGATACGCCTTTTTATATCTTAGGGTTATCGCCAAATGCAGCCAGACTCTCAGTCCGTTTTTTCTTACAGGATACGTTCGGTCATTTTATTGACCACGTGCGCAAACATTATGAAAGACTGGAAATCGTTATGCCTCAGCAGCATCGGGCTTACTTGCCATTATGGAGATTGCTGGGGGAAACGGTGAATAAAAAAAGTAAAGATAAAACTGCATCTCCACTTTTGGCAGGCGCCGTGATGCGGAGTATCCTATCGGATACGCCTTACCCGCAGGCTTTATACAACCACGTCATGCTGAGAGTTAAAGCAGATCAAGATGATAAAGATAAGCATATCTATAAAATTACTGCTGAAAAAGCCGCTATCATCAAGGCTTGTTTATTGAAGAATTTCCCGAAAGGAGAGACGATAACTGTGGCGTTGAATGAAGAAAGTACGAATACGGCCTATGTATTAGGCAGACTGTTCTCTGTATTAGAACAAATTCAGGAAAAAGCCCATGAAAAAGATAATGGACGCGGTAAGGTTCCCGACTCAGAAAAGAATCGGAAAGGAATAAATAGCACGATTAAGGATCGATTTTTTAATAGTGCGGCTGCGACCCCAGGATGGGTATTTCCGATTTTGTTGAAAATGGCCAATCACCATTTACGCAAATTGAATGACAGAAAGGGATTGAAAATTGAACTGGAAAAAATGGTTACAGAGTTGGAAGGGAAAATCGAGATGAATGGCCAGCCTATTCCTGCGCGGATGAATTTGACGGATCAAGGCTTATTTATTTTAGGCTATTACCATCAGACCCAGAAACGGTATGTGAAGAAGGAGGAAAAATAAAATGTCAGAACCCATTAAGAATCGCTATGAATTTACCATCCTGTTTGACGTAGAAAATGGTAATCCCAATGGTGATCCCGATGCCGGTAATATGCCGCGTGTGGATCCGGAAACGGGGTATGGCCTGGTTACCGATGTCTGCTTGAAGCGTAAGATACGCAATTGCATCGAAACGATTTGCGAAGATAAACCCGGCTATCGTATTTACGTTAAAGAAGGCGTTCCTTTGCAGCGCAGTGATAAAGAAGCCTTGGAATATGTAGGGGTTAAAGAAGAAAAGGACATCAAAAAGATGAAGACAAGCGATCCGGAACTGGACCGTAAAATCTGTGATTTCATGTGCCAGAATTTCTTTGACATACGTACCTTTGGCGCCGTTATGACGACCTTTGTCAAAAGTGCCCTCAATTGTGGCCAAGTTCGCGGTCCTGTTCAGTTGGGTTTTGCCCGCAGCATTGATCCCATCATGCCACAGGAAGTCACCATTACCCGTGTCGCCATCACGACGGAAAAAGATGCTGAAAACAAAAATACCGAAATTGGCAGAAAGTACATCATTCCCTATGCGTTATATCGTGTAGATGGCTACGTATCGGCTAACCTGGCCCGGAAAGTGACCGGTTTCAGCGAAGATGATTTGCAGTATTTATGGAAGGCCATCATTAATATGTTTGAATATGACCATTCTGCTGCCAGAGGGAATATGGCCGTCCGCGAACTCATCGTTTTCAAGCATGATAGTGAACTGGGGAATGCTCCAGCTTATAAACTTTTTGACACTATTCATGTCCAGAAAAAAGATGGCGTCATTGCTCCCAGAAACTATACGGACTACGATATCACTGTAGATGAAAGTAAAATTCCGGAACATGTTACGTGTACCCGGATGATTTAACCAAGCAAAAAAGCGGTGCGAAGCAGAATCACACATAAAATATATCAGAGCTTCGCACCCGTCTTGATTTCTATAAAAATGAGCAATATCCGGATAATTGACTCAAAAATTGAACTGCTCATCAATCAGTTCGCAATATGATTGATGAGAGAGCAGATAGTGACTGAGCCAATTTGAAGGCTGTCGCACCCTTCACGGGTGCGTGGATTGAAAT
>ERZ773113.622-NODE-622-length-18629-cov-4.531119_pt1 | contig 18629 bp, 16 predicted proteins | sample MGYA00580565_ERZ773113 | MGnify/ENA primary metagenome ERZ773113 (study PRJEB29015, sample SAMEA2737827) | human gut metagenome | biome: human gut; feature: human-associated habitat; material: faeces | place: China | collected 2012 ...
GGACTGCGCCGACTACCTGACGAAGAAGGGGATGCCCTTCCGCGATGCCTACAAGCTGACCGGCTGCATGGTGTCCGACTGCATCGCAAAGGACAAGACCCTTGAAGAGCTGACCCTCGACGAGTTCAAGGGCTACAGCGCTCTGTTCGAGAACGATATCTACGATGCCATTGATCTGGTCAAGTGCTGCGAGGGCCGCACCAGCTACGGCGGCCCCAGCGAAGCCAGCGTGAACAACCAGATCGCACTGGCAAACGCACAGCTGGATGCGTGGGAGGAAAAGAACGCATGAGCGTGAAAGTTTTTATTGATGGCTCTTCCGGCACCACCGGTCTGCGCATTGCCGACCGTCTGGCACAACGCCCGGAGATCGAGCTGCTGTCCATTTCCGCAGAGGGACCGCTTGATATCGAAATGTCGGTAACCAGTGATTTTGATGACTATTTTCTTGCGAATCCGCTGATCAGCGAAATCCGAAAAGGGCATATAGATGAGGCCTGTGTGGACGAAAAAGTGCGCAATATTCTGCGGATGATGGTACGTCTGCATATGATTGAACTGACAGAAGTACCGGATTCTGATGGAAAAAAGAAAATTCTGGTTCAGAAGAACAAGAACCGGAAAGCGGGAAGTTATAATACGGCAAAACACCGTTTTGAAGTTTTAAAAGTAGCAAGAGAATCGATCACACTGTTAAAAAATGAAGACCGGAAACTTCCGCTTGATCCTGCAATCGATAAAGTTCTTGTCATTGGGCAGAATGCAGTGATTTCACAGGCTATGGGTGGCGGAAGTGCGGAGATTAAAGCTTTGTATGAGATTACACCACTGCTTGGAATCAGCAAGTTTCTCGGTGGAAACTGCGAAGTCCGTTATGCCAGAGGATATGATATTCCGGCAAAAAAGGAAAGCGATCATAACTGGCAGGAAGACAGCCTTGATGCAAGCAAAGCGGCGGCTGAGACAGCAAAGGAAACCGAGGACAGTGCACGTCTGCGGAAAGAAGCTGTGGAACTGGCAAAAGAATATAAGCATGTCATTTATGTGGGTGGTTTAAATCATGATCAGGATCTGGAAGGACAGGACCGTGCGGATTTAACCCTGCCATACGGACAGGACCGGCTGATTACAGAGCTTCTTGAGGTTCGACCGGATATGACAATTGTAATGCTTGCCGGAAGTCCGGTTTCCATGAAACCATGGGCGGACAGGGCAAAGGCAATTGTTTGGATGAGTTACAGCGGTATGGAAGGAGGCACTGCGCTTGCAGAGGTATTGTTTGGTGCAGTAAATCCTTCCGGAAAACTTGCAGAAACGCTTCCGGAAGAGATTCCGGAATGTTTCCGGAAAGAAGCGTATTTCCCGGGAAGACCTCTGACAGACGAAGAGAAGAAACATATGAATGCACATTTGACACAGACCTATGCAGAAGGCATCTTCGTGGGATACCGTTATTACGAAAAGAACCGGATTCCGGTACAGTTTTGTTTCGGACATGGATTGTCTTATACAGACTTTACCTATGATAATTTAAAAATTGAGGAAATTCCGTCCAAAGCGCGTGCCAATGGATTTGATGTACAGCTTCAGGTGCGCAATGTAGGAGCACTGGAGGGAAAAGAGACGGTTCAGTTGTATCTTGGAGAGAAGACGGTTTCTCCGGAAAACCCGGTGAAGGAACTGAAGGCATTTGAAAAAATCTGTCTTCGTCCGAGGGAAACCAAGACCGTGCTTTTGAAAATCACGATGGAAGATTTCATGCATTATGATGAAGCTGCCGGAACATGGAGATTAAAACATGGGGATTACCGCATTTATGTCGGAAGCTCCCTGCAGGATATCCAGTTGACACAGGATATTACGATATAAGCAGCAAATGCCGTGCATCTGAAAAGATGCGCGGTTTTCTTTTTTCTTTTCCCATGCTATGATGGAGACAGAAAAAAGAAAGAGAGAACAAAACATATGGGATATATATTGGAATTGAGAAAACAGGTAGGTCATCGGCCGTTGATTATGACCTGTGCAGGAGTGCTGCTTTTGAATGAAAAAAGGGAGTTGCTTCTGCAGAAACGTGCAGACAACGGGTTATGGGGATATCCCGGGGGTTCTATGGAACTCGGGGACAGCTTTGAAGACTGTGCCAGACGGGAAGTACAGGAGGAAACAGGACTGATCTGCGGAAACCTCGAACACTTTATGAATGTCTCCGGAGAAGAAGTACATTATGTCTATCCAAACGGGGATGAAATTTATGCCGCAGAAGAGATCTTTTTATGCCGGAAATTTTCCGGACAGATCATCTGCCAGCAGGAGGAAGTAGAAAAACTTTGTTTTTTCCGTATGGATGAACTCCCATCGAAAGAGCAGATCAATCCCAATAATTATCCGGCAATCGAACGGTTAAGGAGAATGATGGATGAGAATTGCACAACGGGAAAAGGAAATTTTACAGAAGGTAGAAGAAAAGATTGCTAGGGGACCTTATGAGGCTTCATGGGCATCGCTGTGTGAAGCGCAGATGCCGCAGTGGCTGGCGAAAGAAAAACTCGGTATTTTTATACACTGGGGTGTTTACAGTGTTCCGGCAAATTCCAATGAGTGGTATCCGCGCAACATGTACAAAGAAGGAATGCCGGCATATGAGCATCACAGAAAAACTTATGGATTGCAGAAGAACTTCGGGTATAAGGATTTTATTCCGATGTTTCGGGCTGAACATTTTTGCCCGGCGGAGTGGATGGAACTGTTTCAGGCGGCAGGAGCCGGTTATGTGTTTCCGGTAGCGGAACATCATGATGGATTTCAGATGTACCGGAGTGATCTTTCCGATTGGAACGCGGTCGACATGGGACCGAAACGGGATGTTCTCGGGGAACTGAAAGAGGAAGCAAAAAAGCGGGGAATTCATTTCTGTACATCTTCCCACCGTGCGGAACACTGGTTTTTCCTCGGAAATGGAAAAACGTTTGACAGTGATATCCATGAACCACTGAAAAAAGGGGATTTTTACTGGCCATCCATGCCGGAGGCAGATCCGGAGGACCTGTATTCCAGACCGTATCCGACAGAAGAGTTTCTCGATGACTGGCTGGCACGGACGGCAGAACTTATCCTTAATTACCGTCCGCGCCTGTTGTATTTTGACTGGTGGGTCCAGCATGAGGCATTTAAGCCCTATTTAAAGAAACTTGCCGCGTTTTATTATAATTGCGGAGCGGAATGGGGGACGAATGTTGCCATCTGTTACAAGCATGATGCGATGGCGTTTGGCAGTGGAATTGTAGAAATGGAACGTGGCGGCTTTGCGGAGGCAAAACCGTATCCGTGGCAGACAGATACCGCAATTGCAAGAAATTCCTGGTGCTATACGGATACACTGATCTATAAAACAAGTCAAGAAATCATCTGTACGCTGGTGGATGTGGTAAGTAAAAACGGAAATCTTTTATTAAATGTCGGACCGAAGGCGGATGGCACGCTTCCGGAAGGAGATAAAAAGATTCTCCGGGATCTGGCGGACTGGATGGCGGTGAACCGGGAAGCCATCCATGGAGCAAAGGTATGGAGAAAATCGTCCGAAGGTCCGACAAAGATGCAGGAGGGACAGTTCTCAGATCAGAAAGAGATGGTCTATACGCCGCAGGATTACCGTTTTACAGTGAATCATGGAAATATTTATGCCATTGCGTTAAAGTGCCCGCAGGATGGAAACTTTTGCGTTCAGTCTCTGGCAGAAAGCAGTGACCAGAATCTCCCGGAATTCCATGGGATTATCAGACAGGTAGAAGTTCTTGGATATGAAAAATCCCCGGAATGGAAAACGGACGCAGAAGGTCTGCATGTGAAGACCTCCGGTTTTTATTCTGAATTTCCGGTCGTGTTAAAAATTGTTGTTTCTTAAAATTACCGCAGAAGAGAAAAATTTCCAGCTTTGTTACTTCTTGCCTTTTGCTACAGAGAATGGTAGGATAAGACATAGAATGAGTTACAAAGGATCAAAACACATACAAGTGGGGGAATTCTTATGAAAAAAGCAAAGAAATTAATAGCCGGAATCATGCTGGCATGTATGTTTATTGCGGGAACTGGTGTGGAGCCGTCAGATGTGTATGCGGCGGGAACCACTGCAGGTTCGCTGGAAATGAAGACTGCCAGTGACTCCATCAATTTAAATGCGGGACAGTCATTTGATGTGACATTTTCTGTCAATGCGGAGACTTCCGGATTCGGAGGATACCTGACTTATGACAATTCAGTATTTACTTCGGTTACGGTAGTTGTTGACGGGGGCACCACATCCGGAAAGACAGACAATAACGGAGAGTGGAAGGCTTCTTATAATGGGTACACACATTTTCTGTCCGTGGATTATTATAAAAAGGATGCGGCAGGAAATACTACCGCACAGATTGCAGATCCGGTAAAAGTATCGGGATCATCGATTGCAACATTAAAATTTACCTCGGCAAAACCGGTCATAAAGACTGACATTACCTTCAGTCCATCTTATCTTCGCACAAACGGATCGGATGTGGAACTGAAAACGCAGAAACTGACACTGACGAATTCCCAGGCAAAGACCGTGACACTTTCCCTTGGAATCGTAAAGGGAAACGGGCATATTTCCGTTCCGGTATATTTTTCCAGAAATGACGGATTCAACAAGATCAAACTTGGAATTTCATACAATAAAAATATTCTTGCATTCCAGTCTGTGACACTGGCACCGGAAGTACAGTCGACACTTACGCAGAGTGATTACAATATGTCTTCCTATGGAGGGTATCTTACGACAGAATATACGGCAGCAGCAGATGTAAATACTTCGGGAAATCTGATGTATATTGATTTTCAGCTTGCCAATGGAATGACAGCCTATTCCAACAACGGAATCAGTACGGATGTTACGGTTGCCATTGAGTCTGTGGAAGATCAGCAGGGGGATATTTTTTCCTACAATTCGGCGACATCGAGTGTGACGATCACAGATCAGCAGCATACACTGGGAGATGTCAGCGGGGACGGAAAAGTAAATCTGATCGATGTACTGTACGTCATTCAGTATTACAATAATACAAAGACGTTTACCAGTGCGGAGAAAACCGCCGCAGATGTAAACCGCGACGGGAAAGTAGATCTGACGGATGCCTTAAAGATCCTGCAGTATTACAACGGCGCGATCAAAACATTATATTAGAACAAAGGAGAAATCATGTATTGTAGAAAATGTGGAAGAGAGATTCCCGATGATTCTGTCATGTGCGGATATTGTGGAACACCTACAAATCCAGATAATCCGTATACCTATGGCGGAACACCGCAGAATATGGACGAAGGTGCAAACGGGCTTGGAATTGCTTCAATGATCCTTGGGATTGTTGCCATTCTGCTGGCATGCTGTGCCGGAGGAAAATGGCTGACATTTCTTGTCGCAGCTGCCGGTCTGATTCTTGGAATTATCGCATTACAGAAACCCAAGTACGGCAGCAGCAGAGGAATGGCTCTTGCGGGTGTGATCTGCAGTGTGATCGCGCTTCTTATGAAAATTATTGTGATCATTTTACTGGGGGTGGGAATCGGAACCTTTCTTTATTCCCATATGTTTCACTTTTAAAGTCCCATTCTGATAGATGGGAGTTATTCATAATATAACTGGAAGTTATAATAAAAATAGTGCTTGACAAACACAGATTATAGTATTATGATCTAAACAACACAAAGAAAGTAGAAGGTTTTCGAGATATGAGAAGACAGGCGTTATCGCTTTTAGTGGAAAATAACCCAGGCGTGACGAGCCGGATATCCGGATTGTTCAGTCGCCGCGGATATAATATTGACAGTTTTTCATCCGGTGTGACTGCAGATCCGAAATATACCAGAATTACAATTGTTGCCAGTGGCGATGAACTTATTCTGGATCAGATCGAGAAACAGTTACTGAAACTGGAAGATGTGTTGGATATCAAAAAACTGGAACCGGGATTTTCTGTTACCCGGGAGCTGATTCTTGTAAAGATCCGTGCAAAGGATACTGAGCGTCAGCCGATCATGAATGTGACAGAGATTTTTCATGGAAAGATTGTAGATGTCACAAACGATTCCATGGTAATTCAGCTGGTAGGACATCAGGATAAACTGGATGCCTTTTTAGATCTGCTGGATGGATATGAAATTCTGGAACTTGCACGTACCGGAATTACGGGACTTACCCGTGGATCGTCGGATGTCCGTTTTTTGGATTAGTTACGGCTACTTATTAAAAATATTTTTTTTATATAAGAGTATACATATTTAGGAGGACAATGATATGTCAGAAGCAAGAATTTTTTATCAGGAAGATTGTAACCTTTCATTACTGGATGGAAAGACAATCGCAATCATCGGCTATGGTAGCCAGGGACATGCACATGCATTAAACTTAAAAGAGTCCGGATGCAACGTCATTATCGGTCTTTATGAGGGAAGCAAGTCCTGGAAGAAAGCCGAAGAGCAGGGATTTAAGGTATACGTTGCAGCAGAAGCTGCTAAAAAAGCTGATATTATCATGATTCTGATTAACGATGAATTACAGGCTGATATGTACAAGAAAGATATCGAGCCAAACCTTGAGCCAGGTAACATGTTAATGTTCGCACATGGTTTCAATATCCATTTCGGATGCATCAAGCCACCAAAGGATGTCGATGTTACAATGATCGCACCTAAGGCACCAGGACATACAGTACGTTCTGAGTATCAGGCTGGTAAGGGAACTCCTTGTCTGATCGCTGTTGAGCAGGATGCTACCGGAAAGGCATGGGATCTTGCACTTGCATATGGTCTTGGAATCGGCGGAGCAAGAGCCGGACTTCTTGAGACAACATTCCGTACAGAGACAGAGACTGACCTCTTCGGTGAGCAGGCTGTACTTTGTGGTGGTGTTTGTGCACTTATGCAGGCTGGTTTCGAAACACTTTGCGAGGCTGGTTATGATCCGAGAAATGCATACTTCGAGTGTATCCATGAGATGAAACTGATCGTAGACTTAATTTACCAGTCAGGTTTCGCAGGAATGAGATATTCTATCTCTAATACAGCTGAGTATGGTGATTACATCACCGGACCAAAGATTGTTACTGCTGAGACAAAGAAGGCTATGAAGCAGATCCTTACTGATATTCAGGATGGTACATTTGCAAAAGAGTTCTTACTGGATATGTCTCCGGCAGGACGTCAGGTTCACTTCAAGGCTATGAGAAAGCTTGCTTCTGAGCATCCATCAGAGAAGGTTGGTGCTGAGATCCGTAAGCTGTACAGCTGGAACAACGAGAGCGACAAGCTCATCAACAACTAATCAGAAACTGATTTTAAAAACCCCGGTGAGTCAAATCATCGGGGTTTTGTTTTTGTGCCGGGGTGGAAGGAAGTGGTCATAAGGACTCCTCCCGCAAGAGGTATCAAGATTTTTCCATGTGGGGCCATAAGGACTCCTCCCGCAAAGAGGTATCAAGATTTTTCCATGTGGGGCCATAAGGACTCCTCCCGCAAAGAGCGCGGGTCCCTCCTCATGGCAATGTCCCTCCTCATGGCATTTGACAAACTACCCCGGTATGTGTAAAATAAATGTATTGCGAAAAAATATGAAAAATGAAGAGGCGAAGACATGGCAGAAGTATACAACCACAAAGTGGTAGAGAAAAAGTGGCAGAAAGTCTGGGATGATGAAAAGGCTTTTGCTGCAACCAATGATTATTCCAAACCAAAATATTATGCGCTGGTTGAATTCCCATATCCATCCGGACAGGGACTTCACGTTGGGCATCCAAGACCATACACAGCATTGGATATTGTTGCCCGCAAGAGAAGAATGCAGGGATATAATGTATTATATCCGATGGGATGGGATGCATTTGGACTTCCGACAGAAAACTATGCAATTAAAAATAAAATCCATCCAAAAATCGTAACAGAGAATAATGTAAAGCATTTTAAGGATCAGTTACATTCTCTGGGATATTCTTTTGACTGGGATCGTGAGATTAACACAACAGATCCAAAGTATTATAAGTGGACCCAGTGGATTTTCCTGAAATTATTCAAGGCCGGTCTTGCATACAAAAAAGAGATGCCGATCAACTGGTGTACTTCCTGTAAGGTAGGTCTTGCAAACGAGGAAGTTGTAAACGGTGTATGTGAGCGGTGTGGTGCTCCGGTTGTCCGCAAGGTAAAGAGCGAATGGATGTTAAAGATTACCGATTATGCGGATAAGCTGATCGAAGGACTGAATGATGTAGACTACATTGAACGTGTCAAGGTTTCACAGAAAAACTGGATCGGACGTTCTACAGGTGCCGAGGTTGATTTTCAGATCAAAGATACAGAAGATAAGCTGCGTATTTACACCACACGCTGCGATACATTGTTTGGTGTTACCTATATGGTTGTTTCACCAGAGCATCCATATCTGGATAAGTACAAGGATCAGATTAAAAACTGGGAGGAAATCGTTGCATACCGCGAGCAGGCTTCCAGAAAGTCTGATTTTGAGCGGGCGGAGCTTGCAAAAGACAAGACTGGTGTGGCAATTGACGGTCTGACTGCAATCAATCCGGTCAACGGAAAAGAAGTTCCGATCTGGGTATCTGATTATGTACTGATGAGCTATGGTACCGGTGCGATCATGGCAGTTCCGGCACATGATGAGAGAGACTGGGAGTTTGCAAAGAAATTTCATCTTCCGATCATTCAGGTAGTTGCAAAGAACGGAGAAGAAGTGGATGTCAATGAGGCTGCTTTTACCGATGTAGCGACGGGTGTGCTGATCAACTCCGACTTCTTAAACGGCCTGGAAGTAAAAGATGCAAAGGAAAAGATGATCAAATTCCTGGAAGAAAAAGGAATTGGTCAGGCAAAGACAAATTATAAATTAAGAGACTGGGTATTCTCCCGTCAGCGTTACTGGGGGGAGCCGATTCCGATTGTTCACTGCGATAAATGTGGGTATGTGCCGATCGATGAGAGCGAGCTGCCACTGCTTCTTCCGGAAGTAGAAAGTTATATGCCGACAGACAACGGAGAATCTCCGCTTGCAGCAATGACCGACTGGGTAAATACAACCTGTCCATGCTGTGGTGGTCCTGCAAAGCGTGAGACCGATACAATGCCGCAGTGGGCCGGATCTTCCTGGTATTTCCTGCGTTATACCGATCCGCACAATGACAAGGCACTGGCAAGTCCGGAAGCACTTAAATACTGGCTGCCGGTCGACTGGTACAATGGCGGTATGGAGCACACAACCCTGCATCTGCTGTATTCCAGATTCTGGCATAAATTCCTGTATGACCAGGGCGTTGTTCCGACTCCGGAACCATACCAGAAGCGTACTTCCCATGGCATGATTCTCGGTGAAAACGGAGAGAAGATGTCAAAGTCCAGAGGAAATGTAGTCAATCCAGACGATATTGTGCAGGAGTATGGTGCAGATACCCTGCGTACGTATGAAATGTTCATCGGAGCATTTGATCTGGCTGCATCCTGGTCGGAAGATGGAGTAAAGGGATGCCGCAGATTCTTAGACCGTGTCTGGAAATTGCAGGATCTTATGACTGATGAAGAGGGATACTCCAAGGATCTTGAGACCAAGATGCATCAGACAATTAAGAAGGTTTCCAATGACTTTGAAAACCTCAAGTACAATACGGCGATTGCTGCCATGATGACACTTTTGAATGATTTTTATAAAAAAGGCTCTATCACCAGGGGAGAGTTAAAGACACTGATCATTCTGCTGAATCCGGTTGCTCCGCATATTACAGAAGAAATGTGGCAGATTATCGGATGCGAGGGAAGAGTATATCAGCAGACATGGCCGGAGTTCGAAGAGGCAAAGACGGTGGAATCTTCCGTGGAGATTGCCGTTCAGATCAATGGTAAGGTAAAGGGAACGCTTGGTATCCAGAAAGATGATCCGAAGGATCAGGTAATTGCAAAGGCAAAAGAAGTCATTGCAGATAAACTGACCGGAAATATTGTCAAAGAGATTTATGTACCGGGAAGACTTGTGAACATTGTAATGAAATAAAATGTTTCCTATCTGCCAGAAAACAGCAGACAGAAGATTTCTAAGGGAAAGGCACCCTGCGCAAAAGGCGCAGGGTGTTTTGCATAATAAAAAGGAAAAACACAGATACTGTAAAAAAGGAGGTCTTTGATGTGAAACTTTCATATCTTTCTTATTTTTTTACATATGAAACCCATATTCCGGATGGCATTGGATTTGCGTTGTTCGGTCCATGGCATCTGTTGTGGCTTTCGGTTATTTTTGCTATATGCGTCAGATATGTATGGATTTATAAAAAAGGGGATGAAAGAAAAAAACGCCGGATGGATGGTCTGACGGCATTGTTCCCTTGTGGTGTGGATTGTCGTGAGAGCAATTTATATTGCCGTGATCCATGAAGCGTTTTTATATGAACTCCCGTTTCATCTGTGCAGCATGGCTGGAATTTTGTGTGCCGTTCATTGTCTGACGAAATGGAAATGGCTGGGGCAGGTGCTGTATACCATCTGTCTCCCGGGAACAGTGCTGGCACTTTTATTTCCAAACTGGAACTTTTATCCGGTCATTCATTTCATTACACTGGAAGGCTTTTTGTTTCATATGGGAATTGTACTGTATGTGGCAGGAAAACTTGCATCCCATGAAATCCGACCGGATTTTGCAAAACTCTGGCAGGTGGTGTTATTTCTGACTGCGGTTGTGATACCGATTTACTGGTTTGATAAAAGATATGATGTGAATTATATGTTTGTGAACTGGCCATCCGCCGGATCTCCGCTTGTCTGGCTGGCAGACAGGATGGGAAATCCGGGGTATCTTACAGGATATGCGGCACTTGTGTTTCTTTGCATGCTTTTGATGGATGTGGGCTATCTTATGGTTGCCGGAAGGAGAAAACAAAAGTTATTTTTTTAACATATGGGGAGGCCGGGACGGGTCGCTGCCACGCAATTTCTGCATGCCGCGCTGAATGGCATCTTTGGAATCTTTCCAGTCGGCATCTTTGTTTTTGTAATCATATTTTTCAATAAACCATGCAACGTCTTCATAGACGCGGTGGAAATTTTCCTTCATCAGAGGAAGGACGGTGGCATAGAATTCTTTTTTCTCTTCACCGGAAAGCTGTTCGTCGGCACCTTCGCAGAGAACTTTAAAGTGATCGAGGCAGAATCCTTTGGTATTTTCCACCTGTGCACGGAAATCCGCATCTTTTTTGTACATGGAAAAGAAGGTTTTCATGTAAGCCTGAAAGGTATTTTTTACACTGTTACAGATGAAACAGGTGGATTCCCGCCGGTTGATCCACTCGACAATGGAATTGGAAGAACCATCTGTTTTTTTGCCGAACAGACTGCTGCGTTTTGCAGCAGCGTCCGGACGGAAGGTTTTCCAGACATGATCCATTTCCTCTTCGTGACGTTTCATCAGTGTTTTTAAAATCCAGGCATTGCCGAGCGAATTTCCATAATCAAACATTTTTTTGAAATGTGCGCGGCAGAATCCTTCCCGGTCTGTCATGTCGCGGATATCGGCTTCCATGTAGGAGGCACCATGTCCGAGGACGAAATCCATCATGTGTTCTTCGGTTTTTTGTTCAATATAGCAGAATGGACATTCTCCGGCATTTGCCATGGCGTCTGAAATTGGGATGGTGTGAAGCTGTTCTTTCATAGTGTTTCCTCCGGTCTGTAAGTACGGTAAAAGTCAATAAAGGTCTGTAAGGATTTGGATGGCTTTAAGTTTTCCTTGTATGCAAAGCCGATTTCCCGTTTGTGGATCGGGATGCCGAGCGGAATTTCCACGAGAGATCCCTCTTGGAGTTCCCGTGTGACAAAACTTTTGATGACACAGGCAACGCCGACACCGATCTTTGCGAAATCAATTAACAGATCCATGTTCGAGATATCAATGGATTCCGCTACGGAAATATGATTGTCCTGCAGATAATCGTCAATATACTGCCGCGTCATGTTATGCTTATCCAAAAGCATAAGTGTGGAATTGCCAAGGATGGAATCTCTGGTAATCCCTCTTTTTTTCAGATTTGAGAGATAGTCCGGATTGGCTACAAAAATGTCTTCAATGTTGTCCAGATAGTAAAAATTGATGTTTTTGAGATTATCCGGCTTTCCAATCAGACCGATGTCAATTTTATTTTCATCCAGCAGATCAAGCGTTTCGTTGGTCGACTGACAGTTGATGGAAATACTGATATGCGGATTCTGCCGTATGAATTCTTTCAGATAGGGCAGAAGTACAAATTTGCAGAGTGTGGAACTGACACCGATCTGCAGGTGACCGACACCAAGATCGATGGAGCGTTTTAATTTGTCTTCCCCAAGTGTCAGTGTTTCAAAGGCTTCCTTTACATGTCCATAAAGTAACTGGCCCTCGTCCGTCAGTACAACGCCGCGGGAACTGCGGGAAAACAGTTTGCATCCTAAATTTTCTTCCAGTTTCTGAATGGATTTGCTGATGGCAGGCTGGCTGATGTAGAGTTCTTTGGCTGCCTTGGAAATATTTCCGGCATTGGCAACCGTATAAAAAATCCAGTAAGAAGATAAATTCTGATTCATTATTGTCTCCGTTTATTATAATAAGTTATTATATCATAAAATATAGTTATGGTAAATATGTTTATTATGTATTAGGATTATGAAATAATCTGTGCTAAAATCATAGTAGTTTAAGATATTAAAGGAGGAATTATCCATGGGAATGACAATGACTCAGAAGATTCTTGCAGCACATGCAGGCCTGCCTTCTGTCAGCGCCGGACAGCTGATCGAGGCAGACCTGGATCTGGTTCTGGGCAATGATATTACTTCTCCGGTTGCAATTCATGAAATCGGAAAAATGAATGTAGAGGGTGTATTTCACAAAGATAAAATCGCACTTGTGATGGATCACTTTGCTCCAAATAAAGACATTAAATCCGCAGAGCATTGCAAATGCGTACGCGAGTTCGCCTGCAAAAATGATATTACAAACTATTTTGATGTAGGTGAGATGGGAATAGAGCATGCACTCCTTCCGGAAAAAGGACTTACGGTTGCGGGAGATGTGATTATCGGTGCAGATTCCCATACATGTACATACGGTGCACTTGGTGCATTTTCTACTGGTGTGGGAAGTACAGATATGGCAGCCGGCATGGCTACCGGAAAAGCATGGTTTAAAGTACCGTCTGCAATCAAATTTAATATTGTAGGAAAGCCGGACAAATGGATCAGCGGAAAAGATGTGATTCTTCATATCATCGGAATGATCGGTGTGGATGGAGCCCTTTATAAATCCATGGAATTTGTTGGGGAAGGAATCAAATACCTTTCCATGGATGACCGTTTTACCATCGCAAACATGGCAATTGAGGCCGGTGGAAAGAACGGTATTTTCCCGGTAGACGATCTGACCCGTGCATACATGAAAGAACATTCCAAGAGACCGTTCGTGGAATATGAAGCAGATGCGGATGCAGAGTATGACGAAGAATATACGATTGATCTTTCAACTTTAAAGTCAACCGTTTCATTCCCACATCTGCCGGATAACACACGTACGATTGATGAAGTGGGCGATGTGAAAATTGATCAGGTTGTGATTGGTTCCTGCACAAACGGACGTATGGAAGATCTTCGTACAGCTGCAGAAATCTTAAAAGGAAAGAAAGTAGCCAAAGGACTCCGCGTGATCGTAATCCCGGCAACCCAGCAGATTTATCTGGATGCCATGGAAGAGGGACTTCTTAAGATCTTTATCGAAGCAGGTGCAATTGTAAGTACACCGACCTGTGGACCGTGTCTTGGCGGATATATGGGAGTACTTGCAGAAGGTGAACGCTGTGTATCCACAACAAACCGTAACTTTGTCGGACGTATGGGACATGTAGATTCGGAAGTATATCTTGCAAGCCCGGCGGTTGCAGCGGCAAGTGCCATCACCGGAAAGATTTCAGGCCCGGCGGAAGTAATGTAGAAGATGCCGGAGAAAAAGGAGGTCAGATAAGAAATGAAAGCAGCACATGGTAGTGTATTTAAATATGGCGATAACGTAGATACGGATGTTATCATTCCGGCAAGATATTTGAATTCTTCCGATCCGAAAGAACTTGCCACACACTGTATGGAAGATATCGATAAAGATTTCGTAAAAAATGTACATGTGGGAGATATTATTGTAGCCAATAAAAACTTTGGATGTGGTTCTTCCCGTGAGCATGCACCGATTTCCATCAAGGCATCCGGTGTCAGCTGTGTCATTGCTGAGACATTTGCCAGAATCTTTTACCGGAATGCCATCAATATCGGTTTGCCGATCATTGAGTGCCCACAGGCCGCAAAGGAAATACAGGCAGGGGATGAGGTGGAAGTAGATTTTGATTCCGGAATCATCACAGATGTGACAACCGGAAAGAAATTCCAGGGACAGGCATTTCCACCATTTATGCAGAAGATTATTGACTGCGAAGGTCTTGTCAATTATATCAACCAGAAATAATAAAAAGATATCAGAGAGGACTTCCCTTATTTGCGGGGAAGTCCTTTTAGGTAAGAAAGATATTTAGGAGAAAGAGAAATCTGCTGGTAAATATCGGCATAGGACGAAGCAGACAGCTCCTCGATATAGTTTTCCGGGAAATTTTTTGATATGCCGGCCTGATGCGCCAGATCTACGGCTTTGTTATAGGCAATTGCCGCATCAATCGCATTTGTGTAATTACCGACAGTGATGTTGCCGTGGATATGGATACGTACTTTATAGTGTTCGGTTCCGTTTTTGTCGATGCGTTCGACACCAAAATACGGATTGATGATTTTGAGGTTTGAGTAGCGGAAATCATTTTCATCGCCGTTGACAAAACAAAAATCCCTGCCGTTTACCGCATGGGTTTTGATGCCGTAGCGGCCGAGAAGCGTAAGCTGCATTCCATAGTGATTGACATACAGATGTCCCTGGCGCGTCAGAATCCGGTGGCTGCTGTAATAGAAGAGGTCATCAATGTCAAATTTTAACTCCCGGTGAATACTCAGATAATAACTGAAATAATTTTTGCGCAGATAGATGGGGGTAGGAATATACATATGATTATCCCGGAAATTGATCAGCGAAACAATTTTTTCAAAGGCAAGCTGGTTGGTCCGGTAAAATGCCTCATCGATGGTTTCTGTACCGGATAACAGCTCGCAGGCGGCAGTGTATGCCTGATGTGCCTGAACTTCCGTGGGGAAGCTTCCGAGGCTGATATGACGGCCTTTGTGCGTAATATTGGAGCGATAGTATACGGTTTTGTCTTTTTTTGTCGCAAGATATACACCGGTTAACATAAATTCTCCTTTCGCCCTGACAGGTTATTTTAGTAGTATAACATAGGAAATTCATTGACACCACCCACTTTTTTACCTATAATGTACGAGAAACGTTATGATTAAATTTTTGTAAAATGAGGAAGAAAAAATGGAATTAATGTATTCAAGCACCAGAAATGATAAAGTAAAACTGACTGCATCCCAGGCAATTTTAAAGGGTCTGGCAGATGATGGAGGACTTTTTGTACCGGAGCGTATCCCGGCACTGGATGTCCCGATGGATACACTTGCAGATATGTCCTATCAGGAGACTGCTTATGAAGTCATGAGCCGTTTCTTTACGGATTTTACAGAAGATGAGTTAAAGGATTGTATCAAAAAAGCATACGACAGCAAATTTGATACGCCGGAGATCGCACCGCTGGTAGATGCGGACGGTGCTTATTATCTGGAATTGTTCCATGGCCCGACAATTGCATTTAAGGATATGGCACTTTCCATTCTGCCACATCTTTTGATTACCTCTGCAAGAAAAAATCAGGTGAAAAATGATATTGTTATTTTAACAGCGACATCCGGAGATACCGGAAAAGCTGCCCTTGCAGGATTTGCAGATGTGGAAGGCACAAAGATTGTTGTATTTTATCCGAAGAACGGTGTCAGCCCGATCCAGGAAAAGCAGATGATCACACAGAAAGGTGCAAATACCTGTGTGGTTGGAATCCACGGAAACTTTGATCAGGCACAGACCGGTGTGAAGAAGATGTTTAATGATACTGCACTTGAAGCAGAACTTGATGTTGCAGGTTATCAGTTCTCATCTGCAAATTCCATCAATATCGGACGTCTGGTTCCGCAGGTTGTATATTATGTATATGCTTATGCGAAGCTTCTTCAGAATGAAGAGATTGCGGAAGATGAAGAGATCAATGTAGTTGTACCGACAGGAAACTTTGGTAATATTCTTGCAGCATATTATGCAAAACAGATGGGACTTCCGGTTCACAAACTTATCTGTGCCTCCAATGATAACAAGGTTCTGTATGATTTCTTCCGCACAGGAACCTATGACAGAAAGAGAGATTTCATCCTTACGACATCTCCTTCCATGGATATCCTGATCTCCAGCAATACCGGAAGTTCCGCCAAACTCGTCCACCACGATCGCCATATGGATCTTGCTGGTACGGAATTCCTCCAGGAGATCGTCGATCTTCTTCGTCTCAGGCACGAAATAGGCCGGACGGATCAAGCTCTGCCAACGGAACGTGTCAGGCTTCTCCACATACGGCAAAAGGTCTTTGATATACAGGATTCCCTTGATGTTATCCTCCGAATCGGCATAAACCGGAATACGGGAATAACCGGATCGGATGATGAAATCGACCACGGTGCGGAAACTCGTCTTGATGTCGATATCCTCCATATCCAGGCGGGGCGTCATGATCTCGTCGGCAGTCTTGTTGTAGAACTTGATGATCTCCGAAAGCATCTCTTTCTCTTCCGGCATTTCGGTGGAAGTGAGTTCCAATGCTTTGGAAAGCTCGTCGACCGAAAGATCGTACTTCTTCTTGACTAACGCCTTGTTGATGACGCTGGTCGACGTGACCAATATGTTCGAAAGCGGCCGGCAGACACGCTCCACGACATTCAGTACAGGGGCCGAACTGCGCACGAACCGCAGCGAGTTTTTCTGTGCGTAAATCTTCGGCATGATCTCGCCGAACAACAAAAGGAGAAAGGTCAGGACGATCGTCTCCAGAATAAAGCCCAACATCGGGGCGGATGAGAAATCGACGATCGCGTTGATACCGTAGGTACAAAGCATGACGACAGCCACATTCACAAAGTTGTTGGCTATCAGGATAGCGGCGAGCAGGTACTCGGAACGGTCCAGCAAACGCTGGATTAATGGGTCTGAAGGTGCATTCTCTTCCCGGATGTCGTTGATATCACCCGGGGTTAACGAGAAAAATGCCACTTCGGAAGCCGACACAAAGCCGGAAACCAACAGCAGAAGAATTGCAAGGCTTAACGCTATTACAGGGCCTGCTGTGAGCGCCTGTATAGTAACCTGGTCGAATAAGCCCGATAAATAATAGTCTGAGTCCAAGGGGAACAGTATTAGTTAAACAATATCAGAACGGAAGGTCGTCCGCACTGTTGGAATCTAAAGATGTGTCCGGTTGTCCGGATGCGGGTTGCTGGTAGCCCGTCGCCTGCTGGTATCCGGTGGACGGCTGGGAGGTCTGAGGCTGTGCCGCCGTCATTCCTGTACCGGAAGCATTGTCGCGATTTCCCGTACCGGAACCTGTGCTGTAAAATTCGACACGGTCGGCATGGATTTCCGTCACATACCGCTTCACGCCGGACTGGTCGTCGTAACTACGCGTACGGATCTTGCCTTCCACATAGAGTCCGGAACCTTTCTTCACCCATTTTTCAACGAAGGAAACCAAATCACGGCGAACGACCACATTGTGCCATTCCGTACGTTCCGGAACAACCGTACCATTGGCCAACGTATAACCCCTCTCGGAAGTTGCAAGCGGGAAGTTGGCAACAGCAGCGCCACTATCGAAGTAACGTACTTCTGGATCGCGTCCGACGTTACCGATCAATATAACTTTATTCAATGACATAGCTCTATTCTTTTATTAGTCTACAAAGAAACACAAATTCAGTCATTCTGACAAGTTTCCTTCTAATTTCTCCAAATAAATATGTATCAGGCGAGGAACCGCATATTTCTCCACATCGTCAGTCGCCACAGGAAGGTAAGACTTCAGGGCATCGCCCTCCCGCTCTATCTCTATCCGGTAGAAAGCCGTATACAATATCTGATGGGACAGGACATGTTTCACCCCCTGCAAATCAGCCGAAACATTCAGCCGGCCCGCTCCTGCAAACAGCCGACGAAAAGCATCCGTCGTCTGCAACTCTGCAAAATCCATCGCCTTGTCCGTTTCGATAAGCGGAAACTCGTAGAGTCCTTCCCAAATGTCTTTCCCTTTCCGGCGGGACAGCCAGGTTTTTCCTTTATATATAATGTATAAATAATGAAAATACCGGTCACGCGTCCTGGTCTTTTTCTGTTTCACCGGATAGGTCTGCACATCGCCCGCCCCATAAGCAGCGCAGTGCCCTTTCAACGGACAAGCTTCGCAATCCGGATTTTGCGGCACGCATTGCAAGGCGCCCAATTCCATTATAGCCTGGTTGTGTTGCCCGGCATACCGGGGGTCCATCACCAAGCCTGCCAGTTCCGTAAAGGCTTTTTT
>ERZ773113.624-NODE-624-length-18599-cov-6.139560_pt1 | contig 18599 bp, 9 predicted proteins | sample MGYA00580565_ERZ773113 | MGnify/ENA primary metagenome ERZ773113 (study PRJEB29015, sample SAMEA2737827) | human gut metagenome | biome: human gut; feature: human-associated habitat; material: faeces | place: China | collected 2012 ...
GATAGCTTTCTGTCGCAGTTGTCGGTATGCTTTGTAGTACCGCAGGTCAATAAAACATACAAAGGAGCGTTGAAAACAATGGCATCTATCAGAAAACGCGGCAGTAACAGTTACTTGATTGTAGTCTCTCGTGGGTATGATTATGAGGGCAACAGGCTGAAATCTGTGCAGAAAACGGTCAAGCCACCCAAGGAGTATACGCCGAAGCAAGCGGAAAAGTGGGTAAAGGAACAGGCAATCCTATTTGAGCGCGAGGTTCAGCATACCCCAGAGCCTATTAATCGAAGCATTACACTGGCAAAGTACATCGAACATTGGGTGACCGATGTTGGACCGAAGAAGCTGGCTGACTCTACATACCAACGAGATTTGCAGGACATTCGGCGCATTCTGCCGGCGTTGGGTAACTACAAACTGACCGATTTGCGTAAGGAAGTCATCCGAGAATTTTACGAAGAAATGAGGCACAGCCCGCGTTTGGACGGCAGAGGGAATCTATCCGAGAAGTCGGTCGAGGGGCTGCACAACACGCTGTGCGGTATCCTGTCAGCCGCTGTGGACGAGGGATATCTGACACATAATCCCGCATGGCGGTGCTACAAGCCGAAAGGAAAGAAAAAAGAACGTCCCGTAGCCGACGAAGAAACCGTTAAGAAGTTGATTACAGCGTTTGAAGGTCAGAGTATGAAATACGAAATCTATTTCAAGCTGGTACTGGCAACCGGGCTACGTAGGGGAGAAGCATGTGGATTAAAGTGGAGTGACATTAACTGGCGCAAACGGACGATTCATGTACAACGCGGAGTCGTGAAGTTGAGCCATCAGGAATCTATTACAAAAGACCCTAAAACTTCTAGCGGCGACAGAATGGTATATCTGAGCAAAGAGATGTGCCAACTGCTCAAGGCGTGGCGCAAGGAATGCGAATGGGATAGGCAGCAGACCGCGAACGAAACTGTGGACGAGGATGACTACTTATTCCGTCAACCTAATGGAAAGCCTATGTGTCCCAGTACATTCACATATAGATTTAAACTGATTCTGAAAGCAAATAATCTGCCGCTGGATTTGAATGTGCATAGCTTGCGCCACACCAATGCCAGCCTGCTGATTGCGCAGGGCGTGGATGTACGAACGGTGGCTAGTCGATTGGGTCATGCACAGGCAAGTACAACGCTGGATATTTACGCCCATGCATTCGACAAGAACAAGCGCAAAGCGCAAGAAAAACTTGGAAAGGCGATTGGATTATGAGAAACACCAAAAAGATTAAGCTGACCCGTGCCAACAAAATTATTCTAATAAGTGCGCTTGGCGATTACTACTACCAGCAGAGAGTCGTAAACACAGGTTGGCGTGAAACAGGTTATCTGATACTGAAAGTGGATTCTCTCCCAGTCGGTAAAAAATCAGTTTTCACCATTGAGGAAATCCATCTAGCAAGAACAGCCGTAAATCAGCTGCGAAACAAGAAAATCCAACAAGGCCAGTACACAGACGCAACCGATGATATGCTGCTGAAGCTGATTTAAAGCGGAAATAGAGTAAACAAAAAATCACCTTGCAAACTACATTGCAAGGTGATTTTTTGGTGCGCCTGAAGGGATTCGAACCCCCGGCACCTGGCGTCGGAGGCCAGTGCTCTATCCAGCTGAGCTACAGACGCAGATGTATGAAAAATCGCTTTTCAGCGGTTCTCAACATATGAAATTATAGGAAAAAACGGTCAAAAATCAAGTAGTGGTCAATTCGTGGTCTGACCACCGCTGACCACCGCGTTTTTGCGAGTGTAAACAGCGGTACATCGCACAAAAACAGCAATGAAATATGCTCTGTCGCAGTAGTCGGAGAACTACGACAGGGTGGTATAGACTGACGATGAAACGTGAACTTTATTGGTTCTGCACATTTGGCGCCAAAACAAGAAAAAGCCTGTTGTCGGTTATCACAACAGGCTTTCCCGGTATTTTGTGGTGTCGCTGCACAGTAGTGGTCAAACGGTGGTCAATGTTGACTCCAAAACAACAGAAGAGGTTAAGTGTGTCGCTTGCTACGAGGCTGCTTTGTGCAGTGGTTAACTTCAATGTTGTTTGTAAAAGTATTTGCCGCTGGCATCAGCTGATAGCCTCTCCGTGTAGCCATTCCACTTTTTATCAGATCATCAAATAAAGCAATTTCTTTTTCATATGAATCACAGATGTCCTTATTTATACCAATCTTTTCTTTAGATGATAAAACATCTAAAATGCAATCACTCAGCATTACAAAAACCTCCGAGTTTGGATAAAGCACGACATACTATATTTTTGTATGTAATCAGACATTAATTCGTGATATGTGGTAACTGCTTTGTATACGGTTGGTGAATCCTCTAATTTTTCAATATGTAACTTTAGGCGTGCAAGTTCCTCGCGACTGATAGGTCGCCCGTGAGACTTCCACTCTTTGTTGTCACTCAAATTTTGCGCGATTTCTAAAGCACGAGCCCGCTTCTCATCATCCGATACAAGGGCCAAAGAGGACGAATGTGTAGTCCAATTTTTGAATTTGTATTTGGGAAGCCACTCAACCAGCAAATCTATTGCAAGATCACGCGCCTGTTCATAAGCACGCAATTCAGCCAAGTCAAAATCCTTGAGAATAATGAACTCAGCATTTGTCAATTCGTTATTTTTAGCTTTCTCAATCAATTCATTGATTTTGTCTAAATATCCAAGGGCAGCAACATATTTTCCATCGCGGTTTCTAACTTGTGGGTCGATTGGACCTAAAACACTATAGTAGTCCATATAAATTTTGTCCCCACTACAAGCCATAACTGTTCCTGCACTATATGCATAGTCAGGAATAATGAAGTCTACTTCTGTATAGAAATGACGAAATATATTTACCATGCGCTTTACGGGGTTTAGACTTCCGCCAGGCGTAGTAAGTAAAATGCACAATTTATCATGCTTTTGCTCGTCACTGCAAATTTGTTCAACTATCTGCTTAATATTTGCTTCGATGCCGTCGACAATTTCGCCGAAGAATACAAGGACATCGGCGTCTAACTGCAGTTCCAAATCTTTGAATGCGTTTGTCATTGCATCTAAATTCAGTTGACCTATAGGTGATTTTATCATTCAAGGACAGTCCTTTCAGCAATAGAATAAGAAGCTAGAAGTGAAATGCATAAAATTGTTCGACAATGCTTTTCACATGGGATTATGTCTCTCCAATCAGAAAACAAATTGTAGCACACTCAGAATCCTTTTGTCTTGGTCAAACCAGGCATCACAGATTAGTGATTAGAATAAATCTCTAAAAAGAAGAATTGAAGAGTGTTACACAATGCAATTAGAAGTGATATGGCACAATAAAATTGTTCGTGCTGAGGAAAGTTTATAAGAATTTACGACTTCAATCGATATTTTCTTGCCCTGCTGCTGCCCTCCGCAACAATCGCTCCACTGGCAATCAGCTCTGACAAATACATCTTTGTTCGGGAAACTTGCAAGCCGATGGCGTCGGCAATTTGGGTGCTGCTGGCTTCCGGTGTGTCGGTCAAATATTGAAGAATGTCGTTCTTCCTCTTCTCTGAGATGGAACTGTACTTTCCGCCGTTTTTTTTCGCCACATTTTTATCGCCACTTTTTGCCGCCACTTTATTGGCGGCAAGAGACAACACCAGTGTTGTGCGATCCGGATTAAAGCTCTCCACGATTTCCGGCTCCTGCCAGCCCTGTTTTTGCCAGACGGTACGGATGCTCGGCAAACCACTGCCCGCGCGCTCACCGACGTTGATCAGGTTGAACATCTTAATGAGCGACTCGTTTCGCGGGTCGGATACGCCACCGACCAAGGCCTCCTGCACATTGATACGGAAAGCACCCGGATTGGCGATGCGAATTTTATCCGGCCATTTTTGAATCACCAGACCGCGTCGGTCATAGTAGTCAGCATGGATCAAGGCGTTTGCCAAAGCCTCGCGCAAAGCCTTATGCAGAGGGGTGTCGTCAATGCGATCTGTACCCTCCAGTTTAAAAGGCACTTTAATATCCTGCGAGATTCGGTTGTATACACGGAAGTAGAAATCGCAAATATTACCACTCCAATCGCCGGAACCGGAGACTATACGATCTGTCCACCGTTCATCTTCTGTAGCCGAACGGTCATGCTCTTGATAATCCAGAAAATAATGTGGGAACTCGCGTACAATTTCGTATTCATGGCCGAACATAAGCAATCCGGCAGCAGTGGGGCGCAGCTTGCCATCTGCGTCTCGTGCCATAGCACCGATGCGGTGCAGAAAATCCTCCACAGCTAATTCTGACCATACATGGCCGGGTCGGAGATTATCCATGCGCTGGCGATAGCGGCGAATGGTGTCCGTATCAAGGCAGTCTATCGTCATAGTATCCATGACGCGGGCGTCCTGCGAAATATCCGCCTGATCCCGCATCATGGCGCGCACTTCATCCTTGGTGCAGCGGTAATCACCCTCGCCATTTCGACGATACGTTCCCGAAAAAGGATCAACACCTGTGTAGACCGGCTTATCGTGGCGGTCAGCGCGGGGTACTTCGATGACAACAATCTGGTTGCCGCCGCTTTCTACGATTTGTACATTGCGGTCAGAAAGGATATTTACATTGACGATGGAGTGATTATTGACGCTGTTCCAAAAATCAGAAACAAGTTTTTCGGGGGCGGGGAGAGGCACACTGGAAAAGCTCTTGTCTGCATTTTCTACAACGCCAAGCAGAATATAACCGCCGAAAGTATTGGCAAAAGCGGAGTATGTCTCCCAGATGCTATGGGGTAGACCGCCTTGAGCTTTTTTGGCTTCTATGCGGTTGTTCTCCTTATATTTGCTTAATTGTGTGAGATCCAGCATATGTAGTGCGCTCCCCCTAGTGTAATGTAATCATATTATACAATAAAGCGTATTAAAGTCAAATATAAAGTATATAGAAAAGTGGCGATTAACTTTGTATGACGGGAATCTCAAACCTGCGGGGTCCCTGAACATTTCCAGATAAACCATGCTCTTTCAGATATAACAATGGGTATGTTTCAGGTGAAAAGCTGCAAATTAGCTGAAGCTCCATATATTTTCCATAATGTTGGTATCTTTCTCCGCTGATAACAAACTTACTGTCGTCAATTGTAGAAAAAGGCTTATTAACTGCAACCACCCTGCACTTGAATAATACCGCCTGAATTGGCGCTCCAACATATATAAATATCGTATCTCCAATCTCCACATTTTTCATGGACTGTTTCCAATCAATGACGGCAAAATTTTGAAAGGCTGCGCAAACGTCATACAGCTTTGGATTACAGGGAATAAGCCAGCTATTCATGCATTGTCTCCAATCTGATTAAGAATCTTAATTTTGTTTGCAGGTGTACCTATTAAGCAAACTTTTGTTGCAATCCGATCTGATACAGAATGATTCTGTCTAGACAACACATTATTTCTTATAAATACACCTCCAAAAACATAGCCCGCCTTCTGCGAATCTTTTGCAAAAATCAAGTCATAACCATCATAATGTTCCGTATTCGAATTTTCTGAACCCTTCAGATCGTCAAAAACGAGTCTATTCCAATCCGGTGAAAGCACATTAACACACCCAAATGCCGCAGCATGAGGTTTTCCATTCTCATAATGTGCAAGCTTAGGAAACCACAGACGAAAGCTACCATTGCCCATTACATTAGGCCAGCAGGCTTTCATCCACCCTGCGTAGTTAGTTCCGATTACGGCGTTTATGGCATCTTTTATTGTGTTAAATTCGATTGGCTGATTTGCATCAAGTATGATCTCTCGTTCAGGCTGATTACCTACCATCATAAGAAAATCCTCCCAACAAAATTGACATTGTGACATCATTCGATTAAGTCTACGTCGCAAGACAGCAAAACTTTCAACATCGAGATGGGATCTCTACGCAGAGGTGCCTTAGGGTTTAGACTTCTAACCATCAAGGCACAGTCTTCCTTCGTTGCATTGGAGATAATTTCCAAATTTCTCCGCGCACGAGATGCACCCACATAGAAATACATAGCTCCTTTGTCAAAAGTGCTGCTGTCAACGTCAATCAAAATAATGGCATCTGCTTCGAGTCCTTTAAACTTTGAGCAATTAGAGAACAGGCACTCCTTTCCCTTATGGGTATAATGTCTGCTGTAATCGCCGACACTTTCACATTCCGTATAAGGGGACAGAATACTATTATTAAGTGTGTTTTTCACGCTGAGAATAGTTATGCTTTCACAGGTGTCTTTCAAACTGTCAATGGCTTTATTGATGTACTCGATTTGTCCGTCACTGTTTGCTATTGCATACATATGAGGTTTAATGCCGCTCTTGGGACCCTGTTTTGCCGTAATATTGCGGTCGTTCTTGGGCAACGGTTTGATTGAAGTAGTTGCAATTTCGTATGTGTTGCGGCAATTTCGATGCAGCGTCAGCTTGCATTCTGAGTCGGAGATGCAGGCGGGAAGTTGTGCATCAGCGCCAGCGCCCTGAACAATTTGATTGCGGTCACAAAATAGATAAAACGTCCCCCCGTTGCCCAATGCCACCAGTTCCAATATATCAATAATTTGGCAGCCATAACTTGAATCTTCGTTTGCTGAATCATCAACACCAAGCAAGCCAAAGTCTTGCCCTTCATCAACGATGACGTGTTTGTAGCCAAAGACTTCCTTTTTATCATAGCAATCGGACAACCATTGCTTTAGATCTTCCAAACCGTTCATATCCCCGGCAACTTTATAGGCCAACGCACTAATTGTCATGAAATCAACGTTTTCAAAATCTTTTTTCAGCAGCCCGCTTTTGTATTGCTGGTTCAAATGATCTCTGAGCATACGGTTAAAGCACAGAAATAAGACCGAATCTCCCTGTACACTATGTCGGCGTGCCTTTTCAACAGCAACCATGGTTTTACCTGTGCCTGCGGCACCATTTATAACAGCAGTTGGTTGCTCATCGAGAAAATCCAGAATCTTGTATTGCTCTTTCAACAGCATATTGAACTGCATTTCTACAAGTCCACGTTCCACTGATGGCATTTTAATGAGATGAAACTTGGGGCAAATCACATTGTTTACCAGAAGATTCAAGTCTGCATCCGTCATGCGATTTTCAATATAGCTATTGCCAATTGAAATCTCGATTGCCATAATTCGTTCTATGGCTGGTCTCGGATCAACCAAATCGTCGTAGCACAACGTGACTTTTTTATTGGCATCGCTCCCGAACGGTATACGATTGACACGATCCTGTGCCATATCCGGAAACCACACAGCGCTAACAAATTTAATGTGATTTACCATACTGGCTACAGCCGGGTTGGTGTGATCTTTGACAAGTCTACGCAAAGTCGCACTGGCTGTCCGTGCTTGCCGGTAAGGTCCACCGTGCGGCATCAGCAAACCACTTGTGTAATGCCATTGACCATCCTCATAGTAAATTCCATCTCCAGCTTTTACTTCAATGGTAAGCGCACCAAGCTGTTTATTTACCACCAAGAAGTCCGTTTCCTTAGCAAGCAATTCGTTCGTGCTTGTAACGGCAACCGTTTCAACAGAATGGAATACATAGTAGCTATCCGGTAGCTTTTTCAGCGCCTCAAAAACAATGCCCTCGTGGCTCCGTGCATCGAATTCTTTGGGCTCAGCAGGTATCATGTGTGCCATAAGTTCATCACCTTATTGTTGTGTTGCGGATAATTTCTGCAAATTTCTCCGGCGTAAGTGTGTCATCGCCTATTTTGTAGGCTTTCCAATCACAGTTTGGCCAGTTATCATACTCATCGGTATTATCAGAGGTATACAATGCCAATTTCAAATTGGGCCAAGCCATATCCGGCCATAACTCATCATTACTACGTTCCACTGTGATATGTGCGGATTGCACCGGGAATGGTAGAAACTCTCTTTCAGCAATTTTTTGAAGCGCGCTTACCCATTCCGCATCGCTGTCGGTTAATGGGAGGTTTTCGATAATCTTGTTCCATGATGTTGAATCCTCATCATATTCACAGTCTGTATGTAGCACGGTATCTAAGGAAGAATTGCGCTCGCATTCGGCTGTTGTAGCTTCTTCTTGCTGTTGCTCCTCAATGGGTTTCATCACGCCAAGCCACGGCTTGATGAAGTTGGCAGCGATGTGCCGATCCAACTGATCATGGATTTTCTGGTTGTAATAATTGCGCAGACACTTATAGCACGAAGTATCGCAGTCACAGCCTTGTACAAGATCGTAAGCCGCGTGCAACACATTTTGGAATGCAGCGCCATCTTTTGTCACGATTCTGCGTACATGCCCGGCACCACCGGCCACAGCATCATACAAAATGATGGAATAAATCAACCTATTATTCCAGTTTACCTTGTGCAGAGTACCTTTTATGTCGGTTCGCTCAATGCCAAGGGCGGTTGACATTCCTTCCAGCAATGCATAAAGCACAGACAGCATCGTGTTCGTGTCGCTTGCGGCAGGTGTCTGAAAAACAATCTTTGCAACCTCGGTCTTGAAATCATGGGAAAGAATATACTTCTTAGAAATAGCTTCTTCATTTTTGCAGTAATATCCATACGGATTTTTATGCTTTTTAGGGAACGGATCATCCGTAGCATATCCGCAAACCGGGCACACAGCGTATTCCGGGCTGCGAACTACCACCACAAGAGAATCGTTGGAAGTAGATTCAATTTCGATGTTGTTCTCATTGACAGAAAAACTCAGGGTATCAATCACATTACGTGTAGGATCACCGATGTAATAGTCATCGGATTTGTACTCACGTTCTGGACGATGCATTGGAACATCTTTGCCCTCTCCATTCTCGGCAATAAAACCGCGTCTAGGCTCCAATGTCGTCTGCCAAAATCTCTTTTTAATGGGAAAATGGCAAGAAACGCATTCACGACCTTCGCTGGGAATATCCTGCTTTGTGAAGTTTGGCTCAGCACATTCTTTGTTGGGACACTTACAAAAATGTCCTATCTCCCATCCATTCGAAGATACTTTAGACGGCATTTTGCGGATATAGCGGCTTGTATACATTTTGCCATCTGCTATTACCTGTGAACCGGGAGCATATTCAGCAATTGCCATTTGGAGATCACGTGCCAGCTGCAATGCCTTGTTGCTTCCAACAGCCGAGACATCGGGCAGCAGTTCAACGGTATCCACAGGAAATCCATATTTGGGGAGAACATTGTTGCGCACAAGGAAATCTATCAGGCTCTTTTTGCCTTTTCCGTCTTCTCTTGCGCAGCGGAACATTTTCAACTTTTTTTCATAGTCTCCTGCGTGCTCGTAATCTTTTACACGGCTATACGCTTTAATTTGTTTTTCGTAGTAGTCAATCGTGTCCCGATATTCTTTTACTGCGATTTCCAAACAGCCCTCATCGCCAATCAGCGAGTCAATCCATGAATAATCATCAATGCCGAGTTCTCTATGTACATCGGCAGGAATCGACTTTTCCAGTAGATTTTTCAAGTGCTGTGGTTTTTGCCGGAGATAATCTTTCAGCAGGTCATAGCCGCCTTCGTTCAAAAGTACCGTCTGATTATCCCCATCATATACTTTAGGGTAAGCGGCCAAGAACGAGCTCAGTGCAACTGCATAAATATGACGGTTAATAACCTTGCGGTTTTTGATCTCAAAGACCGGTGCCTGTATCAAACCGCTGATCATCTTTTGCGGATTGTTATAGAACGTAAAATCGTGAGAACTTAGTTTTGCATAGGTCATCACAAACGCTGCAGAGTGCAAAGCACGACCGGCACGACCGGCACGTTGCACATAGTTTGCGGGACTTGGCGGAACGTTACGCATATATACGGTTTCCAATGAACCTACATCAACACCCATTTCAAAGGTAGTCGAACAGCTAAGTGCGTTGATTTTGCCGTTTACAAATCCTTGTTGGTAAATCGTCTGTTGATCTTTCGCCAACTGTGCCGTATGCTCTTTGATGAACAAGGGCGACATCCGAGTATCCCTGTACAAATTAGCATAATGGTTGTTCTGCAAGTCGATAGTGGGATCATATTTTTCCGACGAACCGTCACATTTCACGGAAGAACAAAATCCCTTGCAATAATATGGCGTAACTTTCCCACACTTTTTGCAACGATAAAAATGTAGTTTGCTATCTCCGCTAAGGCGAATACTGAAATCTTTTGTAGAAATCGTAGTTTCTTCGTTTCGCTGCTTTGCGAATACATTATCCCAGTAACTCAAAAGGATCTCGTTTGAATAATCCTCATCCTGTCCAGAAACACGGCATACACGGGCAAGACGAGCATTGGGATAATAGTTCCCGTTGGAGCGCTTCCTAGCCGCCCAGCCTGTTACCCAACTGCGTTGGGAATCTTCCGCTGTTTTGATTGCCTTCATATAGCGCTGCTTTGCAGCAAAGAAAATATACTCCCGATCTGCATCCGTCAACTTAAAATCAGGAAGAATTGCTCCAGCATAGACCGCATCCATTACGAGCAGATTTAAGAAGTCTTTGCTTTCGGCGTCAGATATTCCGAATTCGCCTGCAATATCACTGCAAACTTCAGCATTTGGATCATACTCAAAAGAGAGCAAACCCATGCTCGCCAAACTTGTAGAGCGGCGGGCATTATACATTTCATTCAACACGGCGATCCAAGCGTTACGCTTACAGGCGAGATCAATGTCCTGATTTTCAGGCTGATCCCATTCAGCAAAAGTTTTGTTAGCATTAAAATATTGACTCAGCCTTTCAACAAAGCTGCTGACACTAAGAAAAGTCTTTCCTTCTTGTTTGCATTCCTCAATAACGTGCCATATGCCACGACGCCGCAGGAATTCTTGATAAGACTTTTCCATGTAGCAGGCAAAAAATGCGGCTTCGCTTCGACTATCAGAAAAGCACAGGAATTGCCGATGCTTTGTTGTTGTAGTAGTAGTCCGTGTATTGCGGGCCGCGAACAGCCCTCTACCGGAAGTTCGATTTTCTTTCGGTATCGGCGTTTCTTCTGTCTCAGGGAGAATATCAAATAGTTTTGTTCCAAGAACGGATGTTGCAGCTTCTGCGCCCAAATAGAATCTGCGCAGGTGTCCAAATCCACAAGCACTGCACTTGATTTGCTTTGTGTTTTTGACGGTCACCTTGGATAGCTTTATGTAATTAGATGCCGCGTGATCACAAGGCGCTTCCAGTTTGGCATCAGCCTCACCGCTGATGGCTCCGCAAATGGGGCAAATCACATAATCATTTTCTGCACAGCCGGTTTCATCGTCAATCGTGACAGCTTTCTCGTCATCGTCTTCATCAAAGATATGGGCTTCGCCTTGTTCTTTGACAAGGTAATACTCTGCCTTGTCATCCCACTGCTTTACATTTTCCAAATGGTCACCAATCGTTTTTCCGACGATGGCAGTACGTCCGCAGTCAGTGCAAATAGCGCACTCAAACACAGCCTGTTGCTGAGAACCATTTCCTGTGAATAATTTTCTCTGCAAGAACAACTGTTTGGGGGTATTTAGGGTAATATAAGCCCCCTCAAGTGCGCGCACAAAGAAGTGATACCGTGCTTTTATCAGCGAAACTTTACCTTTTTCTGCGCGGGTACATACGTTGATAAATGCCACAAGTTCCTCTTTGCTGAGCGTAAACTGTCGGTCTGCCAGCTTTTGGAGCAGTTCATTGACAGACAGCGGATCGCTTTGAGAACAAATTCCTCTGACTGCTCCGAACAAAGGACTATGCAATAAAAGTTCGAATAGGCGTTCATCCTCATCAGCAGCATCCATGGTGAATCCATAATCTGCAAGAATCTCACTCGGTACGCGTTTGTTTTCCGCAATTTCCGTAAAAAGTTGATTGGGAATTTTCCAAGTGTCTTTTAAGGCTGGCTGTTTTTCTTTGGAACGGATAATATTCTCCCGCAGGAATGGCGCACCGCACAAACGGCTGGCAAAAGCAATAATATCGTCATCCGCATCATATCCACCAAGAGTGGCGCTCGTCAAAATATACTGTACACTGTCCGGCGTACTGATGCGGGCGCGCAGCCTGCGCATCAGTAGGGAGGTTTCCATTCCTGTTGCACCTTTATAGATATGGGCTTCATCCAATACAATATAGCGAAGCTGAGCCCCAGAAAAGACTTTGTCATCTTTGGGGCGCAGCATCATATATTCAAGCATCGAATAGTTGGTGATCAGTATGTGCGGAGGATTTGTTTGCATCTCATCGCGGCAAATAACTTCGTTGGGTAGAGGATGTGCATTCCTGCCGTTGACACGCTGATACTCCGCCAACGCACGGTCTTTGGTTTGCTCAGTATTGCCATTATAAAGTCCAAAACGAATTGTAGGGTGATCCTTCAGCAATTTTTGCAGACGCTTAATCTGGTCATTAGCCAATGCGTTCATCGGGTAGATAATAATGGCACGCACAGCATCGTTCAATGTTCCGGCTTCTTCTTCCTTCAGGAGAGAATCTATAACGGGAATCAGAAAACACTCGGTTTTACCGGAGCCTGTACCGGTCGTAACAACAAGATTTTTTCGTGCGTTGGCCTTTTCCAATGCAGCGATCTGATGGAGATATAACCCACGCTGAATTTTCAGTTCCTTGTCCTTTTCGGCGCAGTTTTCAAGTGTGTCGAATAATGGACTGACCTTATGCTCAGCAATCAATTCTGCAATCGATTCGCCGCTTTCATACGATCCGCTGACTTCAAGATATGGTCCTTTGGCAACTGCGCCAGACTCCTGAATAGATTTCTTCAATTCATCGGCATAGTCCGGATCAGCAAAGTCAAATGTTGTGGTAATATAATCTGTAAATGCGTCTTTTATTTCCTGTGAAGCGGTAATAGGGTTAAACATTTTTACAACCTCATTTATTCTTTACCATTTCATATTCAAATTTATCGGGAATTTGAAGGTCTTCCTTCTCGGCACGACTCAATGTGCGTTCGGCTTTATTTAGTATAGATCCATGACCGGCATCGATATATACAGCATCCCCGGTCACAGAATACATTGCAAGGAAATGCTCACTAATCAGCCAAATATCAATCGGATTTATTAACTCAAATTCTGTTTTGGACGAATCATTGCAGAAAAAGAACCATGACGCTTGTTTTGTATTCCAAAACTGAAGAGTTCCCTGATAATGTGGACACTTTCCGTCTTCTTCGGCTGGAGCATCGGATACATCAATATACTTCAAATCCACAATTCGGGTCATTGAATCTCGCAAACCAAGAACATTATAAACACCTTTTTCCCAATCCCAGCAGGAGGCGGATTTCAATTTCAAAATGGCATCTCGATAGTTGAAATCATAGGGATTGCCAACGACCAGTTTACCAGAATAAATTTCGGTTTCCTCTTTTTTGAACACGGATTTTTTTATCGTAGTGACCTTGAAATTATAAGCACCATCTGCTAAGCTAAGATTCTTTTCCAGCTGTTCATCTTTTCCATAGACGAAGTAGTTGTAGGGCTCTTTCTCCACATCATAAAGATATACATGAAAGTCTTGCTTCATGTTTCCGATAAAGTTATCCTCAATTTCCCAGTAAAGCGCTCCATTTTCATAGATAAGCGGACATCTATTGAACGATGGCTTAAAGTGAACCGTCAACAAATTGTAAAAGACTGGTTTATTCATTCCTCTTTCTAAGCGCAAAAAAAGATTTGCATTGCTGTCGGTTCCTTTATGCATCTGGAGAAAATTTCCGATTTCATATAAGTGATTGCTCTTAGAGCAGACGAGTTCATCATTGCCCATGAAGAACTTCACAACCCAGCCTTTGGGACAATCGATACTAATAAAAGAATCAGCTTCCAAATCATCAACCCAAAGGTCTTTGTTTTCCAATGTGAAAAGGTTTCTATGCTGGTCACTTTGCAATAAAGTGGCGTGAACCACTGGCAAGGATAATTGCAGTGTTGCCATGGCGGTAAATCCCGGTATTTGAATGGTATTGTTTTCCGGTTCTGAGTAGATTGTGAATTCACGGTGCCCATAATGAGCATCAAAGGTCTGTACTGTTACGGTTTTTCCTTCATCAAAGAATATCGGATAATTTAGTGAGTAGGTGAACTCTGGAATCACAAAATAATCATATACACACGCATTCTTGCCGCTGGCTAAGTCAAAAATTCTAATGCTATGCGAACCCGATTCGCCTATGATTGGCAGATAAAAATGTTTTTCCTGTAAATAGGCTGCAAGAGGGAATGTCTTGCCATCCAGTTGAATTTGATATTTTTCAATTTTTTCTTCTTCCGGAAGTTCAACGTCTACCGCTTCAATTCTGCTATGAACGGTGTACATAGCATTCTCGGAAAGCGCAAATGCAGAAGAAATTCGTTCGGGACGAACTTTAACTCGTACGCGACTTTTGGTGCTCGAATCCGCATAAAGTTCGATGCCGTTTACGGTTAGGCAGTGCAGAGCATTAACATCCAATGCGAATTTTTGTGCAAAATCGCATTCGACTGTATAAATGTCCCCAGAATCCTCATCGAAGTCAACATCGCTTTCCAAAGGCGTGAACAAATATGCCGCACCGTCCGCCGTCTTTTGAATATTACGGATTTCATGTCCCATATTTCGGCTAAGAATCAGATAATCTCGATACAATGTTTTGTGAGAATCATAGATTACATGATTGTTGTCGCCAATTATAACCTTGACGGAGAAGTGAAGGTTTGCGCTTTGCACTTGGTTCAGGAGAAATCTGTATTCTCGGCTGGTAAATAGTTGATTGCCAAAGATCTTCATGGGTTCGGTATAAATTTCTTTACCGTCAAGTGAAATTACTACTTGAGGCCGGTTCCCATTCGCAATTAGTTGGCAGTCACTTTCTTCAAATCGAATTTTAGGGAGAACAATATAGGCAATTCCATCTATCAACTCATAGCTGGCATGAATATCAGACCGATGGATCGCCACACGATCGTTTCTATGATTCTTCCGGCTATCCTGCGCCTGTTTCCGCTGCCCTCTGGACTGTTGTTGGAACCACCGGTAGATAAGCAAGTCAAGGCGAAAGTGCTTTGTATCCAGTTGTTCATCTATGCCGTATCCACTTGTAATCACATCCATTTTGTGGATGATGTCTTCACAAAATACACAAGCATATCCTTGGCAAAGTTCCAATAATGTTTTGAAGCTTGCAGAGACAACCGCAGATCGAACATCGACCTCTGAATCGAAATTGTCATTCCATTTGGCCTTGATAGCCTTAACTAAGGGCTTGAAAGCCGGATCACCGGGTATGTACTGGCAGTCAAGGGTATTTACATAAAAGTCAAAAAGGATTGAGAAAAAACGGTTTGCTGCATCGGCAGGCTCCAAAGCGTGGATGAGTAAAGTATCATAATATCCTTGGTATCGTATTCCGTTTTTCTCGGTTGGAACAAGAAAATGATTCGTAAGGCGCATCACCTTATCAATCGCTTTGCAAAAGAAGCGATAATAGTGCTGATATTCCGTTGTACCTTGTCCCAGTGTATATCCGCAGAAGTGCTTAAATACAAACACCCAAATTTTACTTTGCGATTCGTCATCGTCCGCACTTCTCCCTTGCAGCGCGAAAATCGTTTCAAGAATAATTGCTTTTTCTTCTGTAATGGACAGCCCTTTTCCCTCAACGAATCGCTTATCAAATGCAGATTTTGCGTAGGAATACACTGCTATTCGCTGCTCTTCCGTCAGAATAGCATTACCAAGAAACGTCTGAGTGGTATATATCTGGTTTATGACTGGTACAACTTCAAGACTTTCATCAACTTTTTCCCCTGAAAAGTCCATTGCGCGCTCAATATCTTTCCATACGAAGCCGTTGCTCTCTGTAAGCTGTCTCGATGACACACCAGCCCTTTTAGCTTCTCGATGCAGTGCCATATGGACACTTATGTTTTTACACAATTCCGCACTGTAAATTATTTTGTTCGGAAACAACTGCATCAGATTTTTCTGTAAAGCATTGCTCATTTCCATAAGTGCCACGACTCCTCCTGTTATTCAACTTTTGAGTTTTTTAGATTCGTTTATAAAATTATAGCAGATTTAAACAAAAATGTCACGAATTATACGAGCTTTTGATGCTTAGTGTAGAAAACTGCGGGGTCTTTATTGAGCAGGGGAGCTGTTCTTGTGCTTTTGCATTTTAGGTACTTTTCATTTACATTGTACATTCTTATCTGTCCAATAGTCCGTACTCCTTGAGGATTTCCCCGATAATTGTATGAGTGCACATATTCTTGGACAATATATTATGCATTGTGATATAAGATTGAGAAAACGTATAGAGACATCTAATTGTTTATCATGTTATATGCAAAAAAACAAAAGCAAAAATCCGAGGAAGCCGAAGCAATAATGATTGACAGTATGCCAGGGAGAACTGCTGATGGATATGCAGTTATTTAGATGATGAGCAAGCCTTGATGGTGAAATCCATCATAGGTGGGCTTTCGCCTTAAATTGTGAACGTCTCGTAAACGATTAGCACTTTCTATTGACTGACTGCTAACGACTGGAGTATACTAAATATACAGATTTATTCTGTACCAGCACCTTTACAACTGAATACACAGCATAACAGGTACTTTACTTTCCCAGTGGGGCGCACAGCATGGTCACGGCAGACCATAACCCGCGACTGGGGAGAGGGCATAATGATACTCCTGCTGCCCCACGCGTCAGATGGGGTGACTGAGTTTGGATTGTAAGCATTAAGATCCTTACAAGGTCAGTGAACGGTCGCTGCCAGCGGCTTGCCTGTTATGTTCCCATGTCTGGGGGCAAGCGGCAAATTAGACATTTTTCTTCAGCATTTATTTTGATGCACACGGTCTCTTTTATTATTTACATGACCGTGTGATTGACGCTAGTATGCGTATCGTTTGATTTTTATTGAATTCACATCAAGATTTGCGGGGAAAGTGTACCCTTACACCCGGATAAAACAGAGAAAATATAGAAAGAGCCCGGAGGGCCTTACCAAATCGGTAAGGTTCTCCGGGCTCTTTTTTCTCTCCCCGGAAAGTGTATTCAAAAGGGTTACACAAGGCAACAGAAAAAATCAAGAAAGGATGTGAGTATATGACAAACGCAAAACAGACGAACTGTGCGAAATACGCACGCGGACCGCCGAAGTGAATCAGAACTGATTCACTATTTGAGTACAAAATCGAAAAAGTGAATCAAATCTGATTCACTCCCACATCTCGCCTAAATCTGCCCCGTGTGGGGCAGATACTCCGCGTCGCACATGGACGCGACATCACCCGCAAAACCGCCGTTTGGCGCGTTTGTGGGGCTGTGGGGCGGCGTGAGCCGTACAACTTAACACTAGAGAGTAAAACTTACTACACACAAAAAGACGATAGTATGAGATAATAGATATATACCAAAACAGAAAGGACGATGCGAATGAATTATGAAACACTTCCAAAAACGATCTCTGCCGAAGAACTCCTCTCCACGCCGCTGCCGCCGGTCAAGTGGATCATCCCTGATTTGCTTCCGGCAGGGCTGGCACTGTTTGCCGGTCCCAGCAAAGCGGGCAAAAGCTGGCTGACCCTGTGGCTGTGTTTGCAGGTAGCGCAGGGAAAGCCTATGTGGGGACGCGAAATAGAGCCGCACACCGTGCTTTATCTCTCGCTGGAGGATACCTTTAACCGCCTGCAAAAGCGCCTTCTCCAGCTTGTGGGCAGCGAAGAAGCCCCCGAACGGCTGGTCATGCAGACGGAATGCAGCAGCATCGGGCAGGGGCTGGAGGAACAGCTTGTCAGCTTTATCTACCAGCACCCAGATACCGGGCTGATCGTCATCGACACCTTGCAAAAGGTGCGTTCCAGCGACCAGAACAACAGTATGTATGCCAGCGATTACAAGGAAATCAGCGCCTTGAAAGCACTGGCAGACAAGTACAATGTCTGCATTTTGCTGATCCACCATCTGCGTAAACAAGCCGCAGATGATCCGTTCCAGCAGATTGCAGGCTCCAACGGTTTGATGGGCGCGTCCGATACCAGTTGGGTCATGCAGCGCAAGCGTATGAGCCAGACCGCCAGCATCTTGGTGACCGGGCGCGATATGGATAACAAAACGCTGCGTCTGCACGAAGAAAACTGCGTTTGGATACTGGATGAGGAAGAAAGCACCGAACAAATTATCGCTAAGGCTGTGCCGAGTTACCTTTGGAAAGTGGCTGACTACATCGATAGTGTCGGAACATGGCAAGGCACGGCTACCGAATTGCTTTCTGCAGCCGATATTGAGGGCGTTTTGCCCCACCAGCTGACCCGGAAAATCGTGGAGCATTACGATACCGTATTCACCCCAAGAGGTATCCGCTATGAAACCCACCGCACCTCGCAGGCGCGGCAGATGAAGTTCTCTCGTGACGGAAATGACGCAGATGACGCTAATGACGCTGAAATTGACATAACCCAGCTTTTCAAATGGGATATCTCACAAACAGCGTCATCAGCGTCATTAGCGTCACAAAGATCGCGTAGGGAGAGCAAGCATGGGCGAAGTGTTGCCACAGGGCAACCCGCCGAAAAGCCTACGGGG
>ERZ773113.630-NODE-630-length-18431-cov-4.094308_pt1 | contig 18431 bp, 14 predicted proteins | sample MGYA00580565_ERZ773113 | MGnify/ENA primary metagenome ERZ773113 (study PRJEB29015, sample SAMEA2737827) | human gut metagenome | biome: human gut; feature: human-associated habitat; material: faeces | place: China | collected 2012 ...
GATAAGACCTGCTGTACTATACTTATCAATATTAGAAAATGCGAAATTCTGTATATTGGTATATATTCCTTCTCTTAAGTTGCAGGCAAAGCCAGTTGATGCGCTGGCTGCATACTTTCCTGCCTGATTGGATTTCTTTGCTTTGTAAAAAATATGCTTTTTCTCCGCCGGACCGTGATAGACGATATCCTTTTCTTCATCGGTCAGATCTTTAAACGGAATGTCGGTGCGCACGCCCATCTCCCGGCAGACGTCAGTCATTAACGACCACATCAGGCTGTTCCACGGTGCAACCGCACCCTCATCAATACTGATCGAATCGTCCGGTACAAGCGAATCCAGATCCACCGTCCGGACACTTCCCGTACCGCCACACTTCGGGCAGGCTCCCTGTGAATTAAAGGCAAGCTGCTCCGCACTCGGCGCATGGACACGTTCGCCACACTCCGGACAGATGATCTCCTGTTCTGCCGCAACTTTCAGTGTCGGCGGAACATAATGCCCGTTCGGGCACCGGTGCGACGCGAGCCGCGAATACATCAGCCGCAGGCTGTTTAACAGTTCGGTTCCCGTTCCAAACGTGCTGCGGATGCCCGGAATGCCCGGACGCTGATGCAGGGCCAGCGCCGCCGGGACATACAGCACTTCGTCGACCTGTGCTTTTGCCGCTCTGGTCATGCGCCTTCTGGTGTAAGTCGAAAGCGACTCCAGATACCGTCTGGAGCCTTCTGCATACAACACGCCAAGTGCTAACGACGATTTTCCGGAGCCGGATACGCCTGCAATCCCGACAATCTGATGCAGAGGGACATTTACATTTACGTTTTTTAAGTTGTGGACACACCCGCGCCCCTTACTTCTATGTATTTTGGTTCGTTGTGACTGTTTTCCATAAAGACATTACCCGTGTATGAATTATCTTGCATATTATCTTGCGTACTTTCTTCCTCAATTATACAGAAAAACATGCGAAATTCCAATAGTGTTCCAGACAGAAAAAAGCCGGTGCCTCCCAGACGATGCACCGGTTTTTCCGTTTACTATATAAAATACTCCCTTGTATAGGCTGTTAAGTCAGCCACCCTTTTAAGCTTTCAGATCCAGTGAACGGATCTCCTGCCGAACCTTTAAAATCATGGACGGGCTGACAGAAAGCTCATCATATCCCATACTAAGAAATGTCTCAGTCAGTGTCGTGTCTGCGCCAAGCTCGCCACAGATACCAACCCAACAGCCACCCTTATGACCGTTGTCCACAATCATCTTAAGCATCTTAAGGATTGCCGGATGATGGGAATCATAAATGTTATCAAGCTTTGGATTCTGCCGGTCGATCGCCAGTGTATACTGTGTCAGATCATTCGTTCCGACAGAGAAGAAATCCACTTCCTGTGCCAGTTCTTCGGACATCATGACAGCTGCCGGAGTCTCGATCATAATACCAAGTTCGACATCCTTGTACGGAATCTTTTCCTCATCCAGTTCTTTTTTCACTTCCTCGATGATCTTCTTTATCGTCTGTACCTCTGTGACAGAAATGATCATCGGGAACATGATGGCGATGGTTCCGTAATAGCTTGCCCGATACAGTGCACGAAGCTGTGTCTTGAATACCTCGCGGCGGTCAAGGCAGATACGGATCGCACGGTACCCCATTGCCGGATTATCTTCTTTGTCAAGTCCGAAATAATCCACCTGCTTATCCGCACCGATATCGAGTGTACGGATGATGACTTTCTTTCCTGCCATTGCCTCTGCTACCTTGCGGTATGCTGCAAACTGTTCTTCCTCGGTTGGATAATCCCTGCTCTCCAGATAAAGGAATTCGCTTCGGAACAGTCCGATGCCGCCGGCATCATTTGCCAGTACCGATGCCACATCCCCAACGCTTCCGATATTTGCATACAGGTTGATCTTTGTTCCGTCCTTTGTGATATTCTCCTTGCCCTTGAGTTCCTGCAGCAGACGCTTTTTCTCTTCATCCTCTGCTTTCTTCTTCTGGTAAGCTTCCATAACGGAGACCGGTGGATCAATGATGATCCTGCCCTCGTATCCATCGACGATACCCATTTTTCCATCGACATCTTCCGGAAAATCGACACCGATCAGTGCCGGGATATTCATGGTACGGGCCAGAATCGCGGTATGGGAATTGGTGGAACCGTGATGGGTGACAAAGGAAAGCACCTTCGATTTATCAAGCTGTACGGTCTCACTTGGTGCCAGATCATCGGCAAGTAAAATCACCGGTTCATCGGCATTCAGGCCATTTCCTCCGTTGCCCTGCAGGATGGAAACTACGCGGTTTGACACATCCCTGACATCGGCTGCACGCTCACGCATATAATCATCATCCATTGCCGCAAACATCTCGGAAAATGTATCTCCGGTCGTTGCCACGGCATATTCGGCATTCACCTGCTGGCCTTCAATCATATTTGTGATGGATTCGATATAATCAAGGTCATTCAGCATCATCTGATGTACTTCAAAGATTGCTGCATTGACTTCACCGACTTCTTTTAATGCCTTATCATAAAGTCCTGCAAGCTGTTGTTTTGCGGTATCTTTGGCATCTTCAAACCGTTTTACCTCTTTTGCGGTATCTGTGATTTTCTCCCGTTTTACCTGATTTTCTGATTTACGGTATATGGCAAGGCGGCCGATGGCCACCCCACTGTATACGCTTTTACCCTGAATTGTCATAGCGTCACCTCATCCTTTTGCTGATTCATTCTCCGTAAACGGTTGCCGGAACTGTTTCTTACAGTTTCTCCTCTAAGAATTTGCCAAGTGCTGCGATTGCTTCCTCTTCCTGATCTCCATCCGTCTTTAATACGATTTCCTGTCCGCATTTAACACCAAGCCCCATAACACCGAGGATTCTCTTTGCGTCTACTTCCTTGCCATCCTTACTGATGGTTACTTTACATGGATATGCAGCGGCTGCCTTTACCAGCTCGCCTGCCGGTCTTGCGTGGATTCCCTGCTCGTCTTTGATGGTATAAGTAAATTCTTTCATGATCATTCTCCTTTTCAAATTTTGTTTCTTTACCAATGTTACTGTTTACAGATTTTTCTGTCCGTTTATTCAGCATCCTTTTTGATCAGTCCGAGCAATACGGCTGTAATGACAGATCCGACTGCCCATGCAAGGATGTATAACAGTGGATGACCTACCGTTGCAAATACAAAGATTCCACCGTGCGGAGCCATCAGTGTGCACTTAAACAGTGCGGATAAAAATCCGGCAACTCCGGCACCAACCAAGGTACATGGAATTACGTGAAGCGGATCTGCTGCTGCAAACGGGATCGCACCCTCGCTGATGAAGGAAGCACCCATTACAAAGTTGGATACCTTGGATCCACGTTCTTCCTTTGTAAATTTCTTCGGGAAGAACTGGCAGGCAAGTGCGATTCCGATTGGAGGAACCATACCACCAACCATGATTGCAGCCATGGCAATGTAGCATGCCTGAACCGCCGGATCACCTGGCTGTGCACCTTTTTCAAGCATTTGGCTTGCAGTTGCCAGTACGCCGGTACCAAATACATAAGCGGCTTTGTTGATTGGGCCACCCATATCAATGGCCATCATTGCTCCCAGGATCAGACCAAGTACGGTAATATATCCTGCATCGGAGATTGCGGTCAGTCCGTTGCTCAGTCCGGTATTGATCAGTCCGATCAATGGGTTAAAGATGAAGCACATTAAAATACTGATAATTAAAATTCCAAGCAACGGATAAATCAGAGTCGGCTTGATTCCGTCTAAGGAAGCCGGCAGTTTTGAAAACGCTTTTTTCAGGAACAGTACAATAAATCCGGCAAGGAATCCGGCTAAGATTCCGCCAAGGAAACCGGAAACGGTGTTACCACCGTTGGCACCCTGGAATGCAAAGTCTGCGATAAATTTCTGGAAACCAGTCGTAGAATCTGCCCAGTTATATCCGGTGATAAGTGCATTACCACTCGAAGCTAACAAACCGCCTGTAAAACCTACCGCAAGTCCCGGCCGGTCAGCAATCGAATATGCAATGTAACCTGCCAGTACCGGAACCATCAGTCCCATCGCCAGACCACCGGCATACTTGAAGAATGCTGAGAGCGGGGTCATGGAACCGAAGTTGGATCCACCTGTTGCACCAAATCCGCAAAGTGTATCTATAAGGAATGCAAGAGCTGTGAGGATACCACCGCCGATTACGAATGGGAGCATGTGTGATACTCCGTTCATAAGATGCTTGTATATTCTGCTTCCTACACTGCCATTTGCACTGCTTGACTCTTTTCTGCCACCCTCCTCGTGGTGAACAGGAACCTGACCATCCACGATCTTCTGTATGAGCTCCTCAGGCTTGTGTATTCCGTCTGCCACTCTTGTGAAAAGAACTGGCTTTCCATCAAATCTTGCTGTTTCAACACTCTTGTCAGCTGCAACTATGATACCATCACAGTTTGCGATCTCTTCATCAGTAAGTATATTTTTTGCTCCGCCTGAGCCATTTGTCTCAGCCTTTAAGGCATATCCCATCTTGGCGCCGGCCTTCTCAAGTGCCTCGGCTGCCATATATGTGTGAGCTATTCCTGTAGGACACGCTGTAACGGCAAGCACTCTAAAGCCTTTCTTCTCAGGAGCCTTCTCAACTGCCTTTTCCTCAGGCTTCTCTGCTGTCTCCTCTGGGAACTTTGCGTTCTCATACTTGTCAACGACTGCAAGGAATGCATCCTTGTCTGCTGCCTTCAGAAGCTCTGCTCTGAAGTCCTCCTCCATGAGGAGCATAGACAGTCTTGAAAGTACCTCAAGATGTACATCTGATCCGCTCTCCGGTGCTGCGATCATGAAGAACAGGTTTGATGGCTGTCCGTCAAGTGAGTCGTAATCAACTCCATCTGGAACTGTCATAGCTGCAAGTCCAGGTCTCTTGACTGCCTTGTTCTTGGAGTGAGGGATTGCTATTCCTTCTCCTATAGCTGTTGAGCCCTCTTCCTCTCTCTTAAGTATTCCTTCTTTGTATGTTTTCTTGTCTGAGATGTTGCCTGCTGCATCGTGCAGGTTTACAAGGTAGTCGATCGCTGCATCCTTTGAATCTACCTTTACACCCAGAGCAATGCTTTCCTTTGATAAAAGCTCTGTGATTCTCATAAGCATAACCTCCTCTTAAATAATCAGCCGCATCCACATATGCTGCTGTGCGATATCTGAATCTCCTAAGTATTCCCTCTCATGACGGAACACGTACGTTTTACTATAACTGCTTGTAGAGTTCTTCTACTTTGTCCGCTGTGGCAAGGCCTTCTGAAAATGCTGTGGCACTTCCGGTTGCTGTTCCTCTCTTCAGCGCTTCCATGTAATCGTGATCCTTCAGGTAGCTTGCTGTAAAACCTGCCACCATAGAATCACCTGCCCCTACTGAGTTCACAACTGTTCCCTTTGGAACTCCGATCTTGTGAACCTCTCCTGTCTCTGTGATAAGTATTGCTCCATCCCCTGCCATGGATATGAGTACATTTCGTGCACCCATGACCTGAAGCTTCTTCGCATACTCAACGATCTCGTCGTCGCTCTTTAAGACTACTCCGAACATCTCGCCAAGCTCATGGTTATTCGGCTTGATGAGGAATGGATGGAACTTCAATACATTGAGCAGAAGATCCTTTGTCGCATCCACCACGATGTCGATGTTCCTGTTCATAAGCTTCTCCATGATCTGCTCGTATATGTCAGATGGAAGTGAAGCAGGGATGGTTCCCGCAAGTATCAGGCAATCTCCCGACTGGAGCTTGTCCAGCTTGTCAAACATCTGCTGAAGCTCATCTTTCTTAATGTCGGGCCCCTGTCCGTTGATCTCCGTCTCCTGTTCTGCCTTGATCTTGACATTTATCCTGCTGAGACCATTCTTCAGCTGGATAAAATCTGTCTTAACTCCCATGGCCTTGACTCCGTCCTCAATCTCCTTACCGGTAAATCCGGCAACAAAACCGAGAGCTACGGAATCAACTCCTATGTTCTTAAGTACGGTGGAGACATTGATACCTTTGCCGCCATAGAATATGGCTTCTGACTTACTTCTGTTCACCATTCCAAGCTCAAGGCTGTCCATCTTGACAACATAATCGAGCGCCGGATTAAATGTCACCGTATAAATCATTATCTGAGTACCTCCTTTACAACTGTGGCGTCTATGTACTTATCATTTACAAGTCTGTCCGTGATAATACAGGCTTTTTCGATTGCTGCAAATGTCACTGCCGTCACCTTGTCGAACTTGCTGCTGTCGGCAAGGACTATGCTCGCATAAGATCTGTTCACCGCTTCCATCTTCACCATAGCCTCTTCCACATCAACCGTTGTGAATCCGTAATCCATATGGATTCCATTCGTTCCAAGAAAGCACTTTGTGAAATTGAACTTTTTCATGGAATTGACCGCCTCGGCTCCGATGATCGCCTCTGTGATCGGCTTTACAAGTCCGCCTATCATATACGTTCTGAGGTTCTTCTTGAGAAGCCGCTTGGCATGTGCTATTCCATTGGTGACAAATGTGGCATTTGTTTCGCCGATATAGTCGATCATGAGCTCCGTGCTGGTTCCTGCATCTATAAATATGAAATCTTCATCATTGATCATCGTTGCCGCATATTTTGCAATGGCACTTTTCTCTTCGACGTTGAGCTGTGCCTTGGCTGAAACCGGTGCCTCATTGGTGATATATTCATGCTCGATCGCCTTGGCACCACCATGGAATCTCTTGATCTTACCCATATCGTCCAGAGCTATCAAATCTCTTCTTATAGTAGATTCTGACGCTCCCGTGATCTCCGTGAACTCTGCAACTGTCATAGACTTTCTCTCTTTCAGTGCATCTAAAATCGCTGTGTATCTATCCTCGGTCATCATAATAATTGCCTCCTGCCTTTTAAGTATGTCTCCTGTATATGTGTTTTCGTGTTTGTGTATTTTCTTTTTTCGTGGCTTTTCAGAATGCATATATCTGCATCCGGTGCTTTTAACTTTTCTTTAGGATAACATATTTTTTGACTGTTTTCAATTATTTGTGATTGTTTCAAGGTGATTTTCACTTGATTTCAGTCACTTTCAATCAATCTATATGCATAATATCATCGTAAATGAAGATTGTCAATCATTATTCTGCATATTTTTGAAGATTTCTGAATTATTTTGATTGTTTTTGACTATTTGCAGGTTTGGTACTCGTTTTGCAGCTTCCAACACACAAAAATAAGACACAGACCAAATCTGATCCGTGCCTTACTCTGCGTTATCAATCTATGATTATTCTGCCACATCCGCAGGATTGACATGCACCATCACATGCTTTACCTTTGGAAAATTCTTCTCTATTCCCTCATGGACCTCTTCCGCTATCTCATGCGCATGTCTTAATGTATATGAACCGTTTACACCAATCTCCACATCTACATATATTTTGTTGCCAAATATCCTTGTGTGAAGAAGATCAACACTGAGAACTTCTTTCTGGGCGAGCACAAAATCCCTCATCTCTTTCTCTGTCTCTTCATCGCATGAGTGATCCACCATCTTATCCATGGCATCCTTGAAGATATCGTATGCCGCCTTAGCTATGAATACAAAGATAACAATACTTGCAATGGAATCCATAACCGGGAATCCCATCATCGCACCACCGATACCGACAAGCGCGCCGACCGATGACAGCGCATCTGATCGGTGATGCCATGCATCTGCCATAAGTGCGCTTGAATCTATCTTCTTCGCATAGTGTCTTGTGTACCAGTACATTATCTCCTTTGTGACAATGGATACAACAGCCGCCACCAGTGCCAGCATCCCCGGTTTCTGCAGGCTTTGGTAATTGCCACCGATTATGTCCTTAACCGCCTGCGAGCCGATCTTGATACCGGTATACAGCAGCACTATAGACAACACGATCGCTGCCACACACTCAAGCCTCTCATGGCCGTAAGGATGCTCCTTGTCGGATTCCTTCGACGCTAGTTTTACTCCAATTATCACTATTATGGTGCTGAACACGTCTGATGCTGAATGTACCGCATCACTTATCATTGCATTTGAATGTGCAAATATTCCCGCAAATAATTTGAATACTGACAACAGTACGTTCTGTACTATCGTTATAAACGATACTTTATTTGCAACCTTTTTAAACTCATCCTCTGATACGGCAGATGCCGCCATCGTGTTTATTTTGTTTGCGCTTTCCATATAATCAGCCATCCTTTCCTAATGAACACCAGTCTATTGATAATCACCTTAATCAAAAGACCGATGCTGTGCGATCAATAAATTTCAGAAAGCTCTTATCACTAAATATATGTGGGAGATTTTATAGAATGTCTAAAAGAGTATAAAAAAACACCCACGACTCAGTATTAGTAACTACTGTCCCGTGGATGTAAAGATTCCACTGCCATGATGGCCCGACTCCTTGGCTTACACCAATGGTCTGCTCAGTTTGTACTGTAGATTTATATGCAGTGCAAAGAGTTAATTTAGGTTACCATCTATGGCAGTCTATGTCAATATTTATTTTCAGATCAAAACTCTTTTTCAAAACTGAACTTAATATCCTTGAGATCAAGTCCATTCGATTTCACATACAGTCGGAGCACATTGAATCTGCCGTAAAATTTGACCTCTTTCCTGATCACAACATCCTTGCCGTCAGTTCCGTTAAATGTGAAGTTGCTCACAGGGAATCCGTTGAAAAGCAGGGTACACGGCAGCTGGGCAAGCTTTTCGAGTGTCGAGCTTCCCCTCAGGCTCACCTCATACTCTCCCGGATGTTCAACATCAAGGGCTATGACATAATTCGTGTCGGCGGTGCTGGCCTTCTCTGTCAGATCTATAAGTATGTCTCTGTCGACATTGATGTATTCCACATCATCAATTGAAAAATCGTCCGCCTGCTTTGGACGGTTTATTATCTCTACCTCTACAGGCTCTCCCACAAGACGCTTAAATGCATTCGTATTCATGACAAAGTTACACACATTCTTTGCAATTCTCTGAAGCTCAGCTCTCAATATACGTCCGTCCTGAAGTGCCTCTATGACATTATCTCCGCCCATGTTCTTCGAGCCGTCCGGGCAGCACATATACATGTCATTCTGTGCCTGTATCATAGTCGCAAAGTCATTTGCATCCGGCTCCATACCCCTGCGGTTGATGGATGCCCACCAATCTGTCATGACCACGCCTGTAAATCCCCACTCATTTCTGAGTATCGTGGTATTCAGATCATAACTTCCTGCGGTGTAGAGACCATTTACCAGACCATATGTTGTCATAACAGAGTCGGCATATCCTGACTTGACAGCTATCTCAAATCCCTTCAGGTATATCTCCCTGAGTGCCCTCTGGGAGATGACCGAGTCAGTTGTATGGCGGTGATACTCCTGATTATTTCCGCAGAAATGCTTGATCGTTCCGGACACGCCGCTGGACTTAAGTCCCTCTAACTGTGCAGTTGCGATGGAACCCGTAAGGTATGGATCCTCGGAGAAATACTCAAAGTTTCGTCCATTAAGCGGGTGACGTTGGATATTCATTCCCGGTCCAAGAAGAACCTCAACCTTATTTGCTGTCATCTCAAGTCCGAGAAGTGCATACAGTCTGGTGTTCAATTCTTTGTTAAATGAACATCCGCACAGAGTGCCATTTGGAAGTGAGAATGCCTTCATACCTGAGTCGAGTCTCATTCCCGATGGTCCGTCATCACAGCACACCGACGGAATCTTATGTGCGATCAAATTTGGCGATACCCCGGCAAATGCTGACGCTGTTCCCGCCGTCACAAGAGAACTTCCCATTCCCTCGCCGCGGACAAAGCATGCCAGATCCTCATCATCAAACTGCGCTATGAACTCATCCATGGTGGCCCTACCTTCCCTTACATCAAGAAGCGTAATTCCCTTGTCACCAGTAACCGGTATCTCCTCCGGCAGTTCCTGCTCTCTCCTGTCATACATATCAACAGTGACTAGAGGTGTCTCCTCATACTCTATAAGCATCCTGCCGTTCTCATCACAGAATGGTTTCATGCGGTCAAACTTCTCATAAGGTGCAAGCGCCTCCTGAAGTTTCTGAAGCTCCACAGTCTCGGCAAGCTCAAAAAACAGACACTTTGTTGTATTTCTTATGCTGTTTCCTACATGGATAGTGTAGTCTCCAGCTTCAAGCACATAACAGTTTCTATGACCTGTCGCCCCTGAATCGTCAAATGATGCCATACGGTCAAGCGGAATCTCAAACTTCAACTCATCGCTGAGTCCCAGAACAAGCTCCTTTGTCTTCGCAAAATCAATGAGCACTCTGGATGGCTTGCCAAGCCTGCCCTGAGGCATCTCACCGTACACCTGGACAACCTCCTTGCCAAGTCTCTTTCCTGTATTTGTGACTTTGACACAGATATTCGCCACGCCTTTTTCAAAATCCAGGCTTGCATGCTTTACACCGATCTTGAAGTCTGTGTATGACAATCCATATCCAAACGGATATCTGACCTTATCCTTTGCAAATGTCTCAAAGTAACGGTATCCCACATAGATATCCTCAGCGTAGAAGTTTCTCTCTTCGCCGCCGAAATTGTCATACGCAGGATAATCCTTGATATCGTAGGCTATCGTGTCTGTGAGTTTTCCTGAAGGGCTGACATCTCCTACGAGGACATCAGCCACTCCATATCCTCCGACCATTCCACCCTGCCATACATACATACAGGCATCCGGGGAAATCGTGTCAAGAAATGACATATCTATAAGACCGCCGACATTCAAGAGAACGACCATCTTCTGGAAATTCTCTCTGACAAGTCTAAGCATATCAGTCTCTATATCAGTGAGCATAAATGCTCCTTTTTCAAGTGTATTGTCCTTGTCCTCGCCTGCCGTCCTAGCGATTATCACTATGGCCGAATCCGACTCGCCGGCAGCCTCCTGCACGAGCTCCTCTGTAACCGGCATCTCCGCCTGTGACCACGGCTCCTGTCCCCAGCCAAGTCCCAGCTCCACAGGATGTTCCTTATCCCATGCGGCATAAGTCTCTGCCAGTTTCTGATTGACATTCACATCCTTGCACTCATTAAGTGCATCAATGATTCCTACCACTCTGGCAACATTCACCATGCCCCCCGAACCGGTTCCACTCTTATAATAATGGTTCTGCATACGTCCAAATACAGAAACCGTCTCTCCCTGCTTAAGCGGCAGAGCCTTGTTGTCATTCTTTAACAGAACCAGTCCCTCTGCAGCCATCTCACGGGCTGTCTTCTCATAGACCTCCCAGTCAAGTACTCTATCTTCCATCTGCCTACCTCCCAATATATCTTTGCTCAATTCCATATGGTGATATTGTACATCATACAAGTAAACTTTGATATGGAAAACTTTAACTTTTTGCTGTGCAAAACGCAAGCGAGTCAGACAGTTTGCTCCCCATTCATACTGCCGGAAACGGAAGATATAGTTGTTTGTCCTCAGCCACGCTTTATATAATCCTCATCAAGCTTTGTACTCCATTCCCTGTCATCAAGGGCGGCAGCCCCCGCCATCGGCTCGGATGAGCGCATCGCATGCACCGCATTCCCTACAGCTCCATACACATTCTCTGTTCCAGCCTCGTCGCACACATAATTCACCGCCCGCTCAGGTCTTATTCCAAAGCGTCCTGCCTCCATGACAGCATCGATATTTGCTCCGATGAAGATGAATTCCCAGCCATACTTTTTCTGCTGACGCTTAACCATCTTCTGTATCATCTCATAGCTGTAATTCCGGCTGGCGTTCTCCATTCCGTCTGTGATTATCACGAACAATGTCTTCTCAGGCACATCCTCTTTTCTTGCATACTTGTGGATATTGCCGATATGGTGAATCGCACCTCCAAGCGCATCAAGCAGTGCTGTGCAGCCACCCACGTAATAGTCATTGTCCGTCATCTCTGGTACATTCTCAATAGGAATCCTGTCGTGCAGTACTCTGCTGAAGTCGTCAAAGAGCACAGTCGAAACGTACGCCTCTCCATCATCACCGCTATCTTTCTTCTGCTTTTCCATCATTGAATTGAATCCACCTATCGTGTCAGCCTCAAGTCCGTGCATTGAACCACTTCTGTCCAGAATAAATACTATCTCCGTAAGTCCTTTTTTCATAATCATCAACCTCACATTCTTTTATCTTAGTGTTTTTATGTATCAGGAAATGCAAATGTGTAAACAATCTGCATGCACGTGCGTTTTAGAAATTAACCTTGGCATGTCCACTCTGCTTTCCCTTAATATGAGTTAATAATAACCTGTATAACAAACAAAAAGGTCACCCCGCAGGCGACCTTCTCATTTTACTTTGTTTTATTCTGACAGCGAGGCAAGTCCATAGTCGAACAGAACTATATTGATCTTTATGACGCTGTATTCTTTATGTACTATATGATACTCCACTATCTTGTCCGTCTGAGAGATCGGTGAGAGTGCGTATCCGGCAAGCCCCAGGAAGTCAACAGTCTCATCAAGATTCAGGCGAAGCCCGACTGCCAGTGACAGAACTTTTTCCTTCGACGGCTTTATCCTGCCCTTCAGGAGCTTTGAGAAATACTGCTTGCTTATATTTGCCGCAATGTAGACCTCTGAATTCTTAAGTCTCTTTTTGTTGATTAACTGCTGTAGATGTTTTTCAAAGCTGTCCGTATATATGCCCTTAAGCATGTCGTCCAAAGAACCATTTGAGTTGTTTTCATGTATTCCCGAACTCTTACCTGACTGTGCCAGTGTTCCATATTCCATAAACTGAGGTCTATGTTGACCGCAAAGATATTCTTCATCGAACCTTGCAGTGTCTTGGCATTCATCATACGATGACAAAGTACGATATTCACTCAGATTTTTTTCAGCAACATATTCGTCATCTATTAAACTCTTCACATCATCATACCATTTTCCTGATACATGATATGAATGATCATCAAACACCACAAGCGTGATGTCCATCTCATGCTCCTGCAGAAATGATGTAAATGCATCAATTGCGATCTGAATTCCAAGCTCTTTAGGAAAGCCGTAAGAGCCCGTAGCCATCAGTGGAAATGCAATCGACTTGCATCTGTGTGCATATGCCATAACTAATGCTTTGTCATAACACCTTCTGAGAAGCTCCGGCTCCTGATGTCTTCCATCCACCCAGGCAGGTCCGCTTGAATGAATGATGTATCTCGCCGGAAGATCAAATGCTTTTGTGATTCCAACCTCTCCAGCCGCCAGAGTTCCAACCTTTGCCCTTGCCTTCAGAAGCCTGTCACGCCCCGCAGCCGCATATATTGCAGAGTCCACGCCAGCTCCCACGGCAACGTGCGGATTTGCCGTATTTACTACTGCATCTGCATGAACTTTTGTTATATCACTTCTAATAATCTTAAATGGCATTCGGCTGTCTCCCTGATTTGTTTGATATATTATGAACGATAATCCCCATTGATCTTCACGTAATCATATGTCAGGTCACAGCCCCATGCCTTGGCTGTCACGTCACCGATTCCGAGATCTATGTTGATGTGGATTTCATCTGAGCTCAATACCTTGGCTGCCTTCTCCTCTGAGAATGGTACGCCTGCGCCGTTGCGGCATACTGGAACCACGCCAAATTCTGACTCGAGATCTACTGCAACCTTGTCTATATCAAAGTCAGCCTCCGCATATCCGATGGCACAGAGGATACGTCCCCAGTTGGCATCCTCGCCGAACATAGCACACTTTGTAAGTGGGGAACGGATAACGCTCTTTGCCACGATAATGGCTGTGTCAAGGTCAGGTGCCCCTGCAACTGTACACTCGATCATCTTGGTTGCGCCCTCGCCGTCTGATGCAAGCATCATGGTCATGCACTCCATAACTATATAGAGGGCCTTCTTGAACTTCTCATAAGCTTCGTTCTCCGTGTCGATGAGCTTGTTGCCAGCAAGGCCATTTGCCATGACTGTCAGGGTATCATTTGTGGACTGGTCTCCATCTACTGAGAGACAGTTGTAAGTAACCTTTACGATCTCTGAGAGCGCCTTCTGGATCAGCTCTGATGTAATGGCTATGTCTGATGTGATGAAGTTAAGCGTTGTAGCCATGTTTGGATGGATCATTCCGCTTCCCTTTGCCATACCTCCGAGGGTGCATGTCACTCCGTCTATGTCAAACTGGACAGCAACCTGCTTGTCAACTGTGTCTGTGGTCATGATAGCATTTGCAGCCTTGTCGTTGCCGTCTGCTGAGAGACCGTCTGCAAGCTCTTTCATATGCTCCTCAAATGGCTCGATAGGGATGATCTGTCCGATGACGCCTGTTGAAGCATTGATGACAAGGTTCACATCTATGCCAAGGGCATCCGCTGCAAGCTGGGATATCTTCTCAGCCTTCTCTATTCCATCTGCGTTGCATGTGTTGGCATTCTTGGAGTTTACGATGACCGCCTGCGCCTTGTTACCGGACTTCTTCAGATGCTCCTTGGTAACTGTGACCGGTGCGCCCTTCACCTTGTTCTGTGTATACACACCTGCTGCCACACATGGCACCTCTGAAAATACCATTCCAAGATCATTCTTGTTCTTGTCAGGGTTCAGTCCACAGTTAAGTCCATTTGCCGTGAAACCCTTGGCCGCGCACACGCCACCGTCTACATATGTATAACCGTCATATATCTTCTTGTTCATAGTAATCCAATCCCTTCTAAAATGTATTTTAACCAATCTTCATCAATTGGATGCCAACTTAATGTTCGCAGCCAATTGATACATCCTATCTATTCACCCACGCAAGGAACTTGTCCAGTCTGCCCACGGTCTTGTCTTTTCCTATCACGTTCATGATCGTGAACAGGTCAGGTGAGTTCTGCTTGCCTGTGATGGCAACTCTGACTATAGTACATACATCTGTGATGCTTCCCTTGTATCCGTCAGGATTCTGCTTGTACTCCTTGACATTTGGACAGTAGCCGATCTTCTCGCCCATGACCTTCATGCTTGAGAACCAGTCCTCTGAGTCAAGGAAGAGATCCTTCTTGTACTCCTCGATAACCTCTGTGATCATCTCCGGTGTGTACTTCTCGTCTATCTCATACTGGAGATCCAGCTCGTCCTCGGGAGTGTACAGATAACCGAACATAGCGCGCAGATCTGACCATTTGCCGACATCCTTGCGAACCTTCTTGCCTGACATCTTCCACAGATTGATGGTCTTCATGAAGCCGTCCTTATCCTGTGTGCCAAATGTGTATATGTTCTCGTCATGCTCCTTTGCCCACTCCATGATAAGGTCGTAACACTCCTCGGCTGTGAGCTTTGAGATCATCTCCTTGCTGACATCATTGAGCTTCACCATGTCAAAAAGTGCGCCGCTTACAGGCATCTTCTTGAGTGATAATGTAAAGTCGTCTATTGTCTTGTCTGCATGTGCTGCATGCCACTCTTCGTAGTTGGAGTTTGCTATTGTCATAAGGTACTCAAGTACGCTGACTGATGGGAATCCCTGCTCTGCATAGAAGCCAACCGCAGCCTCCGGGTCCTTTCTCTTGCTGAGCTTTCTCTTTCTCTGGTGCTCGCCCTCCTCGTCCACTGTAACCTCAAGCTTCATGATAGGTGCGATGTGCGCATACTTTGGAAGCGCAAATCCACACAGATCAAAGAGCTGCTTGTGAAGTGGATATGATGCAAGCCACTCGTCACCTCTGATGACAAGATTTGTCCTCATGAAATGATCGTCAACTGCATGTGCAAAATGGTATGTAGGTATTCCGTCTGACTTCAGAAGTACCACATCCATGATATTCTCAGGCATCTCAATCTTGCCCCTGATAGGATCGCTGTAGATAACAGTCTTTCCTGCCTCGCCCGGACTCTTGAGTCTCACAACATATAGCTCGCCCGCTGCAAGCTTCTCCTCTATCTGCTCGTATGTCAGATTTCTTCCTACTGCATACTCGCCGTAATATCCTATGTCAACCTTTGCAGCCTCCTGCTTTGCCCTGATCTCATCAAGCTCCTCGGCTGTTGTGAAGTCAGGATATGCATATCCCTCCTGCATAAGCTTCTTGACACATGTCTGATATATCTCTTTTCTCTCACTCTGCTTATATGGACCATATATAGTCTCACCGCCCTCAAATGGTCCCTCGTCAAATCCAAGGTCAAACTTCTTCAGCGAATTGATGATCTCATTTACACCGTCCTCAAGCTCTCTCTTTCTGTCAGTGTCCTCTATTCTGAGGTAGAACACGCCGCCACTCTGCTTTGCAAGCTTTCTTGAGATCATGGCTGCATACAGTCCACCGATGTGCATGTATCCTGTAGGGCTTGGCGCAAATCTTGTTACCCTTGCTCCCTCTGGAAGATTTCTCTCCGGAAATCTCTTCTCAAGGTCATCCACTGTATCTGTTATATCTGCAAATATCAAATCCGCTAATTTGTTGTAATCCATCTCCTGTTTTCACCTTTCTGCTATATCACTTATCATCAAGAGTCTGCTTGATGATCGCTTCATTATATCCTGTCTGATTATAATTTGTATTATGTTTTACGTCAATTCCTTAAACCACAATGGCAATTGCATAGATTCTATATACTTATCGCCTTGACTTACACGTAAAATTTTCCACAACTATCTCATACACATTTACCGCTGCCAGCATCTGGTCTGAGTAGTTATACTTCTTCTTTTCTACCTTGTCAAACGATCTCATATTCTCGGTATTTCTCGCAAGCTGATGATTCATAAGGCAGTTGAGTGCCTCGCACTTTTCCTCAAGATCTGTCAGCTTTCTGGCTGTGCCATTTCCCATGATACTGCTGTAGAGATAACCAAAGCTGCAGGCATTTGGTCCCTCAACCAGATAGTGATCTGTGTCCATCTCTATGGCCACCTTCGGATCCGCTGCCAGAGCATCCACCTTCCTGCCCTCACCGGCAGAGTGGAAATAAAGCTTCAGAACATCCTCCTCGTAGGTATAACCGAAATTCAGCGGAACTATGTACATTCCCTCTTCATCGTGAACCGCCATCCGGAACACCTTACACGAATCAAGTACATCCACTATCTCTTCACGATCTGTTATCATCCTGTCACTTCTCCGCATCTCCCGCATACAATACCTCCTTTTTCAGCGTACAATCTATTAAAATAGTATAAATGACGTCAGCATATTTGCAAGTTTTTTGAACTTTATATTATTCGGATTTTCAAAACTTTTTTATTTCTGATCCAGGCTCCACGCTTTAACTTTGTATGATGTAACTCCAAGTATCGTCTCGCCGTCTATCTGAAGTGGTGTCGGGCGATCAAATTCAACCTCAACCTCTTTTGCGTTGAATATATCAACATGCTTTTCGTACTTGACATGCTCTCCCTTGAATATAGAAGGAAAGATCATAAGGGTTCCAAGCTTGCCCTTGCCGCGGAACACCATAACCGAAACTGTATGCTCCGGATTCAGTCTGTCCTGCCCGGGGGCAGCCATCATTCCGCCGCCATAATATCTGCCATTCATGGTTGGCACGAGCCAGGCATTTTTATATTCATGACGGACTCCATCCACTTTCACCACAGCATTTCTCGGTTTGAATGCGTAGAGCAGGCCTTTGATAGCTATAGCCGTGTAGTTCACAGGCTTGTTCTTATGAGTTTTCTCATTCTTTGTCCTCTGGCGGTCGCCCTCCTCACAGCAGTAACCGTCTATTCCGAATCCAACATTGTTCATGAACAGCCACTTTTTGCCGTTGATCGTCACCTCCGGGAGATGCTGTATGTACTGATTTATCTGGTAATCCGGAGTGTCATGACTGTTATGTCCTATGTCCTTTGCAAAGTCATTGCCGCTTCCGGAGGCATAATAGTAGATGGTATTCTTCACATCCATGTCCTTTATGTCATTCACAAATATGTTCAGCGTTCCGTCACCGCCGCACAGGATAACCTCGTCATCCTCTGCAAGCGATCCCATGAACTCCGCATATGAAGCGATCTCTGTCATCTTCTTGAGTATCGCATCAGGATATGTATCTGCAAGTGCCTGCACGTCATACATACATTTGCCGTTGCCCGCCAGTGAATTATATAAAATGTACTTCTTTCCCATAGTTTTTACCCTTTTCATCTTTCTCAAGGACAAGTCTCACCCTGTCGCCGCTCTGGTACTCGCGGCTTTCCCGGATGCTGTAGTCGTCCTCGCCCGGGGCGCGGACGTTGAACCGGGCCGTGAAGTTTTTCCTGCTTTTGACGCTGATGATGCAGTCGATGTGCTTATCCGGTTTTGTCCCGTTCTTGCGCGAGATCTTGTACGGCGTCACAACGATGCTCTCCAGATCGTCCTGCGTCAGCCCCGTGATGCCGGTCTGCTTCTCGATGGTGAAGCCAGAGATTCAGCAGCAGGTCA
>ERZ773113.635-NODE-635-length-18369-cov-24.857213_pt1 | contig 18369 bp, 19 predicted proteins | sample MGYA00580565_ERZ773113 | MGnify/ENA primary metagenome ERZ773113 (study PRJEB29015, sample SAMEA2737827) | human gut metagenome | biome: human gut; feature: human-associated habitat; material: faeces | place: China | collected 2012 ...
AGAGAGTTATTAGAAAAAGAATATGTTAAATAAAAAGGTATATCGTGATTTTCGCCCCTATATTGCAAAAAAGTAGTTCCTTTGCACCCGAATTTTTAACAAAACAAAATCAAGACAATGGGAGCATTTTGGATATTCGCAGCAATATTGACATTTGTCTATATCGTCTATTATGCCGTTATAATGGCCATGGACACTGTAGGCGACAAAGGTAAGAAAAAGAAAGACGTAGAGGTGTTTGCCGTTGGCAATTCCTCACAAGAAGCGTTTGTCGAGGAACCAACCTTCATCAAGGAAAAGGAAGCCTTGCCAGACAACTCTTCGGCAAAACAAGAAACCATCCCATCGGAAGCCACCGTCCAAGAGCCTTCCATCTCGCCAGAGGAAAGCGGCGAGGACATAGCCTCCAAGATTATGGCAACGGAAGACTCCGAGCTATATGCCAAGGCTGTGGCAGCCAAGGCTGAGATGGTGAAGGTAGTTGCCGAGAGCGAGGATGAGATAGCAGCCGCAGACTATGACGACAAACGCCTAGCCTTGTTGGTTGCCGAAGGCGATGATATGGCAGAAAGGATGAGCATATGAGAAAGATAATGAAGAAAAGGTATTTTCTAGCCTTTCTATTCATGGCAATATGCCTTACGGCCTCCGCATCCTGTGGGACAACCGATTACAGCGGAAGCTCAGGAAAGCTCTATGACATGGTAGTATATGTCGTTGCCATGTGCAGTTTGACAGTTCAGCTACTATATGCCATTGCAGCCGTCCTGTCCATCTACAGTGCTACCAGCATCTACATCAAGTTGCAAGCAGGAGAGGAAGGCTTCACCAAGAGTGTGATGGTGCTTGTAGGCAGTTGCCTCTTTATGATAGGCGCAACCATCGTGATGCCAGCATTCTTCGGGTTCAACTTTGGTTAAATTAAATTATAGATAATAACAATCAAAACAAAAAAAGTATTTATGAAAATTAGCATTTTTAAAAACGCAGTAAGCGCAAAGGACTTTGTGTGCTCTGCAACCAAGGGCACAAAAGCTCTAGTTGGCAACCCAAGAGTAGCCATGGTGTTCACTCTCCTCTTTGTCTTTACACTGGGAATGTTTGCCCAGAACACCGCTGGTGACTATTCGGCAGGAACAACAGCCTTGGGAACGGTGACCACCGAGATTGCCAAGTATGTTCCAGTAGTGGTGAAGCTCTGCTATGCCATTGCAGGTGTCGTTGCCGTGGTTGGAGCCATCTCCATCTACATTGCCATGAACAATGAGGAGAACGACATCAAGAAGAAGATTATGATGACCGTGGGCGCATGTATCTTCCTTGTGGCAGCTGCCCAGGCATTGCCATTGTTCTTTGGTGTAACCAACTAATCGTCATCAATAAATTATGGCAAATGAGAGTCAAGAGCAATATCCTGACTATCCAGTATTCAAGGGACTCCAAAAGCCCCTTGAATTTATGGGTTTAAGGGGTAGGTACATATATTGGGCTGCAGGAACCGTTGGAGGAGGCATTTTAAGTTTTCTCATCGGTTACGTTGCCTTCGGTTTTCTAGTAGGCCTTGTCTTGATTACATCCATCGTAGGCTTTGGAGGAGCGATGATATTCATCAAGCAGCACAAGGGCTTGCATTCCAAGCACTCACCTGTGGGTGTTTTCATCCTTGCCCATCTTGTGGAACATCAGAAAAGATGAGCAAGTTTATCATTTAATAAATTCATAGATATGATTTTACTTTTCGTTTCGGTCGTTTTCATTTCCATCCTCGTAGGTATGGCTATTTCCGTAGGTGCGTTCGGCACTGGAGGAAAGAGAGCCAAGATCTTCGAGGATATTTATTTCAGCATAGAGGAAGTGGATGGCATTGGCGTGGTATATACCAAGAAAGGCGACTACTCCGCCGTTCTGAAGATGGAGAATCCAGTAAGGAAATATTCCGCCGACACCGATAGCTATTACGAGTTCACATCACTCATGGCATCAGTGATGCAAGTGCTTGGAGATGGCTATGCCATCCACAAGCAAGACATCTTTGTGCGCAAGCAGTTCGACATGAGCAGCATCAAGGGCAAGAACAAGGATGCCAAGAAGCGTTTCCTATCAGATGCCTATTTCCGTTTCTTCAACGGAAGAAGCTACACAGAGGCAACCACCTATCTCACCATTACCCAGAAGGGCAAGAGTGGCGGACTGAAAGCCTACGACAACAACAAGTGGAGAGATTTCAACGTAAAGATACAGAAAGTAGCCGACCGATTGAAGAGTGGTGGAATCACATGCCGCTTCCTTGGCGCAAGGGAGTGTCAGGAGTTTGCCGACCGCTTCTTTGCCGTTGACTTCAAGAATCCTACCACAGGCATGACCGACTTCAAGGTTGACAGTGAAGAAATCGGCATGGGCGACCAACATGTAAAAGTATATAGCCTGCTGGATGTTGACAACGTAGGTTTGCCAGGCATGATACGCCCCTACAGCGACACCGTGGTGAACAACTCGGTGATGCCAGAGGACTTGCTGTCGGAGCTAGACCATATCCCAGGTGTAGATACTGTCATTTACAACCAAGTCATCTTCTTCCCGAACCAAAAGAGGGAGATGGCAAAGCTAGACAAAAAGAAGAACCGTCACGCTTCCATTCCAAACCCATCCAACCTGATAGCCGTAGAGGACATAAAGGCAGTTCAAGACGAGGTGGCAAGAAATGGCAAGCAACTCGTATATGCACACTACAACCTGGTGATAAAGATAGAGGCAGACAAGGACTTCCAGAAAGTCACCAACAACCTAGAGAACATCTTTGCCAAGTATAACATCCATATCTCCAAGAGAGCCTACAACCAGCTGGAGCTGTTTGTGGCGAGCTTCCCTGGCAACTGTTTCCGTCTCAACCAAGACTACGACCAGTTCCTCACCATCTCGGAGGCCGCGTTGTGCCTGATGTACAAGGAACACCAGGCGAAGGGCGACAACTCCCCCTTGAAGTGTTACTATACCGACCGCCAAGGAGTGCCAATGCCAATAGACACGACAGGTAAGGAAGGAAAGGTGAAATACACCAACAACAGTAACTTCTTCGTCCTAGGTCCTTCGGGAAGTGGCAAGAGCTTCTTTATGAACACCGTGATGCGCCAGTATTACGAGCAAGACACGGACATCGTGATAGTAGATACAGGAGATAGTTACGAAGGCTTGTGCAGTTACTTCGAGGGCACCTATATTTCCTATAGCAAGGAAAAGCCAATCTCCATGAACCCTTTCAAGATTACCAAGCTGGAGTATGACCAGAACTTTGGCGAGAAGAAGAACTTCCTGAAGAGTCTCATCTTCCAGATATTCAAGGGAGCGGAGATGCCGTCCAAGATAGAGGACACCATCATCAACCAAACCATCGTGGAGTATTTCGAAGCCTACTTCAATCCGTTCGAAGGCTTTACCGACGAAGAGCGGCAGAAGATGAAGGACACCCTCCTTCTCCAAGACAAGACCAACGGCAAGTATGAGGAGTATGAGCAAGAATTGGAAGAGAAATATGGAGAGGACTTCGACTTTGAATCAGCCACGGCAGAGGCAAAAGATGGCAAAGACCTCACCAGACAGCAACGCCTGAAGGGGAAGTTGCAAGCAGTCATCGATGACGCTGCATCCACCGAAGGTGAAAAAGAGAATGCCAAGAAGAAACTGATGCTTCTCACCCCGGAGGTGATAGAAAACAACTATCTCATGCGCATCGAGCGCAAGCTGGAAAAGATAGAGAGACAGAAGAAAAAGCTGAAAGTAAAGGAACTCTCCTTCAACACCTACTATGAGTTTGCCTTGGAGCGCATTCCTCAGATACTGCACCAACAACATATCGAGTTCAACATCAATGACTTCGCCGCCATCCTCAAACCTTTCTACAAGGGAGGAGAGCAAGAGTATATCCTGAACAACGACTTGGACAGCAGCCTGTTTGATGAGAAGTTCATCGTTTTCGAGATAGATAAGGTGAAGGACGATCCAGTTCTCTTCCCTATCATCGTGCTCATCATCATGGATGTGTTCACCCAGAAGATGAGAATCAAGAAAGGCAGAAAATGCCTGGTCATCGAGGAAGCATGGAAAGCCATCGCCACCCCAGTGATGGCCAACTATATAAAATACCTCTACAAAACCGCCAGAAAGCACTGGGCGATGGTTGGTGTTGTGACACAGGAGATACAAGATATCACCTCCTCCCCTATCGTGAAGGAAGCCATCATCAACAACTCCGACGTGTTCATGTTGCTAGACCAAAGCAAGTTCAAGGACAAGTTCGATGACATCAAGGCCACCCTCGTCCTCACCGACAACGACTGCAAGAAAATCTTCACCATCAACCGTCTGGACAACAAGGAAGGCAGAAGCCCATTTAAGGAAGTATTCCTGAAGAGAGGGCAGAACGGCGAGGTTCTTGGAGTGGAGGAGCCACCGGAGTGCTACATGGCCTATACCACGGAGAAAGCCGAGAAGGAAGCCTTGAAGCTCTACAAGAAGCTCATGGCCACCGACTACCAACATGCCATCGAGCAGTTTGTGAGCGACTGGCACAACAGCGGCATCAAGAAGAGCCTGGAGTTCTCCCAGAAAGTACTGAAGGAAAAGAAAGTGTTTTACTACAAGAACAAGCAATGAAAACCATGCGTAGATTAAGTGCCATAATAACTATGCTGTTGCTAGCCACCTTGCCGATATTCTCCCTGTCCTATCATGCGGTGAACGTTGACAAGGTGACGGCTGCAGCCATGACCGCAGCTTACGCTTCGGAGGCAGAGATGGAGGCGATGAACACCAGCAACCTGCAAAAGATCGTTGACCATTACAAGAGTGCCACCGTAGCCACTGCGGGAATTTTACTATCCAAGAAGAAGGACAGGGATGCCATGCGTAACCCTGGCCTTTTTGCGTCTGAGGAAAACTACTATTACAAGCGCATCCTCAACCTTGTGAAGAACGGTATCATGCCAAAGTTGATAACCGTAGCCTCCAAGATGGTGAAGCAACCCCAAAATGCCATCTACTGGGGGCCTTACCTGTTCAAGACCACCGAGAACGTGGAACAGCTTTGCAAGCAGTTCGAGCTAGTTTGCACCAATGGCAAGCTTAGTTTCAAGGATGTGACGTTCCTCCTCATCAACGATGACCTGCGAAAGATATTCGACCTAGCGCAGATGGGTGCAAATACCAACTGGGGCGACCTGTTGGACAAACTTGGAGACTTTGGCGACGGACTCACGAAAGAGGACATACAGGAAGACTTCAAGAACCTTGGTAGCCTCTTGGCCTCCATTGGTGGAAACACCATCGACAGCAACTTGCAAGAAGGAAGCAAGATAGGCAAGATTTTCCACATGAAGCCAAAGGAGATTGCAGACCTCTACAAGAACTTCAAGGAGCAATACGACAAATACAAGGAAGCAGGAAACGTGGAGAACATCCTGATGCAAGTAATCCAGACCGCCGATGCCGACGGCGTGGCCAGACTTTTCAAGGTTGACGACTACAACATCACAGGCTATATCAGCAACTACATCAAGGAGATGCAGGGACAATATTACACCCAAAGATGGTACATAGCCCAGGTGAACAGTGGCTCGCAAGTCCTCGCCACCTACAAGCCGTCCCCACCTACCAACACCAACAACAACTACAACTGGCCAGGATGGATATTCAAGTGCAACTCCCAAAAGAAGACAGCCCCACCCTATCCAACCCTCACCACCTCGGAATACAATCAGTTAAAGAGCGCAGCCGAGAGTGAGACAGGATGGAATGCGACTAAAAAAGCTGATTACGAGAAAAAGAATCCAGGACATACCATAACCCTCAGCTATCAGACCGTTTCCTATAATTACATCTGGGACAAGAGCGGAGGAACCTTTTCGCATTCCAAGCACGAAAGAGGTAAGCATTTCTGCGTATATATGACAGTTACGGACACTTGGAACATCAAGGATGAGGTGTATGAGGAAATCTTTGATTCCCAGACCATGAACCTGGAAATCTTCAAGAAGAAGATGGAATCTCGCTTGAAATACTACCAAGACCAAGAGGCCGACAAGGAAGGCAGCACCCTCTCCTATAAGCTGTGCTCCGACCCACCAAGATACTATGCCATGGCCGATGAGAAGAAGATGGAAGGCTGCAACTCCGTAAGTTTCACAGCCACCTGTGACGGAGGAGCATCCCTAGGAGAAGGCAGCTTCAACTGGAAGGAGAACGGCAAGCAAGGCAGTTCCCTCAATGAGAAGTCAAAGGAGTTTGCCATGCGCAGCACCCCGGACTCAGAAAATAACAATGTGGATGACCTTCTCACCAAGCAAAAGGAGTATGAGGCACAGATTTCCACCTTGAAGCAACAGATTTCCAGCAACGACAAGAAGCAGCAAGAGCTAATAAAGCAAATTCAGCAAGCCCGGTCGTTGGGCAACCAGGACAAGGTGAAGAGCTTGCGCAGCCAATATGATTTCATCACCAATGAGACGGCAAGCTTGAAGCAACAGCTCAACAATACACAAAAATTCCTCAACGAGTTGAACAACAATGTAAACGAGTATTACGAAGACCTTGCCGACAATTTGGACGGTCCCTACAGAATACCATCCAACATGAAGGAATTGGAAGGCATGTACCAGCTGCAATGGACAGACGATGGCAATTGGGTGGAAGGCAGCAGCCAATATGTCTTTGTAAGACATGGCTATTGTCCGTCGGTGAAGTCAACGGTGACCTATACAGCCACCCTCACCTTGCAACAGAAGCCAAAGTATTTCCTTGGAATCAGAATCCATCGAGCCATATTGTCCGTGGATTTCAAGCTCACAAGCGAGTATTCCAGCGACAATGTTGTGGCAGTCATCAAGCTAGACATGAGCAAGAGCGAGAAAGAAAGAGCCGACGAGGTGAATGCCAAGCTGAAGGAATTGATGGAAGACATGCCCAACTGCAGCATCAACATCAAGTACAACTATGCCTCAAAAGCTGATGATGACGAAGACGAAGACGGCATCCATCTGCTATGGGCTAGCGACCGCCTGGATGTAGCTAGAGAAGTTGACTACCAGCTCACATCCATCTACTCACAGCTTGTCATCTTGGAGAAAGTGATGCAAGACAGGGAAACCATCCTCGACTTCCTGAAGCACAAGATATTCGATGTAGTGAGCAGGGCATCCAGAGGAGCCATCGCCGAGTATGCACTTACAAGATGGGAAGATGCAAGTATGGCGGCAATGAAGAAACAGGCAGGAGTAGAAGGTAAGAAAGATAATACCCCATCCACACAAAAGTAATATAAAATGTTTAAGGTCACAATTTGTGACCTCAAAAATAAAGATAAAAATATGGCAAATAGCATAAATAAAAAAGAACCATTAACAAATTGCGACCAGTCCCAAATGGATGTCGTAAAATGTGAGGGGCATGAACTTGCAGGTAACATCGAACCTCTAATAAAGGTCATTCGAGGAAAACAAGTTATGCTCGACCGAGACTTGGCCGATTTGTATGGAGTGGAAACTGGACAATTGAACAGGCAGGTAAAACGTAATATAGAGCGTTTTCCTGAAGACTTTATGTTTCAGTTGACAAAAGAAGAATGTCCAAGATGCCAAATTGGCATCTTGAATGAAGAACGTGGTAGTAACATTAAGTATTTGCCTTATGCTTTCACGGAAAAATATAAGAAAAATGAGAACAAGAAATCATAATACTTACACCTATTATATTATAGTGGCATTGCTGGCATGGCTTCCAATAAAAAGCCATGCCCAGTTTGGCATCAACGACATGCCATCCATGGAAGCGATGATTTCCAACCACAAGACTGTAAGAACAGCCTTGGATATAAGAATGATAGCTGAGCTAGGAGTAGAACAGGTACATGAAGGCTCGCAGAAAAGCATCGAGGAATATCAGGAATCCAGCAAGAGGCTCGATAAATACAAACGCTGCTTTGACATCATCGACCTCATTCTTAATGGAACAGCCACGGCTTTTCATGGAGTAAGAACCTACCAAAGCTGCAGTAGCAACATCAATAGCTACCTACAGCTTCTGAACGAGTATGAGGAAAAGATACTCTTGAAGGGCAAGGTATGGTCATCGGACACCATCATCTATACAACAAGCAAGCAAACCATAGAGGATATAAAAAGTTCCGCTTCCAGCATCTATAAATCCTATATAGATTTGTCAGCCTACCTCACAGGAACGGCAGAGTGCAAGACAGAATCCATGATGCTCTGCTTGCAATGTATCAATGAGAACATGGATGCCATCGACGCATCTGTCAGAAACGCCTACCTAACCCTTTGGAGCTATATGACCATTCGCCTGGGGTTCTGGAAGAAAGAGATATTCAGAGCCAAGACCATCAGGGAGATGGCGTTGGAGGCATACGACACATGGAAGAAATCCCAGTATATTGCCTACAACAACCTTCAAAACCCTTCCACCGAGAAACATAAGGCATTGGGAGGAGGCGGCATCCTTGGAGGCAGGTCAAGAGAAGACATTTAGTTCCAATGGATAAAAGGCATATATAAGTATAGGCTTATATAAAACAATAAAGAAACAAACATATAAGTATATAAAAATATAATTATATTAAGCAATAATCAATGAAACATATAAGAATTTTATTTTCATTAGTGGCAATGTTATTCATCTCCACGACATCAAGAGCGCAAGGAGCCGAGGTTACCTATATTCATGAAGATGACATCATGAATCAGTTTACAGTAATGGAAACTGGTGCTGGCAGTCTTAAACCAAGAGAATACTATCAACTTATGCACAAGAGTTACCAAAAAACAGCAGCAGCCACCAACAAGTTGAGTTTTCGCTTGGAAAATCAAGTATTGACCAACAAGGAAGTTCCTTTGGCGGAGAAAGTGGATTCCGACTTGGTAAAGAGAGAGAAGGTAGAAGCCACCAACATCGCTACAAGAACACCAGGCGCAGGCGATGTCGCCTGGATGATGGAAAAGGGAAAGATAGAGAGTAAGATGAACACCTTCGAAAGCAACATCAACAAGATAGTAAGCTATGGAGGCAGCAGCGATGACTTCAAGAACTGGAAAGACATCTACAATAGTCTCGACTGTGCCATCAAGCTCATCAGAAAGTCCTATCTAGACCTAGGCAGTCGAAAGAAGGAATATTTGGCCATCTACCAAGACATAGTGAAGCGCAACCTCTCCCTCACAGGGCAACTAAGATATTGGAAAAGTCTAAAGACTGTCAAACAAGCCCAGCAGAAAGCAACGAAAATAGACAGGCAATCAAGCAATACGGTGATAGCAAACAATGCCATGCGAAGATGGCAGAACGCCATGGCCGTGGATGGTTTCTCCAAATAAGCAAACAAATACACCTATATTCGCATAATTATATAACCATATAAAAATATAATTATATAAGAAAATAAAGAAATATAGCAACAAAGAAATAAGGCAATAATACAATAAAGAAACAGAAAAATAAGGATATAAATCAGTCGTTTTACTCAAAAGTACAATAAAATATATGTGAAAACTAAACTTTTAGTTAATAATGTTGCTCAATTCAAGAAAAAGCTGTATCTTTACAGCCAAAAATAGGTAAAACGGCAATAATGTCAAACCAAAGAGTAAATGATATGAGCAACAAAAATTACAACAATTATAGCATAGCAAAGAAAACAATAGCAGTAGTATTCCTTAGTTTGATAGGAATGCTAAATGTGATGGCACAGACTGGGACGGTAACACGTAAATTTTATATGAAAGGATACAACAACCATCCAGATACGTGCCTCACTACTTTATTTATAAATGATGGCAGTTTTTCTGGACTTAATCTAACTCTTTCCTGCTTCGATAAAGGAGTAAAAATTAAGGCTGGATTAGAAACAAAAAATAGACCTAATTGTTTGACTGACTTTATTAATGAATTAAAATTTATAAAAGAAAAATATATAGAGTGGTCATCTATAGCAAAGGAAAATGGTGTGAAGAAATATTCCAAGGAAATCGGTTATTACAAAAACAATCCTGCATTATTTCTTCAAGCTACTAAAAACGGTTTTGAATACTATCAAGACATGAAAATCGCAGCTATACATGAAGTACATGCCATGTTTAATGTAGATGAAAAAGGAGAGTGTAATGTTTTTATGGGGTGGAATGGAATTCCTTTTATAAGAACCAAAGGTTACAACGAAGGAATGCTTACATCCTATCCTATCAAAGAAACTTTTTCTGTGTCGCAAGTTTGTTTTAATTTCAACAGCGAACAACAAATACAGAGTTTAATCGATGCTCTTAATTTGGAAACTGCAAAATCAGAACTACTCAACAAAACTGAAAAGGATAAAAATCTTGATTCTTTATTCAAATAATCATAAGCCCCTTGCTAACGCAAGAGGCTTTGTTGTATATTCACCTCAATAATCTATACCCTTGCATTAACACCGAGGGGTTAAAGGGGGCGAGCAGCCTCATTTATAATCATTTAGACGATAGTCCTTAGAAAAAGAATATGTTAAATAAAAAGGTATATCGTGTTTATGCGGCCATTTTTATGTTTTTCCATTACTTTTGTGCGAAAATTTTAAAATTGATATAAAAATGGCATTTAGTACATTATTCTTAGAAGCTTCATCCAGTAATGATACGATGGATGGAATAAAAGACATGGTTAGCGATCTTTCGCAAACCATAGGTGTTGATTTGTTTGAGGAAGACATAGACAATGTCGTTTTTCAAACAAACGAGTTTTTATGCAACAGCGATTTTATCGGTTCGCAAGGTCCTTTTTGGTGGATTTTGCAGATGAGCATGGCTTTGGGAGCATTGTTCTCTATCATCGTGGCTGGAGGCATGGCCTACAAGATGATGGTGAAGAATGAGCCTATAGATGTCTTCAAGATAATGAAGGTGTTAGGCATTGCTATCGTGATGTGCTTTTGGTACCCACCAAGTATGAGTGGATTCAAAGGTGCCAGCAACGCTTGCATCCTTGACGCTTTGGCTTACATTCCTAATTGCATAGGCAGCTACACACATGACTTATATGAAGCCGAAGCTACACAAGTAAGTGATAAATACAATGAACTTATGCCTCTTATACAGAAAAGAGATAAGCTTTGTGATTCAATATCCTCCCCTATTAAAAGTGCCGCTGGGGAATTACAAAATGTGCAAACATCAGATGTTCAAACTGAAGCAACAGGAACTAAAAGTGTTTCAGAAGGACTTTCAAAAGCAAAAAGCGCAGAAACAAAGTCCACCTTTGCAGGTTTAATGATAGGTCTGGACAAAGTTGTCATGTTCTTTGCCTTGGTCATCTACCGAATTGGTTGGTGGAGCACGATTTTCTGTCAGCAGATACTGTTAGGAATGCTCACGATATTCGGACCGATTCAATGGGCATTCAGCGTCCTATCAAAATGGGAAGGAGCCTGGGCTAAGTGGATAACGAGGTATCTCACGGTACACTTCTATGGAGCAATGCTATACTTCGTGGGCTTTTATGTTCTGTTACTTTTCGACATCGTACTAAGTGTTCAAGTAGAGAACCTTACTGCTATCACCCAAGGCGAGGGAGCCATGGCCGCCTACATCCAGAACGCCTTCATGACCTGCGGCTACCTGTTGGCAGCATCCGTAGTAGCCTTGAAGTGCTTGAACCTAGTTCCAGACTTGGCAGCGTGGATGATACCAGAGGGCGACACCGCATTCTCCACCCGAAACTTCGGCGAGGGAGTAGCATCCTCTGTGAAGGCAAGTGCGGCTTCAGTGATGAGAATATAAAGAATAGATAAAAATACAACAATATGGCAGTATTAAAGAATGTAGAGAATAAAATCAAGCTCGTAATGATAGTGAGCAGCCTATTTCTGGTAGGCTGCGTCATTGTGAGCCTAGGCAGCATCATCATCGCCAAGGGCATGGTGGACGAAGCCCACAAGAAAGTTTACGTATTGGACGGAACCGTTCCTATCCTGGTGAAGCAGACCACCCAAGAAGAAACCTTCGATGTGGAAGCCAAGAGCGACATCGAGATGTTCCATCAGTTCTTCTTCACGTTGGCACCTGATGACAAGTATATCCAATACACCCTGAAGAAAGCCATGTATCTGGTGGACGAGACAGGACTAGCCCAGTACAACGCCCTGAAGGAAAAAGGCTTCTATAATAATATAATAGGTACGAGCACCATCTGCAGTATCTATTGTGACAGCATCAAGCTCAACACCGATTCCCTCACCTTCACCTACTACGGCAGACAGCGCATCGAGCGAAGGACAAGCATCCTGATGCGTCAGTTAGTAACCGCCGGCAAGCTCAGAAGAGTGCCGAGAACAGAGAACAACCCTCACGGAATCCTCATCACCAACTGGCGAACACTGAAGAACCAAGACTTGGAGGAAACCAAAAAGTCAGACTATTAAATCAAGCAACAATGGACATAAAGAAAGTACTCATGGGCGAGAAGATGCCCGACAAGAACGATCCCCAGTATCGAGAGCAATACGAGCGAGAGGTGAGAGCAGGGCAAAAGTTCGCTGAGAAGACCAAGCTCAACATACTGTTTTTGAAAATCCAAGAATGGGCAAACGACCACAGAAAGGCCTTTCTGGGCATCGTGTTCGGCTTGGTAATCTCCCTGTTCGCCTGGAATGTCATCAACATGATAAGATATTACAATGCGAGCAAGGAGCAAAAACGCCACACGGCAGTGGAGCGAGTAGAGAAAGCCCTTCAGGAGCAACGTAATTCACACAAAGCACAATAAAGATGGATATAAAGAAAATCAACTTCAAGCAGCCCAAGTATATGATACCAGCCATCATATACATACCGCTGTTGTTCACAGGCTACTTCTTGATAGACACATTCAACGTCGAAACATCAGGGCCAGGCAACAGCAAGCTGAAGACCACCGACTATTTGTCGAGCGAGTTACCGGAAGCCTACACCGACAGCGTCCTAGGCGACAAAATGGACAACACTCAAAGGGAATACGGAAAGATTTCCGACCTTTCGGGAGTCCAAAACGTAGAGAACGACAACGACTCCGTAAACAAGAAACAGGATTACGAGTCAAAGTATAACGAAGAGGAAGCCAAGAAGGTCAAGCAACAGCAAGCCGAGGAGAAGCGCAAGCTCCAAGAGATGCAAGAGCGAGTGAGACAAAATCGCAGCCAATCCAACAATGACGACTTTGTTGACCCGATAAGCAGCTCCGAGATAGCCAAGGCGCAACGTCGCCGTCGCCAACGCAACTGGGAAGAAATGAACCGCAACCTGGGAGGTGGCGACAACTATCTGGCAGACAATGAAGAAAACTCTTCCTCTTCCCTTTCCTCTTCAACCACAACAGGAAACACCACGAACAGCGGTATTCCTGGAGCCATGAACAATGACACCGACAATTCTTACAACGCTCCAAATACCGCTAACGGCAACCATCAGTACCAAGGAGGCGTACAGCAAGATGGAGAGCAACCAGAAAAGGTGACAAAGAAGACCAAGGAAGTCTCCGACTACTTCAACACCGTAGGCAAGGACAAGGAAAAAGACAAGCTCATCATGGCCATCATCGACGAGAACGTAAAGGCCGTTGACGGCAGCAGGGTCCGTCTCCGCCTGTTGGATGACATAGAGATAGGCGACGAGACCATCAAGAAAGGCACCTACCTATATGCCACCATGAGTGGCTTCGGCAAGCAAAGAGTCCAAGGAAAGGTAGAAAGCATCTTCTATGACGATGACATCATCAAGGTAAGCCTATCCATCTATGACACGGACGGCATGCAAGGCCTGTATGTACCTCTGAGCAGTTTCAGGGAAACCACCAAGGAAGTCGCAAGCAGTGCCATGCAAGGCGGCAACATCATGGACAACACCACGACCAGCAGCAGCGGCATCAAGGGATGGGCGACCCAAGCAGCGCAAAATGCCTCACAACGAGTGATGAACGCCTTGGGAACAGCAGCCAAGAAGAACCGTGTCCGCCTGAAGTACGGCACACGAGTTTACCTTGTTGACGGCAGTCAGAAGGAAAGAAGCAACAGAAATAGAAACAATTATTAATCAGATAGAAATGAAAGAAATAAGAAAGAAGTTCCTATCACTCCTTGCGGTGTGCTTAGGAGCCACACTTGGAGCATTCGCTCAGAAAGGATATAACGACATGGAGCAGCTCACTATCAACGAGAATGTTTCATCCATCATCACGGCATCAGAGCCTATTCGCTTGGTAGATATATCCACAGACAGCATCGCTGGCGACAAGCCATTGGAGAATGTAATCCGCTTGAAGCCAAAGACAGGCAACCACAAAGACGGCGAGGTGATGGGAGTTGTCACCATCATCACAGAACGCTATCGAGTGCAATATGCCTTGATATACACAAGCAAGCTGGAAGAGGCAGTGACTGACAAGGAAGTTGAGCTAGTGGAGCGCAATGCCTTCCATAACCCAGATGTAAGCATGTCAACGGTGGATATGGTGAGTTACGCCATGAAGGTGTGGAACTCCCCTGCCCGATATCGAAGCACATTCACCACCCAGAACAAGATGACCATGCGTCTGAACAACATCTATGTGGTAGGAGAATACTTCTTCATAGACTTCTCCGTGGACAACAAGACCAACCTTCCGTTTGATATCGACGAGCTAAGGGTAAAGCTGCAGGACAAGAAGCAGCAGAAAGCCACCAATGTGCAGACCATCGAGCTGAAGCCTGCCCTGGTATTGGATCGTTCCGTAAGATTCAAGAAAGGCTACAGAAACATCATTGTTCTGAAGAAAATGACTTTTCCTAACGACAAGGTACTATCCATCGAACTCAGCGAAAAGCAGATTTCCGGAAGAACAATCTCCATGAACCTCGATTACGAGGATGTGTTGGCCGCTGATGCCTTCGACACCCTTCTTTTACGTGAACAATAAAAAGACAGATATGAGAAGAATACTTTCAACGATATTCGCCATACTACTGACAGCAAGCGCATTCGCCCAGAGTCACGGCAACCATATCATGGTAGGCGTTGGCGGCAGCTATCCGCAAGGAGTAGAGGCCACCCTCGCCTACGAGCACGAAACCGAGTATCACAACGCCTGGGAATATTTCGCCACAGCCTACTTGAAATACAAGAAAGACGAGGAGGCAGGACATGTCACAAGCGACTCCTTCTGGCACAACTATAACACATGGACTGTGGGTGCAGCCTACAAGCCATGTGTTACAAGAGGCAGAAACCACCACGGAAGTGTAAGAATAGGTGTTAGCTGTGGCAGCGACCTGGACAAAGTGATAACCGCAGGACATGTAGGTTACGAGCATACCTATAACCTCTACAACGGTTGGAGCCTGTTCTTCCAGGTGAAGGAAGATGTAGTAATCAGAGGAAAGGACACGTTCAGAACAGGAGCATCCTTTGGCGTGAAAGTTCCCCTATAATATAATAAGGTGTAAAATGAAAACAAAGATAACAACTTTTGTCATGGGGATGCTTATGATGGCATCCTTCATGACCTCCTGCGACAATCATGAGCCATACGACCCGGACTTGCATATAGGATATGTCCTTTGCGATGACCATACCTGCATGGACACGGCAACCTATTTCAACCAAAGCAAGCGCAAAGCCGTGGGAGTAGTCTTTGCCGAAAAGACGAAAGATCATCCTGTGTTGGCGGTAAACCTTGAGGAAACAAGCGGCATGTTCTGTGACTCCATAGGAATGGAGAACGGAACGAGCGGTGACATCACCAAGTTCGATGGCTTCTCCAATACCGTTGCCATGTATCAAAGCTATGACAATGAAACTGGCCATGGCTCTCCGATAGCCATGAGGATGATGAACTTCCACGAGTATGGGCAAAGCGACCACATCCCAAGCGTGGCAGAACAACGATTGCTGCAAAGTGCAGCCAAGACCATCAATCCCATCATAAAGAGATGCGGAGGACAACCTATCAGCTTGGATGCAGACTGTTGGTATTGGACTTCTACGGAAGTACAGGAGAACCCAGGCACACAAGCCTGGCTATGCAGCGCAGTGAATGGTGGCATCATGCCAACACCCAAGGCAGAGAGCCATAAGGTCAGAGCCATCATCGAGATGAATTATCCAGAATATTAATCTTCAAACACAAAATTATGGCAAATTGGAAAACATTGTTGGAAACAGCCTTAAAAGGAGCCAAGACCGCTGCCCCACATATTCTTACTGGAGCAAAGGTAGCAGCCCCTTATGTGAAGAGTGCGGTAAAAACAGGAGCGCACGCAGTAAAAGGAACAGCAGAGTTCGTCGCCAAGCATCCTAAGACCTCCCTTGTAGCAGGTGCTGTGTCCCTCCCCTATTTCGGTTACAACAAAGGCGCATTAACTTTTGCGAAAGAAAAGTTACTGGGGGATGACTCCAAGGAAAAAGGACTTGTTGACACAGCATCAAGATTAGCATTCGGCGACCAAAAGGATGCTTACGGAAACGAAAAGTCAATCTCGGAGAAAGCAGTCAACGTTCTTTTTGGCGAAGGTTCCTATGATTCAATCAAAAGAGCAGGAGGAGCCACCATCGACGAGGGGCAGGAGCTCTACCATAATCTTAAAAACGGGGTGGCAGGAATAGGCAATGAAGCAATCGGCCTGTACCAAGACGGAAAGCAGTTTGCTGGAAATTTCTTTTCAGGCAACGGTATGGTTTCCAATGGCAACGGTGGCTATTACGATCCAACAGCGCAATCCTATCCATCTATGGCACAGATGCAGATGACCAATCAACAAGGCGGTGGTTCAATGAATGCCTTGATGAACGGCATGAACAATGCAGTAAGCCAAGTGTCCGGTGGAAACGTGAGCAAGATGAACATTGCCAGTTTGTTGCTTTCTGCCTATATGATGTTCGGTAGATTTGGTTGGATGGGAAAAGCTGCCAGTTTATTGCTGGGAGGAATGACCTTACACAACATAAACGGAAAACAGGCAGCACCTCAACACCAAAATCAGCAACAACAGCAATCACGTGCGAACGTTACCGAACAAATACCTCTTCAGACAGCAGAGATGCCTGTTGAAGAAGAGAACACTGTTGTTCGCATGAGAAGACTATAATTAGATACAGGAGAGCAATCTCCTATTAAAAATCACAGATAAGATGAAAGAAAATTTTAAAGATATGCTCCTCGAATCCGGAAGTGGTTACATGATGCCATTCGCCTTGGAGGAGAAAGAAGAGCTTCCAACCACACTAGGATATGGCAAACAGCGTCACCCCATGACAGGCGAGGAATTTAACCATCTAGGTGTTGACTTCGCCATTAAGAACAGAGATTTGTACGCAGTAGCCTCTGGTATGATTGTTGGCGCAGGAAACGATGCGCTTCATGACAATTACATCGTAGCCAAATACGGGAAGTACGAAGTTACTTATGGGCATCTAGCAGAAACATATACAGGATATGGTGAAAGCGTTTCCGCAGGTGATAAAATTGCCAAAAGTGGCGATTTCCTTCATGTCGGCATACGATTCAATGGACAAGACATTGACCCGATGGTTTTTCTTTCCATGATATGGGCTAACATCCAGCAACTCGCCGCCATGGGAATCCAAAAACAGCCTACTGAAGAATCCTTGGGAACAAAAAACATAAAAAACAGTTTCGACAAGGACTATGTTTCCATCTTGATGCTCATGCTCAGATGGCTTCCAAGCTACATGAACGACTTAAGGAACAGGGCTTACAATCCTCCTCCAAGGGCAGAATCATCCCTGCGCAACATCTTTGCCCAGGCAGCTTCCAAGAATTATTTCTTTGAGAGCATACCATCCGTAGCCAACCCTCTCGGATTATCAGAAAGAAGTGTTCCCCTAGCCGAGAAAATTCAGGATATCCTTATCCATGATTTTCTCAGCTATCTGGCACTGAACCACAACATATATCCTGAGACATGGGACGAAAATGAAAAAAAAAACTTCTTTCACAAGCTTCAGAAGACGGATTGACCGCCGATCCTTTGAAAGACCTTGAAATAGACATACAAAGCTACGATGTTGAACGCACCGCCTCCGTTTACTATGACAACCAAGGAATCCGTTGTTGGACAAAAGCTTGGTTTAACGGAAGGGAAAAAGGCGAGAATGCCATCGAGATAACCAGACAACTCGCCATGAAGTTCTTCAATGACGAGATGTCCATGGATGAATGGCTGTCACGTTTCTACCCTAAGCAAATGGCGGTATATCATAAGGCCATCAGTCAGGCACGCAGTCAACTTCTTGGAATGTAAACAACAAACAATATGGCAAAAGGTAATAATTTACAGGATTTATCCCAAATAGACTATTGTCTTCAGCA
>ERZ773113.636-NODE-636-length-18333-cov-6.046996_pt1 | contig 18333 bp, 20 predicted proteins | sample MGYA00580565_ERZ773113 | MGnify/ENA primary metagenome ERZ773113 (study PRJEB29015, sample SAMEA2737827) | human gut metagenome | biome: human gut; feature: human-associated habitat; material: faeces | place: China | collected 2012 ...
GTTACAGCGGTGTTTTTCCTTACGCTCCTATTTTTCTTTCGGGTGTTGCAGATTCAGACAGAAGTTCAGGAGGCATTGAATTATGCAAGCAGAAAAACAGCATGTGAAGCGGCTGCCGTTTCGTCGCAAACGGGACTTCTGGTATCGGCGGAAGCGTATTTTCGAAAGGAGCTGGGAACATACAGCCTGCCGGAAAAATATATTCGCGGTGGAAAACATGCGATTACAATGGCGAAATCCGATCTGTCAGGAAGTTATATTAATTTGCAGGTTAACTATTACATAAAAATTCCAATCAGTTTTTTTGAGGTGAAGGGTGTCAGTATCTGTCAGAAAAGTAAGAGTCATAAGTGGATTGGCGACCGTACAGATGGGGAGCAGAGTGATTATGTGTATGTTACAAAACATGGAACCGTTTATCACAGGAACAGAAAGTGTCATTATCTGGATTTAAGTATTAAAAGTGCGGATTATGCACAGATCAGCGGCATGAGAAACAAAAATGAACATAAATACAGCGCATGTTCCGGGTGCGTGGTGAAAAATTATGTCTCCGGAAAGGTGTATGTGACGGATTACGGAACCTGTTATCACAGTGATCTTGCCTGCAGTGGATTAAAAAGAACCATTTATCTGATTCTGTTGGAAGAGACGGGAGGAAAAAGGGCCTGTGGCAAATGTGGGGCGAATGCGGAGGTGAGGTAAAATAATACGGAACAACTATGAAATGATCAGAATGTGCATATTGACGTTTGGATTGGCAGGACTCTCCTGGGAAGATATGAGAAAACAGGAACTTCATGGCTGGGCAATTTTGCTTCTGGGAATATCAGGCATGACCATATCACTGCTGGGGGGCTGTTGGAAAAATCCGGTATGGTTTCTGGGATTATTGCCGGGGATATTTATGCTTATACTGGCCTGGAGTACAAGAGAAAGTATTGGATATGGGGATGGTCTGGTAATCTTATGCATGGGATGTTTTTATGCATTGGGTGAAATGATGGCAATTGTCATGATTGCCATTACCATTGCGGGAATTACGGCTCTTGGTTTGCTGGTATTCGGACATAAAAACAGAAAATCCGAGTTTCCGTTTGTACCATTTCTGCTAGGGGCACATCTGGTCATGTGGGGATTACAGGGATAAAAGGAGAAAATATGAAATGGAGAGGAAGTTATACCGTAGAAGCGGCTGTGATTATACCGGTTCTGATATGGACGATGGCAGCAGCTATGTGTACAGGAATTGATTTGTTGCATGAAGTACGTGAGGAGCATGAAGAAAAACAGATAGAAGATATGTGGGCAGTAGATTCCTTTTATCAGTATCAGACGTTAAAAGAGGTGAAAAAATGATCAATCGGGAAATAGTATATGAAAGAAATCTTACGGGAAGTTTTATGAAAATTGCAGCAGGAATCCATGCGGGGCTGGATGAAAAGCTGATGTTGCGGAGAAAATTGCCGGGACTTCTTGCAGTGGAAAAGGCATATATGGATGGGGAGGGACAGTACTGGTATAACATATCCGGCAAACAGTCGCTTGATATGTATTGCAGGGTAAAAGAAGTAGATATTTCTTTCATTGAAAAACTGATTATGAGCATTTGCAGTGAGATGGAGATTCTGGAATGGAATTTGATTCAGACCAATTGCCTGATGCTGGATCCCGAGTTAATATTTATTACCAACAGCAACCAGGAAATTATTTTTACCGTATATCCGGGTGGGAGTGGAACCATTGAGACAGAATTTCAGCAGTTGATGGAATTTTTGCTTACAAAGGTGGATCATAAAGATACACGGGCGGTAAAGGCTGCATATGGAATTTATGAGAAGACGCTTCTGGATGGTTATTCTATTACAGATATCCGGGATGAAATTGTAAGATCCAGACAAAATGAGGGGAAAAAGGCGGCCGTGGAGGAATCCGGGGGAAATGGAATGGAAAAAGTTTGGAGAGAGGAAAACAATCAACCCGTAGTTCCTGAAAGAAAATATGAAGATCATCCAGACAAAAAAAGAAAAGATGAAACTGTAAAAAGAGCCAACAGAAAGAAAAAGGGGGAAAAGAAAAAGGAGGGAAAGAAAAAGGAGCAGAAGGAGTGGATCAGAAAATTAAAAAAGCTACTGATAGAAATAGGTCTTCTGGAAGAGGAAGAAACCGAAAAACAGGTATATGAATCTTATCATGGAAGTAGGGAATGCCTGCAGGATACCAGAAAACTTTCGAAGTCTGCGGTTGTATATCCGGAGGAAGTAATAAAAACGGTGGCACAACCCGAATATCGGCCAACGGTATGCCTGAACAGCATGACAGGGAAAGTCAGGGGAATGTTGTTGTATCAGGGAGCTGAATCTTACGAGGATATCTGTGTTACAAAGAAAATGACAAGAATCGGGTACGGTCCCGATGCGGACATACAAATACAGGCAGATACGATTAGTCAGCTGCATGCGCGGATTGATCATGATGGAGAGACCTATTATATTGAAGATTTAAATTCGACAAATGGTACGTTTGTGAATGATGAGCCGCTGGCTTACAAAGAGAGAAGAAAATTAAACAGTAATGACATGATCCGTTTCGCGGATGTCCGATATCGTTTTTGCTAACTGCCTTGTCTTTCCAAATGGAAGTGAGTATACTGATAGCATGTGAAAAAATCAGGAGGGAAAAGTATGCCACAAAAAAAGAAACTTCCATTTGTAACCGTGGGATTTGTCGCTGTGAATGTTCTTGTTTATGTGATTCTGGAAATCCTTGGAAATACGGAAAATTCGGAGTTTATGGTAAGAATGGGGGCGGTCTGGCCGCCATATGTGAAGCAGGGAGAATACTGGAGACTGTTTACAGCTACTTTTATGCATTTTGGATTTGAACATATTTTGAATAATATGCTGGTACTGATCTGTGCCGGTCCGATTCTGGAGAAAGCGATAGGACATATCAAATACCTGTGTCTGTATCTGATCGCCGGTGTGGGAGGAAGTACACTGTCCTATGTGCAAATGACCGCATGGGGAAAGCATGAGGTATCGGCAGGGGCATCCGGTGCTATTTTCGGTATTATCGGGGCATTGCTGTGGATTGTGATGATACACAAAGGAAGATATGAATCTCTTACGGGCAAAGGGCTGCTTTTTATGATTGTGATCAGCCTGTATTATGGAATTACCAGCGTGGATGTGGACAACTGGGCACACATCGGTGGCCTTGCAATGGGATTTGTTCTTGCAATTATTTTATACCGGAAACCTCGTAAAGCAGTTGATTTATCGGGGGAAAATCCCTATACTAATTAGTATCAAAGCAAGGAGAGTATACCGATGAAAATCAACGTGTATTATGGAGGCCGGGGACTTTTGGATGACCCGACACTGTATGTATTAAAAAAGATGGAAGATGTTTTACGGGAACTTCGGGTAAACATCGAACGATTCAATATATATGAGCATAAGAATGAAATTGCAACCCTTCCGCTGACGTTCAAAGAGGCAGACGGAATTATTCTTGCCACAACGATTGAGTGGCTGGGAATCGGTGGTTATATGCAGCAGTTTCTGGATGCCTGCTGGTTATATGGTGATAAGGAAAAAATCAGCCATACCTATATGCAGCCGATTGTTATGTCCACAACCTATGGAGAGCGCGAGGGAGAACTGACTCTGATGAATGCATGGGAGATTCTGGGCGGATTACCATGTGCAGGGTTATGCGGATATGTAGAGGATCTGGTGGAATTCAAGCAGAATAAAGATTATACGCTGATCATTGAAAAGAAAGCGGAAAACCTGTACCGGACCATTTCCCAGAAGATCAAAAATCTTCCGACCAGTAATCAGGCAGTAAAGCAGAGTGTTCTGCGGACGCAGCAGCTGAATCTGACACCACAGGAGAGCGAGCAGCTCTCGAAGTATGTATCGGATGATACTTATGTGAAGCAGCAGAAAGAGGATATTGAGGAACTGGCATCGATGTTCAAAGATATGCTTGGAAAACCGGATGATGATATGGATACACCGTTTGTGAAAGAACTGGAAAGTCATTTTGTATCTACTGAGGATTTTGCTGCCAGCTATTCCTTTATTATCGAGGGAATTAAAAAGCCATTGTATGTAGCAATTGAAAACGGAGAATTGGAGATTCATTACGGTCAGGAAGAAAAGATTGACGTGGTTGCAAAATTAAGCAGAGATGTTCTGCAGTCAATCATTGACGGACGGATGACATTCCAGAGAGCGTTTATGACGGGTGAGATGACAGCGAAAGGGAATTTTAAAACGCTTCGTATGCTCGATCAGATATTTGTATTTTAGGAGGCAAAAAAATGAAAGACGACAATTGTATTTTTTGTAAACTGGCAAACGGAGATATTCCGACCAATACGATCTACGAAGATGCGGATTTCCGTGTGATTCTGGATGCAAGTCCTGCAACAAAGGGACATGCGCTGATTCTGCCGAAACAGCACTATGCAAATATGTTTGAGATGGATGATGAAGTACTCGCAAAGGCTGCAAAGCTTGCAAAGAAAGTTATTACACACGAAAAAGAAGTGTTGGGATGTGACGGTTACAATGTGCTTCAGAATAACGGAGAAGCAGCAGGACAGACCGTATTTCATTTCCATATGCATCTGATTCCGCGTAAAGCAGGAGATCAGGCAGTTCCTGAGTGGGAGCATTTATCTCTTTCCGATGATGAGATGAAAGAAATCTGTGATAAGATGAAGATGTAAAAAATCTGTATCTCTATATACAAAAACATGCATATCGCTGGAAAAACGTACAGCAGATATGCATGTTTTTTGTTTTGGCGTGTGAATTATTTAGAAACACTTTCAATCAGTTTTAATATCGTTCCGATGGAATCCATCTGACCGCTCTCTGACATGGTACGGATGTATTTTTCACGGTCGGCATATACTTCGCGTACAGCATCAAGTAATGTCTGATCCGTCAGTTGTTCTTCTTCAATCACATAAGAAAATCCCTGTTTAGCAAAAGATTTCGCATTTAAAATCTGATCACCACGGCTGGCAGCAGCAGAAAGCGGAATCAGGATGTTTGGTTTGTGCAATGCAAGAAGTTCACAGATGGAATTCGCTCCTGCGCGGGAAATTGCAAGATCTGCCAGGGCAAACATGTCGGTCAGTTCTGCACTTGCATATTCAAACTGCGCATAGCCAATCACGCCTTTTAATTTCTCATCGAGGTTTCCTTTTCCACAAAGATGAATGATATAAAATTGCTCTAACAGTTCCGGAAGCACTTTCCGTACGGCTTCATTGATTACCTTGGAACCTGAACTTCCGCCGACGATCAGGAGTACCGGTTTGCTGTGATCCGGGAAACCGCAGTAGTGAAGAGATTTTTCCGCATCTCCGTGGAACAGTTCCCGGCGGATTGGTGAACCGGTAAGAACTGCTTTTTCCGCTGGAAGGTATTTCATGGTCTCCGGGAAATTACAGCATACTTTTTTTGCACCACGGATTGCGATTTTGTTTGCAAGTCCCGGTGTGATGTCGGATTCGTGGATAATTGCCGGAATATGGCAGTGCTTTGCGGCAAGGACAACCGGAACAGACACAAATCCACCTTTGGAAAAGACAACGTCCGGTTTGAGTTTGCGCAGGATGGAGATTGCCTGCCCATATCCTTTTAATACTTTAAAAGGATCGGAAAAGTTTTTCCAGTCAAAATAACGGCGAAGTTTTCCAGAAGAAATTCCGATATAAGGGATTTTTTGCGCTTCGATAAGTTCTTTTTCCATTCCGTTATAGGAACCGATATATGTAATTTCATAACCGGCTTCCTGAAGTGCCGGCATAAGGGCAATGTTTGGAGTAACATGTCCGGCAGTTCCGCCACCGGTCATAACAATTTTCTTTGATTTAGCCATTCGATATTTCCTCTTTTCTTTACTTAAGTCAACTCTATATGATCCATATAGAAATGTCAAGCAACATGAGCAGTAACGACATATGTCGAAACTTGCGACCGAAAGGATATTCCGGTGATGACGTTCTTTCATTATAATAAGATTTATACAGTAAGAAATGATTTTACATAATATGAAAGGATGGGAGCAGATATGACAATACTGATGTGGATCAGCAGGTGGCAAAATGAAATGGAGTTAATGATTATGGGGTTGCAGATCATACTTTTTTTATTTTTAACAATTGGGGTATTTTGTATTGTGCGGCAACAGAAAAAAGCAAACCGGTGCAGAAGACGCCTGGAATTGTACTTAAAAAAACACATGGACAAGCCTGGGAAAAAGGAAGAAAAAAGGGTATCACCGGAGAAAGTGCAAAATAAAAATTTACATGAGGATGAGGAAGAAAACCGCATAATTTCAACTGTTTTGCAGGAAATTTTCCCATAGTGGAATGTTTTTTATCAAAAACAATACATAAATTGACACAGGAATATAAAATATGTAACATTTTCAAAACCGGCATGGGTGTGCAGTGAAAACGCACACCCATTTTTTAAACGGAATATGAGCAAAAGTGGAGAACACCACCCATTTTTATACTAAAATTTGACAAATGGAAATTCCTGTGCTACAATAAGCCACGTAACAAACTTGTAACAAATGAAATAAAGTGTTTAAAAACGCAACATAAGTGTAATACTTATTGCATAAAATGTTACGAATCCACGGTTGAGATGTGGATGAAACAAACTACGGAGGTTCATCAATGAAAGCAAGCAAAAAGGTGATGGAAAGTGTAATCGTGTCGGGACTGGCACTCACACTTGCGGTCACTGCAGTTACCGGTAATGGAGTGAATATTGCAGCAAAGGATGCAGCAGACACACAGTTTGTCAATAACGGGATTGCCGGAGTGGCATCTGCCATGAATGAATATGAATTGGAGTCGGCAGACTATCTGGACAGATATATTTCTGTTGAAAAGACAAATGCGGCTTTGGTTGCGGCAACAGCAGATGGAACGGTTATATCCGGAAATGATATAAGTGAAGAAACCACGGAAAAGGAATCTGTTTCCGAAGAGGAACAGGAGTGGCAGAATAAGCTGATGGCGAAGGTGGATGATTTTCTTTACGTTCGCGAAAAGGCAGATTCTGATTCCGAAATTGTCGGAAAGATGTACAAAGGGGATCGCGCAGTTGTGAAAGAAGCAGGCGATACTTGGACAAAGATTGAGTCCGGCAATGTAACAGGATATGTAAAGAATGAATATTGTGTGACAGGAACAGATGCATTAAATTATGCAAAGAAGCACTGTGATACGGTTGCGAAGGTTTCTATTGACGGTCTTCGTATTCGTAAAGCGCCAGACACAGATGCGGAGGTAGTGAAAACCGTTGCATCGGGTGAGCACATGGATGTGAATACAAAAGCCGAAGAAACAGACGGATGGATTGCCGTCAAAGTTGGTTCAGATACTTGTTATGTGAGTGAAGATTATGTGACCGTCACACTGGATACAGGCAAAGCAGTCACCATTGAGGAAGAACAGGCAGCAATCAAGGCTGCAGAAGAGAAAAAGGCAGCGGAAGAAGCGAAGAAGAATGCTTCTGTTTCTGCTGAAAAGAAATCATCATCCGGTCAGTCGGCATCTTCCCAGACAACACAGAATGCGTCGATTGCCGCAAGTGCAGATGAAGAGACACTTCTGGCAGCACTTGTACAGTGTGAGGCCGGAGGAACCAGCGTACAGTGTATGACAGCGGTTGGAGCGGTTGTTGTTAATCGTGTCAGAAGCGGCGGATTTGCAAATTCTATCTACGGAGTTATCTATCAGAGAGGTCAGTTTGGACCGGCATCTTCCGGCAGACTTGAAGCAAGACTTGCCAGCGGTGTCAGCGCAAGCGCCAGACAGGCAGCGAGAGCCGCATTAAACGGCAGTGATCCGACAGGTGGAGCAAAATACTTCAAATTGGCATCCAGCGGTCATGCGGGAACGGTTGTAGGACCGATTGTATTTTATTAAACTTAAAAATCCAGGAGCTTTGTCGAAAGGCAGGGCTCCTTTTTTGATCGGTCAATTTTCCATACCATTGTTGTAAAATTCCGGCAAATGGAGTAAAATGTTTTCAACGTACACTTAAGGAGGAAGAGCAATGACATTAAAGGGACGTAATTTGTTAAAAATGATGGATTTTACACCGGAGGAGATCCTGTATCTTGTGGATCTGTCCGCAGAGCTGAAAGAGAAGAAACATCAGGGAATCATGCATGACAGTCTGGTTGGAAAAAATATTGCACTGATTTTCGAGAAGACAAGTACAAGAACCCGATGCTCTTTCGAGGTAGCCGCACATGATCTGGGTATGCATGTGACATATCTTGATCCGAGCGGTTCCCAGATTGGAAAAAAGGAAAGTATTCCGGATACGGCCCGTGTTCTTGGACGTATGTTTGATGGAATCGAATATCGTGGATACGGACAGGAAATCGTGGAAGAACTGGCAAAATATGCAGGGGTTCCGGTGTGGAACGGACTGACCAATGAATCCCATCCGACACAGATGATTGCCGATATGCTTACCATCAAGGAGCATCTTGGAAAACTTAAGGGTGTGAAGTTTGTATACATGGGGGATGCCCGTTACAATATGGGCAATTCCCTGATGGTTACCTGTGCAAAGCTTGGTATGCATTTTGTTGCCTGCACCAATCCAAAATATTATCCGGACAAGAAGCTTGTGGATTATTGTGTGGACGTGGCATCTACGACAGGAGCAACCATCACACTGACAGACAGTGTTGCGGAAGCAACCAGGGATGCTGATGTCATTTATACAGATGTATGGGTATCCATGGGTGAACCGGAAGAAGTATGGGCAGAGCGTATCAATGACCTGAAACCGTATCAGGTCAATGCCAATGCATTCAAAAATGCAAAGGACAGCGCGATCTTTATGCATTGTCTGCCGGCATTCCATGATTTAAAGACTACGATCGGAAAACAGGTTTATGAAAAGTTTGGATTATCCGAGCTGGAAGTGACCGATGAGGTATTTGAAAGTGAGCGCTCCGTTGTCTTCGATGAAGCTGAGAACCGTATGCATTCCATCAAGGCGATCATGAAGGCAACGTTATCTGACTAAGAAAAAACGTTTACATATTTTTGTGAATGGAAAGTATGATTATGAAAGCAGAAATTTTAAGACTGCTCCGTGAGACGGACGGATATGTGTCCGGTCAGGAGCTGTGCAATCAGTTTGGCGTATCCCGGACCGCTGTCTGGAAGGCAATTAATCAGCTGAAAGAGGCCGGTTATGAGATTGAGGCGGTGCAGAATAAGGGATATCATCTGGTATCTGTGCCGGACCGTATGGACGAAGTGGAGCTGGCAAGCATCCGAAAGACCGAATGGGCAGGCGCGGAAACGTATTATTTTGACAAGATTGATTCCACGAATACGAAAGCAAAAGAACTGGCAGAAGAAGGACATCCGTCCGGAACTTTTGTGGTAGCGGACCAGCAGACTGCGGGAAAAGGACGTCGCGGACGGTCATGGGATTCCCTTCCGGGAACGGGAATTTATATGACACTCATGCTCAAACCGGACATCAATCCGAACCATGCATCCATGCTGACCCTCGTGACAGCGATGGCAGTGGCAAATGCAATGCACCGGGTGACGGGAGCAGAGGCTTTGATCAAATGGCCGAATGATATTGTCATAAATGGTAAGAAGATCTGTGGTATTCTTACGGAAATGAGTGCACAGTTTGACTATATCAACCATATAGTGATCGGAATCGGAATTAATGTGCACAATGAAAGCTTCCCGGAAGAACTGCAGGATCATGCAGGTTCCCTGCTGCTGGAGTGCGGAAAACGTGTGCACCGTGCAGATCTGATAGAGGCATTTCTGGAAGAATTTGAGCGGTTATATGCCATCTATCTGCAAACCGAGGATCTGTCAGCATTACAGGAAGAGTACGATCAGCTGCTGGTGAACCGTGGCCGGCAGGTGCGCGTGCTGGATCCGAAGGAGCCATTTGAGGGAAAGGCTATGGGAATTACAAAAAAGGGAGAACTGATCGTAGACACCTGGGAGTCAAGAAAACTGGTGTCTTCCGGAGAAGTCTCCGTGAGAGGAATCTATGGATATGTCTAAAGAGGCAAATGAGGTAGTATTGTGCGTATCCAACGCATACCAGAAAAAATTTTATCTGAATGAGAACTTCAACGGACTTCCACAGTCCATCCGTGATGAGTTAAAAATCATGTGCGTCATTTACACCGAGGATATCGGCGGAGTATTGGAGCTGGTATTTGATGAAGCGGGAAATCTGGAACTTCGCACTTCCTGCGAAGAAGGCGATTTCTGCTATGATGAGATCGGAAGCGTGCTGAAAATCAAGCAGCTGCGCAACGAAAAAAGGGAATTGCTGGAAGCACTTGAGATGTATTACAAAGTTCTGTATCTGGGCGAAGGCTTAGAGGCACTGGACGAGGAGGAAGACAAATGATATTAACCATAGATGTTGGAAATACGAATATTACCTGCGGGGTGTTTCAGGGCGATGAGATCGCCGCAAGTTTTCGTATTACGACAAAAATGCCACGGACATCGGATGAGTATGGGATGATGCTTATGAATCTGCTGGAGCAGAACGATATTCATCCGACAGAAATTAAGGATGCCATCATCTGTTCCGTTGTGCCGAATGTGATGCATTCCCTGAGGGGCGGACTTGTCAAATATTTCCATATCACACCGATCGTGGTGGAGGCGGGCATCAAAACGGGAATCCGCATCGTGACACCGAATCCGCAGCAGATCGGAGCTGACCGTATTGTGGATGCAGTCGGGGCATATGAAATATACGGAGGCCCGGTGCTTGTCATTGATTTCGGTACTGCCACAACCTATGATTATGTGGATGAAAGCGGAGCCTTTCAGGGAGGGATCACAGCACCCGGAATCCGGATTTCGGCAAAAGCCTTGTGGGAAGATGCTGCAAAACTTCCGGAGATCGAGATCAAAAAGCCGGCATCAATTCTCGGAAAAGACACGATCACAAGTATGCAGGCAGGGCTTGTGTACGGACAGATCGGGCAGACCGAATACATCATCAACCGCGTGAAAGCGGAAGTCGGACTCGAAAATATCAAAACCGTTGTAACCGGAGGACTTGGCCGCATCATTGCCAATGAGACGGATGCTGTGGATATTTACGATCCGAACCTGACGTTAAAAGGGATCAATCTTGTGTATAAAAAACAGAATCGGAAAATAAAATAGTTATGATCAGACCACTTCAGATCGGCAGTGTGACACTGCCAAACAATTTAATATTAGCTCCTATGGCAGGCGTAACCGACCTGCCATTTCGCTTGTTGTGCAAAGAGCAGGGGGCAGGGCTTTTGTGCATGGAAATGGTAAGTGCCAAAGCAATTCTCTATAAAAACCGTAATACACAGGCACTTCTGACGATTGATCCGCGGGAAAACCCGGTGTCTTTGCAGTTGTTTGGATCAGATCCGGATATTATTGCTGAGATTGCACATCAGATTGAGGATCGCCCATTTGATATTCTTGACCTGAATATGGGCTGCCCGGTGCCAAAGATTGTGAACAACGGGGAAGGCTCGGCACTCATGAAAAATCCAAAACTCGCAGGAGAGATTATTGAAAAGACGGTAAAAGCGATCAAAAAACCGGTTACGGTAAAAATCCGCAAAGGGTTTGATGACGAGCATGTCAATGCGGTGGAGATGGCAAAGATTGCAGAAGCCTCCGGTGCGGCAGCAGTTGCTGTGCATGGACGGACCAGGGAGCAGTTCTATTCCGGTAAGGCAGACTGGGACATTATCCGTCAGGTAAAAGAAGCCGTAAAGATTCCGGTCATTGGAAACGGAGATCTGCTTACGGCGGAGGATGTGATTGCCATGGAAGAACAGACCGGATGTGATGGCTTCATGATCGCAAGGGGCGCACAGGGAAATCCGTGGATTTTCCGGCAGATCCTGCATTATTTTGAAACGGGAGAGCATCTGCAGAAGCCGCCGGCATCGGAGGTGGCACAGATGATTCTGCGTCATGCCCGGATGATGCTGGAGTTTAAAGGAGAGTATATCGGTATCCGTGAGATCCGCAAGCATGCGGCATGGTATACCGCCGGATATCCGCATGGAGCACGGCTGCGTGTGGCAATCAATCAGGTGGAAAATTACGAACAGCTGGAGACACTATTGATGGAGTATTTCGTCTGATGCATAGAAAGCTGTGTCGATGTTCACGGAATTGCTGTTCAGGTTGCTGGGTGGACACGGTGTGGGGCGGGCGGTAACTTCACGGATGAGCGACAGTCCGGTTTGAAGGAGAATATCTTGACAGAATGTGGACAATTCGCTATAATACCTAGGTTATTGTGGATTATTTATGCGCTTTTTTCAAAAAGCTGCATATAAAAAATATAGAATCAGGGGTAAATCAAATGGATAAGAAAAATATCTTGACCTATGAAGGTCTGAAAAAGCTCGAAGACGAACTGCAGAATCTCAAAGTTGTAAAGCGTAAGGAAGTTGCTCAGAAGATCAAAGAAGCCCGTGAGCAGGGTGACTTGTCCGAGAACGCAGAATACGATGCAGCAAAGGACGAGCAGAGAGACATCGAGGCGCGTATCGAGGAGATCGAAAAGATCTTAAAGAATGCCGAAGTCGTTGTTGAGGAAGAGGTCGATCTGGAGAAGATCAGCATCGGATGTAAGGTAAAGATTCTCGACTGCGAGTTCAACGATGAGTTAGAGTATAAGATTGTTGGTTCCACAGAGGCAAACAGCTTAAAGGGAAAGATCAGTAATGAATCACCGGTAGGCCGCGCATTGTTAGGTAAAAAAGTAGGCGATACCATTACCGTAGAGACACAGGCTGGAGAGTTATCTTACAAGGTACTCGAGATCCAGAGATCAACCGTAGATTAAGAGAGGAAATGAAAATGGCAGGACAGAATAACGGAAAGCAGGGCGGACAGCAGCAGGATGTCAACCAGCTGTTAAAGGTGCGCCGTGAAAAGCTTGCAAATCTGCAGGAAGCGGGACAGGATCCGTTTCAGATTACCAAATATGACGTAACCCATCACACATCAGATGTGAAGGAACTTTACAATGCACACGAAGAGAAGCTTTTAGCCGGCAGACCGGCAGTCAGTACCGATGGTATGGACGAGGCAGCTGCAAGAGAGGCAGTCAAAGCAGATTATGAGGAGAGAAGAAGCATCATGGATGCCGATCCGGTCCACGTATCCATCGCAGGACGTATGATGTTCAAGCGCGTCATGGGAAAAGCATCTTTCGCAAACATTCAGGATCTCAAGGGAAGCATCCAGATCTATGTTGCGCGTGACGCAATCGGAGAAGATCTGTATGCAACCTTCAAGAAATCCGATATCGGAGATATCTGGGGTGTCAAGGGATACGCATTCCGCACAAAGACAGGAGAAATCTCCATCCATGCGGAGGAGATGACTCTGCTTTCCAAGTCTTTACAGATTCTTCCGGAGAAATTCCATGGACTGACCGACACGGACATGCGCTACCGTCAGAGATACATTGATCTGATCATGAATCAGGAGAGCAAGGAAGTATTTGTAAAGCGCTCCAAGATTTTAAAGGAGATCCGTAACTTCTTAGCAGACCGTGATTTCATGGAAGTAGAGACTCCGATGCTTGTTGCAAACGCAGGCGGTGCGGCAGCAAGACCGTTTGAGACACATTACAATGCATTAAATGAGGATGTAAAGCTTCGTATTTCCCTGGAACTTTACTTAAAGAGACTGATCGTTGGTGGTCTGGAGCGTGTATACGAGATCGGCCGTGTATTCCGTAACGAGGGTGTGGATACCCGCCACAACCCGGAATTTACCCTGATGGAGCTGTATCAGGCATACACTGATTACGAGGGCATGATGGAACTGACCGAATCCATGTTCCGTTACCTCGCTGAAAAAGTATGCGGATCTACCAAGATCTCTTACAACGGCGTGGAAATTGACCTTGGAAAGCCATTCGCACGTCTGACGATGAACGATGCCATCAAGAAATATACCGGAATTGATTTCGATCAGGTACCGGATGATGCAGCAGCAAAGAAGCTTGCTGACGAGCATCATATTGCATACGAAGAGCGTCACAAGAAGGGTGATATCATCAACCTCTTCTTCGAGGAATACTGCGAGAAGGAACTGATCCAGCCAACATTCATCATGGATCATCCAATCGAGATTTCTCCACTGACAAAGAAGAAACCAAGCGATCCTACAAAGGTAGAGCGTTTCGAGTTATTCTGTAATACATGGGAGATGTGTAATGCATACTCCGAGCTGAACGATCCGATCGATCAGCGTGAACGTTTCGCAGCACAGGATGCGAACGCAGCTGCTGGTGATGACGAAGCAGAGCACACCGATGAAGATTTCCTGAACGCACTGGAGATTGGTATGCCGCCTACAGGTGGTATCGGATACGGAATTGATCGTCTGGTAATGTTACTGACAGACAGTCAGGCAATCCGTGACGTACTGCTGTTCCCGACAATGAAGACCCTGAATGATGTGAATAAGAAAAATGATGTAAAATCTAAGGCTACTGAAGAAGTGAAAGCAGAGCCTGAAAAGATTGATTTTTCTAAGGTAAAGATTGAGCCTTTGTTTGAGGAAATGGTAGACTTTGATACATTCAGCAAGTCAGATTTCCGTGCAGTAAAGGTTAAAGAGTGTGTTGCAGTACCGAAGTCAAAGAAACTGTTACAGTTCACTCTTGATGACGGAACAGGCACAGACAGAACCATTTTAAGCGGTATTCACGCTTATTACGAGCCGGAAGAACTGGTTGGAAAGACTCTTATCGCTATCACAAATCTTCCACCGAGAGCTATGATGGGCATTGACTCTTGCGGTATGCTCCTCAGTGCTATTCACGAAGAAGAAGGCGAAGAAAAGCTTCATCTTCTGATGGTTGATGACCACATTCCGGCAGGTGCAAAGCTCTATTAAGATGATGTAAAGATGTACCGTTTTACCAAATAAACGGAACGTACTTCATTTGATAAAAAACTGAAAAAACAGCGATTTACATCAAACTTACATCATTTGATGCAGAAATCGGTGCAAGCAAGAAAAAATCGCATAATAAGCAGAATGAATGGGCAGTCCTTAATGGGATTGCCCATTTTTAGAAGAGAGAGAAATGTAAATCACCGATTAGGTTTTCATTGCAGTGGTTATGGAGAACAGTTATAATGGGGATAAAAGAAAACGACAAATTTGAAGTTATGGAGGAATGATAGTGAGTTATATTACAATGGAAATATGGACTGGAATATGGATATTAGTGAGATTATTTCCAATGGCACTTATTATTTTTGCAGGTGTTATGATTATCGAAGTGGGTATTGAATTTATCCAGAAGAAGAAAATTGAAGTTAAGATTTTAAATTGGTTATGTCAATTCTTATGGATTCTAATAGTTGTATCAATATTAAAAATTACAGGAATTATTGGTGGTAGTTTTGGAATATCCTCACCACTTGATAGTTATATTAGTTTTAAATTATTTGAGGATGGATTTAATGCGGCAACTATTTTGAATATATGTCTATTCATTCCATATGGATTTTTGCCAGTATTTATTTTTAAGAATATCCACAAGCATTGGTGGAATGGCGTTATACTTGGAGCAGTATTTTCGATTGGTATAGAATTTTTGCAAACATTTATTGGAAGGTTTGCACAGTTAGATGATGTGATTATGAATACTTGTGGGACTCTCGTTGGATTTTTGATAGGATGCTTGTTACTTCGTATAACCACAAGGAAAAAATAAATTTCAGTCTGTAGGGATGAAAATTTGAATTCGTAGGAGGTATCGAAAAATGAATAGGAAAACTTTATTCTGTTTTCTGACAGCTTTGATAATGATTTTTGTTCTTGCCGGCTGTAGTGGAAAGAATAGTGGTGGGAATATTGACAATGTTCAAATTCCTGATTGGAAACCATCGGAAATATATTCAGACAGTGATATTGAGGCGGCTTTCCAAACAGTAAAAGACTATTTCGGCAACGAATTTGACGGCTGCACACTGACAAAACTGTCCTATCCCGGAGATACATACGCCGATGAATTTGATGAATGGGCTGAACAATATGACGCGGATGAAGCAATCGTAATATTATCATCTTTCGATGTAGACTCATCAGGCGGGGATGGTTCGCTTAATCCGGATTCAACATATGATGATTGGAAATGGATTCTAATTAGGAATGACAGTGGGAATTGGGAACATGTTGACCACGGGTATTAAAGCGACAAATTTCAGTTTGATTAACTCCCTTTGAGAGAGGAATACCCTTTCTCAAAGGGCTTTTTTAATTTATCCGCATATTCGCAAACTTGGGGCAAGTACCTTTTCTTCATATAATAAAGCCAAAGGAAGGAGAGGATTTGATATGAGTAACAGCTTAGCGGCAGTACATCCGGAATTGGTTGCCGAGTGGTCGGAAAAGAATTTGCCACTGACACCGGACAGCATAACTTTCGGCTCGAATAAAAAGGTATGGTGGAAAGGTGCTTGCGGTCACGAATGGCAGACAAGCGTTAAAGAACATTTTCGGAGTTGATGATTTACTTGAGAAATGATGATCATTTGATTCCTTATAATTACGAAGAACGGATAAAAAATCTCAATATTATATCTCTTTTCAAAATGGAGTATTAGATATCAGAACACTCAAGTTATATAAGCACATAAAAGATCGATTAGTGTTTTATGAATTAGATGCGGAGTGGATGGAAACTGCTGCACCAATGCAATTTGAATCGTTTTTACAAACTGCAAGCAGAGAAAATAGAGATATTAGAAAGCGGATTTTGGAAACGTTAGGTTACTTGTTAGCACCGATAAATGAAGGAAAATACTTCTTTGTGATGGGAACGGCACCAAATAGTGGTAAATCAACATTAGGAGAAATATTGGAACGCTTTATAGGTAAATCTTATGTTGCTCATTTATCAACGGAACAAGTAGGTGGACGTTTTGCATTAGGTGACATCCATGGAAAAACACTTAATCTTTCCATGGATTTACCAAAAGGAAAACTTTCGGCAGCAGTTGTTTCCATTCTTAAGCAAATTACAGGAGGAGATACGATAACCACGGAACGAAAATATGATAGCTTACGAGATGTTCATAGTAATATGAGGTTTTTGTTTGCCAGTAATTATCCGGTTACCATTCCAAAAGCAGACAATGATGATGCGTTTTGGGATCGAATGATTGTTGTACCTTTTAAATATTCACTTGCAAAAGAAGATGTAGACGTTCATTTTGTTGATAAGTTAGTGGCAGAAAAAGATGAGATTAAGCCTGTAAGGAATCCTGAGAGGGAAAAGCCTAAGTGGGAGGATACAATCACAAATCGAATGTTGCATTGGTCGTATACACCGGAGCAGAAAGAAGAAGTGAAGAAAGCATTAGCTGCAGGAGTTCCGAAAGCAACGATTCTTACTTATTTCTATCCGGAGGTTTCTGTGGAGAGGATGAGTTCATATCGGAAGAAGCATTAAATATTATCGCATAGGCACAGAAAATGTGGTATACTGTGCCTATGTGAAATGAATGTTTTACCGAACGGAATTTGGATGAATATATGGTAATAAATGATGTTGCATGAGAAAGAGCAATGCACTGCTATGTTTTCAGAAATCATGTAGAACCTACTTGTTGCGTAATAGTTGATGCAGACATGAATAGATCTGAAAACATAAAATAATAACAATTACTGTTATTGAAAATAGTGAAATTATTATGTATAATCTAGATGTAGAAAACAAAGAGACAAAACACTGAAAAATACGGTGGAAATCTAGTAACAAAAATAAATCAACAGGAAAAGGAGAAAATGACTATGAAAAAATATGAATGTGGACCATGTGGCTATATTTATGATCCGGCAGTAGGAGATCCAGACGGAGGTATTGCTCCAGGAACTGCATTTGAGGATATTCCAGATGACTGGGTATGTCCACTCTGTGGATTGGGAAAAGATGTTTTTGTTCCTGTAGAAGACTAAGCAGATAATGCTAATATGAAACTGATAGACACAAATAATTCCAAGAGAATATATAAAAGAAATGGAGACCAGATTATGACTTACGATTTAAATATTACCTTTGATGATAATTTAATTACAGGAAATAAAACTATCGATACCCAGCATAAAGAATTGATTGACCGTATCCAAAACTTTTTAACTGCCTGTCAAAATGGCGACAGCAAGGTAAAAGCAATCAAAATGCTGGATTATCTGGATGAGTATACTAACTTTCATTTCAA
>ERZ773113.642-NODE-642-length-18198-cov-5.769222_pt1 | contig 18198 bp, 5 predicted proteins | sample MGYA00580565_ERZ773113 | MGnify/ENA primary metagenome ERZ773113 (study PRJEB29015, sample SAMEA2737827) | human gut metagenome | biome: human gut; feature: human-associated habitat; material: faeces | place: China | collected 2012 ...
ATGGTGAAGGATGTTTGTGCAGACTGTAATAACAATAGGATTTCGTACATCGATTCTTATGCAAAAGAATTTATTGAGAAGTATTTTTTAGTGAAGTACAAAAAAGATGACACTCTTTCTGTAGAATATGACTATACAATGATTCAAAAAATGTGTTTGAAGTTTGCGTTCAATGACTTGAGGGCTAGGAAGAAGGAGGTATCTTTTTTTGATGATGAAGTAAAAGAATTCCTGTTGAATGAAGAAAAAAGTAGTCCGCTAGGGAATATTACAATCTTGGCTGGACTTGCAGTAAACACTTCGCCTGCACCGGATTATATGTTTGGAAATATGAAACTCCGCTGGGGAGATTCGCCATTATTACTGGCGAATAGTATTGTCACAAACATTGATTATAATACAGGGCATATCACCTTGCGAGAGGAGAGGGAAATACAAGAGTTTGAGAATTATGCATTATCGTATGTATTTAGGTTCAATAGTCTACAGCTTCTTATACTTTCCGATCCAGTCCATCCTACGCTCTGATGGACATACTTTTATAATATCGCTTTTATGAAGTAAATTCAAGCGCTAAGTGTACACTTCTCACCGCAAAGCGCAAAAATACCGGGGTTTCCCTGCGTATTTCCTGCCGGTTTGCACGCTGCCGGGCGTATGATGTCCCCAAAGCTTGCGTTCCGGGAGGAGGTCTAGTATGAAACGTTCCTTTTTGCTGCTGTGCACCGTTCTGCTGGTGCTGGGCTGCGCGTTGCCGTGTGCTGCCTACCGTCTTGCCTGTATGGCACTTGTTGTGCAGGGCACTGCGCCGTCCGCAGCAGAGGCGGCCTCTGTCACCTCAGAAGAAAGCAGCAGAGTGGCTCCCTCCCCTGCTGACACAGCCGATACCGTTTGCTTTACGGATCAGAGCACCGGGCAGACGATAACGCTGCCGCTGCGGGAATACCTGATTGGGGCAGTTGCCGCCGAGATGCCGGTCAGCTGGCCGGATGAAGCGCTGAAGGCGCAGGCAGTGGCGGCGCACAGCTACGCTCTGTACCGCCGGGACCACAGCACCGGGGAAAACGGCGCATGGTTCACCGCAGACCCCGCCCGGCGGCAGGGCTGCCTGACCGATGCAGTGCTGCACAGTTACTGGGGCACCGCATACGCGGCCAACTACGCCCGGCTTTCTGCGCTGGTGGATGCAGTACAGACGCAGGTGCTATATTACGAGGATGCCCCCGCCGGGACAAGCTACTTTGCCATGTCCAATGGCCGCACCGAAGCCAGCGAGAAGGTGTGGGGCACCGCCCTGCCCTATCTGGTGCCGGTGGACAGCAGCACCGACACCGCCGCCGACAACTACGAATATACCCTGAACCTTTCCGCCGCCCAGTTACAGCAGCTGCTAGCTGAGCGTCTGGGCATTGCCGCCGACCTTTCGCAGCAGGCGCAGTGGTTTGGCACGCCGGTGCTCACTCCCTCCGGCTATGTGGACAGCCTGCCGGTCTGCGGGCAGACGGTGCAGGGTACCGCCCTGCGCAAAGCGCTGGGGCTGCGCAGCGCCTGCTTTACGGTGGTCTGCCAGAGCGGCACCTTCTCCTTCACCACAAGGGGCTACGGCCACGGCGTAGGCATGAGCCAGTGGGGTGCAAAGGCACTGGCAGAGCAGGGCGCAGACTACCGCGCCATTCTGGCGCACTACTACCCCGGCACAGAACTGCGGAGGTAATAGCCGCGGAAAAATCATTTTAAATTTTGTGGTTCAGAACCGCCTGCAGGCGGTTCTGAACTACTTTTTTGCAGAAAAATCCTAAATTACACAAATAGGGCTGCTGCACAAAGCAATGTGCAGCAGCCCTGAATTATTTCTTTTTATCAGTCGAACAGCTTTGCAAACCAGCTTACGGTGGTCTCAGCAGCAGTTTCTACCGTGGTCTCCATCTGCTGGACCGTCTGCTGCAGCTTGGTGCCCTCAGCATCCTTGACCGACCAGTAGGTCTGGGTGCTGCTTGCGCTGCCGGACACCGTGAAGTCCGAGGCAAAGCACAGGCTCTCACCCGTAGAGTCGGTCACCAGCACCATATAGCTGTAGCTGCCCTCCGGCAGCTCCCCGAAGCGGATCTGACTGTCCAGCGTGTTCAGAGAGAAAGCGGCGGCGTTTGCCTGCGCCGCCGCACTCTGCACGGTCTGGTCTGCCGCATCCAGAATGGCCACCTGTACACTGGTCAAGGTAGTGCCGGTAGCGCTGTTAGCCGTACCGGTCAGCGCCATGCCGCTGCCGGTGCGGATATTCACCGGGTAGCGCACGCCCTCCAGCCGCAGACCATCGGCCTGTGCCGCCACGCTGTTGTGATCTGCAGTGACGTACCAGTAACAGGACGCTCTTGCAATGGACACGCTGGAGCTGGTAATGGGGATGCGGCCGTAGCCGATGTTCCCCGCCGGATCGGAGCAATAGAAAATACCGTTGGTGTAGTCAGTCAGCAGCACCGCATGGGGCTGGGTGCGGTCGTAGAGGACGATGCCCTCCGGGTGCTGCTCCAGCAGGGAGATCAGCACCGCCGTTTTGCTTTGTAGCCCGGAAGGCAGGGTGGCGTAGCCCACCTGCATCTCCTTATATGTAAAGCTGTGCGCAAGGCCGTTGGCCCATGCTGTGGAGCGCACACTGTTCTCGGTCACGTTCGTCCAGTCGCTCAGCCCGTCAAAGTAGGCGCGGCGGCGCAGCATCATGGCTGCGGAGGCCAGCGTACAGGTGCCGCCCCGGCTCTGCTTGAAGTAGAAGCCTGCGTCCACATTCAGATCCACTGCCAGTGCAGCGGGCAGACAGGTAAGCAGGAAAGCAAGGCTCAGTGCCAGGGTCAGCAATCGTTTTTTCAGGGCGTGCGGTGCGGCGGTATTCACGGTTCGGTATTTCCTTTCTTGTTTCTTTGCGGATCTCATAGGGATCTACCGCTATAAAGTATACCAGCCTGTCATTCTTTTGTAAACAATCCTCCGTCTTTTTTCTCAATATCAACACGTTTAGGGGATATTCATTGGTTGCCTTTCACAAATTTTTCTGCAATATTCCACGCATTTGACAAAGTTTCGTCCTACCCACCGCAGAACTATGAAAAGAAATTTCTTTTTTGCCCGGTGCGCAAGGGCGCAAAAAAGTCCGGTACGCCTGCGCATTCGTCCCAGCATTTCACAAAATAATACCCTTCTTGGCAATGCCGCAGTCAGTCCGTCGTTGTCTGCCGCAGTTTGGGCCGCAGAGGACAGCGCCTCTGCAAAGGGCTGGCAATTCAAGGCCTTCGGCACCTCCTCCACAGCATCACTACACACTGCCCCTGTCGCCGCGAGAAACGCCTATGTTTGGGCGCGTTCAAACCGCATCGGCACGGTGTCCGTCCAGCCAAATACAACCCTAAATTCCCCGCCTTCCGGGGATTTTTTTACCGCAACGGCATTTACCTAGACGGGATTTCCCTGTACCGGCAAATCCAACACAAATAAATACTAAATAAATAAAATACTAATATACTATTGTATCCTATCCGTAAAACCACAAAAAATTGGATTCTTCCCGCTATGGTCTTACGGCCATGCGTGCAACTTAACACCGGAGAGTACAACTTACGATTGCAAACCGCCCCTGCAAAGTTGTATAATAAAAGCACCGATATTTCGCGCAAAAGGTGGTCGGAGCAGATGGATATGGAGAACCTGATCGGTGAAACAACCGAATATGACAAGAAAGCGGCGCTTGAGGTAAAAAAGCCCAAAAGCTGGTGCAAGAGTGTAAGCGCTTTTGCGAACACGCTGGGCGGTGCGCTGATTTTCGGCATAGCGGATGACGGACAGATCGTTGGGTTGACCGCACCCGACAGTGACGCCGAGAAAATCAGCGAGATCATTAAGACGCGCATGGAGCCTATCCCGGAGTTTCGGCTGCGGTTTCACAGAACCGAAGGCGGCAAAGTGCTGCTGATTCTTGATGTGTTCAAAGGCGAGGAAACGCCCTACTATTACTCCGGCGACGGCACCTTAGAGGCGTTTGTACGCATTGGAAACGAGAGCGTAAGGGCATCCGCTACCGAGCTGAAACGCCTTGTTCTGCGCGGCAGAAACACCTCCTACGACTCTCAGGTGACGCTTTACAAGGTGGAGGACTACGCCTTTTCCAAGCTGCGGGAGCGCTATAAGAAGTGGACGGGAAACAGCTTTGACAACAAAGACCTTGTTTCCTTCGGGCTGGCAGACGAGGGCGGCTTTTTGACAAATGCCGGTGCCCTGATTGCTGATGAAAGCCCGATCCGCTGGTCACGGTTGTTCTGCACACGCTGGAACGGACTGGACAAAAGCGGCGGCACGATGGACGCGCTGGACGATGCCGAATATTCCGGCAGTGTGCTTTCCCTGATTGAAAACGGTGAGGCGTTCATCAAGCGCAACGCCCGCATGATGTGGCGCAAAACACCCAACTCGCGGGAGGAACTGCCCGAATACGTCGAGCGCAGCTACCACGAGGCGCTTGTCAACGCGCTGGCGCACCGCGATTATCTCGTCTACGGCAGCGAGGTCCACATTGACATCTACGATGACCGCTTAGAGATTTACTCGCCGGGCGGTATGCCGGACGGGTCGATGATCCAAGACCGCGACCCGCTGACCGTGCCGTCCACTCGGCGTAACCCGGTGCTGGCCGATGTGTTCAACCGTCTGGGCTACATGGAGCGCAAGGGCAGCGGCTTTGGGAAAATTCTGAACGGCTACAAGACGCAAATCAACTACACTGAGGATAAGCGCCCTACATTCCGTTCTGACCGATACCAGTTTACGGTCATCATGCCGAACTTGAATTACGGTGTCCCTCAAGATGTCCCCCAACGTGTCCCCCAAGATGTCCCCCAAGATGATTTGGATGCCAAAATTCTGGCTTTAATCAAAAAAGACAACAAAATCAGCACCGAAAAGCTCGGCATGGCGCTGGGCGTCAGCTACAAAACCATCCGCCGCCATATCAAGTCGATGGGAAATGTTCACTACATCGGCCGTGGTTTCAGCGGGCATTGGGAAATTCACGACAAATCATACCCCCACGTTGAACGTGGGGTTTGCAAAACAGCCCCATAGGGGCTTCAATACCAGCCGCGCCTAAAGGCGCACAATGAGCGACGCCAACCGCACGTGGCGTCGCTTTTTTACTTGCTTATTCTACCGTCCGTGGGAATCTCCGGCGAATCATCTTCGTCAAAGTCCGCTACATTTTTGAATGGGTCCTCATATTCTTTGAAGCTCAACTGGTCGCACATCTGGTCGTTCACTTCCCGGTCCTTGATGTACCTCTTTATTGCGTCCGCGGTTTCGTTTTGTAAGAAGCTTCAGCTTTTCTTTTCGGCTAACGCTTCCTACTGCCGAGCGCGTAGTGGTCTTGCAGCACCTAGTTGTTGCCCATGCCGGGCACACTAAAAATGCTCCCTATATAGCTTTCAGTGTTTTTTCACTGTTCGCTATATAGGGAGCATATCATTGCCGGACGGGGGCTTTGCTTATACGGGCTTACAACCGTAGACGCAACTTAGCGGTTCTTCTTGCGAAGGAACAGGAAGCACAGGGCAGCCAGGCTGGCGATGGCCACACCGGCAACGGGGATCAGCGGGAAGTTGTCCGACGTCTGCGGGATGGGTGCCGTCGTCTTGGCGGGCGCGGGCGTTGTACTGTTGGTCGTGGTGTTGTTCGTCGTGTTATTTGTGGTATTGTTGGTCGTATTGTTCGTGGTGTTATTTGTGGTATTGTTCGTCGTATTGTCAGACGGAGCCGGGGTCGCAGTGGGTTCTGCAGTCGGGACCGGGGACGGCTGGGCCTTGGCGGTCCAGCTGACGGCGAACGGAGACAGTTCCGTAACATGGACCACGAGCTTGCCATTCTGCAGGGTCGGGGTCAGCAGCTCAACCTCACCGCTGTCCTTCATGTGGCTGACGAGGATGGAGAACTGGTCGTAGTTGGCCGCCGTGATGCCCTTGGGCAGGTCGAACGTAACGTCGATGCCGCCTGCGGGGAAGTTCGCGTCGGTTGCTTCGCTCCAGTGCGCGCCGTTGTCGGTGCTGATCATCAGCTTGACGTCGTAGACCTCGATGTTGTCAGCAGACTGGTTCTTGCTGATGGCCTTCTTGAACGCCTCGGTGATCTTCTCCGGCGTGTCGTAGCCCTTGTCCTTGATCCCCTGCGGGATGTTATCCTTGGTCAGGGTATCCTTGACGACCTCGGTTTTGGTTTCTGGCGCGGGCTCCGGGGTCTTGACCTCACCGGATACCATGATGAAGCTGACCTGCACAGCGGAGGTCGTGTTTGCGTTGGCGGCAACCTCAACCGTCAGCACACCGTCGGCGTCAGACTTCAGACCCGTGAAAGCCAGCGTGTCGCCCTTGCCGGTGCAGCTGGTGTAGTAGTTGTAACCAGTCTGCAGTGTCTCACCGTTGATCTTGATGTCGGCCAGACGGGTCTTGCCGCTCTCGACCCAGCCGGTGGGGTTGAACATGCCGACGTAAACGGTGTAGTCCTCGCCGGTCAGGTTGTCAAAGCGGTAGGTGATGCTGTTGGTGCCGGACGCATAGCGCATGCTCTCATAGATGCTGGCGTTGCTGTTGCGCAGCGTTCCTGCAGTGCCCGTGTAACCGAAGCCGGCCTCTGCACTGTAGGCGCCGTCGTTCACAGCGGGGTCCTGCTTGAGTGTATCGGCGCTGGCGTTCATGATGGCGATGTAGTCGCTGCTCAGAGCCAGGCTTTCCTTCTGCGGGTTGGCGAAGTAGAGCAGGTTCTTCGGGACCACGGTAGCCGTGGTGCTGATCTCCAGGTCGTTGCAGTTAGTCAGCTTGCCGGTGACGGCAGCCGTGCCGGGGTTCTTCAGACTGTCAGCGTTCCATTCGACCTTGCTGGTGATAGTTTTGCCCTGAGTGGTCACGCTGACCTCCGTGGGCAGGTTGCTACCGTCGGACCAGACGACGTCGGGCAGCTCGGTGTTGACGGTGGTGGGCAGCAGCTGATCCAGACGGTCCAGCGTCCAATCCTGCTCACCCAGGACGGAAACGGTGTTGTCGGTGTTCATCTGGATCGGCAGCCATACGGTGCGGCTGTCGGTCAGGTTATCACCGTTCCAGCGGTCGCCCATATAGATGAACTTGCCGGCCTCGGCGTCGATGGGCAGCACGTAGGTGACCTGCGTGTTGAACATCTTGCCGGTGTCGTTCTTGGCGGGGTTGCCCACCTTCTCCCAGCCGGAGAGCATATCTTTGCTGCGGTAGTAGATGTGGGCGGTGCTGTTCCAGCCGTCGGTGCCGCTGGTCAGCAGGTAGTAGTAGCCGTTGTACTTAAAGACCGCGGGGGCCTCACGGCTGTCGTCGCTGACGATGCGGGCGGCGAACTCGGTAGCATCGGCCTGGTCAGCCTCGGCGGCCAGACCCGTGTAGTCCTTGTTCAGCAGCGAGACATAGAGCTTTGCGTTCATTTCGCTGGAGTAGATGACGTAGGCATCATCCGCTCCGTCATTGTTCTTGTCCACGCCGGTATCGACGAAGACGGTCATGTCGCGGGCCTCGCCCAGACGGCTGGCGTTCAGCGACGTGTCGTAGTTCATGCGGGTGACGTTCTGCACTGTGAAGGGGCCGAACGGGCTGTCACTGGTGGCGATACCGACCATAGCGCGGCTGTAGCGGCTGGCAGGGCAGTTGCCAACGCAGCCACCGGCCACCCAGCTGTTCAACTTATCGTTATTGTACAGCGGGCCGTCAGCGTGCCAGATCAGGACGAACTGCTTGGTGCTCTCGTTGTAGATCATCTTGGGGCGCTCAGTGACGCAGTAGCTGCCGTACAAGGTCTCAAAGGCCAACTGCAGGCGGGTTGTGGTCACGTTGCGCACGCTGTCATCCTGGCTGTCCGGGTAGAGCAGGCTCGTCGCCGTGATTGGCTCCTCGTCATAGCTCTTGGCGGTCCAGCTGATGTCGTTCAGGTCCGTGGGGGCCTTCTCGTACTCGGTGACATAGGCGCGCAGGAAGTTCTTGACATTGCGGAACTGGCTCTCGGTCACACCCTCGGGTGCGGCGGACAGCTTGCCCCAGGCCTTCAGCGTCTCGAGGTTCGTGGCGCTGAGCTGCATGACGTTGTAGTCCTGCGTCGTGCCGGTGCCGCTGGCACCTGGGCTGGAGATGATGGCCTTCTCGCTGCCCTCCTCAATGGGCAGGATGGTGCTCTGGGTGTAGAGGATGGTGCCGCGGTCGGTCCAGTTGTACAAATCAGTGGAGCTGTAGCAGCGCACGCCGTCCACAGGGCGGGTATTGTTGGTCTTGTCCTCACCGAACCAGAGGTAAACAGCCTTGCCCTCGGTGATGTCACCATCGCCGTCCAGGTCATAGTTGACACAGCCGTCGCCGGTGCCCTCCTTCAGGGCCATGGCAGAGCCGCCGTGGGCCTGCATGGGCAGGCCGGTGTCAGCCTTGATGACCGTACCGGTGGTGCCGGGGATCGAGGTGTTGGTCTCGGGCAGGGTGCGCAGACCGGCGTACTGGGAATCCAGGGCGCTGGCGGCGCTGCGCAGGTCCTCGGTGGTTGCGGCGTCGTCGGCAACCAGCGTGTCGGCGGCAGCCAGGGCGTCGTTCAGCTCGGGCAGCGTGTCAGCCACGCCGGACTTGTTACCGGTGTACTGCCAGCTTTCGAGCTTGTCGGTAGCGTACACAATGCCATTGTCGGCGTCGGTCTGCAGGGCAGCGCGGATCTCAGCGATCTTTGCCAGCAGCTCCTCACGGGCGACAGTGGAGGGGTTCTTGGCCTCGCGGCGGGCTGCGGTCTCATTGGCAGCGCTGCGGGCGCTCACGGCGGTGGGCTTGACAACAATGTTGTCGTACTGGCCGGTCAGCAGGTAGTTGGTGCCGACGTTGCGGGCGACGGTAGCGGCGATGTCAGTGCCCTCGCTCAGCTTGAAGCCGATGTCCGCGATCTCGCCGACCTTCGTGCCATTGACGTAGATGGTCAATGCGCCGTTGCCGCCGTCGGTCTCCTTGTAGACGAAGGCGAAGGCGTTCCACTCGCCGATGGCAATATCGCCCAGCGAGATTTCGTTCTTGCTGACGCCCTTCGTGGAGCCGTCAACACCGTAGCCCACCTTGCCGTCATAGGTCAGCAGGTGCAGGCGGTTGCTGCCGGTGCTGATCGTGAAGGCGGAGCGCATGGCGGTCTTGGTTTTGTCGCTGCTCGGTTCCTCGATCATCACATCGGCCAGCAGGGTGAACTGGGTGCGGCCAAACAGGTTCTGTGCGTCGGTGATGGTCGCATGGTAGTCATTCTTGTTGTTCCACTGGGTGGAAACCTTCAAGATGGTATTCCAGGTGTCATCGGTCAGGGTCGCGGTGTTAGCAGCCAGCGTCAGGCCGCCGTTGTCCTCCAACACCTTGTTGAAGAAGCCGGACTCGGAGCCTACCGCCTTGCCGTTGACAGCCAGCCAGCTGATAACAGGAGCCTGGGTGCCGGTGGCGGTGACGGTGTAGCTGACGACCTGGTCCTCCTCAATGGTGAAGGTCAGGCTGTTGATGATGTCGCCGCTGCTGCCGGACAGGTTCAGCGTGGCGGTGTCGGTCAGGGCGTTGCCCTCCTCGTCGGTGACTACAGCGGTCATCGGGCGGGTTTGGCTCCACCACTCGCGGTGGGCACTGGTCAGGGTGTAGGTACCGGCGGGCAGGGTCAGCGCGTAGGTCAGGGTCTCGCCCTTCGCGTTGTTCTTGCCGTAGATACCAGTAGCTGTCTTGTCGGCAGTGCCGGAGTAACCCTTGGTACCTGCGTCGGTGTCAACAAGGCCCCAGGTGTTGTCGCTGGTCTTGATCTGGTCGAACTTGTCGTTCAGCATCTTGTCGCCCAGCGCCTTCTTGTACAGCTCGTAGGTCTCGGTGGTGCCGCCAGTCACACTGGTGGGATCACCGGCCACGGTGTCGATAAAGTAAACGGTGTCGCCGGGGATGACCTCGGTGATCTGAACGCTGACGGTCAGGGGCTCGCCCAGCGCGTTGACGGCGTCCTTCACGGTGCCGCTGATGGAAGCGGACTTGTAAGCGTTCGCATCCAGTGCGTTGGTGTCGCCGTTCCACTCAACAGACTTCGTCTCGGTGGTGCCGTCGGCCAGCTTGACCTCGACCTCGGCGGGCAGGTCGCCCACGCCGCTGCCGGTCACGTAGTACTCCAGCGTGGGCAGCTCGGTCAGAATCTCGGTCACAGCGCCGTCCGCACCTGCCAGACGCTCGCCGATGGTGTTCAGGGCGTCGACGTTCAGGGTGCCGGACTTCAGCACGATCTTGATCGTGTGCTTACCGGCAGTCAGGTCAGACATAATATAGGCTTCGCCGCGGGTCGGGGCTGCCTTGGTGGAGGCGTTCTCTGCCTTCAGCTCGCCGTCAACATAGACGTCGATGACAGCGGAGCCGTCGTTGCCGCCCATAATTGCAAAGCCGCTGCCGTCCACCGTGAAGGTGAAGGAGGAGCCCGCAGTGCTGGAGACGGACATAGTGCGGTACCAGTTGTCAGCACTGCCACCGCCCGGGTTGTTGATGGCCCAGGTGCCATTGTAGGCAACGCCGTCGTCCTGGCCGTCGATCATGGCGGTAGCATACGGGATGCCGCCCTTGACGGTCTTGATCTCGAGGTTATCTGCATAGACCTGCGTCCAGTTGGAGCTGATCTTCACACGGCCCGAGAGCATCGGGTTGGCATCGGTATAGCTGGTGACCTTGTTGCCATCGATGTAGGCATACACGGTGTCGCCCAGGCCGACGAGCTTCAGGTTGTACTTGCCCTCAGCATTCTTGGTGACGGTGCCGCTGGCAATCTGCGTACCGATACGGTACAGCTTCCAGCTGCCTGCGCCGTTAATTTCCAGCGTGTAGCCGCTGTTGTTCCAGTTCATGCCGGTCTGGGCACGGATAGTCAGGCGCTCGTAGCGGCTAGCCTCTGCGCCCGGCAGGGTCACGTCAATGGAGGCGCTGTAATCCATCCAGCGCCAGTCGCCGACGATGGTCGCAGGGTCGCCGCCATTCCACTGGTTCACGCTGGAGTCATTCTCCTGCTTGAGCTGGCCGTTCTCAACGATCCACGCGCCGTGGGTGTCCAGCATATAGCGGGGCTCATTGCCGCGGGAAACCAGATAGTTCTCGGTGGTCTCCTTGCCGGTGGTGGCATTGTACACCGTAACGTCTTCCTCGTTGGTATACTCAAAGTTATCCGCGTAGAGGTAGTCGTCGGTGGTGTTCTGGTTTTTACCGGTGTAGTCGGTGTCCAGCACGGTACGCTTCTCGGTCTGGATGTAGTCGCCGCTGCCGTCCTCAGTGGGGAAGCGCTCGGGCGTGGTGTCCAGCGTGGTCGCGGTCACGACGCTGTAGGCTGGCACGGTGACATAGGCGATGCCGTCCTCAATCTTGACATCCTCACCCTGCTTCAGGTAGTCGTCCGTGACGGTGGTCCAGATATGCAGCGCGTCGACGGAGAGGTTCAGGTCCGACGTCTTGATGGCGAAGGTTTTCTCGTTCTGGGTGTTGTTGATGAACACGGTGGAGAAGTTCGTCTTATCGGGGGCAGCCAGCGTCATGTAGCTGGCGTCGCCGTTGATACCGGCGGTCTGGTGCTCGTTGTCGCTGGAGCCGAAGGAGCCGTAGGTCGCGTTCGGCAGCACACGCCAGATGCCGTTTGTGTTGGTGTCGTTCTCCCAGCCGGTCTTGGCGAACTTGGTGATATGGCTCAGCATATAGAGCACGGGGTCATAATGGATGTAGCCGCTCCACGGATCGCGGGCGGACAGCAGTTCCTTATGGCCGTACTGGATGCCCTCATAGAAGGAACCAATCGCAGGCTGGAACATGTACATCGTGCGGCGGGAACCGACAAAGGCGTTGGGCAGGCTGTCCAGCAGGGCCAGCGGGCTCTGGTAGCCACCGATGGTACCGGCGCCGTACTCGGCGGTCTTGTTCTCCTGCAGTTCGGAATAACCGAAGGTCGCGCAGCCCTCGCTGTACCAGACTTCCTTGTCGTCCACGTCTGCCATCGTGATATAATCGCTCGTGGCGTTGGTGCGGTAGTGGAAGCCGATAGCATCGACAGCGTCGTACACGCCGGAATCGCTGCGCATCAGGGGAACGATCTTCAGGCCCTTATTTTCGTCGGAGGCCACGATCTTGATGTTGTGGTAGGCTTCCTTGGCTTCCTCGGTGAAGTAGCTGGGGAAGTCTGTCTCATTCTTCAGCGCGTTGGCAAAGTATTTGATGATCTCGCCATCGGGGCTGCCGGTCTCGTTCTTATCCGGGTCGATGTAATCGATTACATAACCGTATTTTTCGTAGGCATCGAAAATCGTTTCTTTGTACCACTTGTAGATAGCGGCATATCTTTCGCTGCCCGCTGCCTTGGCTTTGACCCAGTTCGGGTACTCCCAACGCAGGATAGACACCATCACATTGGGGTTGACCTTCTTTGCGTCTGCCGCCATAACAAAGCCGGGCGAACGGGAGGCGTCGGCATCCTCGTCCTCATAGCGCTTCGTGCAGGCTTCAGCACCGGTGGAGTTGTTGCCGTCGTTGCCCATCTCCATCTTAATGTTGGAGAACAGCGGGTACTCGCCGCCGAACAGGTACTGCATCATCTTCCAGTACGCTTCGGAGTTCTCGGCCTTGTAGTCCAGCAGCAGGTTGCTGGTGGAGTTGCCGTTCAGCATACCAAAGCCCTTGTAGGTCCAGCCGTTCTTGTGCGCCGCACTGCCCGCTTCCAGTACGTCCGTGCCGGTGACGGTGACAACACCGTCCACATCGGCAATGCTGTTGAAGGCGTCGTAGCGGGCCGCGGTCTCGGTCTTGGCAGCCTCGGCGTCAGCCGTGCCGGTGACAACGATGTTGTCATACAGGCCAGTGCGCATGAAGCCGGTGCCGTAGGTCGCGCCGAACGCGCCGACGATGCCGGTCTTTTCGCTGAGCTTGAAGCCGATGCCGCTGGCGGCCAGGACCTCCTCGCCGTTCAGGTAAACAGCGACGGTGCCCTCGGTGTCATTCTCGTTGTAGACAAGGGCAATCGCGTTCCACTCCCCTGCCGTCAGGTTCTTGGAGAGGGCGTACTCGGTGCCGTTGTTGACCTTGAGCACAGCAGTGCCGTCGGTCTTGCGGGGGATGATGCGGAAGTTGGCATCCGCAGAGGGGCCGACCAGCACCACGGAGGTGTTGTCGTGCTCGTCGTTGAACTTGAAATCAGTGTACAGCGTGAAGCTGGTGCGTTTGAAGAAGCTGTCACCGTCGTTGATGGCAGCGCCGCCATCGGTAGCGGAGTTGCCGCCGCTGATCCAGCCGGAGGTAACGCTGACCTGCTTGCCGCTGTTCAGACTCTCGACCAGGGACGCGCCGGTGCGGACGCTGACCATGTCATTGTCCTCCAGCGCCTTGCCGAAGTTGGCGTTGTCGCCATCCACGGGCGTGTCGGGGGTCTCGGCGTCGCCGGTGCGCTCAACAGCCAGCCAGCTAACGGCGGGGGCGTGCTGACCGGTGGTCGTGGCCGTCCAGGTCACGACCTTCTCGGAGGTGATCTCAAACTCACCGGTCTTGGTGGTAACGGCGTTGTTGTCCTGCTTCGGAACCGACGCATAAACAGACGTACCTGCGTCGGTGGTCAGGCTCAGGTCCATGGCACGGTTCTGGCCGCCCCACCACTCACGGTGGGCAGTCGTGATCTTGTACTTACCGGCGGGCAGCGTGAACTTGTAGGAGATTGTCTCCCCTGCTTCATTGTTTTTGCCGTAAACACCGGTGTAATCCTTGTCATCAGCATTGCTGCTGGTGTAGCCCTTCGTCTGGGCGTCGGTGTCCACCAAGCCCCAGGTCGCGTCGCCCTGGTAGAACTGGTCGGACTTGCCGTTCAGCAGCTGGTCGCCCAGCAGCGCCTTGGCGGCTGCGTAGGCGGCAGTGGACTGAACATTGTCCATCTTGTCGTTGCCGGTAGCGGCCACGCTGTCGATAAAGTAAACGGTGTCTGCGGGGATGACCTCCACGGTGTACTCGTTGCCTGCCTTATCCTTTGCAGTGACGGTTGCATAGGGCTCTGCGAAGGTATTCGCGGTCACATTATCCGCCCAATCGATTCCGGCAGGGACCACACCGACGTTTGTTGCGATGCGAGCCGCGGCGGTCTGAGGTGCAGCAGCCTCCTGCGCAGCGGGGGCTGCGGTCTCCTCGGCGGCAAGAGCCTCCTCAACAGGGGCATCCATCGGGGCGAGAGCTGCTTCCTCCGCAGGTGCTTCCTCGACAGGCGTCTCCTCAGTCGGGGCGTCCTCAGCAGGGGCCGGGGTCTCCTCGGCAGCAGACTCCTCCGCTGGGGTCTCTGTGGAGACTGCGTCCTCCGCCGGAGCCTCCTCGGCGGCAGGCGCAGCCTCCTGGACGACGGCAGCCACTGGCTGTTCGTCGGCCGCAAAGGCCTGCGTCGGGACCATGCTGGCCAGCATACCGACACAAAGAGCCGACGCGAGTACGCGCTTGCCCTTGTGCTGTGCTTTTCTCATAGTCTTCATCCTTTCTCTTTAAGCAGTGTGTGCATCATGCACAAATCTACTTTACAGTGGTTTACTACTATAATACAAGCCGCCAGTGTTTTCCCTCCATGTGATAATTCCCGTTCTTCCTGCACTTTTTCCCGCACTTTTCCCGCATTGCGCTTTCAAGTGGAATCATACAAATACTACATTTTTTACTTTGAAATTTACATGGAATTTATATGCCTGCTTTCTGTATACTTATATGTTAAAAGATATTTTCGTGGTAAACCGCAGACTTCTTTCGGTATTTTAATTTCTATAGGAGACACTTCCCGTAAAGAAAAGCGCCGCTATGCAATCTGCTCAGCAGCGTTTTTCATTATAGATATTTTGTGCAAATTTGTGTACCGCAGAATCTCCGCTATATTTCAGTTTTTGGTTCATCATTTTTAAAGAAGAGAACTACATATCGGCCAATTAAAAAATTTTTGTATCCTCTCTACCGAAGCCCCTGATTGCAGGAGTAACCATAAATTGCAGGGGTTTCTTCCAGACGATGCTGCACTTCACAAAAGCCTTTCACAAATGAGCGAATTGCTTATTGAGAATCGAACTGCCTTAGCAACGGATGCACCGGTTGCCGTCCACAGCGAGATAAAATGGAAGCCTTAAAATCAAGTCGTCGAAATTACAATTCTTCGACGAAACAAATCGAGTAAGAGTCTCTTTTAACTAGAAAGCCGACCTCTCACACCACCGTGCGCACCGGTCTGTACATGTCGGTCCAACCGCATAAGTGCAAGGACTCGTAGTAGCGGAGGATACTAAAATATCCTGCTGCTGCGAGTCTTGCGTTTGTAATGGAACCCTTTAATACAGGACTACCGGCGATACGCCAATAACCCAGTCTGGAATTCCCCCACTGGTATACCCTGTCAGCCAGGACGCCCATCTGTCTCAAGTTGCCTACCTTCGTTTTGGACTTCTTCCACTGCTTCCACGGCCTACTATGTGTTTCTGTTCATCGGTTCAGGCGTTTGCCCGCCTGCATTTTTTCGCTGACCTCCGACTTCCTTCAGATTCCACCTCACGATGGACATCCTTGCCTTCGGCTAACACTTTCTACTGCCGAGGGCGTAGTGGTCTTTCACCACCTAGTTGTTGCCCATGCCGGGCGCACTAGAGTTACAACAAACGCCCTGAGATGGACAGTTTGTTCGGGATACAATGTACCTGCACCTGCCATCTGCTGCGTGCCCGTCTTGCCACTGCGGAGGAGGTTACCGCGCGGCGTAATCTCGCGTTCACCCCCTACGACTGCCATGGCAGCCACGGATTTTAAGATTGCAATACCAAAATAGGTGGCACCGAAACGCAGAGAATCATTACCATCAAGCGTACACTGAAGGATTTGCAGTTTTTATATTTGTTTCTTCCCGGCAAACTCATGGCAAGTACCGCTCGCTTATCATTCTTTTACCGTCATCATAATGCGTACCGTATTCAAGAGATGCCGAACCATAATAGCAGCACTTGGGAAAATGAATCAGAACTGATTCACTTTTTCGTGTCAAGAATTTTGGATGAATCTAAACTGATTCACTCTGGAGCATATACGAATTTATATGGGTGTCCGGTTTGATTGTCCCCCCTTCTTGGGGTAGGTGCGTTTTGCTAGCATAGCATGTGGTCATCCACATGCACATTTCTGGGGTGTACCCCAGACCCCCGCGCTGTTCTTGCGGTGACGATAGTGACGCAGATGACGCTCGTGACGCTGTTTTGAGGATATCCCTATACCATATCCCGGATTCAGCGTCATTAGCGTCATCTGCGTCATTCTGATTTTATGTTTCTCGTAATATCACTATTTTTGTTTCGAGCAGTAGTAAACTGCAAGCGTCATTTCACTATAAGCGTGACGGTGATGACGATGATGACGGTGTTCGTGGGATAGGGTAAAGGGGTATATCAAAAACATCGTCATTACCGTCAGCATCGTCATTCTACAGGCAAGCCGTTTTAATCTGCGGCTTGCCTGTTTTATTTTGAGTAATGTGGCAGGGTTTTTGCCCCGTTTCCTGTTAAAATGGATTTAGATATTTTGTAAAAGTGCAAGGGTTTTTAGCACAATGGGTGATATGCTGTTTTTGAAGTGTAATTTTGGCGTTTAGGCCAGTTCTTGAGAAAAAATTCTTCGCTTTACATCTCTAAACTTGCAGGAATCCTGCAAGTTATGCTGTTATACTGAAATTTAATGAAAAAATCCCATTATTTTTTCAGCGAGCGTTACCTTTTGCCTTTTCTCAGTGGCTATATAGTAGAGATAATTTTTTCAAAAATTTTGAGGACAGTTGCAAAAGTTGCGACTGCCGGTCTGTATGATATGATTTTGAATCTTTCAAGAAATTTGAACTTTTTCTAAACAGTTTAAAAAACCTCGTAATTTTCGCCGTTCTCAGCGGCTATATAGTAAAGACCTTTTTATAAATTATTTACATAGGAGGAACCCATGAACACGGAATTTCAAAATTTACCCAATGTTGTAAGCCCCAAGGAAGTGCAAACTTACTTCGGCATTTCCCGTTCGACCACCTACCGCATATTTCACGACGCAACTTTTCCTGCGTTCCACATTGGAAACCGACTGTTAGTGCGGCGGGATGAACTGCTGGGCTGGCTGGAGCAGCAAAAGGTCAATAAAGCCCAAAACGAGAACCCGAAGATTGTCGGGTCTGATGAATAGCTTTGTGGTCGTACCTGTGGTAGTCTTTGTGTCACGAAAGGAGACGATGCAACGTGAAAGACACATCCCAAAAAGCCCTGCGCCGTGGGCACAACGAGGGCAACATCCGTCAGCGAACAGACGGGCGGTGGGAGGTGCGGCTATCTGCCGGAATCGACTACAAGACAGGCAAATCCCGGCGTACATCCACCTGCTGCAACACGCGGCAGGAAGCCATTGCCATTTTACAGCAGCAAGCCCACGAAGTCCGCACACAGGGCTGGCGTGATCCGATGTCGGTGACACTGGGAGAATGGTATGAATACTGGCTGGACACCTATATGAAGGACACCGTCAAGCAATCTACTTACGCCAGCTACCGCAGTTATCTCAACAAGCACTTTTGTGTACTGGGAAAGATTTTATTAAAGAAATTAGAACCGCACACTTTGCAGGAATTTTATAACTACAAATTCCGCGAGGAAGGCTTATCCCCCAAGACCTTGCGCAACTACCATATGGCATTGCATAAGTGCTTACAGCAAGCAGTAAAAGAGCGTCTGCTGATTTACAACCCCTGCGATGCCGTGACCTTGCCCAGCGGAGAAAAGCCCGAAATTGTAGTATTTACCAACGACCAGCAGCGGGCGCTGGTGCAAGCCAGCTACCGCCACCGCTACGGCGTGTTTATCCGCTTAGACTTGTGTACCGGATTACGCATGGGGGAGTTGCTGGCACTAAAGTGGGAGGACATCGATTTCAGCACCGCCCAACTTCATGTTAGGCGTACAATCAACCGCCTTGCTAAGTACGAAGCCCACGATGGCGAGAACAAGACCGAAATCGTATTCGGCACACCCAAAACGAAAAACTCTCGCCGCACGATTCCGCTGACCCGCACAATGGCAGACAAGCTTACCCGTTGGAAACAGCAACAAGCGCAGGATAAGATTCGGGCAGGGGATAA